>Ga0105046_10019460_pt1 | contig 10294 bp, 10 predicted proteins | sample MAT03_FD_78385 | JGI IMG/M metagenome (GOLD analysis project Ga0105046, IMG submission 78385) | Freshwater microbial communities from Lake Fryxell liftoff mats and glacier meltwater in Antarctica - MAT-03 (megahit assembly) | ecosystem: Environmental > Aquatic > Freshwater > Ice > Liftoff... | reverse complement strand
TGCTGACGGTCGGATGAATTCGAAACGCAATCGTGTCCGATCCGAAATGACCGGCGAGCGAGCGGTTACAGACATGCGGGGTCGGGGCCAGGCTGATAAACGACGGAGCCCATGATGGTCTCGTACTGGACGTTGGCCGGTAATCACCGCGGCGGTCGAACGACAGCCGGGGCCCGCGAGCCGTTGCAGCGTACTCATCAGAAAAATCCCCGTGGGTGACACGGGGATAGGATACTTCCAACCTCACTTCCGTTCGGCGTGCAAACGCCTTGAATTGATTGCATTTCAGACGAAGTGCGACTGGAAAATGATTGAGGCGTTGCTTTCCAATTCGACCAACCATCGCGAAACGAGATTCACCGCGGTTGACAGACCCTGACGCACCCCGTCACCATAAGAAGTGGGCAGTCTGTTATTCGGGCATCACGGAATCGGATTCAGGGAGGAATCATGGTCAGGCGATTTTACCCGGACTGGGCGCGGATCGACCCGTTTTGCAAACCGGACTGGCGTTGGCGCCGCGCCACCCGACTCGTGGACGAGCACCGTCCCTACCTTCCACGCCGCGACGATGAGGCGACTGGTCGGTGCATGACATACCTGCGCGACCGTGCACGGGGTGGAGACCTGGGGCGTCGCTATCCCGACCTACACTCAGCACATGAGTTGCACGTCGCAGGCGGCGACAACCGACTCCTGGTCGAAGCTCGGATGCTCGCCGGCCAATCGGACAACCAGATCGCCTGCCTTACAGGTCTGACCCAAGGCGTCGTGGCGGCCTTTCACGACAGCTTCTACGATGTCCGCGATCTCGTGGAACGCAAGGCCGGCGATTGGGTCGCGTTCCAGGCGTGCGGCCACACTCCGGGACCGGCCGTCGCGAACCGCGAGGTTCTGCTTCGCCTGTTCGGATACTTCAGCGGCCCCTGCATCCTTGACCTCGTCGTCCCGTTCCTCACCGGCGGTTTCGATCTGTCATCGGATGCGGTTCCGTCTGAAATGTGCCCGCGATTGGCACAGACGATGAAACTGGGCCTGCGGCTGATGCTCATGCCCGACACCGAAGAGACGCGCAATCGCATTACTCAAAGTAATGCAGGGCTGCTTGCCGGTCAGTCGCTGGCCGCGGTGCTCGAATCCCTGTTGATCCCCAAGAAGACGCGGGGTGGGCGTCCGCGATCTTCCACAACGCCAAGTGGCGCAGCCGCGATGATGTTGCACAAACCGGTAGAGGTGCAAAATGGCGTGGGAACGGCGGTCCGGGACGGCCTCGACGTACTACTACGAAGCCCGACGCATGGGGTCGAAGGTGGTGAAAACCTGCCTCGGATCAGGGCCAGCGGCTCGGATGGCCGCGAAGAGGGTGGCGGACGGGCAAGTGAAGCAAAGTCAGGCGGCTCGACTCACGCTGGAACTGCGAGAACGGACTCATCCAGCCGAGGCTCTGCTCGACCGACAGTACGAAGTGGTGATGACACTGGCGACTGCCGCGCTGTACGCGGCGGGGTTGTGGCGGCCGTGCCGTCACGATTGGAGGATGTGGCGTGAAGGCATCCGAGAACTCCGTGCCGCCGGCTGAGCCGGCCAGCCATCCGCGGCTCCGTGAGTTGGTCGCCAGAGTAAAGGCTGGCGATCCCCAGGCCGTGCCTGCACTGCGGGACTTCCTCCGGGAAGAGCCTGCGATCGCGGACTGGCTCGGCGACGTCGGCCGGCTGACCCGAGAGGCATGGCTCAACCGGCTTGTGGGGGCCGAACCTGCCGTAAAGGAAGCTGCTGACCTCCGGGCTCAGGAACGGCGGGACGAACTGGCCGGGCCGGGCTCACCAGCGACCGAGCGACTCCTCGCGGACTTGATCGTGAATCTGGAACTCGAAGCCCACGAGGCGTCGCTGAACATTGCCTCGACCCCGGGTGGTCCTCCGGCTGTCATAGGCGCCCGCGTGCGTCGGGCCGACTCGGCGGTTCGGCGTCTGCTCGCCGCGACCAGGATGCTTCGTGACCTTCAAACTCTGCTCCCGTACAGGCAGACGCCCAATCCGCGGCTCAAGGTCTTCGACCCTTCCGGCCAGAAGGCGATGTAGCGTGAACATCGAGTACCAGACGGTAGCGTTCAAGGCAGGGCTCAAGGTGAACGGCAGCCTCCGCGGCGGCAATGCACGTACCGTTCTCGATCACGGACGGCACCATCGAATACGAGATCAACTTCCGCGGCGCGGACCGCACCTCGCTCCGCGTCGAGTGGGGCGACCGCAAGGGGAGCTTCCGCGTCGAGGTCTCCCGCACAGCCCTCGGCCTCGCGAAGAACCCGTCGCAGGGTGAGGCGAAGGACGCTGCCAAGTCGATCGCCAGGAAGCCGATGGCGCTCGACGCGAGCCGCTGGTATCCGGTGCGGATCACCTTCAAGGGCACCGAGGCGACCGTGCAGGTCTTCTGGGAATCCGCAGGCTTCCGCAACGTGAAAGTGGCGAAGTAGCCGCGCTCATCCGGGTGCACAGCCGCAACGAGGAATACACGATGTCTCGTTTACTCGGTCGGGGTTTGGTCCTTCTCGCGGCCTCCACGCTGCTGCCAGGTATTCTCCACGCGAAGGAGGAACCGAAGGCCAACGGAACTGTTTCGGGCGAGCCGATCGTCTACAAGACGATCGACGGCACTGAGCTTCGGCTGTACGTCCTCAAGCCGGCGGACTGGAAGAAGTCGGACACCCGGCCGGCAATCGTCTTCTGCCACGGCGGTGGGTGGACCGGCGGCACACCTTCACAGTTCGAGGAGCAGGCCAAGTACCTCGCGGGCCGCGGTATGGTGTGCGTCCACGTCCAGTATCGCTTGCTAAAAGGCGATGCGAAGGCGCTGCCAATCGTGTGCATCCAGGACGCAAAGTCGGCGATGCGATGGGTGCGAAGCCATGCCGCCGAACTCGGCATCGACCCGAACCGGATCGCGGCGGCCGACGGTTCCGCGGGCGGCCACCTCGCCGCCTTCGTCGGCATCATGGACACGTTCGACGACCCCAAGGACGACCTGACCGTCTGGCCACGGGCGAACGCCCTGGTGCTGTTCAACCCGGTCTTCGAGCGCCCGGGTACGGAGGCTCAGGGCTTTGCCGACGCGGAGCACGGTCTCTTCGCCAGCGTTCACCCAGTAACTCGTCCGCTGGCCGTTGAACTGACCGTTGGCAGTCACCATCGCCGGGCCGGTCGTCATCGGGAACGTGAGCGGGTTCTTGAACTTCAACGCATCCCAGGCCGAGTCGTCCTCTCCTTCGCACTGATTCCGGCCGTTGTGCTGCCCGTACTCGTTGCGATTGTCCGGCACCAGCCACTCGACAATCCGTTCGTAGTCCGCCTTTCCGCGAGCCACCGTCAGGGCCAGTGATTCGCCATCGGCGAGGGTGCGCTTGCCAATCGGCTGGAAATGGAGGTCCACGCCTTCCCCCGCCGACGTGGCGCCAAGTGCGAGGCCGAACGAAATGGGCGTAGTATTATTCATGACCATCTGCGATCCAATCCCGTTGCCGCGAAGCGCTGACTCCTGCCCGGTCCCGCTTCACGAACGCTTCGAGCACGTCGCCTCATAATCCCAGTTGAACGGCCCGCCGCTCCAGCTTGGCACCGGACGGGTTGTGGTCGGGGTCCCATTGCAACCGCACGCGAGACTGCGCCACGGCACGCGACCATTCCGCTTCCGATGGGTACTGTTCACGGTCCCAGGACGAGGGTACGGCCCGGGACAAGAGAGAATCGAAAAACGTCCGCCGAACTCGCAGGGCCAGCGTGATCTCCTGGTTCTCCTTGGTGCCCCAACCAGATCGGTACGCCGTGTCAATGAAGTTGACGCCGAGTTCAAGCGCCCGCCGCAGAAGTCGCTTGCAGGCCTCCCAGTCGGGAAAACGCCCGAAGTTTCCTGGCTGGCCGCAGAGACGCATCGCCCTATAGCCGATCCGGTTGACTGGCAGGTCGCCCAGCAGGAATGTCGAACTCATCTTTACGCCATTGGGGAGCGGAATCCGCGTGAACTCCGTGGAATCACACATTGAGACTCAGCGGTCTTGCCCTCGCCGTAGAGGTCGGAACGTGATTGCCTCACGTCAGGCGGCCCCGAGTGAGTATATGCTTGGCCATGTTCAAGCTCGCGATTCAAGAAACGTCCGCCGTCGAGAGGAGTAACGAAACCAAACGCTCATTGGCGTGTTGAACGAGAGAGCTTATGACACACCGTGTGGCCTCCGCGAGTGGCCGAGTTCTCCCAGGGCAGAACCCTCCCCATGAAAACGTACCTCTCTTTCGTATTGTTGCTCTCCTGCGTTTCGTTCCTGCACGGGGCGGAAGCCCCGCCGCGGCCGAACGTCGTTCTCGTCATGGCCGACGACCAGGGGTGGGGCGACACCGGCTACAACGGCCACCCCGATCTCAAGACCCCGAACCTCGACGACCTCGCCAAAACTGGCTTGAGACTGAACCGCTTCTACACCGCCCATTTCAACTGCTCACCCACGCGCGCCAGCATCATGACCGGCCGCTCTCCGAGTCGGATGGGCACCTTTTCTCCCGGCTCGCCCATTCGTGCCCAGGAACTGACGGTGGCGAAGGTGCTGCAATCCGCCGGCTACGCCACGGGACACTTCGGCAAGTGGCATCTGAACGGAAAGAGCGGCGACAAGAACACCACCACGATCCCAGGTAGGGCCATCCTCGCAACCGACCCCTTGAACCCTGGCAAGATGGGCTTCGACGAGTGGGTCTCCGCCGACAACTTCTTCGACCTTGATCCGGTTTTGGGTCGCAATGGTGTGCCGGAGAAGTTCCACGGGGACAGTTCCGACGTGACAACCGACGAGGCGTTGAAGTTCGTCCGCAAGCAGGCCGCTGCCGGGAAGCCCTTCCTCACCGTGGTCTGGTTCGGTTCACCGCATGTACCGCACATCGCTCTGCCCGCGGACAAGGCGCTCTACGGCAAGCTGTCGGAGAAAGAACAGAACTACTACGGCGAGATCACGGCTGTGGACCGCAGCGTGGGCCGTTTGCGGGCCGCTTTGAAGGAGTTGAAGCTCACCGACAATACGATCTTCTGGTATTGCAGCGACAACGGCGGCCACGAGGGGCCGAAGTCCACTGGCTATCTCCGCGGCCAAAAGGGAACCATGTGGGAAGGCGGCCTCCGCGTCCCCGGGATTGTCGAATGGCCGGCCCGCATTCCGAAGCCGGTCGTGAGCGACCTGCCTTGCTGCACGCTCGACATGTATCCGACGATTCTCGAAGCGACAGGCTCGAAGGCGCAGAATCAGGTCCAGCCCCTCGACGGCATCAGCCTGATGTCCCTCTTCGAGGGCAAGATGGGGTCGCGATCGAAGCCAATCCCATTCTGGGCGCATGGCAAGAACATGGGCGGCCACGCGGTCCTTTTAGATTGGCCGTACAAACTCCACCTCAACCCGGTCGGGGTAAAGGGCAAGAAAAATGAGAAGGACGAGAAACTCCCCACCACGATGCTCTTCGACGTGACCAAAGACTCGAAGGAAACCACCGACCTCGCCGCTAAGGAACCGGAACGGGTCGCGAAGATGAAAGCCCAAATTCAGGAGTGGCAGGCGTCCGTCGAAAAGAGCCTGAGTGGAGCGGACTACGCCACAGCGTCGAAGAAATAGTGCGTCATGTACCGAAGTCGTTTCTCGACTCACGGCTGCTTCGATTTCGTCGGAGAGGTTGGATCTTCAGTTGTGCTGCCGTGCCAAAGCGGGGCGACGTTGCCCGCGTTCCACTCGTTCCAGGTGCTTCGACCATTCGTGGAGGACTCCCTCGATGCCGCGGTCCGCACTCGTCATCAGTCTCATTCTTTCAGCCTGCCTCCCTGAGTCAGCGAAGGCGGCCGAACGGCCGAACATCGTCGTCATCCTCGCTGACGATCTCGGCTATGGGGACGTGGGTTGGCACGGGGGCCCGTACAAAACGCCGCATCTCGACGCCCTCGCCAAGACGAGCGTCCGCCTCGAACAGCACTACAGCCTTCCGGTGTGCAGCCCCACGCGGTGCTCCTTGCTCAGCGGGCGCTTCAACAGCCGGTTCGGCTGCACCACCCCGACCAACGTCCAAGTGTTCCCTTTCGGCACCACGACGCTTGCCGCCGCTCTGAAGTCGATCGACTACGAGACCGCACTTATCGGCAAGTGGCACCTCGGATCGAAGCCCGACTACGGGCCGCAGCACTTCGGGTTCGATCATTCCTACGGCTCGCTCGCCGGCGGGGTCACTGCGTATTCGCACGTTTACAAGTCGGGCGAGTTCGCGAAGACTTGGCACCGAAACGGAGTGTTGATCGAAGAAGAGGGCCACGTCACGGACCTGCTCACCCGCGAGGCCGTGCGCTTTATCGAGAAGAAGCGAAGCGGGCGGTTCTTCCTGTACGTGCCCTACACCGCCGTTCACCTGCCCATTGACGAGCCAAAGGAATGGCTCGACGTGTACGCGAAGGAATCGGACCCCGGCGTCCGGCAATATGGGGCGTGCATCTCGCACCTCGACGACGGCGTCGGGAAGATCCTCGCGGCGCTGGACCGCGCCGGAGTGCGCGATAGAACGCTCGTTCTCTTCGCCTCGGACAACGGCGGTTCGACCGGCACGCAGAACAACGATTCCAAGTACGCCGGCACGCACCCGGCGTTCAAGATCCCCTCGCGGAACGAACCCTTCCGCGGGGCGAAGGCCACGGTGTACGAAGGCGGCATCCGCACTCCCGCACTCATCTCGTGGCCGGGCCGCCTGACGCCGCGCGATGAACCATCGCCGATCCACGTCGCGGACTGGTTCCCGACGTTCGCCACCGTGGCTGGCTACACCCCGAAAGGCGACCTCAAGTGGGACGGCTCGAACCGCTGGCCAGAGTTGGTCGATACGGCGAAGCCGGAGCCGCGCGTTCTCTACTGGCTTGGCACCGGCGGCAACAGCTTCGCTTTGCGCTCCGGCGATCGTGTTCTGATTCGACAAAAGGGGAAGCCGGACGAACTTTACGACCTCGCGGCCGACCCCGGCCAGAAACGAAACCTCGCTTCGCAGCAACCGGAGGCGGTGCGGGAACTGGGCGAATTGCTGAAGCAGGTCAGCGAGCGTGACAACGACGCTAAGGTGAAGTGACCGGATTCTGCGCGTGCCAGCGGCTGAGAAAAGTACCCGAATGAGTGTTCAGCAATAAAACCGGGAACCTGAGGCGAAACCGCCGTTGGATCGTCCGCCGAGTGGGGCAGCCGCGAGAGGCGTACCAGAACTTGTGACGCAATTTCAGCCCTTTTTGAGCAGCCGATCCCCCGGCTTTGAGACAAAGCGGTGGGAAAGGACCGTGATGGTCAAGATGAATCATTTGGCCGAAGTTCGGTGACGCTCACATTCCGGTTCGCGAAATGACTTTCGCATTTTCGATCAGAAATAGCTTCCGACTTTCTATGGGGGTGGACGCGCAAATTCGAAGTGATCGGTGTGTCGTCCGATCTCCGTCGTTTTCGACGCGGCGCGTCGGGGCCTGAAGACCGATCAGGTCGAGCGGGGGCAGGTGGTCGCGGCCCCGCGGTCGATCAAGACGCGGTCGAAGCTCGCGGCGGAGGTGTACGTTCTCGGCAAGGACGAGGGCGGGCGGCACACGCCGATCTTCGGCGGGTACAAGCCGCAGTTTCACGTCCGTACCACGGACGTCACCGGCGTCGTGAGCCTGCCCGTAGGCATGGAGATGGCGTGTTTCGCTTCGAGGCGGGTTAAGAAGGGATCGGTTGGCATTCAACACCTCGACCCGGCGTCCTCGGTCTGCTTGCCGATGCGGAACTCGCTCGTCACGGGCCGCTATGGTTGACCGTAGAGATCCTTGAGAATATCCTTTCCTGATGACCTTCCCACTCGCCAATCTGAGTGACGTCGAACTCCTTCGGCGATTGGGCGGTTCGTCCTTGGCGGCCGCAGCCTTCGACGAACTGTATGACCGGCACGCCGCGGACCTCCTGGCCTTCGCTCGCTGTCGATTTTCACATATCGCGGACGACCTCTGTCAGACCGCCTGGCTTGAAGCGATACAGCGTCACTGGGAACCGGGCGATACCGTCCGGGCGTGGCTGTTTCGCGTGGTGTCGAACCGCGGGGTGTCGGACTTTCGCAAGACTCGCAAGGGGTCGGCTCCGCTTCCACCCGATGTCCCTTCTGGCGATGAGGATGTGGATGCACCCCTGCTCAATCGGGAGCGTGCGGAGCGTGTCCGGCATTGCCAGGGCGAATTGCGGCAGCAGAAGCCGGAGTGGTCCGAGGTCATCGAAGCGTGGCTGGCCGGCGAATTGCCCGACGAGGCGGCCAATCGGCTCGGGATCACCCGAGACAATTACTACCAGAGAAAGAAGCGTGCCCTCGATGCCCTGGCCCGCTGCATCGACCCGGTGAAGGAAACGAACCCATGACCCTGGCGATTGCCGACATGCCGGATGACCCGGCCGCCCGGGCGCGGTGGCTGGACGAACAACTCGTCGGCGATCGCCTCGCCGATCTCGCGGCCGAGTTCAGCGGTTTTTTAACTGAGGGTCCTGCCGTTTCCATCGACGGCCCTGCTCCGCATCTCGCACAAGTGCTGGAAAGGGGCACGGCGGCCTTGCCGGTGGATGTCCTTCAGAAGTTGCTGCGTTCCCCGGCGACTCTGCTCGCGCTTCAGGAACGAATCCTCCTCGAAGGCGGATCGTACTGGGCCGCGCTTCCGCGACCCGGCGGGCTCGCGATTGCGGCCGAACACACGCGGGCTACGATTCGTGCCCGACTCTCGCCCGTGCAGGCGCGCTCGACGGCTCGACCCTGGAGACGGGAAGCGATGCGTTGGGCCTCCTCGTTTGCCGTGGCGGCGGCCGTGATGATCGCCTTCTTCGCCACCCGGGATGTGAATCGGCCGAACGTGGTCGTGTGGGGATGGTCGAAACCCGGAACACTGTCCCAATCCGCCGATGCGAAAAGCTATTACATGGCTCTCGCATCGGGTGCAAGGGAATGGTACGATCAACGTCCGACTGATGCTTCCACACTTGCCACCAGGTTGCATGAACTCCGTCAGGGATGCTCGACGCTGATTCTGGCGGAACACTTGCCACTATCGGCGGAGCAGGCTAAGGATTTGAAAGAGCGCTGCCGCAAGTGGGCCGCGGGGTTCGATACGGCCCTTGCAAGCCTCGAAGCCGGCCAGGATCCACTCACCGTGCGGACCGAGGTTGATGCCATCGTGCACAAGCTCGTGAACTATCTGGAAACACAATCGAAGTCGGCCTGAACTCGGAGGATGTGCCGTGAAACGCCTGCTCGCCTTATCTCTGCCCGTGGCCCTTGCCGCGGTGGTCGTCGCACTTGCCCAACCGGTGGAGGGGACCAAGTACGCCCTCATCATCGGCGTTGCGAAGTACGACGGCACGGGGCTCACGAACCTGAAGTATGCCGAGAAGGACGCGACCGATCTCAAGGCCGCACTGGAGGCCCTGGGGTATCGGGTCACGCTCGTCACGAAGGCGGAATACCGGAAGACGGACAAGGACGACCGCGACCCAACCGCGGAGAACGTTCGCGATCACCTGTCGGCGATCACGCGAAACCGGAAGGCCGATGACACGGTGCTGGTGGCGTTCAGCGGGCATGGGGTTCACCTCAAGGCGACGAACAAGCTCTACTACTGCCCGGCGCGTGCGAACCTGGAGAAGACCGGGACGCTGGTGGCGATCGATGACGTGATGGCGGCGCTGGGGCCTTACGACGGTGAGAAGGGCTGCAAGGCGAACAGCAAGATGCTGATCATGGACGCCTGCCGCAACGACCCGACCGATGGTCGGGCCGCGACCGATGGCCGGCTGGCGAGCCTGACGCGGCCACTGGTGCCGGACCCGCCGGGCGGCACGGTGGCGCTCTTCAGTTGTTCGAAGGGGCAGATCAGCCACGAGAGCGAAAGATTCGAGCGCGGCTTCCTGATGCACTTCGTGATCGATGCACTCTCGGGCAAGGCGGCGAACTCGAAGGGGGTGATCTCGTGGGACAAACTGGTAGCCCATGTAAAGGACGAGGTGCCGTCGGCGGTCGTGGATCAGAAGGGGCCGAGGGCGAACCAGTTGCCGGACTCGGTGGGCCGGGCGAGCGTGCTCGTACTGGGGCAGGTCGAGGTACCGGGCGGGCCGATGGATCGGGTGGTTCCTCCGCCACCAGCGAAGGGTAATACGTACGCGAGCAAGACCACGGGGATGAAGTTCGTGCGGATCCCGAAGGGGACGTTCACGATGGGCTCGCCGAAGACGGAGAAGGATCGC
>Ga0105046_10019459_pt1 | contig 10294 bp, 8 predicted proteins | sample MAT03_FD_78385 | JGI IMG/M metagenome (GOLD analysis project Ga0105046, IMG submission 78385) | Freshwater microbial communities from Lake Fryxell liftoff mats and glacier meltwater in Antarctica - MAT-03 (megahit assembly) | ecosystem: Environmental > Aquatic > Freshwater > Ice > Liftoff... | reverse complement strand
GAGGACGGCCGCGCCTTCCTTTCGTTGGAGCACCTCGGCGCGCTCGAAGGTCGCTTTTGGGAGCAGGTGTCGGGCGACGATGTGGTCGATCGCCTCGCGGCGCTGGCGCGCGAGCAGAGCATTTTGGTGGTCCACAGCGACCAGCGCGAGAGCCTGATGCTCGCGAGCGCCTTCAACGCGCGCCGACTCGGCTACGTCGTTCACGACTGGGGGGCCGCGTCCAAGATTGCCGCCGTCGAGCGCGTGCGCCGCTGGATGAAGGAAGGCTCGATCGCGCTGCCCGAGAGCGAAGCGATGCGGCGGGAGCTCTACGCGTTCGAGGAGAAGATCACGCCGACGGGGTCGCTGACCTTCGGCGGCCGGCGCGAGCACGACGACCGCGTCGCGCTCTTGCTCACCTCGGCGCTCGCCGACCTCGCCGGTCAGCTGCCGCCGGTGACGTCGAACGCCCCGCGCCAGGTGCTGCCTTCGACTCGGCGCGAGATGGCTGGCGCCAGCGGGTTCTTCGGCCCGCCAACGCGCCAACTCACCGTGGCCCCCAACGGCCAGATGCGCTTCGGCTTGAAGAAGCCCGGCAGCGGCGGGTACCAAAATTGGCTCGACGATTCACGTGTCGAAGCCTGACTTTCTGATAGTTTGATGATGACAAAGAAGAGGAAGACGATGAAGACCAGAGGCGATCGAATCAGCGCAGTGGCGAAGAAGTTCCAGGCGAAGGGCGGCGAGTGGACCCCCGCCTGGAATGCGGCGAGAAAGTTGGTACTGGACGCCGAGAAGCTTAGCTCGACGGACGATGAGATCCTCGCCGTCGTGTCGACCATCATGGGCGCGCTGGGCATGACGGGCGTGCCGTCCGAGGCGCAGCTGGACGCAGCGCGCGAGGCGTTGGCGAAGCTGGTCGAGACTGTCAAGAAGCCAGTCACAGCCACCGAAGGGGACGCTGTAGCGGCATCGCGCTCGCGAGCGGATGGCCTACAGCTCGCTGTCATCGCGTCTGGCTCGATGCAAGGCACGAAGATTCTGCTGAGGACCGAGCTTACGAGCGCGGGCGCGGTCGCGAACGCCGCCGGGCCGAGCAAGGCGGATTTGGCTCTTGAGTTTAGTCATACCAACATCGAGAGGGCCATGGGCTGGATCCGCAGGAATCTCGACTGCACCGGCCAGAACTACGACACCATTTTTCACAAAGCCGTCGAGCTCTCGAGGGCCGCCCAGTGAACGCCGCCGTCGAAGACCTCAACGCGCGGCTCGAGCGAACAACCGACCCGGCGGCTCGCGCCGCCCTCAAGGACCTCGTCAACCAGGCGCTTGAAGCAGAGGCGATCCACGCCGCAGCGAAGACGCTGAGGGATGAGGATGCCGCTCGAGCTGCCGCTGCGGCACACGCCGCCGACCTCGACGCATCGGATGCTGAGGTCGTGGCCCTCGACATGGAGCACCGTCGCGCGTTGCAAACATTCCTGCGAGCCAGGGCGGCCGCTGAGCTGGCTTCGAGCGCGATGCTGGCGGTGGCCCAGCGACGTGCCGACGCTGAGGCGAGCGGCCGAAGCCTCCGCGGCGCGAACAGGGACGTCGTCTTCGCGCCCCGTGCGCACGTGCTCGCCGCATCAGCGTGGGGGAAGGTCCGAGCCGCCGTGCGGGACGGCGCCTCCGCCGAGAAGATCGAAGAGGTCATCGCGGCAACCGTGCGCGCCGTCGTCCCGCCGCCCGCAAGCGGACCGATGCGCGCCTCGTTCGCGCCGCTCGTGGCACCGCCTCCTCCGGGTGTCGCGGATGTGCGCTGGTCGGCCGCGAGGTGACCCGCATGCTCCCCGTCTACGGGTACACGAGCGTCGACGTTGACCGCCGCGAGGACTGCCAACATGTCGGCGTTTGTGTCTCGGAGATCGCGCTGACCTTGCCCGAGGCCCAGGGCGCATCCTGCCGGCCAGGCTGCCGCGCCTACGCGTCGACGACGACGGCCGAGCGCGAGGAGATGGCGGCCTCGCGCCCTGGCGCATGCGGCTGGTGACGCGTTCGAGGGCGGTCGAGCAGGTCCGGATCGAACGCCGGCGCCGGACCCGTTCCCGCTGACCGAAAGAGCCCGCGCGACGCGTCAACGTCCGGAGGCATGGCCCACGAGAGAGGTTCTCATGAGCGAGACGATCATCAACAACATCGCGAGCACGCGCAAGAGGACGCCGAAAGGCAACGTCTTTCGGTCGCGCGGGAAGCTCTACGCGCGGGTCTCCACGAAGGAGAAGCGCCACTGCCTCGGCCCTCCTCTGGATCGGCGAAGAGCCCACCGACGCACCGGCGAAGGAGGCCAAGGAAGCGAAGGGCAGGACGCGCGCCCTGGTCATCGCGGAGCTTGGCGCCGCTCTCGACGCCAGCGGCAACGGGAACCTGTGCGAGCGCATCCTGGGCGACGCCGCCGAAGCGAACGCTGAGCAGCTCGCGAAGATCAAGGAGACGGTCGGTCGCCTCGCCGGTGGCGAGCTCGCCCCGGGCCAGCGCACATCGCTCCCCGGCTCGACGTTCGGCGACGTCGCGCAAGCCTGGACCTCGGGCGATCTTGCGCAGCGATTCCGAGACAACGTCGGCGAGAAGACGAGCGCGCTGGACGACGAGAACCGCCTCAAGTCCTACGTGTTGCCGCTGGTCGGCAAGGTACCGATGCGGACCTTCGGCCTCGACCACGCGGAGCAGGTGATGCGCGCGCTCCCGACGCACCTCTCCACGTCGTCGCGGCGCCAGGTCGCGCAGCTCGTGAACCGGGTAGCATCGCTCGCGGTCTACCCGCTGCGCCTCATGCCGGCGCATCCGCTGCCGCGCGGCGGGATGCCGAAGGTCCGCCCCGAAGACCAACGCCCCCAGGCCAAGCCGTTCCCCGACGAGGCCGACCGGCTCACCGCGCTCGCAGGGAACGCCAAGGCGCCCTTCGGTCTTCGCCTGTTGGTCGGCTTCATCGCCCGCGAGGGGATGCGCCACGAGGAAGCGGAGACCCTGTCCTGGGGCAACGTCGATCTCGAGCGCGGCCTCGTTCAGCCGTCGAAGAACAAGACCGACGACGACGCCAAGAGCTGGCTCGAGAGCGGCCTGAAACCACTCGGCGACCTCGATCAGCTGCTCGGTTTCGTCGTCACTACGCCCGACCCGGGAGCTGGCAACGCTGGATCCGCAATTGGCAACGGAGGCCCAAAAGCTGGATCCGCTGGTGCGAACGGTAGCGAACAGGCATCAAATTACCTGGGAAAAGGGCAGGTCGCGCCCGATGAAAACGACCCGGCCTCCCTTTTAATCCGTTGGTCCGGGGTTCGAGTCCCCGTCGACCCACCACCACGGAATCAGTGAGGAAAGCGCCCTCCAAGAAGGCACGCGTCCTCGCCGACTCCGAGTCCCGTTGCCAGGTTCATCGGGCGCCACTTTCCTGCCGCGCAAGCTCCCGCAGCGCGGACGCTCGCCGCCTAAGCGCTGGAGTCCGCCAGGCGTTGGTACGCCGGCAGCGTCAGGAAGGTCTCGAGGGTCGGCGCGGTGACCAACTCGTGCAGGAGCGTCTTGGCTTCGGTGAAGCGGCCACTCTTGGCGCGCACCTCGCCAACCTCGGCGAGGACCGCCGTCGACTCCTCGTCGAGGATCTCGCCGAAGCGCGTGGCGTCGAGTGCGTACGTGCCGCTCGGCCCCTCGAGTGTGGCGCCGTGGTGCAGCCATTGCCAAGCTTGGCTCCGACTGATCTCGGCGGTCGCTGCGTCCTCCATCAGATCGTAGAGAGGCACGCAACCGATGCCCCGCAGCCAGGCCTCGACGTACTGCAGGCCGACCCGCAGGTTGTGGCGAAGCCCCGCCTCGGTGCGAGGCCCCTCTGGCTGTTTCACCAGCTCGGCGGCCGTGGTGGAAAAGTCGTCGCGGGAACGATCGATCTGGTTTTGCGCCGGCATGTGCGCGTCGAACACTTCTTTGGCGATCGGCACGAGGCCGGGGTGGGCGACCCAGGTGCCGTCATGGCCGTCACGCACCTCGCGCATCTTGTCGGCGCGCACCTTGGCCAGCGCCGCGTCGTTGGCCTCGGCGTCTCGCTTGATCGGGATCTGCGCGGCCATGCCGCCCATCGCGTGGGCGCCGCGGCGATGACAGGTCTTCACCACGAGCTGGGTGTAGGCCCGCATGAAGGGCTGCTCCATCGTCACGACGCTGCGGTCAGGCAAGATTCGGTCGGCGTGAGCGCGGTGAACCTTGATGAAGGAAAAGATGTAGTCCCATCGACCGCAGTTGAGGCCCGAGGCGTGATCGCGCAGCGCGTGGAGGATCTCGTCCATCTGGAAGCTCGCCCACAGGGTCTCGACGAGCACGGTCGCGCGTATCGTGCCGACCGGGATGCTCAGCTCGTTCTGCGCGAAGACGAACACGTCGTTCCACAGGCGGGCCTCTTCGTGGTGCTCCAGCTTCGGCAGGTAGAAGTACGGACCGCTCCCCCGTGCCACCAGTTCCTTCGCGTTGTGGAAGAAGTACAGGCCGAAGTCGACGAAGGAGCCCGGCGAGACCTCGCCGTCGATGAGCAAGTGTCGCTCGGGCAAGTGCAGCCCGCGCGGGCGCACCAGCAACGTCGCAGTCTTGTCCTTGAGGGCATAGCGCTTGCCGCTAACAACGTCGTCGAAGTCGATCTCGCGACGTACCGCGGCCATCAGGTTCTTCTGGCCCGAGATCACGTTGGACCAGGTGGGCGCCGTCGCGTCCTCGAGATCCGCCATGAACACGTTGGCGCCCGAGTTGAGGGCGTTGATGATCATCTTGCGATCGACCGGCCCGGTGATCTCGACGCGGCGATCCAGCAGATCCCTCGGGATCGGCGCGACCCGCCAGTCACGGGCACGCAAGTCGGCAGTCTCGGGAAGGAAGTCGAGCTTGTCGCCCGCGTCGACCCGCGCTTGCCGCTCGACGCGCCGCGCGAGCAGCGCATCGCGAGGGCCGCGGAACGCCCGGACGAGCTTGGCGACGAAGTCGAGAGCCTCCTGCGACAGGACGCTCTCGCATCCCTCCGGAACAACTCCTACGAGTTCAATCAGGGGCTTGGTCATCTCGCTGTATCCTCGTCAGCCGCGCGCCGCGCACCATGAGTCGTCTCGACTGACTCTTGCCGCTGCGCGTCGTAACGAGACGAGACCTACCACGCGTCGAGGCGCAGCGCGCCTTCCCCTCGTGGCAGGCCCGGCGCGAACCGTTGCTCCTGGCCCAACCGCGACGGCGCTCGCCTGCACCCCTGCACTCACCTGCACGAGGGTCACGTGGCTGGCCGCCCTGCCAAGGCGACGATTACCTACACTTCGTCAGAATGGTCATGGTAAGGCGACCCCGCCATGATGACGCGAAGCTCGGTGCTGGGGTGGGGCGCGAAGGGTCTTTTCCTGGGGGCGACCTTCGCCGTCGCGACCGGGTGCACGACCCTGCGCCGCTCGAGCTCACCGGGACAGGTCGTCTCGGTCGAGGAGTCGGACGCCCTGGCCGGTGTCGAGCTCGACGGTGTGGAGATGGCCGTGGCTTCGGCACCCGGTTCCACGAGCCAGCCTGGCAAGACGCAGCCAGGTGCGGTCGAGGTCGCCTGGACTGACAACGGCAAGAACATCCAGCTCGTGAAGCTCCCGAAGGTCCAGCCAGTCACGGCCTCGATGCTGACCCTCGACAAAGGCAACGCGATGACCTTCGGGAAAGCCTCACCGGCTCCCGCGGGCGACCTTCCCCCCCGCGGGACCCGCAAGGACTGACAGCTCGGGCCGCCCGCGCGTATCCTGCCGCTTCCTGCAGCGCTGGCTACACTGTATCGCCGCGGCTCGCCCTTTGCGGGCGTGTCGCCACCCGTCATGCGCTGCCCGCACTGCGACAAAGGGATCGATCTAGAGGGGGCGCTCTTCTGCGCCTCCTGCGGTCGTGCGCTGCCGCCCAGCGATCACGATCCCTTCGTCGGGACGCTCGTCGGAGGCCGCTATCGCGTGACCACGCTGGTCGCCGAGGGCGGCATGGGCCGCATCTACGCCGCCGAGCAGGAGATGGGCGGCACCAAGCGCAAGGTCGCCATCAAGGTGCTCCTGTCACAGTACGCGGGTCGCAAGGCCGACGTCACCCGCTTCATGCGCGAGTGCAGCACGGTCAGCGAGCTCGAGCACCCCAACACCATCAAGTTCTACGACTTCGGCGATACCGACGAAGGCGACCTCTACATCGCGATGGAGTTCGTGCGAGGCCGCTCCCTGGCGCGCGAGCTCATCGTCCACGGAATGCTCTCGCCGGAGCGGGTCGACCTCATCGTCGGTCAGATATGCGGCTCTCTTCAGGAGGCGCACGACAAGGGGATCATTCACCGCGATCTGAAGCCGGACAACATCATCCTCACCGACGCGGCCGGTCAGGGCGACTTCGTCAAAGTGCTCGACTTCGGCATCGCCAAGCGGATCGACGGTCGCGACCCGAAGCTGACGCCGCTCGGCGTCGTGCTCGGCAGCCCGCCATACATGAGCCCCGAGCAGTTCACCGTCCAGGACGTGGATGCCCGCAGCGACATCTACTCGCTGGGCGTCCTGGCCTACCAGTGCCTCACCGGGCAGATGCCGTTCGAGGCGCAGGAGATGCTGCACTGGGCGACGTTGCACATGACCGAGGCGCCACAGCCCTTCGAGGAGACCGACACCGGCATGCTGGTGCCCGGCCCGATGCGGCGGGCCGTGCTGCGCGCCCTGGCCAAGGACGCCGATCAGCGACCGCCCTCGATGCGCGACTTCTACGCCGAGTTCACGGTGCACGAGCGCAAGAGCCTGCCGGCAGGGCGCGCCAGCGTGGTGCCGCACCCCCCAAGCCATCTGGGCGACCTCACGCCGCCGCCGCCGCTATTCGAGCAGACCGGCGATCGCGACTCGCGTCAGAGCAAGACTCTCATCGACGACTCGCTCTCCAACAATTCCAAGGGCGACAACAGCGTCCCGATTCCCTTGCTCCCTCGCCCGGGCCGAATGCCGGCGGAGATGGGCGCACAGCCGACCCGGCCCGCGTCCGACTTCAGCGACGACCCTATGACGCGGCGTCAGGAACCGCCACGCGAGCCGACGCCGCGACCGCGCCGAGGGGGGGATCCCTTCGGGCCCGTCGGGGTCACCGTCCCCGAGCTGGTGCCGCCGACGGTACGTGACCCAAGCCTCATTGCGCCCCCGCCGGGCGCTGGCTTGCGCTGGTGGATCCCGGCGATCATCGCGCTCGCCGTTGGGATAGGCGGCGCGAGCGCATGGATGGTCTATCGCGGCACCCGTGGCGACACCTCACAAAGCGACCCCGATCCCGCGCCGATCAAGCCCGCGGTCGGCGCGCCGCCTACCGTCGTCGACAGCGCGCAAGCTCCCTTCCCCGACTTCCCGGTCAAGCCACGACCTAGCAACGCGCCCCCTGCCCCGCCCGGCGAGGAACACTCGCCATGCCAGACGGCGATGGTCGCGGCGCTCAGCTCCAAGTGCGATCTCGCGCGTCGCGCCTTGGTGCGCTGCCCCGACAAGAGTCAGCACCGCGCCTCGGCCGTTCGCGCGGTCGAGGCGCTCTGCGCCGCACCCTGAGGCGAAAAAAAAATGCCGGTCAGCGCCGGCGACGGCGCGACACGGCGGCAGCAGCGAGGGCCACCCCCAGTGCCAGCGAGGCAGACGAACCGCGCGAAGCGCCGCGCACCTCGCAGTTGCAGCCGTCGCCCGTCCCATCGGACTCGGCGCCGTCGACCGGCGTCTCGTCCTCGTCGGTCGGAAGCGGCGCTGGCGGCTCGCAGACCTGGCCGACCGGGCAGGTGCTCGCCTTCACGCCGACCACGCAGAGATCGTCGAGGGTCCATCCGCCGAGCTCGAGGCCCGCGTCGCTTTGCGACTCGAAGCGCACCTGGACGGACCCGGTGGCGTCGAGGTACGGCGTGAGGTCTACGTCCTGGAAGCGCCACTCCTTGTCCTGGTGGTGCACGTTGCTTTCGTTGCCGCGGTTGCTGCTGATGTTCTGCCAGGCGATCTGACCATTTGCAAGAATGTACGCTCTATCGAAGAAGGCGTCCTCCACGTTGAGCCAACGGCGGTACTGCAGGCGGACACTGCTGAAGCCGGCAGCGGCAACGACCGGACTGATGAGAGCGGTCTGCACCTGGGGCTGGTAGAGGCCATCCCATTCGCCGTCGTCGGGCGAGAGGTCCTGCCCGACCACGTTCGTCCCGCTGAAAGCCACGGCGGGGTCGCCATTGACGTTGGTGCCGTTAGGCGGCCCCCACATCCAGTCGTCGGCGCCGAGCTGGTCTGTGCCGGAGACGAGCTGGTGCGTCCAGCCGGCGGCAAAGGGGTCGGTCTCGAAGTCCGTGCAGAAGATCGGCGTGACCGCGCCGACGTAGAGCTGGTAGGCCGGATCAGCGGCGTTCTGGGGGAAGACGAGCGTGCCGGCCCCGTTGTCGAGGGTCACGTTGTAGCGGATCGTCTGACCGTTGTACGCGGTCGGGATCCGCCCGCGGGCCAGACCGTCGCTGCCGACCGTCATGCTCACGCTCCCCAACAGGGTGTCGTTCGACGGGTCCCACCAGTTGATGGCGGCTCCCGCCACCGACTCGCCGCAGGACTCGGCGAGACCGTTGAAACCGACTGCGACCTCCGCGCCGTCCATCGTCGGAGGCGCGAGCCCTGGAGTCTCGATCGTCGCGTCGACCGGGCGCAGGCCGTGCAGCGCGAACGCCGCGTTGATGGCGCACTGGTGTGGCGTACCGTTGTCGAGATCGCCGTCGTCGTCGTCGACGAGCAGCATCTCCGGGTACATCGTGGGGATGTCGTCGGCGCGGTAGAGCGCCCCGTGATAGAGCCGATCCGCGACGGCAACGCCCTCCTCCTCGCCGAGCTCCTCGATCAGGACCTTGCGCAGATCCCAGAGAGTCCCGCCGATGATCTCGCCGTCGTAGTGGACCTGGCCCACCACGTCGTTCGGCCAGACCCGCTCACCACCGGCAGGGTCGACGTCGCGCAGCGGGCTGTCGTCGTAGAAGAACCCGCGAGCCATGCCGTGGTCGCCGGTGATGGTCGTGGCGAGGTAGTCCGCGATCCCCTCAGACAGGGCACCGTCGGGGATGCAGTTGGGCTGAGGCGTGCAAAAGAGATAGGTGTTGGCGTGAATCGAATGGCCGTACTCGTGGTAGACGACGTCGGCGATTCGACCCGTGTTCTCGCAGCCCGAGCCTGCCGCGAAGAACGTGATCCGGCTGCCGTCGGAGTAGGCGTTGCAGACGTCGTCATCGTTCACCGACGCGCGCACCGGGCTATCGAGAAACGGCAGATCGGGCGCGAAGTTCTTGGCGTACGCGTTGACGAGGCCGCCGTGCACGAAGGTGACGATCTGCGCATCGAGCTCGTCGGATTGCTCTGACCAGAGGATGGTGTCGCCAGCGGACGCCTCGAAGTCGAGCGTCGCCTCCTCGCCGTCGAGATTGGTGACCTCGACCCGGCTGCCATAGAGGCCCGCCGTTCCGCTGACCGACTCGCCCTCGAACGAAAAGGTGCCGTCGGGCGCGCTCTCGCCCGTGGCCTGTGACCCGCCGATCTCGAGCGGCACGCGATCAGCCGGATAGATCAGCCGCTCACCAAAGCTGGGGCTGCGCTCCCAAGCCTCGAGCTCGATCTGCACGGTCTCGAACATCAAGCGCTGCTTGCGCGCGATCGGCTCTCCCGTTGCGGCGTCGACGAAGACATCGAAGCTGCCCGTCGGGTGGCGAGCTTCGACGCGCACCTGCAGCACCACCGCGTACGAAACCTTGCCGCGAGCTTCGAACGGCAGGACGTAGGGCCCGCTCACCTCGCCCGCACGAGTCGCCGATGCCCCTTCGGAGACCCACGCCATTGCTGCTGCAGAGGCGGCCTCGGGGGCGATGATCTGAACCGGGACCTGCGCGTCGATGTCGGGTAGCGCACTCGAACCGATGCCGAAGAGACGACCGTTCTTGAAGCTCAGAGCGACGTGGCCACCGAGCACCTGCATCCCCTTGTAGTGCTGCAGAAACCCGATGGTGCGCAGGCCGCCAGCGGCGCGCTGGACGTGATCGACGTCGAGGGTGAAGTCCCCCATCGTCGCGCCCGGAGCGAGGAGCGCGAGGTGCCGCTCGACGACCGCGCTCGCAAGCTTGCGCGGCCCTTCGTCGTCGTTCGGCGCCGGTACGGAGAAGCCCCACAGCCGCGTCGGCATCCCCGTCGCCGTCGACCACATGCCTCGCGTTCGCCCGCCGAGATCACCCTGCAACGCGCGTAAGCCACGCACACCGCGCTGCGAGCGCGGCGCG
>Ga0105046_10019458_pt1 | contig 10295 bp, 7 predicted proteins | sample MAT03_FD_78385 | JGI IMG/M metagenome (GOLD analysis project Ga0105046, IMG submission 78385) | Freshwater microbial communities from Lake Fryxell liftoff mats and glacier meltwater in Antarctica - MAT-03 (megahit assembly) | ecosystem: Environmental > Aquatic > Freshwater > Ice > Liftoff... | reverse complement strand
TTCCTACCAAAAGAGTATTCAAAATGCTACCAGCTGACTCCGCCGACCGAACGCTCCAGACTAATTGCTCGAGGCGCAAATGGCTGCTCGCGTCTTCGGCAACGCTGGCCACGCTCCTTCCGATGAACTCTGCACCGTTTCTTCAAAGACTTTTGGCCACAGACCTTCCTCCGCAAGATCAGCCGACAAAGAAGCTTTTGTTTTTTACTAAAAGCGGCGGATTTGAACATTCGGTAGTCAAGCGAGAAAATGGTCAACCGTCCTACGCTGAACGGTTGATGGTTGAGCTTGGGAAGAAATACAACATCGAGGTTACCTGTTCCAAAGATGGACGAGTCTTTGATAAGGACTACCAGGAGTTCGATGCCTTCTTCTTTTACACAACCGAGAATCTTGTCGAAGTCGACAAAGCTGATGAACCGGCGATGACGATTCAAGGCAAGCAGAACTTGCTGGATGCAGTCATGGGAGGAAAAGGATTTATTGGGAGCCACTGTGCTTCGGATACTTTTCATACACAAGGTGATCGCACGCAAGCTCAGGAAGTCCGCGATCCCTACATCCAAATGGTCGGTGGGGAGTTCATTCGACACGGTCGCCAACAAGTGGCCACAATGCGGGTTGTTGATCCCGCGTTCCCTGGTGCAGCGAAGTCCAACGGGAACTTTAATTTGAATGAGGAGTGGTACTCCTTAAAGAATTTTGCCACGGATATGCACGTCATACTCGTACAAGAAACCGCAGGCATGGTCGACGATGACTACCAACGTCCACCCTACCCGGCAACTTGGGCTAGAAATCATGGGCAAGGCCGGGTTTTTTATACTTCGATGGGACATCGCGAAGACGTTTGGACGAATCCGATATTCGAGTCTCTGCTATTTGGCGGTATCAATTGGGCGTTGGGAAGAATCGATTTGAATTTGACCGCAAATCTTTTGGAAGCCGCGCCAGGTGCGATGACTATGCCGAAGCTTTAGTACAAACTCGATGAGGAGAATTCATCTTGTGCCCAACGCGAGATCGAAGCTGAACTTTACTGAAACGTATCAACCGATATTTAAGAACTGCACGCGCGGATTGATTCGGGACAAGGAAACATTCCCAATCAACCCGGCGCTGAAGCTCTTAGAAGAAACCTATTGAGTCAACTCACAAGTTCTCCAGAAGACCCTCAAATTTAGGACTTAACAGCCGCGATTAGCGGTAGCCGAGATTGTGTGGAAACAACGACACCGCCCGGCTTCTCAATGGTGATCGCAAACGCTGCTGGCTCGAGGACTCGCAATTTCGCGTCGATCGGAACGATGACCTCGCCGGTTTCGGAAATGTCGAAAACGCCCCCATCGATCGGTTCATCGTCGCGTTTAGGATCGATAATCCACAACTGGTACTGTTCCACGGTAGGATCATTGACCGGCATACTTACAAATCTCAAGAAACCAGTTTGAGTCGACTCACTCCAGACTACATCTCCGGTAACTGGAACTGAGAATGGGGTCGTGCCAGGAGCCCAACTGATTCGAATCACACTGACATCGTCATCCAACAAACGGTCCCGCTGAGCCATGACATCCGACGGAGGACTACTGAATCTCGACTGATCATTCCAGATCCATTGACCGAGCAGGCCAGCGATCGATGCCGCTGCGCACAGCCACGCGATCAACTCTCGTCGTCTGACGCCAGAATTGATCATTGGGGCGGCTAAGTGAGAAACGTCTTTGCGCGGGACCGCATTGGCATTGCCGGTTACCAACAAGTGGCTGGGAGCGGCCGCAATAATTTTCGTGGCAAGGTGCGATGGCAACGGTTGTAGATTTTGTTGGTCTGAATCAGTCAATAGCACCGCTGCGGCGACTCGATCAAACTCCGCACGGAGCGAGGCGACCGAATCCATCGGTAATGCGGCCATTTCCTGCTGCTCGTCTGTACTTAGATTGTTAAGCGTTTGGCCCGCAAGTAATTCTAGGAATCGTTGATCGCTTTGAGGAGAAGAACCGCTCATCTTACACCTCCATCGGCGACCAACACCGGCTTCAAGTCCATGCATTCTCGAAGTCGCATCAAACCGCGTCGCGCGATTGATTTAACGGTTCCGAGGGGCATCTGCATTTGGTCGGCAATTCTAGTTTGGGAAACTCCGTGTTGAATCGAAAGTCTTAGCACTTGCTGAGATTCTTCAGGAAGTCGGTCCAGACAGCGTGCTGCTTTAGCGGCCTCATCCCGCAGTTCGAACCGAACTTCAGGAGACAAGTCGCGAGACGCAACGTTTTCGTTACCGAGACTGCTTGTGCTCAAAGATTTGCCTCGGCGACGATGACGATCAATGAGTCGACGCCTAGCGATCATCGCGACAAACGTTGCTTCGCTCGCGATAGCAGAATTATATTGACTAGCTGTCTGCCACAATTCAACGAAAATTTCTTGTACAGCATCCTCAGCGTCCGAAGTGGTCGGCGAGAGTTTGCGTGCAAGGGACCAAATCAGTGCTCCATAGATTTCTACGCACTCGGAGACAGCGGTCTGGTCGCCTCGACCAATCCGTTTCAAGATCGACGATTCTAAAATTGCCTTGTCTTCAATCACCGCTTGTCCTATCCCAGAAAACTGGGGACGGTAGTTCCAACCATCATCCCCAGTTTCAACTTTTTCAACTTTCGTCCTGCTCTGAGTCATGGATTTCAAGTTCCTTAACCAACATGCCTTAAGGCGACAGCTCATCAACGTGATCGAAGACTAGTACCGCTGGAACGAAATGATGTTGCATGGAAACGTGGTAACCCGACGCGTAAGCGAGGAAAATGCGTCTAAAAGTCCTCGCTTACGCGCCGGGTTACCAAGTAAGCTCACCGCTTTCTGACCCTTCAACCGAACACGCCATGATAATGTCTGGACATCGCCAGTACGACACCAAGCAAACTACTTGTGGCGTTTGTTCGGGCAGGTACTGACCACAGGTTGGGCTGGAGCATGGGAAACCATGACTTGAACCGGACCAGGGTGCCTCATGAACGCGCCTTTGGCTGGCGGCATCAAGACAGTGTCGATCACGTGGATCACTCCGTTGGACGCTTCGATGTCCATGGCGATCAACGCCGCTGTGTTTACCTTGGTAACTTTGCCCACCACGGCGATGTCAATCGTTCCGCCTTGCAGAGTCGTTGCTTGCTTGGCCGCAAGTGCTTGATCTGAATAGACACGACCTTTGACGACGTGGTAGGTGAGGATTTCAACGAGCTTCGCCTTATTTTCTGGCTTCAGAAGCGCGGCAACGGTACCCGCCGGAAGCTTCGCAAACGCCTCGTCGGTAGGTGCGAACACGGTCAACGCATCTTCACCACTGAGGGCTCCGACTAAACCTGCGGCTTTAGCGGCAGCAAGCAACGTGCTGAACTTTCCTGCTTTGGTTGCCACTGCTGGGATGTTGTCGCTAACGGGCATGAGAACCGCATCAATGACGTGGATGACCCCGTTGGAGCACGCGATGTCCGTCGTGACGACCTGAGCTCCGTCAATTGATACCGAGCCGTCACTGACTTTGATATCGACTCGTTGGCCATTGAGTGTCGTCACTTGCGTCAGCTTCACTACATCGCCAGCCATGACGCTGCCCGAGACGACGTGATAGGTCAGAATGCTTGTCAAAAGCGACTTGTTCTCGGGCTTCACAAGACTTTCCACGGTTCCCGCAGGTAGCTTGGCAAAAGCGGCGTCTGTCGGAGCAAAAACGGTGAACGGACCAGGGCCCTTTAAAGCACCGACAAGGTCCGCGGCCGTCAGTGCTGCAGCGAGAGTCTTAAACGAACCAGCACCGACGGCGGTGTCGACGATGTCCTTGTCCGCAGCAAGCAGCGGATTGGCCAAAACAGCACCTAACACCATACCAACCAAACATTTCCAATACGATTTCATCTTCGATTCCTGTCAGAGAGGGCAAACCGCAAGCTCCAACGCTCGCGGATTGTGAAGGTGTTCGCAAGCTCCGGGCGATCAGATGCAATATTCTTGAAATTCTCGGTCAAAAAGTTTGCGAATGAAAAATCTTGACATAGGTTTTAATTATCGCAAGGTCGCATTCACAGCGACCCTGAGCAAACTTGCGGTAACCTTTTCCACGTCTCTTGACGTCCACACTTTTCGAATTTCTGCGGCAAATTGCGATGAATAGTCAGTACCACGGCTACCGGCCAGACCACCTCCGTGAAGATGCATACTTTGCACAAGCAGACCAAATGCTGTTAGCGAACTTGCGAGAGGCGCTGGAACTTCATCAAGAAGCGGAACGCTGTGCCGCTGGTGGACGTTGTGCTGCGACGAAGAATGGGAACTTTGACCAACGGCAAACCATTTCGATTGCATCGACTGCTTGATGCGAACGATCAGGTTCATGCGGTAAGTGAATGAAAAAAGCGTGCCCTTGGGAGGGCACGCTTCTTGATTTTAGCTGATCACGGCAGTGATGATTCCCGGCACCTTTTGCCGTGATAAGATCATGACTTAAAATTCGATCGTGGTGCCCAAGTCGACGCCTTGAGCCCAGAAACCAGAGCTTCGGATCGAGTATGGCAAGGATCGTGCTTCAACCCCATTCACTGGATCGATGCTCAAATTGCGATCGATCTGTTGACCTGCCAATGCGACCTGACTCCAGTAGATGAAACTGTATCCGACGCTGAACGTGATATGGTCACGGAAGCGATAGCCCAGTTTCAAGTTCATTTCTGGTGCGAAGGCGAAAGCATCACGATTGAAAACACCGTTTGCACCACCAGCCAACAATCCGGTGCCGAAGGGTAACACAGGGCTAACATTGGTAGCCTGCGCCGTGCCGGTACCCGAAATCGCAACCTGCTGATTCATGTTACCTAAGTGTACTTTGGTTAGCGATCGAGCGACCCAACGTCCACGACGAAGGATAGTCTCCGAACCCAACTGGCCACCGTGGAAATCATTTGATGTGTTGAACACGTCGTTAAACCTTGTCACGCCACCGTCCTGCTTGTCGATCGATTGGCTAGTGATCGATAGGTCATCATCAATGCCGAAGTACGAGTAGCCACCAAGGAGATCGGTATGATAGTCCTTGCCGCTTCCAAGGGCCAACCGACCGTAAGCTTCAGCAGCGATCACGGTAAGTGACGCATCGGCACTGACCGAGCCCGCAAACGTATCAATGCCGCCGTCTTCGAATGCGATTTGTACAGCGTCTTCAAAGCCTGCGCCGGCAGACGCATTGAAGAACGGGCGACCGATCGATTGATTGGTGCCGTCTCCGCTTAGACTGAACGTGTCGTCGTCTTCCGAAAGGATCCAGAATCGACCGCCGATACCGAAAGTCCCGTCACCAAAGTAACGGCCCGCGTCCAGTCGCATTCCGGGCGATAGATTGTTGCCAAACTGCTCGCCGATTGTCGTCACAGGCGCATCTAGGATGTTTTGGGAAGGAAGGCTAGTTGCCGGTGCTAATACGGCCAGGGCTGGATTGGTTCTCGCTTGTGGGAACCATAACAGCGTTTCCGCTTGCAACCACATCTCGGGGCACTTTCCGCCCATCATCTTTGTCATGCGGCTGCGAGTCTGGCAACCACCATCACATCCACCATCGCAACTACCGTCGCAAGGTGCTGACATCGCCACGTGGGGCGAGTGTGATTTGCGAAATCCAGCGGCATGGTAGGGTGCTGGTGCCTGCATGGAAGCGGAGCGAACGCTACTTCGAGGTGCCGGTGCTTCGTCGCCGATATGCGCCGCAGCAGAGGCTTGCAGGACGTTAGCTTCATTGCCGTATGATTCCTGGCCATCGGCGCTAGCGTCAGAAGACTCGTTGCCGTAATACTCAGAGTCTAAGTCTCCGACAAAGGAGTTACGTTGTTGATCAGCAGCATAAGCGGCAGTGGTTGACAGCAAAGCCGCCGTTATCGTCAGTCCGCGCAAAAAGATTTTCATGGTTTGTTCTCGAAGGTCTGGGAATACTACTACGACCTGGAGAACTGGATCGACAGTTTCTACCGTTGCATCCAGAACCTTCAGAACGGCAGTGAAACTTTACCCAGCTTCATCATCTTATTGCATTTCAATCGTTTTTTGGCGACCTTGTCGGCGGCATGATCCGCTAAAATAAGTTGAACTTGCCCGCACGCTCGAGATTTCAGTCAAAAATGACGACCACTTCAAACTCATCCACCAGACCTAGCGCCCTAAATCCGGCCTTACTGCCCAACGAAGTTCCCCTCGGCGGCGAGCAAGCGCCGGATTCGTCGCTTTCAAACGCGGGAGATGCAACCGCGATCGGACCTACGGTCGCGGGGAGGACGCAATCAACCGCAGCGGTAATGCCGTCGTCCAGCGTAAGCTTTGGGCTTAGCGGATTGTCGTTCAAGATGGCGCGTTGGCGAAAAATGGTTCGTCAAATCAATGAATTTGAACCCACGTTGATGAATGAAGATGACAACAATCTTCGCAAACGAAGCCTCGCGATTCGGTATCGCGCGATGGCCGGCGAGAAACTCGGGACAATCTTGCCCGAAGCATACGCGTTGTGTCGCGAAGCGGGCCGCCGAACCATGTCGATGCGTCACTATGACGTCCAGATGATCGGCGGCATTGCACTTTACGAAGGTTGCATTTCCGAGATGCAGACGGGCGAAGGAAAAACGCTGACCGCTACTTTGCCGCTGTATTTGAATTCGTTGATCGGCAAAGGTGCCCACCTCGCGACTGTTAATGATTATCTCGCCAAACGCGATGCCGAATGGATGCGTCCGATCTACGAAATTCTTGGCACTTCCGTTGGCGTCATCCAGACACCCGATGACCAGAACGCTCGTCGCGTTGCTTATGCCGCTGCCGTGACTTACGGCACCGCCAAAGAATTCGGCTTCGACTTCCTGCGCGATCGCTTGCTGATGCGTGCACAGAATCGATTGCAAACGGAGATGCTGGGCGAAGGCGGCGGCGGTTTTAATCAATCAGGCGACGCAGTCGTTATGCGTGGCATGCACTTCTGCCTTGTTGATGAGGCTGACAGCATTCTGATCGACGAAGCTCGCACGCCGCTAATTATCGGATCGATCGAAGACAATGTGCGCGATCAAATTGTCCAGGCCTATCGGTGGGCTGCCGAGATCGCACCGCAATTCGTCCTCGATGACCATTACTACATCGACGACGATACGAAGCGATTCGAATTAACTTCTCGCGGGCGGCAGAAAGTTCGCGCCCTTCCGAAGCAAGATCTCGTTCGCACCATGGGGCTTGTTGACCTGTACGAATTCACGGAGCGATCGATCAAGGTACATCACGAGTTTACGTTGAACCGCCAATACGTCGTTCGCCCTAGCGAGAAGGGCGGCCAAGAAATCGTGATCGTGGATGAGTTTACCGGACGTCTGGCCGAAGGACGAAAGTGGCGCGACGGTATCCACCAAGCGATCGAGGCCAAAGAGCAAATCGAGATCAGTGTGCCGACCGGACAAGCCGCTCGGATCACCGTTCAAGATCTGTTCCTACGTTATGAACATATCGCTGGCATGACCGGAACTGCGGCGACAAGTGCTCGTGAGTTGCGGCGAATCTATCGCACGCCAGTCTTGCGAGTTCCGACCAATCGTCCGCCGCGCCGTGAACGATTGCCCGATTATGTTTTCGGAACAGCGATGCGAAAGTACGAGGCGATCGTCCAAGAGGTTGTCACCATCCATGCGACGGGGCGGCCCATCTTGATCGGGACACGGTCGATCGACAAAAGCGAAGTGCTATCTCGGTTGCTCGATGAAGCCGGTATCCCGCATGAAGTCTTGAACGCGAACAAGGTCGCCGAAGAAGCTGAGATCGTTGCGCGTGCGGGCTCTCACGGAAAAGTTACCGTGGCAACCAACATGGCCGGTCGAGGTACGGACGTTAAATTGGAACGCAGCATCGAAGCCTTAGGTGGGATGCATGTGATTTGCACAGAGTTTCACGATGCTGCGCGTATCGATCGACAATTGATCGGTCGCTGCGGACGCCAAGGTGACCGAGGTTCCTATCGTCAATACCTGTCTTTGGATGACGACATTCTGAAAAATGGGCTGGGGCCGGTGAAAAGCGAGAAGCTGCGAGTGATGGGGAAAACCGTTGCCGACTCGAACGCGCGCTCCAATCTCCACAGTTACGCATCGATTTTTCGCAAAGCGCAACGACGCGTTGAACGCAAGCATTTTCGTGACCGGATGGTGCTGTTGCATCACGAAAAGGAACGCAAAAAAATGCAGCGAGAAATTGGGCAAGATCCTTATTTGGATACTCCCGATTAGCGGCGCAATGTCCGTTGGAAACCCGAAGCGTAAGCGAGTATATGATTCATGTTTCTTGCTGACGCAGCGGGTTGCCAAATCAACCGCCCGCTTGCACCATTCCACTAACAAGTTGAAACCGGCTCTCGCATCACTACGAAATCGCGACTGCTTTTGGATACGACCCGAGGATGTCAAGTCGAAGTGTGATGGTGCGAAGTCGCTCCAACACGGCCGCTACTTTTGCGTCGCTCACGTGCCCGACGGTTTCGACAAAAAACAAGTATTCAGAGTTCATGCCGGGCAAAGGAAAAGACTCGATAAACGTTAGGTTCAATCCTTCCTGCTTGAACATCACCATCGCGTCAGCTAGCGCACCAGGCCGATGCTCGACTTGAAACAAAAGTGCGGTCTTGTCATTGCCTGTCGGTGATGATGGCTCACGACCAAGTATCGCGAATCGAGTCACGTTGTTGGGGTTGTCTTCAATCGATGCATCGATCACATCGAGCGAATAATGCCTGCCAGCTTCGATACTTGCCACCGCCGCCGCGCCCGGTTTAGTGGCGGCCAATTCGGCTGCCGCTGTTGTGCTACTGATCTCAATCGTTTGCGCCTTTGGCAGATGATTGGCAAGCCATCCGCGACATTGCGAAAGCGCTTGCGGCTTGCTGTAAACTTCCGTGATTGATTCACGTGGACTGCGGCTCAACAGGTTATGGTGAATCGGCAGCAGAACTTCACCGCAGATCTTCACGTTGACGCGAACAAACATCCCCAGCGTATCAACGACACGTCCATCGGTACTGTTCTCAATCGGCACAACTCCAGCCGAGACGTCGCTACGTAAGATTGAGTCAAAGACAGCAGAGATCGTTGATACGGGTGCCATCGGGTGGGCATCGCCGAAGACTTTGATCGTTGCTAAGTGACTGTAGCTATATTCTGGACCAAGGAACGCGACGCGGTGGCGATGTAGATCAGCCAGCGCGATCGATGATGCGTGCCGCAGCCACTGGGCCGCTCGATTTTTGCCAATACGTTCGGGCAGCGACGCGATCGCGGGGGAGTCTGGGACGCTGGTAATCTGCGTTTCGGACTGCCACACCAGGTCACACCTTTTGACGAGCAGATCGAGCAGTTGGCGATCGATTTCGGCAAGTTCGCCTTGCATGGCGGGCTGGTTCAACGGAGTTTCTTTCGTTAGCGAAGGGCGAGGAACAGGCTGTCATTCTGACAAACTCTTGCGAAATCGCAAAACGACGAAGCGAATAAATTGGCAGAACACGCCTTGTCTGGTGCGAATGTTCCGGGTTGGCTGTGCACAATTGTCCAGCGAAATAGCGACAAAAAATCGATGAAAATCGAGAAATCTGGCTTCTTCGCGATTTGAATTACGCTTCTGGCACGGTTGTTGCCAAGAAAGATATGTCCAAAGTGGTTATCCACAACAAGTATTAACAATCGACCGGCTCAAACCCAATCCATCGGAGCAGACTTTCATGGCTCAAGGCGAAAAAATCATCGGTATCGACCTCGGTACCACCAACAGTGTTGTCGCGATCATGGAGGGCAGCGAGCCGAAGGTGATCCCCAATGCTGAAGGCAATCGTTTGACCCCTAGCGTCGTCGCGTTCAACGACAAGGACGAGACGATCGTTGGCGAACCCGCTCGCCGTCAAGCAGTCACCAACCCACGCCGGACCGTCTACTCGGCAAAGCGTTTCATGGGCCGTCGGCACAGCGAAGTGCAATCCGAAGAAAAGATGGTCCCGTACGCCGTTGTCGGCGGCGAGAACGAGTACGTGAAGATCAAAGTGGGCGATAAGGAATACACGCCGCAAGAAATTTCTGCGAAGGTGCTACGCAAGCTGAAGGAATCGGCGGAAAGCTATCTTGGTCACAAGGTCAGCAAAGCTGTGATCACGGTCCCGGCGTATTTTAACGACGCTCAGCGTCAAGCAACCAAGGACGCAGGACAGATCGCTGGACTCGAAGTGATGCGAATCATCAACGAGC
>Ga0105046_10019457_pt1 | contig 10295 bp, 9 predicted proteins | sample MAT03_FD_78385 | JGI IMG/M metagenome (GOLD analysis project Ga0105046, IMG submission 78385) | Freshwater microbial communities from Lake Fryxell liftoff mats and glacier meltwater in Antarctica - MAT-03 (megahit assembly) | ecosystem: Environmental > Aquatic > Freshwater > Ice > Liftoff... | reverse complement strand
CATCTACGCCAATCAGGTTTATGTTCTCATACAAAATATTGCTTGAAGATCCCCATGGATAGTGAGCAAAAAGATGTCCGCCCTCACTACCACCCCAGATCACCGTATTTTTTATGGTGCAGTTGTTAGACGCATGTGTGGTAACATGGTCATCGTTGTTGAAAATAAAGCAGTCGTCAATTACATTATTGTCTCCATCAAACCAAATGCCATCGGTACAGCCCGTCCACTGTACTTCCTTAATATTTTGCCATATATTGTGGTGGCTTGTATGGTCGTAATTGGCAATGCCAAATGTCCATCCTGCACCGTTGGCAATAATAAAGCCTTCAAACACCGTATTGGTAAAAGAACTTGGAATGTATTTATCCTTGTTGGTATTGGAAAAGGTTGAGTATTTAGCCAATGAATCATTTACTGCATAATTGTATTTTGCAAGAGTACCCTCAATTTTTTTGGCATGTTGCTCCAAAGTTGGCAAGGATCCGTTTGAGATAATTCCGCGGCCCCTGAAATCAATATTGGTGGCTTTATCAGGTATCATAAAAGTGCCTTCTATTACTGCGCCGCCAGCAATATAAACGCTTTCATTTGAGTTGATTTGTTTATGTAAACCAACATTGTGCACCCCTGGGCCAAAATAATACGTGGCCTTTGTATTGGGTACATCTGGCACATCAGCAAAAAGGAACAAAGGGTTTAACCGGTCGTTTACCTCTACAGAAATTTTTTGCGGCGTGTTAAGCGTGAAGGTAAAAACGTTGGCATCTTTTGTTGGGATGATGTTATAGTTCAACGGCCTTACCGTTACCGAGGTTGCCAGGAATTTTGTGGTGATCCTCACGTTAACCGATGTACCGCTAAAAGAAAAATTGGTGAAAGAAGCCGCTTTTTGTGGCCTGTGTTCGCTGCCCCATACATTGGAAGCGTAGTTGTCGCTCTTATAAACAAAGCAGATAGTGTAAGCGGTATCAGCACTTTTTTTAACTTCAACTATGTAATCATTTGATTGTTTAAGGTGCATTACAGTACTCAAATCACCGGGGCTTGGAGGTACTACAAGCGTTTGTGCTTTTAATTGCCAAAAAAATGAAGACAGGAATATCAAAACAGTGATCAGATGTACACGATTGTGTGGTAAAGTTGATGTATACTTTTTCATTCTATTGCTAGTTAATTTTAAACCTTAATAATTGTCATTTTACTATCTATCTACTGTCGGAAGTTTTTTCAAAGAAACCAGCTTGTATTCGCATCTCCATAATAGCGATAGGTTGGCTTTACCCGGTTATTTTTTTCGGTAGCCCTTTTACCATCACCGGTTTCTGTTCATTTGATTTGGGAATAAAAATATCATCAGGAGTCAGTCCGCATTCCTCTATCATTTTAATACAATATTCCAACCGACCCAGTTCGTTTCCGGTATTGTTTGTTCCAAAACTAAACTTGATCCCCGCTTTTTTAGCCATTTTTATCATTTCTGCGTTTGGAGTTTTATACCTTGCATTGATTTCAAGTGCAATGTTATTGGCTGCTAATACTTTAATTACCCGCTCCATTCGTTCTTTTGTCCAGAGTTTTTCGTATTCGGGCATTAAACTTGCGGGAAGAACTGTTGGATTTACATAAATGTCCACAGGCTCCTGTGCCATAATGGCTTCAATTTTTCCAACCATTTGTTCCATGAATTGTTGTTTATCGTCAACCCAAACTTCATCGGGAAGCCAAATTCTATTTCGGCGACCTTTGTAATCAGTAAAAGTCATTGCATCGGTAAAAACATAGTCGAATTTAGCTATGGCTTGGGGCGAAAACAGCGTAATCCACTCACGTCCTTCTGCCTGCATTCCACGGAAAATAGGTTGCCCTTTTACTGTATCCATATAAGCAGCCAATGAAGCATCGTTGGTTACCGGAAAACGAAGGCCGCAGTTTGGAGCAACCCCATAATTGATGCCCAGCTTAAGAGAGTTTTCCTTTACCTGATCAAGTGTCAAACCTCCTTTTAAATGAACATGATAATCTACAAGCGGGAAACCTTTATCCATGAGTTTAGTAACGGTGACATCCCAGGCTTCGTCCACTTTTAAGGGAAGTTTTTTATCATCGGGCAAACGTTGCACTTTGATCGATTTATACCAGGCTGTACTTTTCTCGTCATGGGCTTGCAGAGCAAATAAGCCTTTGTCTATAACTCTTCCCTTATGAGCTTCGCTCCTCCATGGATTTTCAGGTTGTATGTAATCAACTACTTTTAAGTCATTTACAAATACTTCAACATGGTTTTCAATAACTTTTACCCGCATGGTAAACCATTCATTGTCGTTTGCTACAGGATAATAAACATTTCGAATTGCATAGAGACTTCCAGTTTTTTTTGTTTCGCGAAAATTGCCAACACCTGCATAGGTATTATTTACCTGTACTTCATAGCCTTTTACCAACCAGCCTTTTTCCTGGCTGGCACTATGAAAGAAAATGCCGGAGTTTGCATTTGGTGCGGTTTTGATTTCGGCAATCAACTCAAAATTTTTGTAAGGCTCGCCAGCCGTGTAAAACAGATGTCCTCTGGCTCCGGAACAAACAAGGAGTCCATTTTCTACCTTAAAACTCGATGGATTTTCGTTGGCTTTCCAACCCGAAAGGTCTTTGCCATTAAATAGCTGTAGCCATTCGCTTTGTTGTGCCTTGATGAATGAAAAAGTTGCAAAAAACATTGCAATTCCAAGAAAGATGTGTTTCATAATGTTAGTGAATTTTGATTTTATTAATTTATAATTAATAATTTAACTTTTACGCTATAAAGTGACGTTTGAATTGTTGCAAACAGCGTGTTCCCTTCTTTACCTCCAAAGGTTATGGTGATTAGACGATTATCTTTAGTGTCAGTTGCAAGAACATTAGGAGGCCTCGCACAATCTGAAATCATGTTATCACTGGCAGTGGTATAAACTGTCGCTTTTAAAGCATTAATTGGCGTTGCCTTTACTTTGGCCGATTGTGCCTCATTCCCTATTATACAGAGAAGCAAAATAAACAAAGCATTGACTGGTTTTGACATGAATTAAAATTTTTTTACTTATTTTTAATAAATTACAATTGTATATTGATCCAATCGAGTTTGATTTCGCCACTTTTCACTTCTACTTTCAGCACATTTTCACCTTTCCTGAGTGCTTGCGGATCAAGTTTGATTTCAGACCAATCGGCTTGGCTCGCATTCAAATTAACGGATTGTCCATTGATTGAAAATGTGATTTCGGCAGCTTGAACAACCTTAACCTGCAATGAAATTGCACAATTCTGCTTAACCAGCGAATTCACTTTGTAAGCAGTCCACTCTCCGGAATTCAGTTCTACAAACTGTTCCGATTTTTTGGCCTTCTTATCCTGATTAATCATTTTAATTTTAACGGGCTCGCTGGTGCGGTAAGTTTCAGAATTGGTAACCGTATCTTTCACGAAATAAGATTTCAGGTAACCATCGTGTCCGTAGTTTTCGGCTTCCAGTTTAAGCGGAATCCGGCGAAACATTGAATTTACCACATCCGGGAAATAAGCACAATTTTCAAGTTTAATATTTTCGAGTAACTCATTAAAAATCTCTTCAGCTTCCGTTCGATCCGGATTTTCACTTTTTCTTGAATATCTAACAATCTCATCCCAACCAGCCGGCGACTCATAGGAATAGGGTGTATTCACGGTTTCCATCTTTTTCCAAGGCCAGAAAGACCAGCCAATGTTATTCTTTTCGAAATACTGAGCAGTTGCAAAATAAATGGTGTTGTTTCGTTCACCAGTTTCACCAACCCAGATTGGAGTATTCAAATGTTCCCTTTTTTTGAGAAACCCGCTGATATCATTCAGGTTATCGGGATTATTCCAGCAGTAATAATGAAACTGAAAGAACATGTTGTCATCCAGCTTCCGATCAAACGTCGACCAGTTGTTCGACCAGTCATAGCCTTCAAGCGTAAACATGTGTTTTTTGTCTACTTTACGTATAGCCGTAATAAGCTTTTCGTACGTCGGCACAAGCTGATTCTTGTATTTTTCTGCTGCTCCGGTTCGTACTGGAAGCGGTTCGTTTAATAGGTCGTAAGCCGCTACAATAGGTTCATTTTTATAACGATCGGCTATTTTCACCCAAAGTTTCACCAGCAGTTCTTCATTTTTTGGATTCATAAACAATTCCGGTTCGTCATTCGGACTGTCATCAATATTCTGTCCGGTTTGCCCGCCTGGTGCGCCGTGCATGTCGACGATCACATACAAATGATACTTTTTGCACCAACTAATCAGGTTGTCGAGCAATTCGAACCCTTCGTCAACAATCACATTATTCTCCCCTTCAGTAATGAAAAGCCTTGAGTTTAAAGCCGGACGGACCGAGTTATAGCCCAGTTCTGCGATACGCCTGATGTCGGTTTCGGTAATGTAATTCCGGCGATATGTTTTCCAGAATTTTGCTGCCTTTTCCTGACCCAGATAATCCGAAACAATTTTCTCAATTTTACGAGGCCGGTCACCATTTTCACCAAATTTCCACATATAACCTTCGGGCAACATCCAGTTTCCCAACCCAACGCCCTGAAGCAATACCTTTTTGCCATTTTCGTCTATCATATTTTGCCCGTCGGCACGAAGAAACGTCTGTGCTGAAAGACTTCCGACCCAAAGCAGTAGTGCCGTAAAAACCACATTCTTTAATTTTGAATAGATCATTGTATAATATTTTAAACTTCAATTTCCGCGAGCCCCTCCACTGGCGGGTAAAAGTAATGACTATCATTGTTTTGGTTAAACCAACTACGGTTTCATCCCTAATGCTTTAATGTAGCCTTCATTGACCAAACAATTTTTGAATTTCATGTTTAAAATCAATTCATTCAGAGCGGTTTTTACCACTTCCTGCTGCGGCCGGTTTTCGCGAATAAGCTTCAATGTGCTTCTGTCGGAATTTATATAATCGAGAATTACCTTCCAGTCTTTAGGTTCTTTTATATTCATCATACTTGTGGCATTTCCCATTTTTTTGTATGGCCAATAAGTCCAACCAATATTTACCCTATCCAACATACGGTTAAAACCTGCAATCCATTGGTCGGGTTCATGACCTGTTTCACCCATCCAGAATGGTAAATTGAATTTCTCGCGATAGGCCAAAAAATCACTAATGCCAACTTCGGTAGTATCGCAATGATAACGGTGACAGGTGAACATCAGCTTATTATCATATTTCCAATCTTTAAAAATGGAATAATCATTTCCCCATTTTGAGCCGCTTAATACAACGATGTGGTTTTTATCCTCTTCACGCACTGTTTTTACACCTCTCCGAAGAAGAGCCTCCAGCTCTATATTTAGCATTGCAGTATCTTGCGGGAAAAAGCTTGAGGCGATGGGTTCATTTAATAAATCATAAGCTAAAACTGTTTTATTTTTGGCATATCGCTTAGCAATTTCTTTCCATATCTCGCAAAATTGCTGCTTGTGTTGCTCTGTAACTAATAACCACGGATAACCATAACTGTCGTCGATATTAATACCTGTTTGCCCTCCAGGGGCATCATGCATATCCAATATAACGTATAATCCTTCCTCTTTGCACCATTCAATTAAGGAATCCAGCAGTGCATAGCCTTGTTTTTTTGAAGCATAGCCCATGTAAGGTTCGTCGGTTAGCATTTTGTAATGAAATGGCACCCGAATGGTATTCATCCCTGTTTTTCGGATGTAGCGAATATCTTCACGTGTAATGTAATATTGCTGAAAATTGCGCCAAAAATCATTGGTAACAGCCTCTCCAATCATTTCTTTTAATGCTTCATCAATAGTTCGATAGCTATCTGCAGAACCTTTAAAACGCAATAAATACCCTTCCGGATTCAACCAATTACCAAGATTAATACCCTTAATATGCAATTGATTGCCATCGGGCATAATCAGATTTTGCCCTTCAACCCGAACATAGCCCTTTTTCGATTTTGAGGTTTGCGAAAAACAGCCAATATTGATGGCTGTAAGTAGAATGACTAAAAATACAAGTGTTTTTTTCATCTGTTAAAATTTTATGAAACGATGGAAAATACCATTATTAATTGATTACCAATTTACAAGTGGAATAAGTTGTTCGGATTTTATCAATGGTGCTTTTCCTGATGGATCTGCAATGACCGCAAGTCCTCCTGCGCTATTTGGCAAATTATTGATTCTTACAGTTATTCTCTTTAATCCCGGTTGAGGTTTGTCCCAAACATTTTGCAACCCCAAAACATCCTGAACCGAAAGGTTAAGAATTTCTTTAGAAATAAACAAAAGCCGCATTGTTTCGCCTGATTGGGTAAGGAAAATCTCGTTGTTTCTTAGCTCCACTTTGGCAGCAGTAAGCCATTGCCATGTAACCGCAGCCCCACGTTCGCCTGATTGCCATTCATCCTGAATAAGTACGCTTTTATCAGCACGAAGATGAAATCCGCGTTGAACCTTGGCCATTTGTCCGGAATAAATAGAAGAAAGGTCAATTTTGTAACCTGGTGAAACACTATTTTCTTTAGCCGGGGTAATGTCGGCTCTGCCAGTTACCCATTGATTGGTTCCATTGAAGCGCAGGATATTATGAGATTCCGATCCATTGCAAAACATTGACCAACGTTTGCTTTCCTGTGTGGCCAGAAACAAGTCGCCGCCCAAACCGTACTGCCGGGGAAGAGAGTAGCCATCGCGACCCAGATCTAAAGCCCATCTAATGCCATTGGCCTCGAGTACAAACGAACCCACATCCATGTGTCCGTGACTATTCCCGGCACTTCCTGCTTTTATTCCCACAAAAGTAGCCTGCTTATCGTTCCAAGAAGAACGCATAACAGCCTGAGGTAGTGAACCACCTTCGCTCCACCAGTTCAAAGCTCTTTTTTTTATTATCGAACTTTTCACCAGAGATGGATTCCACCAAAGCAAACTAAAAGGCAGCAATCTACTAGCATCAGCACGTGCATCATCAGAAACCAAGTATTCATGCATCGGCTTTAACCTTTTAAACAAAGGCTCAGCCAAATCCATATCACTGTGTTCTCTGGCAAACCAAAACATAACAGGTTCGAATCCCCAAAAAGGTTCGCTGTCGGCAAAACTGAACATATCATCGGAAGGAGCCATCAATTGAATGATGTATTCTCCGGTTCGAAGAAATCCCGGAGCTTTTTCGAGTTCGCACGATGTTCCAAATGCGCTGCGTAAGGCATCGGTTAAGAGCACATAAAAAGTAGTTCCATAAGCCCAATATCCGGGGCCTTCGGCATGAGCACCTGCAGGAGCATATGGTTCGGCAGCCAAATGGATATTAGCCAGCGAACGGTTCAAAATATTCCTAGCTAGTTCGGGCGCATATTCTTTTACGGCAATTGCCCCAATCGCCATTCCACCGTTGCATACAGCTCCCCAGTTTCCACCTGATTCACTCCAATTACCGAGATTATACTTTTTCAAAAGTGAAACTTCGAGCGCTTTTCCGATGATAGCATCGGCAAAAAGTTTTCGGTCAGCCGGCGACAGGTCGTGATGCAACCAGTCTAATCCAATTGACATAGCAACTGTCGATTCGGCGCATGAGAGAAAATGATCAGGCCTCCAATTGACGGCATTTGCCAGTTCAGTCATTTCCTGACGTGCACGAGCCAGAAAACGTTTATCTCCTGTAAGTTTATAAGTCATCGCAAGGACTGCAAGCCTACCCTGCATTTGTCTGGCAGCTCCGTGGAAAACACCTTTATTTTCAACGATTAATGACGGACTTTTCAAAATTATTTCTGCCCGCTCTTTTACCAATAAAAATAGTTTTTGAGTAACTGTATCGGTTTTGAGTTGTTTTTTCAGAATATCCCATTTTTGACTATTAACAAATAAACGGGGATGCGCAGGAATTTTCGTCCATAATATATCTGTTAAACAGGACGATTCATTCCATGTTTGAGCTATTTTTTCCTGCCCGTAAGTATTTATAACACAAAACAGAACCATTATAAATAGTGCGAAGAATTGTTTATTAGATTTCATACAATTTAACGGTAATAAGAACATTAATAAAAAAGCACCAGTACTTACATTTTTCCTCTTTTTACTATTCAAATTGATAGGCACCACGATCAATGGCCGGGCCATTCATGTTACGCAATTTACCAGTGACGTCAACAAATGGAATAACATCAAATGCCGATATTATGACCGGGATAATTTTTTAAAGTAATCCATGCTGCCGGCAAGCCTGAATGTGTGAAATTAGCCACCGCGTCCTGATTTGCTGATCCGGCATAACTTCCATTCATTAGCAATATGATATCACCCGGTTTTGATTTGTCTAAAGCAACTTGCGGATTGGCCAAAGCTATTTTCTCAGTAAGCCCATCATTTTTATCATTACCCGTTGCACTTACATAATAAGCCGGAGTGCTGTATGAAAAGTTATCTATTCGTGTCTCTTGTTTGCCCTCAACATCACCTACTTCTGCGTGCCCTATTGAAAAACTAAAATTAATATATGGGTCTTGGGGATTGAATTTCCCTTCGCCAACAACCATAATATCAGCTAATTAGAAAGCCGAGCGTACAAAATGGTTCGCGGTAGCGGGATATACCGTTTTTTCTAAACCCCCGGTGCGAACTTTATTTGCATTGAGAGATTCAACACGCACAATTATTGGCCGTACAAATGATGCCGAATGATCGAAACTAAGTGTAAGCTTCCCCAAATTTGTTTCAGTATTTTTCACTGAAAGTAGGCCTGAGTTAAGACTAGCTGTCCAGTTTTTTTGATTGCCCGCATTTTCTACAACTAATTGTAATGCATCAGAAAACACAGTGGTATACGCCACATCTACAACGCCATACCAGCCCACCTGTAAACGTCAAAATAAGATGCGGCCGAAGGCCATTTTATAGCTACTGGTGTACATTCTGCATTTAGTCTTCGCCCCTTTGCCTGTTCACACTTGCCCAGCATTTTTAAAGCTAACGCAGCTCTTGAGGCCACACCTGCATAGATAAAGCTTGACCAATGATCGGGTGCATAAACCATATTGGTAAACATATAGTGTTTCGCAGTAAAAGCTTTCCCAGGCCACCCATTACCAATAGCCCAATCGGAAGGCTTTGTTTTTCGCCATACATTTGTGGGGTGCATCGCCTTACGGTACTCAGCATCGCCTGAAGAACTTAATTAAAGCCGTAAAAAAACAACTGTTTATTATCATTTAAAAGATAATTATCAGTTGAATATGTTAAGTTAAAGCCACCTGCGGGTAAAACTTGTTTTTTGCTTTGCTGAAAAATACCCGCATTGTATGGTTTACAAGCAATGCATATTTTACCCTGCATAAGGCTAGTTACCAAAAATAAACTGAGTGTTCTTGAAATAAAAATGTTTAACCGACAATTATATTGCGCCAAAAAGAACAGCGAAAATACAAAGATTATCCCAACCGGAATTGCAAAAAATAGTTTTTTAAAGGTTAAATTAATATAAAACAGGCTAATACTGCAAATACAACAAACATTGTATTAGTTCTACTTTTCAAAAAATCAACTCGTTTTTACCCTTAATCCCCAAAGGCAACGAGTTGATTATTTAGGTTCACCTTTTAGAGTCAAGTGCAAAAACCCTAAAAAATCTTTAAAGTGTTAAAGTAGAATTAGTACAATAAATAAAATATTACACCCTATAGCTTCAATTTATGCATTACTAATGAAGAAGAAAATTAAAATGAAAATGAAAAGCCGCCATCCAAATATTTAGAATGGCAGCCTTACATTAAGAAGAACTACACTAAAAAGATTCGAACTATATTGCTATAAATAAGGATGATAACAATCATTAGTTCAGAAATTAAACTATTTTACAACAATATCAACAGATTTACTTTTTGTTGTATTCCTGTCAGATTTAGAAGTTAAAGTAATAGTATATGTTCCTGCATTAGGAAAAATATATGACGGATCTTTATCGGTCGAAAACTCAACTGGAACCGGGGCCGGTGTAATTTTTTCAACTACAGTCCATTAATACGATACCGCATTTTTTGTTTTATTAGTAAAATTATATTTTTTACTATTGCCAGTTTCCACAGCATAAATAAAATCAGAAATCGGGTTAAGCTTTATCTGCAAAAGAGTGGTATCTACTTTAACAACTTTGTTTACATCACCAAGCACCCCAAATGTTGTTAATTTAACAAATAATGTTGTTGAATCGGATTTTGTATAGAAATGAACAGGGTTCTTAACCGAATCGGTAGTACCAT
>Ga0105046_10019455_pt1 | contig 10295 bp, 7 predicted proteins | sample MAT03_FD_78385 | JGI IMG/M metagenome (GOLD analysis project Ga0105046, IMG submission 78385) | Freshwater microbial communities from Lake Fryxell liftoff mats and glacier meltwater in Antarctica - MAT-03 (megahit assembly) | ecosystem: Environmental > Aquatic > Freshwater > Ice > Liftoff... | reverse complement strand
GGCTTGGAGATCAGTTGCTGGTGCGCCCACGCCAACCTGCTCGATCCCTCTGCGCCATGGCGTTTTGGCACGGGCCAAATCATCAAGGCCATCCGCGCCGCCGCACTCATCGGAGTAAAGCACGTCATCACCACGGAAGGCGAACCGCACACGCCCTTCGGACGCGCGCTGACTACGGACGAACAGATTTTCAGCATCCGGGAAAAACTCAACGAGCCCCTGCGGTTTGCGGAGGATCTCGGGGTCAAAATTCTGCTCGAACCCCACGGCCCGGTGAGCGCACAAATCGCCCTCACCGAACGCATCCTCGACGCCTGCGACTCCCCGGCCCTTGCCCTTAACCTCGACACCGGAAACCTCTGGCTCGGCGGAGGTGACCCCGTCACTTACGTCCGGAAATTTGGCTCCAAAATCGAGCATGTCCATTGGAAAGACATGCCCGCTGAAATGGAGGCCGAGCGCGGAAAAATCTTCGGCTGCGGTATGGCGACGATTGCCCTCGGCGACGGCGTCGTAGGCATCGCAGAGGTGGTGCGCGAACTCAACAAAACCGGTTTCAACGGCCACACCACCCTCGAGATCGCGGGTGAAGCCGCCGTCCTCGCGAGCCGCGAATTTTTGATCCAGCAGAACGCTCCGAAAGCCTGATTCCAGCAGAGTGCCATTCATGCCTGAACCTTTGTCCGGATTTCAACCTTTTCTCGTAATAGTGCACAGCTATTCGAACTCGGCGGCTTGACGAAAAGCGTTGATCGATTGGCTCAAGTTTTTCAGCGCATCTCCGCCGATCGAATAGCCTTGAAAGCCGACGTCTCCCTGGAAGCCCACTTCGCGCAGTCCGTTGATAAATTCACCCAGCGGAAAATCGCCACTGCCGACAGGTTCTATGGTGGCGGGGAGCGGATGTTTTACCCCAGGTGGGACCAACCGAGCGCCGCAGACATTGGCAAGATGCAGCCAGGGCGCAGCCAGGCGGAGTTTACCAATGAGATCGCCTCGGTCGATTGCATACCAGTGATAGCCGCAAAAGGTCACCCGCAGGTTCGGATCGTTGACGCTTTGCGCCAGTCGCACACAATCCTCGAGCCGCTCCAGCCAAAATCCAAAGTGATGATAAAGGGAGATAGTGACGCCCCGTTTGCGGGCCTCTTCCAGAACGGGTTTTAGAAATTCGCGGGCTTGTCCGTCTCGTGCCGGATTCGACAACTCTTTTTGCCAACCCACGCTCATGGTAAGCTCCAGCGTGTCTCCCGGCTCCAGGAAGTGCACCATTTCCAAAATGCTGTGGGATCCTTTCGGCTGCGGATCGTCCAAATCCACCACCGTGTAGACTGCGGCCAGTCCTAACCCGGTGCGCCGGCGTTCTTCGGGGATGGCTTGAAACATTTCCCAGGAAGCTGACTGATCCCTGATTATCGAGAAATAGGCTTTGTCGTAGCCGAGTGCGCGCGGAATGTCCCAGCGTTCGGTCACCAGATAGGCGCGGTCCGTGTCGTCGAAATAGTTGTCAAAAGCGAAAAGCTGCCACGGGGCATTCTTAGATAACGTTTTCATTTTTTAAAAACAAGCGGATGCCCTTCGCGCCCGGAGGTGTAAATCGCATCCAAAATTTCATGAACCAGAATTTGCGATTCGGCAGAAGCGGCCACGGGCGTGCCCAATCGCACCGCCGCAGCCAAGTTCAACAGGGGACCGCATAGAATTAATCCCCAGTCTTCCGTTGGCGGCACATCGAGCAGGGTCTCCACGGCTTTTCCATCCGGTCCCAAGGTGTAAAGCCGCGCTAAGTTGTCCTTGGCATTTGGTGCGAACGGGACGTTCAATCCGGCTCGATCCCCACGCAATTCCGCACAATGCTCGGAAGGCCCGATTTCCGCGGTGCGGATTAATTGCACCTCAAGATTATCGGCGCAGGAAATTGTCACCTGATAACTGCTCTCCAGACCGGAGCCCTCACGCCCCCAGTAGTCCAGTGTAGCGGTGAGGGAGACGGGATTTAGGGCACTGCCCAGAATGGATCGAAGCCACTCGATTTCGTAAACACCCCAATCGGCCCCCGCTCCGCCCCCGGTCAATTGGATGGAGCGCATCCATGGTGGCAGTTTGTCCAGAGGCGAAGGACGGTCAACCCGGGCGATAATCCGTGCCTGCCGAAGGGTTCCCAGCGCGGTTGCAGAAACTTTCTGCCTGGCCACCTCGGCCGCTGGCGAGAAACAAAAACGTGAGGAACAACATCCCACTTTGAGGTCGGGGTGTTTTGCCACCTCGGCAGCCACTTTTTGCGCCTCGTCGGCGTTCAGCATCCAGGGTTTCTCGCAGATGACATGCTTCCCGGCCTTCAGCGCGGCAAGCGTCAGCGGCAGGTGCGTGGAAGGAGGCGTCGCAATGTAAACCGCTTCGATTTCCTTCGAGGCAAACAAGGAGGTGTAATCGGAGAAAATCGGTGGTGAGCCACTTTTCTCCGCCAGCGCACGCGCGGAATCGGGATTCAGATCGGTCAGTCCGGCAATGGCGATAGTTTCTGGCGGCAGCAGTGGGAGAAGAATTTGCGAAATCTGCCCGGTGCCAATCACTCCGAGCCGTAGCGGAGTAATCTTTGCTTTGTCAGTTGTGGTCATTTAAAAATAATGAATACACTTTTCCAGCCAAGATAAAATGGCTCCATTGATCAAACAATTGTGATATTTGATCAGGATGACCTCCTTGTTTCAATTTTCACATTTTAATCATCTGCCCAAGTGCGAAGTCTGGGTGGACGCCGTTTACGACGGGCTATTCGCCCTGAATTACGCCCATGACGGTCGGTTTTTTTGGGGAAGGGACGGCGGAGAGTTGCGGGAACTGGTGGGGCCGGTGGCATGGTGGACCTGGCCGGGGCCCCGCTACACCTATGGCTGCAAACAACCGCCCGGCTGGGATCATTATTATGTGACGTTCGGCGGACGATGGGCCGAGGAATTGTTTCGCTCGAGCTGGCTCTCCACGAATACGGCGGAGCCGTTTCGCCCCATTGCGGATCCCATCGATTTTTGTCTTAAGATGACCCATTTGCAAGGACTGCTTGCCCAGCGAGATGAGGCGCGTGCCTGGGCTGTGCTCCTCGGGTTGCTGCTCGATGTTCGCGATAATCGAAAGGCACCATCGTCCCGCGAGCAGCGTCTCCAGGATTTCGCAAACGCCATCCGTCGCAATCCTCAGCGAGTCTGGACCGAAGAGGCGGGCATGCGGGCTTGCGCTCTGTCCAGGCCTCACTTTCGACGGTTGTTTCGAGAGGAAACCGGACTCCCTTTCCAGCAATTCTGCACGCGTGCGCGGATGGATTTGGCGGCCACACTTTTACGAACTGGCGGACAGACAATCCAGGAAGTCTCCGCACGCTGCGGCGTGTCGGATATCTACCAATTTTACCGCCAGTTTCGCAAACACCACGACCAGCCTCCCGGGGAGTATCAGCGGACTCTTCGCCTGGAGCAAAGCTAGTGCGGTTTAAAGTTAAACTTAAGCCGTCCGTGCATTCCACTGATGGTCTGAGTCTAGCGAACACCTTCCATTCTTAGCGTCTCCCCCGGCTCCGTGGGGCGGTTAATGATCGGGCCGCGATGGACCTCGTTCTCCGAGTGGTCACTGGAAATGCGGGTTTCTGGCCAAGGGGAAGTCAGTGAGAGCAGCCCGCCTTTTTCGCTGAAGATCTCGATCCATTCCACCCGGCCCTCCCCACATGCGGCGCTGATTAAAAAAGCCCCGACGGCTCGCAGAGTGTGAAATTCCGCCCGGCGGGACAGTGGCCAGTTTGGGAATAGCCGCATGTTGCCCGAGTAGCTTTGGAGCAGGCACTCGTTGATGACCACCGGGAGAGAAAAGTTCTCAAACCAGATGCCCATCCCGGACATAAAATCGTGGGCGGAGCGGTCGTTGTAGCGTCCCAACGATTGCAGGCATTTGTCGGCACAGGTGCCATTGGGAAGCTGGCAGTAGGCGATCTGACGCTTGAATTTTTCCAGGTCCAATAAACCAAGACGGGCTCCCTGCAGGTTAAGAAATACAAGTTCGTTGCCACCTTCGTTGCGGTGCTGCCGATAGCTGTTGGCGGCAAGTTCAAAATCTTCAAGAGACGAATGCAGGCCGTGGTGTTCACCGGGGAAGACGGTCATCAAGCTGTTTGGTGTATTGTAAATCACCTCGGGATCGGCGTCCGGCGCCGTGATGAAAACTCGTCCGTGCGATGGCGACTCTGCGGTCGGATAATCGGGAAAATGGGCGAGGACCTCCTGCACTTCTGCGAGCAACTCCGCTTCCTGCTCCACCATCTCCAGCACGGCGCAGGCTTCCTGGTAGGAGCGAAAGAGAAAGCGTGTCAGCGTCAGGTCAACCAGACAATCGTGGTTGCCGGGAAAGCCGGGCTTGGGGGCATAAAGCTCGGGTGGTGTCGTCGGGAAAATATGATAGAGATCGTCGCCCCAAGCTTCGCCACGCGCCTCGGGCCGTTTCATATAATCGACCATGAACAGCACGGCTTCACGAATGGGCACAAAGGCGCGGGTTCGTAAAAAATCGACATCCTTGGTGTAAAGGTAATGCCACCAGAGCCCCTGCATCGTCCAAGGCGTTTCGCAAATCTCCCAACCCCAGTCCGGGGACGGGTAGGGATTGGTCGTCATCGCCACCGGGTAAAGCGAGTGCATCCCAAAAGCGCCGCGCAGCCCGTAGTAGTCGCGGGCCCACTGGCGCGAGAGCGGCAAAATCCGCTCCACTAACTCGACATACGGAAGGTTCTTGTCCAGATGATTGCTGGAAAACGTGAGCCAGAACGGCTGCTGGGTGTTGTAGTTCATGTGATAGTCCCCATGCCAGGCGGACCCGATGTTACCATGACTCCAATTGGCAAACAGACCGGGGCACTGCACCCCGGCCTTGACCGCGCAATTCAGGAAATAGTGGTTCCAATACCAGATGCGCTCAAGGACCTCATCTTCAAGAATCACTCCCGACCGGCTCCAGAAATCTTTCCAACTCCCCTCGCAGGCTTCTCGGGATTGGTCGAGGTGTTCCGTGGTGATCTCAAACGCAGGGAGCAAATCGGATGACACTTCGTTGGCCTGACCCTCCTCCAGCGAAACGCAGGCGAGGAGCGGAGCGCCTGAGAGCAATCTGCAATCCAATCCTCCGCCCGGAGTGCGTTCGGTCAGTTCCCGGTTGGCGGAAAACTGCATTCGAAAGGCATGATCGCCGGGTTGCTCGGCCAGAAGATCCCAGCGTTCCGCGCAAGGAAGCCGTTGCCGGAACCCGATGCCCATTCCGCCGGAACTGAGCGCTACCGGCTGCGGCAGTTGCGACGGGTCCGCTGTGCTTTGCTCGAACCAGTCGGCGTAACCCTCAATCGGATGTGGCAGCAGGTTGACCCGGTCAAAGGGATCGGCCACCGCATGGCCCGCTGCATCCACCATCCGCATCCAGAGACGGTCCGAGTCCATGTCGGTCCAGACTTCCAGAAACTCGGTGAGCCCGCCGGTCAGAAAGCTAATTCGGCAAAGCCCGGTCGAAATGTCGAGATGATGCCCGAGAAGTTCCGTTTTTCGCCGGTCAAACCCAAGGATCAGCGTGCCACACGGAAACGGTCGCGGATACGCTTTGGCATAGCTTTCGACAACCATGCGAAAATAATTTGCGCACCAAGGGTCTTCATCAAACGAGGCAGCGGTCGGCGGCACCGCCCGCAGCTTTTCAAAAACCGATTGGAACGTCCCGTATTCGTCTTTGTGCTCTTCGTTAATGCGGATGTCCCAGACATTGTTGTGGCCGAAGTGAATCATCACCGCGTCCGGGCGCGAGCAGACCACGCAGCCCATGCCGCCATTTCCTAGAAGGGCTCCTTCAAAAAAGTTAACCGCCGGGGTTTCGCGCTTGATGGGATGCCGCGATGAGCGCAGCGGGTGTTGCACGTGTTGCATTATTTTAGAGTATGACCGGTTGACCGGAATCGGCGCTGGCGAGGGCGGCGAAGCAGAGTTCGAGGCTGGCCAGATTGTTGGCGGCGCTGTGATAAGGCTCGCGGTTTTCTTCGATCGCGCAGAGCAATTCGCCCATGCTGCCTTGAAAACCATTCGTGAACCAATCACCTTCCAGCTCCGCCGAGGCGACGCCCTCGGCGGTGAAGATGTCGACCCGGCTTTGCTCGTTGAGCGAGGGGCCCCGTGCCCGCAAAAGTCCTTTGCTTCCGATGATGGTCGTGGAATCTTCCTCTCCGAACAGCGTGTGGGCATTGAAACCCATCCGCGCGAGTGCGCCCGGATAACTCACACACACAGAGGCCTGGGACGGAGGGGTGTAAGCTTGTCCGGGAAAAGCGGCCACTTGGGCGAACACCGATTCCGCCCGGCGACCAGCCAGAAAGCAAGTCAGGATATCAAACCAGTGAATGGCAAAATCGTAGAGAACCACATGGTGGATATTTTCAAAAGCCGGTTTCCCTTTGATCCAGGTATGATCCCAGCAAGCCGCGAAATCCACGGATATCACATCGCCGATGACACCGCCCGCAACGGCTTGCCTCAGGTAGCTGAAGTGCGGAGCCCAGCGACCATTCTGATTCACGGCCAGGCGCACGTTGGCACGCTCCGCCAGCTTCACCAGTTCGCGACCTTCGGCCAAATCCAGCACGAACGGCTTCTGGCTGAGCACATGTTTCCCCGCTTCGATGGCCTCCCGCACAATAAGAACACGGTCTTTGGGATGGAGTGTGATATCGACGACCGCGATAGTCGGGTCATCAAGAATGTCGCGGTAATTCACTGTGACCCGGGCCTGCGGAAAAAATTCATCTCGCCGGGCAGTTGCCGCGGCGGGGTTGATGTCGCAGATGGCCGCGATGTCGAGCCCGAGGGTCCGATAGTTTGCAAGGTGGCTTCCTGCAATGCCTCCGGCTCCGATCACTCCAATCTTGGGCCGATAAGATTTCGGGAACGGGGGGCGGTAGTTGATGGGCGAAGGAGCAAAGTGGCCCTCCTGTTTTTCTGGACTCAATCCGTAAGTGCTCATGATCAGTGAGGGCTAGCGGATTTTTCCGGTCAGAGCGTGCAGCCGGCGGAGCGCGGATGGAAGGTTCTCATTCGGCAGATGCTCGAAGATCACGGGCAGATCAGGTCGCCTGTCGCGCAAGAACCGCAGGTAAGGTTGCTGAGGAAAAACTCCGGTGCAAAACTCCGGGGTGCCCACAAGATCGGCGCGGTCCGCATCCTCCTCATCCGCCAATCCATCGGCGCCCAAAGGGGCCACGTCCTTCAAATGCGCAATGACAAACCGGTCGCAGAACCGCTCACAAAACTCTTTGGCGATCAGGTCCGCCACCGGCAGTAAATCCCGGGTGATATAATTGTAGGGATCCAGCATCAGGCCAAGATTTCGGGTTGGGAATTCATCCACTACTGCTGACACCTGATCCAAAGTGCCCATGATATTATTGACATAGCCTTCGTAAGCCAGAATGGCACCGCTGGGTTCTGCGGCAGCCAGAAGTTCTTCAGTCGATGTGAGAAATGCCGCCCAGGCCTTGGGTGTCCTGTTTTCGGGACTTGGTGCCCAGTCGCTGTCCGGGTTGAACGTTCCGGTCTCGGTCGCGACCGCAAAAGTGCCAAGCTCTGGCGCAAGCGCCAGAGCTCTCTTCACGTAGTCCACGTTTTCCCGCCTTTTTTTGGGATCCGCACTGGTAATGTTGCGGTAGGCTGCAAGGCCGACAATCTGCACGCCGGCTTCCGCAAAGTCGTTGAGAAACTGCGCGCGAAACGTATCGCTCTCCGCGAGTTGCTCGACAAACGGTTCGCCTACTTGCGCCGCCTTCAATCCATAGCCTGTGAAAAGTTTGAGCAGTTCCTGATGAGAGGCAGGGATGGATTCATGGGACCAGAAAAAGGCACCCGTCCAAGGGAAGGAGTTTCGGGGAAGTTTCATGAGAATATTTGAGCTTGTGGAGTTTTAGGGCGCGTCGTTTCGCGAGCATTTCCCTTATGTGTTGTATAACACGGACTCCTTGGCCGCAAAGGCAATCCAAAATATTTTTTCCTGGATTCCGCCTGATACTGCTTTTGCCGTGCCTTTTCCTTCGGCGGCAGGCCGACAAATCGTGCGCCAATTTCCTATGTATATTCTAACACGACATCCACCCGGCCCAGTCCACCAAAGCGCCTTGATGTGATGGCGGTAAAGAAGATGGCGAAGCTCCCATCATCAGATAAAGCCAGCCGACAGAGCGGCGTCCTGAGAACATCCCACCAGACGGCGGACGGTGGCATTTTTAAAAAGGTGGCTTGTGACCAGGCGAGACCATCCGGAGAAGTAGAATAACCGATTCGGTTCTGCCCATCCAACATCGCAATGTAGGTGCCGTCCGCGAGTTGGGAAACAATGGGATTTTCGGCAAAACTCTCATCCATCTTTATAGGGTTCCGTTCCGAGCACCGTTTCCACGGGCCGGCCATATAGGGGGCGGTCGCTAATCCGACGGCCCAGCCAGTCATTGGGGTCTGTTCCGTCTTGGCTGAGCCATAAAAGCCAAACCACGCCCCCTGCGCCCGATAGAGGTAGAACGAATCAACCCCCTGCAATCCCTCCCAATGATCGCTATGAACGCCGGGCTCCAGAATGACGTCGATATCTTGGTAGGGGCCGCCCAATCCGCCCTTACCCGGCACCTGCGATACGGCACGATAAATGCGCCCCCCGTGATTCAAATACCATCCGGTCGGATCATTGGGTTTTGATCGATACGCGACATAGAAAAGATTCCATCGGTTCTCATCATCGTTAAAGAAGGGCATGGGAGACCAGAGGGAGGCGCGTGGGTCTTTGCCGGTAAATTCGGCGCTGGATTCAAAAAGGGTTGAAATGCGCACCCAGGACAAACCGTCCCGACTGCGCCATTGCGCCAAACGCATTTTTACCAGCTCGGGATCACCAAATCTCTCGGCGGTGAAGAGGTGGTATTCTCTTTCGTGCTGAATGACGGTGCCCCCTTCAAAGCCATAGAGGTTGTCCTCGGCTCCAAGGGAGGCGGACTCAATCAGTGGCGATGAGTAGATTTTGGAAATCTCGAGTCTAATGCTGGGCGTTGACATCGGCTTGGTGGGTCTGCATCAGGAAAACATCCCGTGGAGTCAAAATTGATTGATAAAAGGGATAAAGTTCCAGTTCTGCCTATTTTTGGAAATCCATGGACCGAGAAGATATCGCTTCACCCCACGAGAAAAGGGGTTCGCGCTTGGGAAGATTGAATCCGGATCCTTCCCACTGCTGCCCAGTCAATGTTCAGCGGGCCGGCAGGATGATTTTTCGCGGAGATCGTCAGTTGCCCGTCGCTCCAAGCGGCGGCAAAGGAAATCTCGATGGGATCCCCCGCGTCGAAACAGAGCGTGACCTCGGGTGCATACACGGGTTTTGCAGTCCAATGCAGGACAATATCCTCGCCCCGCGCCAGCGATTCCGTCCACGCCGGACAGACCTGAAACAGCACGACGACAGGCTCGTCGGTATCCGGGCGCGCTGGAGTGAGTTGCCAGAACCCGGCCTGCGCCCGGTCAAGGCGCGCGGCATTCGTGTGAAATTGTGTGTTCCCCGTCTCCCATCGCCATCCTATTCCCGGCAAGCCTGCGAATCCATTCCACGCGCGGTCGGAAATCTCCTCACCCGCAACTCTTCCGATTGGACTGCTTATTGTCATCCCGTCGGGCATTTGAATTCGCCGGAAGGCAAGGGGTGTTCCATCGACTGGCGGATTTCCCAACTGCCAGCAGCGATGTGGCGAGGGGCGTCCGGACACTGTCCACCAGATGGTTTGTGATTCAGCATCGCGATGTGGCACTTCCAAGCGGGGGCACTCGGGCAGCGGCGGACCATCGAGCAAAACGTGCCGCACGAAAGCGCGGGCGAGCACGCTCTGCCCGACACTCAAGGAATGGTCCGCATTGGGCAGGTAGTCGCGCACCACCGGGCCGGTCAGGCTCGCAAGCAGGGCCTCGGCATCCTCCGGATACCCAAAAAAGTCGTTGGTCGCGCTCAAGTAACACACGGGGATTCTCACGCGTTCGGCGAGGTTTTGTGGTTCCCAGGATGAGGCCCAAGCCTCCCGCACGGCGGCACCATGCCCCGACGGGATACGTCCCTTGGCAAACGTCCCGCCGCAGCCAAAGGCTGGCACGATCACCCGTACCCGCTCGTCATGCGCCGCCAACAGCCAGGTGAGGTAGCCACCCCAGCTAATTCCGCAAACCCCGAGCCTCTCGGGATCCACGCCAGGTGCGTGCGCC
>Ga0105046_10019453_pt1 | contig 10296 bp, 9 predicted proteins | sample MAT03_FD_78385 | JGI IMG/M metagenome (GOLD analysis project Ga0105046, IMG submission 78385) | Freshwater microbial communities from Lake Fryxell liftoff mats and glacier meltwater in Antarctica - MAT-03 (megahit assembly) | ecosystem: Environmental > Aquatic > Freshwater > Ice > Liftoff... | reverse complement strand
TGGCCAGCTCGGATACGGAAAGTGTTGCGACCGTGGCCACCGAGATCCTGAAAGACGTCGGATTGGCCAACAAGCTGTTGCGCATGGTCAACAGCGCCTACTACGCGCGTGGCGGCGGCGTTGGCACGGTGTCGCGTGCCGTCAGCCTGGTCGGCTTCAACGCGATCCGCAACATGGCGCTGGGGCTGGTGCTGCTGGAAAATATGGCTAACCAGGCGCATGCCGATGTGCTCACGCTTGAGTTCCTGCGTGCGCTGATGGCAGGCTCGATCGCGCGCGAGTTGAGTCCGCTTGCCGTCGATGGCGAAGAGGTCTTCATTGGCGCCACGTTCCAGGACTTGGGACGCCTGATCGCCAAGTTCTACTTCCTCAAGGAGTCGCAGCAAATACAGGCCCTGGTCGATGTTGATCGGGCGCCCATGACCGAGAGCAGCGCTGCCATCCGGATCCTGGGAATCGACTTCGAGGCGCTTGGTCTGGCGGTGGCCACGCAGTGGGATCTGCCGCAGGACATCCGCAAATACCTGTACACGCCCGTGGGCGAACCTCCGTTACGCGCGGCCACCGACGCGCAGCTGCGCCTGCGCTGGATCACGGTTGCGGCCAATCGGATCGCCAGCACCTTGCTGCAATGGCCACACGACCGGCAGCCCGAACATCTGGGCCCGCTTTATAAACAGTATGCGCGCGTGGTCGGTATCAGCGCCGAGGCGATGCAATCGGCGACCGGGCTTGCACGCCAGCGACTTTCCGAGCTCGCGGCGGCGGTACAACTGCCCATCGCGCACGGCAGCGTTGCAGACCGGCTGCTGGTGAAGGCCGTCCAGGCGGCCGACGCCGGCCACGACGAGAGTCTGCTGGCCTCGTTGGAGTTGCCGCAGCACGGCGACGGACATGCAGCTGGCGCGGTTCTTTCCCCGGACGAGGTGCTGTCTGCTGGCATTGCCGCGATCACGCAGGCCATGGTCGACGATCGCAAGCCCAGCGACATAGTGCGCATGGTGCTGGAGACCATGATCCATGCCAAGGGTTTCCAACGTGTGGTGTTCTGCATGCGCGACCCGAAGGGCGACGCCTTGTCCGGGCGTTTTGGCCTGGGTGAGGGTGTCGATACCATCTTGAGCGGTTTCCATGTGGCTCTGGGCAGCGGCACGTCCGATCTGTTCCAGATGGTCTGCATCAGAGGCGCGGACACGCTGATCGCCGATGCCACGGTGGACCGGGTGGCGCAGCGCCTGCCCGACTGGTACGTCAAGCTGATCAATGCGCCGGCCTTTCTGCTGCTGCCGCTGGTCATCGGTAACAAGCCGCTGGGTCTGATCTACGCAGACATGGCGCACAAGAACTCGCTCGATTTCAAAGAGAAGGAACTGGCGCAGTTGCGCACCCTGCGCAACCAGATCGTCATGGCATTCAGACATACGCATGGGTGAGTATTCTTCACTGTCGCGCTGCAACACGATAGGCTTGCAGTATGGCTACACTGCAACTTGATCGGCCAAGCCACAGGAGGCGTCATGAAACCCATTGTTGAACTGCTGCGCAATCGCTCTGAGGACATCTACAAGATTGCTCCTGAGGTGATGGTGTTCGACGGGCTCAAGCTGCTGTCCGACTACGGCGTTGGCGCCATCCTTGTCATGGACGGTGACACGCTGGCGGGCGTGTTCTCGGAGCGCGACTACACGCGCAAGGTCGCGCTGCAGGGCAGGAACTCGCGCGAAACCCCGGTGTCGGCCATCATGACGCGCGACGTCATCACCGTCTCGCCACAAACCCGCACCCGGGAATGCATGGCCTTGATGAGCCAGCACAAGATCCGCCACCTTCCGCTGGTCGACAACGGCAAGGTGCTGGGCATGATCTCGATCCGCGACATCATGGACGACATCATTGCCGACCATGAACAGACGATCGCACAGCTGCAGACCTACATTACCAGCTGAGGCACCGGGCCCGCGCCGGCAGATCGGCCGGCGTCGCGCCAGCCAGGCTGGTCGCGGTCGAGCAGGCGCTTGATGGCGGAAAAAAACAGATCGCTCTGCGCCCGTTCACCGGCAATCTGCGCGGCGATTGCACGGCAGTGGGCCTCGCTGACGACACGCAGCGGTCGGCCAGCCGCGACCTGCTGCGCCAGCGTCTGGTGCATGCAGGCGCGCTCGAGGTAATACAGGTCGTCGAATGCCCAGGCCAGGCTGGCCCCGGTGACGGTGACGCCATGGCTGGCCATGAACATGACCTCCTTGCCGGCCATTGATCGGCCGATGCGTTGACCCTCGGCGTCGTCCAGCGCGATGCCGCCATACACGTCGTCATATCCGACCCGGCCCCAGAATCGCAGCGCGTTCTGGTGGCTGAAGATCAGGCGGCCATCTTGCACCAGCGTCAGCGCGGTTGCATACGGCATATGGGTGTGCAGGATTGCCTTGGCCTGCGGATTGAGCCGGTGGATCCACGAGTGGATGAAGAACGCGCTGGGCTCGATCGCATGCCGGCCCTCGATCACCAGGCCCTTGCCGTCGATCAGCAAGATGTCGCCGGCGCAGACCTCTTCCCAGTGCAGGCCCTGCGGATTGATCAGGTAGCGGTCGGGCGCGACCTCGACCGAGAAATGGTTGCAGACGCCTTCACTGAGCCCGAGCCGGGCGGCCCAGCGCAAGGCGGCGGTGAGGTCTTCTTTTTCGGTTTGGTAATTCGACATGCGAAGAAAAAAATCAGGTTGCAGAACAAGCCTCGCCGATCGGCCCGGGCCGCTCTATGGTAGTACGACCCGCCAGCGCCCAAGCGCAACAGCGAAGAAGCACCCGACCTGGCGCTCAGGACCTGGTCGCCGCAATGACCATGTCCACGGTTTGGCGCCGCTCGATCGCCGCCCAGTCCCAGTCGATGCCCAGTCCTGGAGATTGCGGTGGATAAGCAAAACCCTGCTCCACACGGATGCGGCTGGTCGTGATGTCGTCGAGTTGCGGTATGTATTCGACCCAGGCCGCATTGGGCACGGCGGCGCACAGGCTGACGTGCAATTCCATCAGGAAATGGGGACACACCGGCACGTCGAAACCTTCGGCCATGTGCGCCACCTTGATCCACGGCGTGATGCCGCCGATACGCGAAACGTCCGGCTGCACGATGCTGCAGGCACCTTGCTCCAGATACTCCCGGAACTGGCTCAGGTGGTACATCGACTCGCCAACCGCCACCGGGATCGCCGTGTGCGCCCTCAGCTGCCGGTGCCCGGCCACGTCCTCGGCCGGCAGGGGCTCTTCGAGCCAGGCCAGATCGAACCCTGCAAATGCCGCCGCGCGGCGCGTCGCCTCCGGACGGTTGAAGCCCTGGTTGGCGTCGGTCATGATGTCGAAGCCAGGACCCACCGCAGCGCGCACGGCCGCCAGGCGCGCGACGTCTTCGCTCACATGGGGCCGACCGATCTTGATCTTTGCCCCCTGGAACCCATCGGCCTGGGCCTGCAGCGTCTGCTCTACCAGTTCGGCCGCGCTCAGGTGCAGCCAGCCGCCCTCGGTCGTGTAGACCGGGACCCGGGCCTGCGCGCCACCGAGCAGTTGCCACAACGGCAACTGCTGGCTGCGGGCGCGCCAGTCCCACAAGGCGGTATCGACGCAGGCCAGGGCGAGACTGGTGATGGCGCCAACCGCCGTGGCATGGGTGTGAAAGAAGAGATCCTTCCAGATCGCCTCGATGTGGACCGGATCGCGGCCGAGCAGTCGCGGTAGCAAATGGTCGCGCAATAGCGCCACGACCGACGAGCCGCCGGTGCCGATGGTGTAAGCATAGCCGCTGGCCTCGATACCATCGCTGCAGCGCAAGGTCAGCAACACGGTTTCCTGCGTCACGAAGGACTGGATGGCGTCGGTACGCACCACTTTGGGCGGCAGATTGACCTGGCGCAGGCGGGCGGATTCGATGGTGCAGGGCATGGAAGGGTTTTACCGGATGACGGTTGCTACAAAAGCCACGATCATCAATTGGTCTTACCGCTTGTCCAATTCTGGTTAACCCGCGCATTGCGGGTTTCTCCGGCCATGACCTACGACTTGCGGGCTTGAACCCGGTCATTTCACCCCACCACGAGGAGACAATCATGAAGAAGCGAACCCTGATCCAATCCATTGCCGGCAGCGCATTGCTGGCGCTGGCCGCCGGCGGCTTCGGCGTCGCGCAGGCCCAGACCAAGCTCAAGTGGGCACACGTGTACGAGACCTCCGAGCCGTACCACACCGAATCGGTGTGGGCGGCCGAAGAGATCAAGAAACGCAGCAATGGCAAATTCGACATCCAGGTCTTTCCGGCCTCCAGCCTTGGCAAGGAGACCGACATCAACCAGGGCATGCAGCTGGGCACGGTCGACATGATCATCAGCGGCCCCTCGTTTGCCGCGCGCAGTTATCCGCGCCTGGGCATTGCCTACTATCCGTTCATCTTCCGCGACGGCGAACACCTGCTGGCCTACAGCAAGAGCCCGGTGTTCAAGGAGATGACCGACGAGTTCCGCGCCAAGACCGGCATCCAGATCACCGCCTACACCTACTATGGCGCGCGCCACACCACGTCGCAGAAGGCGTTCACCAACTGCGAGGGCATGAAGGGCCTGAAGATCCGCGTGCCGGACGTGCCGGCCTATACCGCCACGCCCAAGGCCTGCGGCGCCAATCCGACCCCGATCGCTTTTGCCGAGGTCTACCTGGCACTGCAGAACGGCACCGTCGACGCACAGGAAAACCCGCTGACGACGATCGAGGCCAAGAAGTTCTACGAAGTGCAAAAGGCCATCATGCTGACCGGCCATATCGTCGACGGCCTGACGACGCAGGTCGCGCCGCATCTGTGGAACAAGCTCAGCGATGCCGAGAAGTCCATGTTCACCGAGGTCACCCGCGAGGCGGCCACCCGGGCCAGCGCCGCCATCAAGAAGCGCGAAGGTGAACTGGTGGACGAGTTCAAGAAGAAGGGCCTGCAGATCGTCTCGGTCGACCGCAAGAGCTTCCAGGACGCCGTGCTGAAGAATTCGACGCTTGAATCCATGGGGTTCACACGCACTGACTTCGACAAGATCCAGGCTGCCAAATAAGGCGCTGTCGCCGGCCCGGCAGTGCGCTGCCGCGCGCACGGGGCCTGGCCCCTTTTTGTTTTTGAAGGCGACCATGTCCAAGATAGTCGACATCGATGCACTGCCCACGGTGATGGGCGACGACGGGCAGTTCCATGCCCAGGACGAAAGTGTCGACCTGTCGGACACGCCGATCGAGGGCTGGGTCGCGCTGGGGTTTTTCTGGGCCCTGGGTGGGACGGTTTTCTACCAGTTCTTCACCCGCTATGTGCTCAACGACTCCGCAGCCTGGACGGAAGAAATCGCGCGTTACCTGCTGATCGGCACCGTTTTTATCGGCGCGGCCATCGGCGTGGCCAAGAACAACCACATTCAGGTCGACTTTTTTTACCGCTTCATGCCCGCCGCCGTGGGCCGCCTGATGGCGCTGCTGGTGGACGTGCTGCGCATCGGCTTTTTCGGCGCCGCGGTGGTCATGACCTGGCAGATGATGCAAAAGCTCGGCAACTACAAGATGACCATCATCGACCTGCCGATGAACATCGTGTACGCGGTGTGTATGGTCGGGTTTGCCGCGATGTGCGTGCGCTCGATCTGGGTCATGCGGGTGCATCTGCGCCGCGGCTACAGCGTGCTCGAACGCCCCGAATCGTCGATGTCGGACCGGTAGAGGCAAGAACAAGCAACAACGCATGCTCAAAATCATCTTTCTGCTGCTGATGTCGGGCGGCGTGCCGGTCGCCATTGCCATGGCCGGCTCGTCGCTGCTGTACATCCTGTGGACCGGCGACAACCCGCCGTTCGTCGTCGTCCACCGCATGGTCAGCGGCATCGACAGCTTCCCCTTGCTGGCGGTACCCTTTTTCATTCTTGCCGGCAACCTGATGAACAACGCCGGCATCACCAACCGGATCTACAACTACGCGCTGGCGCTGGTGGGCTGGCTCAAGGGTGGTCTGGGCCACGTGAACGTGGTCGGCTCGGTGGTGTTCGCCGGCATGAGCGGCACCGCCATTGCCGACGCCGCCGGCCTGGGCACGGTGGAGATCAAGGCCATGAAGGACCATGGCTACAGCACCGAGTTCGCCGTCGGGGTCACCGCAGCCTCGGCCACACTGGGCCCGATCATTCCGCCGAGCCTGCCGTTCGTGATCTACGGCATGATGGCCAACGTCAGCGTGGGGGCGCTGTTCCTGGCCGGCATCCTGCCCGGCCTGCTGATGGCCTTGCTGATGATGATCACGGTGGCGTATTTTGCGCACAAGAACAACTGGGGCGCCGACATCAAGTTCGAGTGGCCGCGTGTCGTCAAGGCCGTGATCGAAACCGCCGTGGTGGTGGGCTGGCCGCTGGTGCTGTGGCTGCTCATTACCAAGGCGGGTTTTCCGCCGCGCACCACGGTGTTTGCAGGCCTGATCGGCCTGTTCGTGGCCGACCGCATGTTCCGCTTCCAGGCCGTACTGCCCATCATGACGCCGGTGCTGCTGATCGGCGGCATGACCACGGGCCTGTTCACGCCGACCGAAGGCGCGATCGCTGCTTGCGTGTGGGCGATGGTGCTGGGTTTCGCGTGGTACCACACCTTGTCGTGGAAGATGTTCGTCAAGGTCTGCCTGGATACGGTCGAGACCACCGCTACCGTGCTGTTCATCGTGGCAGCGGCAAGTATCTTCGGCTGGATGCTCACCGCCACCGGCGTCACTGCGGCGATCAGCGAATGGGTGCTGGGTTTCACCAACGAACAGTGGGTGTTCCTGTTGCTGGCCAACGTGCTGATGCTGTTTGTCGGCTGCTTCCTGGAGCCTACTGCGGCGATCACGATCCTGGTGCCTATCTTGGTCCCGATCTGCAAGATGCTAGGCGTCGACCTGGTGCATTTCGGCCTGGTGATGGTGCTCAACCTGATGATCGGCCTGCTGCATCCGCCCATGGGCATGGTGCTGTTCGTGCTGGCGCGCGTGGCCAAGCTGTCGGTGGAGCGCACCACCATCGCCATCCTGCCGTGGCTGATTCCCTTGCTGGGCTCACTGGTGGTCATCACCTATTTCCCAAGCCTGGTGCTGTGGCTGCCCAAGCAGTTCTATTGACCGTTGAGGGGCGTTTGCCCGGGAGTGCACGATGCTGCAAAGCTGGAGATGGTTTGGCCCGAACGACCCGGTGTCCCTGCGCGAGATCCGCCAGGCCGGCGTCACGGATGTCGTGAGTTCGCTGCACCACCTCGCCTGTGGTGACGACTGGCCCGAGATTGACATCAGCGCGCGGGTGCGGGCCATCGCCTGGGACGAGGAACGCGAGCAGCCCAGCGGTTTGCGCTGGGGCATGGTCGAAAGCCTGCCGGTGCACGAAGACATCAAGACACGCTCGGGCAACTACCGGCACTACATCGACGTCTACCGCAACAACGTGCGCAAACTCGGCGCGCAGGGCGTGCGCGCCATCTGCTACAACTTCATGCCGGTGCTCGACTGGGCGCGCACCGACCTGTACATCACGCAGGCGGACGGCAGCACGATATCGGGCTGCAACATCGACGCCTTCGTGGCTTTCGATCTGTTCGAACTGCGCCGACCCGATGCCGAAAAAGACTATGCGCCCTGGGCGATTGCATCGGCACAGCAGTTCTACGACGGGCTCACCGAGCAGGCAAGGGCGCAGCTGCGCAGCTGCATATTGCTCGGCCTGCCCGGTACCGTGGAAAACCTCGACCCGCCGACCTTTTTGCGGCTTTTGCAGCGTTACCGGCACATCGACGCGGAACAACTGCGCAGCAATCTGTACGACTTTCTCAATGCCATCATGCCGGACTGCGAGGCATCCGGCGTCAGGATGTGTATCCACCCGGACGACCCGTCCTATCCCGTGTTCGGCATACCGCGCATTCTCAGCCGCGCCGAAGACGTGCAGCGCCTGTTCCAGGCCGTTCCCTCCCCGAACTCGGGTCTGACCTTGTGCACCGGCTCGTTCGGCAGTTGCATCCACAACGACCCGGCGCAGATGTTCGAGCAGTTTGCCGAACGCGTGTACTTTGTGCATTTCCGCAACGTCACCCACGTGCCCGGGAAAGAAGGCTCGTTCTACGAATCCAACCACCTGTTCGGCTCGGTCGACATGCCCCGCGCCATGAAGGCCCTGATCACCGAAGAAGAGCGCCGCAAGGCCGCCGGCGTCCTCGAGTGGGGCATCCCGGTGCGTCCCGACCACGGCAAACTGATGGACGGCGACAAGGACAGCGGCGCCTACCCTGGCTATTCACGCACCGGGCGGATGATTGGTCTGGCGGAGTTGCGGGGCTTGGAGGTGGGGTTGCGGCACGCGATGGGGTTGGATTTGGGTTGACAGTGGGGCGGGCTGCAACCAATTTTTTGCAATTTCCCGGCAGCCGGCTGGATCGAACAAAAGACGTCTTGTCCGCGATTGGATTTGCCCGATCCATCAACATCGTCTGAGACGGCTTGCCAATCGCAGGAGCCGGGGGAGGATGTGGATAGCGAACCGGACTGGGATATGGCAAACCAAAACTGTGACCGCCGCCCAACTTTCCATGTCGCTTGCGTCGGGGAGCGGAAAAAACTTGGGAATGTATGCGCCGGCATTCTCGTGGCAGGCGATGCTCGAACTGGCGGTGTCGCTCGCGATCACGGTGTTGGTTGTCCAGAATGGCCAGAGTGAGCGCGCTGACTTCGATGCGCCGGCGGGTTGATGGGTAGGCCGTGGCGGGTGGGTCGGGCCGTCGTGGGCGCGAACAGAAGCCTGATTCGTTTCGCTCGTTCGTGCAGACGAATTCAGCCGCAGGTGGCAGGCCGCGGTGCAGGCGCGTTGATCGGCCGCATCGGAACACCGAGCACCGGCAAAAAATCGCATTGACCGCCGCCATGACAGGACTATGATGGCTTCAGGTCAGTGGCGTTCGAACGGCCATGGACCTTTGCCCACCGATACGTTTGAACCAACTGCATTAAGGAGTCCAACCATGATATCCACGACCATGAAAACGTTATGCCGCTTCCTGATTGTTGCCATGATGTCGCTATCGTTCCAGTACGCGAACGCCGGCATCATTGCGACGGACCGGGCCGCCGCAGTCGCCGCCGCCCAGACCGATCGGGCGCTGGTGCTTTCCGCGTTGAGCCGCAGCGACGTCAGCAGCCAGTTGCAAGCCCAGGGTCTGGATCCAGCGCTTGCGCGTGAACGCGTTGCGGCCATGAGCGACCACGAAGTCCGCACACTGGCCACCAGCATCGGCACCGCACCCGCCGGTGCCGATGTTAGTTGGGGCGCGGTGATCATTGTTGGCCTGCTGGCCTGGTTCCTCTTTTATCGCACCTGAGGACGGCGCGCGCAGGTACAGGTGTCGCGCCGCTCATCCGATGATCCTGGCGACGTCGCATGTGCGGGCGTGACGGTAAAGCGGCGCCGCTCGGCGTGGCGCATCGATGGCTGCTGTGGCTGCTGTTGCTGTCATCACTGGCTGGGTGCGCCCAGCTCGTTCCCCAGACCATCGCGCTGCGCGATGACTGGCCCAACGGAGTGCCACGCGCGATAGAGTTGCGCGACGTTCCGTTTTTCCCCCAGACCGAATACCAATGCGGGCCCGCTGCCCTTGCGATCACGATGAATGCGGCTGGCGCACGCGTGGCGCCGGACGATCTGGTCCCAGCGGTCTACCTTCCGGCACGCCGGGGCAGCTTACAGGTCGAGATGCTGGCGGCACCGCGACGCTACGGCCTGATCGGCTGGCAGATCCCGCCCGCTTTCGACGCCCTGCTGCGCGAATTGGCGGCGGGCCATCCGGTGCTGGTATTGCAGGATCTCGGCTTGTGGCCGCTTAGCCAATGGCACTACGCGGTCGTCGTCGGTTTCGACTACGCGGCCGGTGAACTCTACCTGCGCTCAGGTGAGAACGAGCGCCAGGCATTGCCGTTCACGATTTTCGAGGTCACCTGGCGCCGCAATGGCTACTGGGCGATGGTGGTGACGCCTGCGGGCACGATTCCGGCCAGTGCCGGCGAAACCGACTATTTGCAGGCCTTGCTGGCATTCGACCGTATCGCGGCACCGGACGCGGCGCGCACAGCTTGGGACGCATTCGTGGCGCGCTGGCCGGATAACGCGCTGGCCAACTTGGCACTGGCCAACCGGCTCTACGCCGAGCGCAATCTGACCCGGGCCGAATCCGTGTTGCGCGCAGCGGCGCGAGCCCACCCGGCTTCGGCCGAAATCCTCAACAACCT
>Ga0105046_10019451_pt1 | contig 10296 bp, 6 predicted proteins | sample MAT03_FD_78385 | JGI IMG/M metagenome (GOLD analysis project Ga0105046, IMG submission 78385) | Freshwater microbial communities from Lake Fryxell liftoff mats and glacier meltwater in Antarctica - MAT-03 (megahit assembly) | ecosystem: Environmental > Aquatic > Freshwater > Ice > Liftoff... | reverse complement strand
TGGGCTTTTACTTGCTCCTGGCCCTCTCCCCCACCTCTTGGCTGGGCGGCCTCGCCGCCCGCGCACTAGGCCACCCCCTGCCCTTTTCGTTCACGGGCCTTCTGCTCGCCTCAGTTGTAATTAATATCCCCTTCGCCGTCCGCCCCATCGCCGCCGCCTTCGCCGCCGTCCCGCTTAACCTCATCGAATCCGCCCAGCTCCTCGGCGACTCGCGCGCCCGAACACTTCGTAAGATAATGTTGCCACTCTCGTACCCCGGCGTCCTCGCGGGAGCCATGCTCGTCGCGGTCCACACCGTCGGGGAGTTCGGAGTAGCCCTCATGATGGGCGGATCAATCCCGGGAGAAACTAAGACGCTCTCCATGTCATTATATAACGATGTGCAGGCGATGGAGTATCAACGCGCGCACGCCAGCGCAGCCGCGTTAATGGGAATCAGCCTATTCGGACTCGCCGTCGTCTCGTGGACGGCCTCACGCCGCAACCCGCGTCTTCGGCGCAGCTAAGCACCGAGGTAACTTTGAATCAACCGCCTTTAAAGCCGACCGCCACTCACGCCGCGCGAGGTCGGTCCCATTCCGTGGGCCTCACCCCCGCAGCCTCATGTAACGTAAGCATTCCGCTCTCCAGCTTCGCCAGTGCCTCCGTGGCCATCTTTACCGCATCAAACATCGGCTCGTGCGGAAACTCACCCTCGCCACTTAATATCGGCTTCCAAGGCGCGGTCGGCGACGGATACGCAAGCGCAGGGAAAGGATAACTATCAACCTCTCCAGTAATCTCTCTCCACTGGGCCAAAACCTCATCAGGATGCGGCACGCTCTTCACCCACCGTGCTCGAAGCGCCACAGCTTTGACCATCACCGGCGACTGCATTGGGGTTCCGTTTGGCCGCATCGACCTGCTCCTTGCATTGGCTTACTCCCGCCTCTCCCAAAGCACGCCGCGCACGCCGCGCGGTCACCGGGAACTGCCACCACTCCACTCTCCGCTGATCGGCGACCCACTTTCCAAAGTGAGCAGCAATGCACGCGTTCAAGGCCGAATTCAGTTACTTGGACGCGAAACCTCGGCACCGACTACCAAACCTACCCGCCTTCTCTGTCCAGACCCTCTCCCCCACTCCCCCTCTGCTCTCTCTCAAAGCCCCCGTTCGGTTTCACCTACCCTCCCTGTTATGGCCCTCTACCGCGTTGAAGTTCGCACAAAGTCCGGTCACCTTGATCCTCGCGCGAGTGCCGTTGGCCGCTCTCTCGCCGCTGCCGGGCTGGGTGCCATCCCCGTCCGCTGCGCCAAGGTCTACCTCCTCGAAGGCGACCTCTCCTCATCGCAAGTTGACCGCGTCGCCGCCCAGTTGCTCGCAGACCCAGTGGTCGAAATCGCTGACATCGGCGGAGCCCAGCTCCCCCACCAAACACTCATCGAAGTCCACCCTCTCCCCGGCGTGATGGACCCCGCCGCAGCGTCCGTCCGCGAAGGTTTACTTACGTTGCTCGGCTCGCCCGTCCGCGTCTCGACCGGAGTTCGCTACGACTTTGACACGAGCAGCCCCGAGCACGCCAGCCGCCTCCATGAGTTTGTAAGCAAGAACCTTGCCAACCCCGTCATCCATCAAATTACAGTTGGCCGCTGGGAGCCAGCCTCCCTCCCGCAGGGGCATGAATATAAGTTACAAGTGCGCGAAATACCTCTCCGCGGCCTCAGCGATTCTCAGCTCGCCACCCTCTCGCGCGATGCCCACCTCTTCCTCAGCGTTGATGAGATGCGGGCTATAAAAGATTACTACGAGTCCGCAGGCCGCGACCCCTCCGATATCGAACTCGAAACATTAGCGCAGACCTGGTCCGAACATTGCGTCCACAAAACGCTCAAAAGTAACATCCGTTATACCCCGCACACGCCGCCCCACACTGTCCACGAGGCAAACAAGCCCGGCGAGGTTAAGACTGCGGACACTAAACGCCCCGCCGCTCCCCACCGCGATTCCATCACCTCCTCATTTACGTTCGCGGGCGTCTTGACCCCCCGCCCACACGTCGCGCCCACCGGCCCCGCCCGTGCAGAAGCCCCCCCGCGTGATGTAATTGATTGGTCGGGCAGAAAGGGCCACACTCTGCAAGCGGACGGCTCGGTACTAATTAATAACTTGCTCAAGTCCACCGTCGCCGCCGCGACGTTCGAGCTTATCGAAGAAGGCATCGATTGGGCCCTCTCGGTCTTCACGGACAACAGCGGCGTGGTGGCCCTGGACGATACCTGGGGCGTCTGCATTAAAGTTGAAACGCACAACCACCCCAGCGCGCTCGAGCCGTACGGCGGCAGCGCAACCGGCATCGGCGGCTGCATCCGCGACATCATCGGCACCGGCTTGGGCGCCAAACCCATCGCAAGCACCGATGTCTTCTGCGTCGCCTTCCCCGAAAACTGGAAGACAGATGCGACCCCCGGCAAAACTGCCAACCCCGCCCCCAACCGCACTCCCGACCGCACTCCCACCCGCACCTCCACCCTGCCGCCCAACACCCTCTCTCCCCGCCGAATCCTAAGCGAAGTCGTCGCTGGCGTGCGAGATTACGGTAACCGCATGGGCATCCCCACCGTCAACGGCGCGGTGCTCTTCGGTGATCGTTACGTTGGCAATCCGCTCGTCTTCTGCGGCTGCATCGGGCTCATCCCCCGCACGCACATCCAGGGTAAAGTAAACGCGGGTGATCGCATCATCGCCCTGGGTGGCCGCACAGGCCGCGATGGGATTCACGGCGCAACTTTCTCCAGCGCGGAGCTCGAGCACACCCACGCCGCCGAGTTCTCTCACGCCGTGCAGATCGGCAACGCCATCGAAGAAAAGCGCACCCTTGATGTAATATTACAAGCCCGTGATGCTGGCCTCTTCACCGCCATCACCGACTGCGGCGCGGGCGGGTTCTCCTCCGCCGTGGGTGAGATGGGCTCGGCGCTAGGCGCACAAGTTCACCTCGATAAAGCCCCCCTGAAATACGCCGGGCTGTCGTACACCGAAATCTGGATCAGCGAAGCCCAGGAGCGGCTGGTGCTCGCCGTGCCCCCCGCAATGGTCGCCGCACTCGGCGAAGTGTGCGCCCGCGAAGGTGTCGAAATGGCCGACCTGGGCGAGTTCGGCACCGAGGGAGCCGAGCTTGAGTTATATTATCATGGCACGCGCGTAGGCCGCCTGCCCATGAGCCTCTTGCACGATGGCATCCCCCAGAAGCTCCGCGATGCAACCTGGGCCCCCCAGCCACCCAGCACCCCGCCCGCCCGACCGCATCCCTCCATAAGCGATGCGCTCCTCGCCCTCCTCGCCCACCCAAACATCGCCAGCAAACACTGGATCATCCGCCAATACGACCACGAAGTCCAGGGCGCAACTGTAATTAAACCCCTGGTAGGCCCCGGCGGTCGCGGCCCCGGCGACGCCGCAGTCATCGAGCCCATCGCAGGCAGCGGCCGCGGCGTCGCCATCGGCTGCGGCATTCAGGTCTACAGCGAGCCCGGCCGCGACCACAACGACCCCAACAGTGAAAACGATTTGTCCGCCGCGCACGTCCGGCGCCCCTACCCCGGCGACCCGTACTTAACCACGCTCGCCAGCATCGATGAGTGCATCCGCAACCTCGTCTGCGTAGGCGCCGACCCCACCCGCATCGCGATTCTGGATAACTTTTGTTGGCCCAGTTGCGAGAAGCCCGAGAACCTGGGCAGCCTCGTGCGCGCCGCCGAAGCATGTTACGACGGTGCAAAGGCCTACCGAACCCCCTTCGTAAGCGGCAAGGACTCGCTGAATAATCAGTTACGTTACACCGACCCCGCAACCGGCGAATCGCGTTTAATTGAGATCGCCCCCACACTCTTAATTACCGGCCTGGGCATCGTCCCCTCAATCAGCCAATGTGTTACCATGGATGCCAAGCAGGCCGGCAACGCCCTGATGGTGATCGGCGCCACCACCGCCAAAATGGGCGGAAGCCACTACGCCCAGGGCTTCGGCTGCGAGGACCCCGCGTACCCAGAGCTAAACCTTAAGATCGGCCCCGCGACCGCGCGAGCCGTCGCGCAGTGCATCCGCGAAGGGCTCGTCCGCTCCGCCCACGACTGCTCCGACGGCGGCCTGCTCGTGGCCGTTGCCGAAATGTTAATTGCAACCTCCGGCGTGCGCGCCAGCACCACCGCCGACACAAGCCACACCGAGTCGGGCACGCGAGCCCCCGGCAACACCCCCAGCGCGCTGGATGATTTGTTAAGCAATCACAACGTAAGCGGCGATAGGCCGGGCGGGAGAGGTGCTTCACAGCTCCGCGCCCTGGGCGCACAGCTTACAATCGATCCTAACTTATTGGAAACCTACGAGCTCGCCTTCGCCGAGACCCCCTCTCGCTACATCCTGGAAGTAGAACCCGCCAACGTAACAAAAGTCCGCAACGTGCTAAGAGACCACGGCGCGATCCCCGCAACCGTCCTGGGCGCACTCACCGACGACGGCCAACTCCTCTGGGACAAAGCCGACCTTCGCGCAGACGTAACCGACCTCGCCGCAGCATGGCTCGCACCCCTAGACTGGTAAAAAGCCAAACTGGTAAAAGCCAAACTGGTAAAACGCCAAACTGGTAAAGCCAGACTGGTAAAAGTAGATTATTAACGAGATTGCTTAACTTACATTCCCGTGAACATAAGCTCGCGAGTTACTTCTTCTCCTCGCGGATCAGCACGTCCATCAGCTTCTGTTCGGTACCCTTGAACTTTTCCATGGATTGCCGCACAAGGATCGCCGCCTCTTCCACCGTCTTCGCATCACCCGCAAAGGTCCGGGTCTGTTGGAGTTGCAGAAGCGCAGTCAGGCTCTCGCTCGCCCCGCGCAGGTCGCTGCTCGCCGCGGCGTAGGCCCGGGTCGCGTCGTACATCGACTGCGTGGAAAGCTCTTTTTTGGTCGGCGAATGCAACGCCCGCCAAGGCTGCGAGCGAACCTCGATCGCAGTGAGCTTGACGTTGTCGCTCATCAAACGTAAGTTCGCCATGATGTGCTGCACGTTGGGCCTCTGGGAAGTGATAAGCGCGGACGCCTCGGAGACCGCGCCCTGAAAGGCGTCAATAGCCATCCCGGCAGAGCGCATCGCCTTATCTATCTCCTCGATAGTGGCTTTATCAAACTTGCTCGCGGCGGATTCGACGGCGGCAATTACATCCGCGATGTTCTGGCGGTTATCATCGATGATGCCCTGAGCCCCGGCGAGCAGTTGATCCGCCTCCGAGACGACCCCCTCCACGCTCTTCAAAATCGGCTCGACCCTCCCCGAGGCCTGCTCAACATTAGTTAATGTTGAGTCTACACTCTGCGTCCAGGCCCCCAGGCGCGCCCGCAGATCAGCAACAATGGCCTTGGCGTCGGTGACGGCGAGCTTAACATTGGGGGTTGATTCGTCAATGGCCGATTTCACGCCCAGCAGGCTGGCCTCCAAAAGGTCGATGCTGCGGCGCACCGTGTTAATGTCGCCGGGTGTAATTCCCGTCTGCGCAAGAAAGGCCGGCGGCGCGATGCCCCCCTCCACCACGTCGCCATCAGCCAAGGGATTAACGCCGGGGACCGCATCCCCGCCCATGCTGCCAATGTTAATACTCGATACCGACCCGATGAGCGGCCTCTCCAATGAGAACTGCGCGGTCTTGAGGATCGTAATTGCCGCAGGCAGTTTGACTGTAACCTCCACCGATTGAGGCGGGGAGGATGGCGGAGCCCCGGGCGTCGCCACCTGCGCCGGCCCGAAGGTGACTTCAGTTACACTGCCAATCCGTTGCCCGCCCAAGGTGACGGCCGAACCCGGCTTGAGGCCGGGCGCCCCCACCGCGAGCGGGAACTTGACAATGATCCGGTTGGTTCGGCCAACCCCGTCTCGGTTGCCCAGCCAAAAACTGACCCAGACGCCCAGCACCAGCCCGGTTGCGACAAAGAGTCCCGCCAAAGTGTTATCTCGAATGCTCCGCATCGCCATAAGCGGTGGGAGGATAGCACCTTGGCCTGCCGCAGAGCGGAGGTTTTTGCCAGCAACTTTCTCCCGGGAAAGACGCCGCGGGCGGGGGCGAGTGCCGCCCGCACCTACCCTCCCAGCATGTTTGATCGGCTTACGGACACGTTTCAGGGTCTTTATCGCAAACTAAGCGGTCAGGCCAATATCTCCGAGAAGAACGTCTCGGATGCCATGGTCGACGTGCGAACCGCACTGCTCGACGCCGATGTTCATGTCGAGGTCGTTAACTCCTTCTGCGACGGCGTGCTGAAGGACGCACTCGGCCAGCAGGTGACAAAGAGCCTCCGGCCCGGCGAAGAGATGGTGGGCATCGTTCATAAGCGGCTGGTTGAGTTCCTGGGCGGAACGGTGGAGGCGCCCTCTCAGAAAGACTCAGAGGAGTATGGACCGCTGGCGGGGATGATGCCCAAGCTGCCGGATGCCTCCAAGCAGGGTCAGGCCGAGCTGATCATGCGAGTGAGCCCGCCGCCCACGATAATTATGTTGTGCGGCCTGCAAGGTTCGGGCAAGACGACAACGTGCGGGAAGATCGCGGCGTACCTGAAAAAACGCGGGCGGACGGTGATGCTCGCCGCGGCGGACTTGCAGCGACCCGCGGCGGTCGAGCAGCTTGAAACGATCGCGAATCAGGTGAATACCGACGGGGTGGGCGGGGCAAAGGTTACGTTTTACGCGGAGAAGGACAAAGTCGCCGAGTACGGCAAGGCGGTTGGCGTGGCGGTGGCGGTGTGCAGGCGTGCGCTGGAGGCGGCGCGGCGCGAAGGGGCCGATGTTCTCATCTTAGATACCGCCGGGCGCCTGCACGTGAACGACGCGTTGATGGGCGAGCTGACGCAAGTTAAGAATACGTTGAACCCTCACCACATCTTTCTGGTGGTGGACGCGATGACGGGCCAGGACGCGGTGAACTCGGCGAGATCGTTCCATCAGCGGCTCGAGGTTGATGGAATTATTCTTACAAAGTACGATAGTGATACGCGGGGCGGGGCGGCGATCTCGGTGAAGCACGTCACCGGGGCACCAATTAAGTTCGTGGGGGTGGGCGAAAAGCTCGATGCGCTCGAAGAGTTTCATCCCTCGCGGGTGGCTGGGCGGATCCTTGGCATGGGCGACGTGGTGGCGCTGGTTGAGAAGGCACAAGAAGAGGTATCAGCCGAGGATGCCAAGAAGATGGAGGCCAAGCTCGCCAAGGGCGAGATGGACATGAATGACTTTGTGGGCCAGCTTCGCACGCTGCGGCGGATGGGGCCGCTCAAGCAGCTTCTGGGCCTGCTGCCGGGCGTGGGATCGATGCTCAAAGATGTACACATCGAAGATAAACAGCTTGATCAGGTCGAGGCGATCATAAGCTCGATGACCAAGAAAGAGCGGACCAGGCCGACAATAATTGATTTCAGCCGACGTAAGCGGATTGCGAAGGGGGCGGGGACGAAGGTGGAGGAAGTCGGCCAGCTCGTCAAGCAGTTTGATATGGTGAACAAGCTGAGCAAAACCATGTCGGGCATCTCAACAGCCGACCGGGCCGAGGCGGTCAAGCAGCTCTCCAAGCAGGGGGGAATGGGCGCGGCGATCCCCGGGCTTCAGGGGATGCCCAACTTCATGACTAAAGGCTCTACCAGCATGTCCAGCCCTAAAGATAAGTTTAAGAAACGTAAGAAATAACTTATACGGATCCAACCTCCACCCCGTGCGCATTCGGAAAAACCCGGAAACGATGAAACGTCTTCCTTAAGATGCTCAGCCGCAAACTTCGCAAGAACGATCAGGCGGTGCTGATCATGGATCAGGCTGGCTGGCATAAGGCAAAGCGCCTGGTGATACCCGCCAACATCACGGTGCTGTACCTGCCACCCTCTTCACCGAAGCTAAATCCGATCGAACGGTTGTGAAGCTATCTTCGCAGCCACTACCTGTGCAATCGAGCGTACGAGGACTACGACCACCTGCTCGATGAACTGGCCAGGGCGTGGCAGACGCTCACGCCAACACTGCTCAAGCCCGTCTGCGCCTGCCCGTATCTCTCGCACGTGTTGGAGGTGTGATTCGTATTACTTAGGGGCGGCAGCGCTCTTGAGGATCAGCCGACCGGCAAGAAGACGCGGCGGGCGACTTTCGGTGTCGCCGAATCCGGCAAGTTTAGAGTGAACGTCATCCATCGCGACAACGAGGAACCATCGCGGGGGGAAAACACGCCGCTAAGAATGATGATTTTTGCGAGAATTCATTCGGTGTAAAGCAACGAAGTCGGGTATGATGCTATAACTATAAGCGGACCAGCGTGGCTCGCCACATATCATCTGCCGACCGTCGGATCGTGGAGGATTGCCGTGCTTTTGATCACCAGTGTGTTTTGCCTCATCGGTGTCGGACTTCTCGCAGAGCCCAGCGCTCTCGGGTGCTCCACCTCGGCGGCCAAGGCCGCGTCTGCTCCACCGCAAGTTGCGCCGTCGCCGAAGGTTGCTGCCAGACCAAAGCCATTCACTTCAGCGGTCGAGCAGGCAAACGCCGCGATCCGCCGCGCCAAGGCGACAGATGGGACAACGGGTTCCGCAGTTGTCAAGACAGAGCTGGACGGCGAGTGGTGGTGCGACGCCACCATCACCGAGATCAAGACAAGCGACGCAGGGCTGAAGGAGCTTCGTGGCGAAACCGTTGTCAACCGGTCCATCGGGCCGGCATCCGTTGATTCCGACAGCTCGGTTCGCGCCGCCAGCAGTGCCCTTGCCACTGCCCGAACCGGCGCGAAGAAGTCTCTCCAAGATTTCGAACGTGCCTGGGAGCCAGTCAAATCCGGCCGATCCGAGTACGTTCGGACCAAGTGGGGTGGATGCCGGAGGTATTGGCCTCGCATCAGCGACACCGAGCATCAAGTTCGGCGCTCCGCCATCGTTGGCGCTGGCAAACAGCAAATCGCCTCCGCTGCGGATGTTCTAGAGACCGCCCGCGCTCGTATTCGAAGCGAGCGGGAACAGGCGGCACGCGCGGCTCGCACCGTGCGCCTCAGCGTCCAGGCCGGCCAAGGGCTCGCCTCACTCAATGAACTTAAGGTCGGGGATCGGGTCCGGCTCACCTTCCGCGTTGAGCAGGTCGATTTGGCTACCGATCCTCCAATCGTCGCCAGCCCCGCCGAGCACGTCGCCTTGGTTCGGGCCTCCATGACCCTCCCGGCGCAGGTTTTGTCCAGCGCCCGCACCGCGCGCTGAACCTCTAGGCATAATTTCTGACCTCGAACGACAGGGTGACACGTATCGTCCATCCACGGCTCGTCGCGGCGCAAATCACGCCAAGCGTGATCGGCGCCGTTTGCACTTGTGAACGCATAATTAGGATACAGCGTGAGGAGCGCGAAGTAGTCGTCAGGGTTGACAGCGTCGGCGGTGTAATTGGGCGAGATGTCCGAGTCCAGATACGCGGCCGCGAGTTCGACCCATGGAACCAGTTCGCACAACTCCCGAAATAGTCCTTGCGAAAAAACGCCAATGGTTGCTGGCCATCACCACGACTGGAGTCCTCCTTGCCATGTTCGTCGCGTACGTGTTAGCCCCAATATTTCATACCAAAATCATCTCGCCCAAAAGCGCGAAAGCCCAAGTGCTTATAGAGTAAAGGGTTACGACACCATTTGCTTCTAAACCCAAGGGCTTCGCGCTAAGACACGCCGTATTCACTTTCCCGCGGCTAATTTCATTCGCTTTTCAGCATTCGGCGGGTAGCTGGTCATCGCCGACTTTAGTGGCGGGCGGATCTCTTCAGACTGCGGGGCGTTGTTGCTGCGCGAGGCGGAGCGCTCGCTCAAACTTGGCTAACGTGTCATGCTCTCCGCCGCGGCGTACGTGCTGATGGATCACATCCGACGGGTTGCAGTGCCGGGCACCGAGTTTGGCGAAAGTGCAGGTTACGATCATCCGATTAAAGCTGTTCAAGATCGGTGCCCGCATCATGTCGTCGGTGCGGCGGATCGTGCTGCAACTCTCAGGCGGTTGGCCATGGCACGTGGTCTTCAGACCCGCGGCCGCGCGGTTGATGGCGGCGGTGTGACACCACAACAATCTGAAAGCAGGGCAATGGGGTCGGGGGCGGTGCGCGCGCAAAGAGTGCCAATCGATCGATATGCGGTGCGAACCTCAACAGGGTACGTGAAGAACCTCTGTCATCGATTCTCGATGAGGGCATGAAACGTGCGGGTTAGGCCCTTCGGCGGCGGGTGACGAGCAGCGCGGGGGCGAGGAGTGTGGCGAGCGTGGCCGGGGCGGGGACG
>Ga0105046_10019449_pt1 | contig 10297 bp, 6 predicted proteins | sample MAT03_FD_78385 | JGI IMG/M metagenome (GOLD analysis project Ga0105046, IMG submission 78385) | Freshwater microbial communities from Lake Fryxell liftoff mats and glacier meltwater in Antarctica - MAT-03 (megahit assembly) | ecosystem: Environmental > Aquatic > Freshwater > Ice > Liftoff... | reverse complement strand
CGCCTCGAGGAGGCCCCCGCCCAACAGCGCTTGGAAGCCACGCTCCGTCTCGCCCGCCTCCGCGCCCACCTCTTCATCGGCGACGCGCGTCTCCTCGCCCTCCACGCCCTCGAGGGCGTGATCGTCGGCGACGAAGTCCCGGAACACAGCAGGAAGGCCGCCACGGCCCTCTGCCTCATCGCCGCCCGGATGGAAGACCCCCGCCGGACCTCACGGCCCGCGGCCCCTCGGCAGCGCCCGACCCTACCGTCTCCCCCGACGGACGATTCGCCGTCGCGGCAGGTCGATGCCCCGACGCACGAGCACGCCGCCGATGGACGCCCACCGCACCCTTCACCGCCGCGAGGCTTGTCGACGTCGCGCCTTGACCGCGGGTCCGATCACCCCGATGTCGGTCCTGAACTGCATCCCCGCGAAAGAGATCTTCCCCGCGGCCTCGTACGCCCGGACGCGGGCCAACTCCAGCGTCTCCCCCAGGGCGACGACGGACAAGACCCGCCCCCCGGCCGTGACGATCGCCCCCTTCTCGTCCCGACGCGTCCCGGCGTGGAAAACGTGAACGTCGGCCAGCCCCTCCGCATCGGCGATGCCATGGATGGGCACCCCGAGCCTCGGCTTGTCGGGATACCCCTCGCTCGCCAGCACGACGCAGCACGCCGGCCGCGGATCCCACGAGACCTCGATCTCGTCCAGCCTCCCGTCGCACGCGGCGAGCACGAGCTCCAGGAAGTCGCTCGTCAGCCGCGGCAGGATCACCTGGCACTCGGGATCGCCGAACCGCGCATTGAACTCCAGCACCTTGGGCCCGGCGGGGGTCAGCATGAGCCCCGCGTACAGCACCCCGCGATACTCGATCCCCTCCCGCCGCAGCGTGTCGACGGCGGGAACCAGCACCTCCCGCTCGATGCGGGCCATCAGCGCCTCGTCCAGAGTCTCGGCGGGGCAGAACGCCCCCATCCCCCCGGTGTTGGGCCCCTCGTCCCCGTCGCGCAGCCTCTTGTGGTCCTGCGCAGCGGGCAGCACCAGGATCGAATGCCCGTCGACGATCGCCAGCACCGAGACCTCACGCCCCTCCAGACGCTCCTCCAGCACCACCGTGTGCCCCGCGTCCCCGAAGTCCCGCCTCACCATGATCGAATCAATCGCCGCGATCGCCTCGTCCAGCGTCCCCGGGAGGATGACGCCCTTCCCCTTGGCCAGCCCCGCGGCCTTGACGACGGGTAGCCCGGTCCGCGGCAACGCGTACGCCGCCGCCACCGCCGGCACCGTCCGCCGCTGCTCGTCCACCCACTTCCGGCGATCCGCCGGATCGCGGTGCGTCGTCGCGTCGTTCAGCACCCCGGCGATCGCCGGATCATCCGCCGCCCGCGACTCGACATACGCCCGCGCCGTCTCCGGAATCGTGAACGCCCTCCCCTCCGCCGCAGGAATCGAGGCCGCCCGCATCAGTGTCTTGGCCCACGCCTTGTCCCCCTCGATCCGCGCCCCATCCTTCCCCGGTCCGAAGACCCGGCAAGTCGGCGAGGCCAACTTGTCCGCAAACCCCTCCGCCAACGGCTCCTCCGGCCCGATGACCACCAGCCCGATCCCCCGCTTCTCGATGAACTGCTGCAGCCGATAGATCTCGCGGATGCTCACCGGCACGTCCACCGGCTGGGCCAGCGCGATCAGCCCGGGATTCTCCGGATGCGTCGTGTACAGCGATCCCAGCCGGGCCGAGCCGTGCAGCGCCCGCGCCATCGCGTGCTCGCGCGCCCCGCCGCCAATGAGGAGAACGTCAATCGTGTCGGATGCAGGCGGCATGGACCCGAGCATACGCCCCAGCCCGTCCCCATCCCCCATTCGCCCCCCGCGCGCGAAGCCCTTCTTCGGTCCGAAGTTTGACCACCGCGGCGGAGCGCCTAGACTTCCCCCACGATTGCGGGGTAGAGCAGCCTGGTAGCTCGTCGGGCTCATAACCCGGAGGTCGTAGGTTCAAATCCTACCCCCGCTATTTTCCATGAAGAACAACCCCTATCCGCAAGGAAGGGGTTGTTCGTTTACCGGGGATGCTGCCGGTGTGATTGGGCCGGGGCGACTCGACGCTCCTCCTCGCCGGGCTTGAACTCGGCTCGGAAACCGGGGCGGGAAAAGGCTGGGGTCACTTCAGCCGCGTGTTGCCCGCAACACGAGGTGCGCCCACAGGAACATGGGCGCAAACAGAATCGACGCCGCTGGCCAAAGCACCATGGATGGAGTTGGCGTCCAGATCGCGATCGACACCGCGGCGAACCAGTACATGACGCAAACGGGAATGACGATCCTTCGCGGCGTTGCGTCGGCGACTCGCTGGGTGACCTTTTGCATCGGTCCGCTTCGCTCTTTGATCTGGGATGCCAACTTCCGCGCCCACACGAACTCGCTCGCCAGGATCGCCAGCCCCAGCGGTCCGAGCACGCTGAGTCCCGGGCCCGGCAGTGGTGAAATCGCGATTCCCACCAGGATCACCGAGGTGCCCGCGATCAAGGCCCACAGTCGGCGGGAGTTGCGCCGCAGCAGCAGGACGGCGGCCGCCCCTTTCCGACGCGCCAGTTGAAAGCGTGTGTCGAAGATCCCGTAGATCAGAAGACACGCGAGGGCCACGAGCAGGGCGAGCTCGAGCCAGAAGTTGAACATCAAGGGCGTCATGGTCGAGGCCAAGGGTACTCCGGCCCTCGGTCGATGCGAGCGTCGTGTCAGGCCCCCCAGCAGCCTGGGATAGAGGCCGCCGGCGCCGGAGACCTTCGCTGCTGGTCCGACCTCCGCTTCGCTCCGGTCAGCCCAGCAGCGGGATGCAATCGTGGTCGAACTCTCATAGACTCCGGTGCGTCAACCGGGGGAAGGTCACCCGCGAGGTCCTCGGGCGGCGGAACTGCCCTCAGTTCCGCTCGGCCTTGCTCTCAGGTGTGCTTTTCCCCTGCATGTTCTTCCCTTCCTCTGCCCCCGCGAGGTTCACATGGCGGACCCTTCCTCGTCCCCGCACACATCCAAGGCGATCCTCGACCGCATCGAACGACTAGGCAACAGCTTGCCCGAGCCAGCCCTCTTGTTTGCCATGCTGGCCGCCCTGGTAGTCGTGGTGTCAGCGTTAGGCTCCGCCGCCGGTTGGAAGGTCCAACCGGTCATCCCGACCGTTGTCTTGGTGCCGGAGCTTGATCCTGCCGGGCGGCCTGTCGAGGACGCCGCGGGAAAGCCCTCGGTGGTCCCCAAACTCAATGACCGCGGCAGGCCTGAAGTTGCGTTGGTGGGACAGACCGACAAGGGCGGGGCACCCGTCGAACTACGGCCCAAGAGCCTGCTGACGGGCGATGGGCTCTACTGGATGCTGTCGTCGATGGTCCGGAACTTCACGGGACTGCCGGCGTTGGGACTGGTGTTCGTTTCGATGCTCGGTATCGGCCTAGCGGAGAAGTTCGGTCTCTTCGGGGCGCTGATGCGATGGCTGGCCCTGATCACGCCTCGCCGACTCCTCACCCCGGTGATCGTGCTCATCGGCGCGAACGCTTCGGTAGCGTCGGACGCTGGTTACATCATTCTGCCGCCGCTCGCCGCGGCGTTGTATCTTGCCATCGGTCGCTCCCCGATCGCCGGGTTGGCCGCGGCATTCGCTGGCGTGGCGGGCGGCTTTGGCGCCGGGGTGTTTCCCACCGCGGCGGACGGTTTCCTAGCCGGGGTGGCCACGCAGGCGGCTCACATCATCGATCCCGACTATCACGCAGTCGATGCCACGCACAACCTGTACTTCAAGTCCCTCAGCAGCATTGTGGTGATGTTGGCGGGTTGGTTCGTGACCGATCGCATCGTTGAACCCCGCCTGCGGCGCCAGATTCCTGTAGCCGGCGGTGACACATCGGCCGTGACCGACTTGGCTCTCAGGCCTGTCGAAAGGCGGGGCCTGGCATGGGCGGGCCTGGTCGCGGTTGTCGTACTCGGCGGCTTCGCGTGCGCCATCCTCATCCCCGGTGCGCCGCTGCACGGCACCGGGCAGCCCGCTCTGGCCACCGGTGTGCCGGCCCCGGGCGAGCGGGCCGGGGACCGCTGGTCGCAGGTGATTGTGCCGATGATCTTCCTTACCTTCCTGCTGCCGGGGATGGCATTCGGGCTTGTCACCGGTGCCCTCCGCAAGCAGGCCGACTTCATCGAGGCGATCTACCACGGCATCCGCACGATTGTGCCCGTGCTGGCCATCGCCTTCTTCATGGGCCAGTTTGTCAACTACTTCCAGTACACCGGCCTGGACCGCATGCTCGCATATGCCGGCGGGTCGCTTCTGGTGCGGGCCGATCTTCCGGTGCCGATGCTACTCGTTTTCTTCGTGTTGCTGGTGGTGCTCGGCGACTTCGCGATGAGCGGAATGCTCAGCAAGTTCGGCGTGCTGGCGCCGATTTTTATTCCTATGTTCATGATGGTGGGCATGAGCCCGGAACTGACGACGGCCGCGTACCGCATCGGCGACAGCGTGGTGAACATCATCACGCCGCTGAACAGCTACATACTGATCATCCTGCTCGTGTTGCAGAAGTACAAGAAGGACGCCGGACTGGGGAGTCTGATCTCGTTGATGCTGCCCTATTCATTGGTGTTTGGTATCGTCTGGACGGCGTTCTTGCTGGTGTGGTACTACACCGGCCTTCCGCTGGGCACCGATGCTCCACTGCACTATCTTCCGGGCTCATGAGGGGGCGCGATCCTGTTGATCGACGGGTGAACTTCGCGAGTTAGCGACGATTCTCCGATCGGGCACGAGACGGGGCGCTCCGCGCCGAAGCGCCGCTCATCACGAAGCTGCGGCATCCTTCGTCGGCATGAACCTGCAGCTGAGCGTCCTGCACACTCCGGATATGATACGCATGGCCAGATCCGACGCTCTCATAACCTCCGTGGACCGTATCTCCTCATCGGGCAACTCTGCCCCCGCCAGCGGCCCGGGCCAGGCTTGCGTTAGCAATATTTTCAGGAGTCAGTCGACGCGCGAGGACGTTGTAACATCCAAGCCTCATCCGCAGGCCAATGAGTACCATCCATCGGTTCAATCCACCTGATGCACTCGTCGATCCGACTGCGCGCGACCGAGAGGTGGTGTCGCCCTGTCGCGGTCGTTCTTAACCGGCGCCAAGATCGCCCTTCCGGACTCCCAGATGTGCCGAACCCGGGCCTTGTCTACACGGGTCTCCCTGACACGGCGGAAGGCCACTACGCACCCACTATTCGCAGAACCCTCCGGGTCGCAAGGCTCGGGGGCTGGGTCGCACGACCTCTCGGAACTCGGCTGTGGGATATGCTTTGAATTGGTGGAACGCGTTCATTGGACCAAGTCCGGCCTGATTCCCGGGTCATAGTTGGTCGTCACCGGGGGCGTCACATCCATCGAGATGAGCGGGTGAAGGTCCACGTACACCTCAACGCCGATCTCGTCGGCGGCTCGCACCTGGCCGCCGCACGTCACGCCTTCATCCACTTCCGGGTCGGAGCGCGGTCATCACGCCGTCGGGCCCGCCGAGACACGTCTTAGACGTCTTGGTCGCTTCTCACCGATGCCGAACAGTGCTTCTCCAAACTCCCAGGCGTGCCGGACACGGGCCATTCCAACCCAGGTCTCTCAGGGACGGCGGACCACCACTACGCGTCCACTCGCCGCGCAACCCCTCATAAAACCGGCCACAGGGGTCTGATTGCGTGGGTGCGCGACATCGCCTCCATCCTCTGCATGCGCTTCCCGGTCGGCCTGCGCGAGACATTGTTGGAGTCGGATTTCCGACATCGCACCGCCGGGCGTGCTGAGACGCGTCTCTCCACGTCTCCGGATCACTTAACCGATTCCGAACAGTGCTTCTCCAGACTCCCAGACGTGCCGGATACGGGCCGTGCCGACCCGGGCCTCGCGCGGACGGCGGAACACCACTGCGCACCCACTGTTCTCGAATTGACAAACTCCCGCGTCGTCAGACGCGGGGGTTGTCGTTCTGAGCCAAGCCACGGACCGTCCGCTCGGCCCATTGCTGGCTTCTCCCTGCCTTATCCGTACGACGACAGCCCCAGTCACTCGACCCGAATCCACCCGGCGTTGCGCCGCGAAAGTGTCTGGATGGGGCTGTCGTGGATGTCCGATGGCCTCATGCTGGTGTACGCACTCTGCAAAGACGGCACCGATTGACGCTGGGAGGACTGCTGGTACGACAAGGCAACACGAACGTGCAGTCCGTGCGCGTTGAGCCATCCAGATCTATGAGTCGGGGGCCGTGGATAACATGGGGCGCTGGTTGATCCACGGCCAAACGAAGAACAGCCCCGCAGCCGGTTGCACGGCGACCACACCCAGCTTACACTTCGGCCTCTCCACCCCAGGACAGAGGATCGGTCCACCTTTCTGAAAGGAACATCTGTATGCAAGTCACGCTGGCCTCGGACACCTCCATGGCTCTGAATGCAGGGCTCTCGGTGGAGGGTATTACCATGTACCTCTTCTGGATCAGCACCGTGGCGATGGGGGCGGGCACGGCCTTCTTCTGGCTGATGGCCGGAAGCGTTCCTCGCGCGTACCGCTCGGTCATGGTCGTCGCGGGCATCATCACGGCCGTCGCGTGCTTCCACTACTTCCGCATGTCGGATATCTACATCGGGCAGGTGGCGAGCTTGTTCACGGCCAACGGCGAGCGGATCCCCGGGAAGGTGATCTCGCAGTTTCCCGTCGCCTACCGCTACATCGACTGGATGATCACCGTCCCGCTGCTGGTGCTCGAGATCCCGCTCCTGCTCAACCTCGGCGCCAAGTCCAGGGGACTGTTCCAGTCGCTCGTCGGAGCGGCGGTCGCCATGCTCGTCCTCGCGTGGATCGCCGAGGTCTCGGTCAAGGGCTCGCAGGCGTGGTGGGGCTTCTACATCGCCTCGTGCCTGGCGTGGTTCTACATCGTCTTCGTGCTCTATACCAAGCTCAATCAGCAGATGGCGACGCAGCCGCCGTCGATCGTCAAGTCTCTCAAGACGCTCCGCACGTACATCCTCGTTGGCTGGACGATCTACCCGATCGGCTTCCTCATGTCTCTGGCCGGTCCCTCGGGCGAATCGATCCGCGAGATCTGCTACAACGTCGCCGACGTGATCAACAAGGTCGGCTTCGGGCTCGCTTGCTTTGCAGGCGTCCACGCCCTCGCCCAGCACAATCTGTCGGAGGGTGCCCGCGCGGCCTGATCCCCACAGCGCTCGTTCACGAGCGTTTGAGCATGATGCCGACCACGAAGAGTTCATTGATTGATGCCGCTGCCCGCCGTGGATCCAGTCAGGTCTTTCTGCCTCGGATCCACGGCGGGTATGCGGCTGTTTTCGTGCTGCTGGCGGTTTCGTGCGCGTGCCTCATCTTCACGCCGTCGGCGACTTCCGGTGCCTGGCTCTGGGTCGCGGCCGTCTTCATCTTGGGCATGCCCCATGGTGCCTATGACCTCGAGGCGATCTGGCGAACCTCGTCGAACTGGCGGATCACCGCCCGGCGGTTCATGGTGTACTCGCTCGTGCTGCTGGCGTGCCTCGGCTTGTTCCTCGCCCTCCCGGCGACTGCGGTCGCGGCCTTTCTCTTCCTCGCCGCCCATCACTTCGGCATCAGCGACTCGGTCTGGACCCGCGGTCGCGTCGGTCTCTCGTGGAGCGACCACCTCGTGGGCCTTGGGCGCGGGCTCGTTGTTCTCTTCAGCCCGTTCGCGTTCCAGCCATCGGCCTCGTTGGCCCCCTTCGCTTCGATCGTTCGGCTCGTTCGTCCCTTGGCCGATCCGCAGCCCGCGGCACTCGCGTTCCTCGCGTTGCTCGGGGCCATCCTGGTCTTACTCGGGATTGCACTGGTGTCGGCAGCGTCACTGCGCACGCGTCGCAGCGGACGGGCCGAGGAGTGGGCGACTCTCGGGTCGGTCCTGGCCTTGAGCGCTTTCGCGCCGCCGCTGGTGGCGATTGGATCCTACTTCCTTGTGATCCACGCCTCAGGGCATTGCCTGCGCGCACTCACCCCGGGCCGGCCTGTTGATTCTTGGTCCTTCTCCAACGCGGTGCGTGTCCATCGAGAGTCCATCCCGCTGCTTGTGCCTTCGGTGATCATCGTGCTCGTGCTCGCCACCCTTGTGCCCGGCCCGAGGGCAGACGCGATTGCCCTATCGTTCCTGATCTTCTGCGTCGTCGCCACGCTCCCCCACCACCTGCTCTGGATGGCTTCAAGTCGCTGGTCGCGGGGAATCGCATGCCACCCGGGTCTTCCAGTTCCCGATGTGGAGCGGGATCGTCGCGGCGATGCCGCCCGCTTCACCGGAGCCCCGGCGTGAGCTCGTTCGACTCGCTGGATGCCTAGGGCGAAAGCGCCGAGGCGTCCATCGTCAGCCAGAAGACCCTGGGGTGGGCTGAACGTCAGTCATAGAACTCGACCGTTCCCGACCTCAGGTCATACATACAACCGACGATCTTGACCTCTCCGTTCTCCACCATCTCTCTAATAATTGGACTGTCATGGAGAATCTTCTCCATAGTAAGCAAGACGTTCTGCTTGGACACGGCGGCGACGAAGGACTTGTCCTCGGACGCGCCCTTGCCCCTGATCTGCGTGACGGACGCGACTGCGGGTTTCAGGTTCGCGAGCATGGGCGTTATATTGCCAAGCTTGACGTCATCAACCGCTGCCTTGACTGCGCCACAATCGCTGTGACCCATGATCAGAATCAGCTTGGAGCCGGAGACTTTGCAGGCAAACTCGATGCTGCCGAGGATGTCGGTGTTGACGAAGTTGCCGGCCACGCGGGCATTGAATATGTCACCAATACCCTTGTCGAAGATGATCTCGGCCGGTTTGCGTGAGTCGATGCATCCCAGTACGATGGCGTACGGTGTCTGTCCCGCTGCGGTGCGCCTGACATCACTTAGATCATCGCGATACTGCGGTTTGCCTTCCAGAAAGCGTTGGTTCCCGATCTTGAACTTCTCGAGAATCTCGTTGGGGCCCATTTGGGGCTTGAGGTCTCTCGTGTGGCTCGCCTGCGGTGCGTGGCCGCGGCAACCGGGGAGCAGTGCAGCCGATGCGATGATCGTCAGAATCGCCGGAGTGAAGCGCGCCCGCATTGGAATCTCCAGAAGGGTGAGACGTGCGCGAAGGCGCACCGTGTGGACGATGGTAGCGCTCAGCGTGGGAGCCGGATCAGGGCGTTCGCGAGGCCGCTGATGTGGCGGTCGTGCTCGCTGGGTCCGAGGATGATGCCGGTCACGGGTCCGGGCAGCGGCTCCCATTGTTCCGGCGTGAAGAGCGCGATCCGGGGGGTGGACGCCCTTCCGCGGCGGACGAACTCCGCGGCGCGATCACCCTGCGCGAGAGACTGCTGGCGGAAGACGGGGCGGTATTCGCCGGTTCGGGTGTCCAGGACGCCAACCTCGTTGAGGATCGGCGAAGCGACCCACAGCTGGCCGCGGGCGTCCAGCTCGAGGTTGTCGGGCGTCGGGATTGCGGCGAGCACGGATGGCTTACCGATCCGGCCGGCCGCGACATCGAGCGGGGCCTTGAGCACGCGGTCTCCGCACGTCTCCGCCACGTAGAGCGTTCTGGCTCGCTCATCGAGCGCCAGGCCGTTGGCAAAGTAGAGCCCGTCAAGGACGACCGTGGCGTTCACTGCGAACTGGCCATCGCGGAAGTCCAGCCGCCAGAGGGATCCGTCGGCGACGGGGACATCCGCCGCGGCGAACATGCGGGCCTCGCCGGATTCGGCGGTGCACTCGGTGCTCTGCGTGAACCAGATCGCGCCGGTGGAGTCGCGGCACGCGGTGTTCACGCCGAAGCGGTGCTGGTACACCCGCTGGGTTGCGCCATCGGCGATGGCGACGCGGTAGATGCCTCCGCCGAGCACATCGGTGACCAAGAGGTGCGTGCCGCCGGGCTCGAGGCTGACGCCGTTCGCCGCGGCGTGGCGCTGCGGCGGATTGTTGAGGTATCCGGCGGCGTGCAGAGCGGCGAACGGGGCGCTGGTTCCATCGACCGCGACCACCCGCAAGCCCTCGACTTGATCCGAGACGATCAGTCTGCCATCGGGCAACGCGACCCCATCCTCCGCGCGATTCAGCGAGCGATCCGCCGGAAACACTTCCGACGTCTCGAGCGTTGCCCTCGGCAGGGAGTCGAGCGACCGTGCCGCAGAGCTGCACGCCGCGAGGGAGGAACCGACAACGGCGCAGGCGAGCGTGCTGGTGATCCAGGAAGGAGTCATCAGACTGTTCATTGCCTGAGCGTACCAGAGGCTGCGGTCGTGTGCCTGGTCTATGCGGG
>Ga0105046_10019445_pt1 | contig 10297 bp, 8 predicted proteins | sample MAT03_FD_78385 | JGI IMG/M metagenome (GOLD analysis project Ga0105046, IMG submission 78385) | Freshwater microbial communities from Lake Fryxell liftoff mats and glacier meltwater in Antarctica - MAT-03 (megahit assembly) | ecosystem: Environmental > Aquatic > Freshwater > Ice > Liftoff... | reverse complement strand
GCCCGGCAATCCCCGCGGCACGGCGGCCAGCCGTGCACTCGGAACCCCCAAACCCTGAGATACGTGTCCCTCTCGCTTCGTGCGGGAGGGACAGCCTTTCAACTAGAGACACGAGCGTAGAGGGCGAATTCTGCGAAGTTTCCATCAGAAATCTCCGTGTATCCTACGAATTTGATGTAATTCAAGGAAGCCCGCTCAAGCTCGGAAGTAATCGACCTGGACCGTCGAGACCGGCGACCGCCATAACCGAGACCATTTTCGCACCCCGGGCGATCTGACGGACGAGGAAAGGTTGTTAGTTGTTCCTCATATCCCACCTGCTAAGCGTGGTGGGCGTCGACGCTGTGTCGATATTCGTGAAGCTGTCGGCGGAGTTTGCCTATATTGAACACGGGATGCGCTTGGCGCTATATGCCGAAGGACATTCCGCCCGAGACACCCATCAGTTTTCAAGAGGCTGTGTTGCCGCCACGAAACGCACTGTGCTTCAAGGATTACGCCCTGATTTGGAGCGGAACGGCTATGGTTGGTGGGATTGCCAAGTTGGCAGTGGGGACAGGCGCGGCCCTCTTTCGTCGCCTGCACTCTCCCCGTAGAACCGAGAGCGAAAAGCTCGCCTTGCTTTAAGCTAAAACGCTCGATGTCCGCAGTGCCAACCTGATGGCACTGGCGGCTACCCTGCCAAGCAATCTGACGACCTTCATCGATGGGCAGAAACCGTCTCTGGACAGTCATGTGTCGGCCAGGATGCCGGATCTGCACGGTGCCGAACTCACCCATAGGCGCATCGTCACCAACCTCGGTATCTCGTCGGGAGGGCTTGCGGCCGACATACACTACCACGGTCACGAACGACCCTGTTTGTCGCCATGTCCGACGCGTCGGGCCCGATCGCCTGGGACGCGTGCTGCTGGAGCTGAGCCCGGATCTGTATTATGCGGTCTCCACCGGCATCTGGGATGCGACCGTCAATCCGTCGGTCGATGACAAAAAATCTCCGACGTCAGCCCAGGAACCTGAGCCGCAGCGGGCTCTCGTGTTTCACCAGAGGCATAAGATACATCGACAGGTTGGCCCAGTTCTGCATGCCCATGCCTGAACTATGGGAAACCGGATGAAACTGATGGATGCACAGCCCCTCGGCCCGACCAAGTCCGGAGCGCGCCTTCGCGCGACGGCCGTTGCCCTTTGCACCCCATACTTGAGTGTTGTTTGGCGAAGGTGGCCATCGGGATGTTTCAACCACAGTGATGGCCCCCTTCGCCAAACAACACTTAAACAAATGGAGTCCAGAGGCGCTGCCTCTGGCGGGTCCAGGGCAGAGCCCTGGCCTTATTTATCTCACCTCACGCTCTAAGCGCTCGCCGCTGTGGGCGCCGTGCTCGTCGGCACCGCAATCTTCCGGATCCGCCCTGCCTATATGCTGTTTGGCATTCGCGCCCGCGCACGGGGATAACATGACGGCTACTGATTTCACGCCCATCGCATCGCTGTTGGGAGGTGCGCTGATCGGGGCACCTTCCGTGATGCTCTTGGCGGCCACTGGACGCATCGCAGGGGTCAGCAGCGTCGCATCTCGCCTGCTGCACCATACACCGATGGCGCATTCGCGGGGCGGCTCGCCGTCATCCTGGGCCTCGTCGCCGCACCCCTGCTGGTGTTCCTGGTGACGGGCGCGACGCCGGCGCAGGTGATCGCGGCCGGGCCGATGCTGCTGGTTGTCGCAGGGCTGCTGGTGGGCTTCGGCGCCGTTTGGGGCAATGGCTGCACTTGGGGCCATGGCGCCGGCGCGCTGCCGCCGCCTGACGAGCGCGGACGGCTCTTCCTCAAGCTGCTCTTGAACGCTCTCGGACAAACAGCACCCGTTTTTCCTGCCACGAAATGAGCAACGCCGTGTTCGACCAAGCCCTGCCCACAAGCCTGATCGAGGAGAAGTTCAGCGTGGAGTTCCGCGTCTCCTTCGTCGAGGATTTCCCGATGCAAGTCGTGCACGCCTAGCCGGACATGGTGCAGTGACTTATACCAATCACCGTTTGGGATGACTCATGGCCAAGCCCCTGGACCTTAAATCTATGAAACCAAATGGGTTTCCAACGGCCGTCGGTCTTTGGCCGCCTCCCCTCCGCGCAGCTTCGTGCCGCGACGGCGGCGACCTAGGCTTTCCCAACAAGGGATCACTCGCTATTTGCGCAACTCCATCTGAATTGGCCCGTCGCGTCGCCCGTGGGTGAACTGGTCGACCATCGCGTTGCCGCTTTCCATCAGGCTGCCGGCCGGGCCTTCCCACACGATACGACCCTTGTGGATCATCGCGGCACGGTCGCCGATGCGTTGGGCGCTCGCCATGTCGTGCGTAATGGCGATGGCGGTGCTGCCCATGCGGCGCACCTGTTCCACGATCAGCCCGTCGATCACCGCCCCCATGATCGGGTCGAGCCCGGTGGTCGGTTCGTCGAAGAACAGGATGTCCGGCGCCGCGGCGATGGCGCGGGCCAGGGCCACCCGCTTCTGCATGCCGCCTGACAGTTCGGCGGGGGAAAGGTCGCCGACGCTGGCGGCCAGCCCGACCTGCGCGAGCACCTCGTCCGCGCGCGCCCGCGCCTCGGCTGGCGTTGCTTTCTTGAGCGCCAACAGGCCGAAGGCGACGTTCTCGGCCACTGAGATGCTGTCGAACAGCGCGCCGTTCTGGAACAGCATGCCAATGCGCGCCCGAACCGCCTCGCGCACGCGCGACGGTTGGCGGAGCACATCCTTGCCGTCGATCTCGATGCTGCCCGAGTCCGGCTCGATCAGCCCCAGGATGCACTTGATCAAAACGGACTTGCCCGAGCCGGAGCCGCCGATTACCACCATGGAGGTCCGCGCCGCGACGTCGAGGTCGATGCCGTCCAGCACCAGCTTGTCGCCGAACCGCTTGGTGACGCCGCGTAGCCGGATCTTGGGGACCGTGTCGCTCATTTGGTGAAGAACATCTCGGTCAGCACATAGTCCAGCGCCAGGATCAGCACCGATGCCGTCACCACGGCCGCGGTGGTGGCGCTGCCCACGCCCTGGGCGCCGCCGCGGCTGTGGTAGCCGTGGTAGCAGCCCATCAGCGTGATGATGAAGCCGAACACCGCCGCCTTCACCAGGCCCGACACCACGTCGCCGGTCTGCAGGATGCTCATCGTGTCGGCCAGGTAGGTCACTGGGTTGAACCCCAGCTTGGCGACCGCGATGATGAACCCGCCCAGCACGCCGAGAATGTCGGCCACCACCACCAGCAGCGGCAACGCCAGCACGCCGGCCAGCAGGCGGGGCGCCACCAGGTATTTCATCGGGTTGGTCGACAAGGTGGTCAGCGCGTCGATCTGGTCGGTGACACGCATGGTGCCGATCTCGGCCGCCATGGCCGCCCCCACCCGCCCGGCCACCATCAGCCCGGCCAGCACCGGCCCCAGCTCACGGGTGATCGACAATACCACCAGCGAGGCGATGGCGCTCTCGGCGGAAAACCGCGACAGCCCGATGGAGGATTGCAGCGCCAGCACCATGCCGGTGAACACCGCCGTCAACGCCACCACCGGCAGCGAGAAATAGCCGATCTCGACCATCGCGCGCAGAAACGCGCGGCCATAGAAGGGCGGGCGCAGAATGTGCGACAGGCCGATCAGGCCGAACAGCGCAACCCGCCCCGTGGCCATGCAGGCGCCAAGCGTGCCACGCCCGAGCGACGCGACGAAATCCAACAGCCGGTTCATGCCGCGTAGACCCGATGGTAGCGCTGCCCCAGGCTGGTCAGCACCTCATAGCCATTGGTGCCGGCAGCCTCGGCCACCGCGTCGACCGGGCGATCGGGGCCGATCAGTTCCAGCCAATCGCCCTGCCGCAGACCGGTCGCCGCGGTGGCATCGAAGGTGGTGAGGTCCATGGACACACGCCCTACCAGCGGCAGCATGGCGCCGTCAAAGCATGCGTGGCCGCGGCCGGAATGGCTGCGCAGCCAACCATCGGCGTAGCCGACGCCCAAGGTCGCGATCCGGCTCGGCCGCGCTGCCACCCAAGTGCTGTTGTAGCCGACGCCCTGCCCCGCCGGCACATCGTGCAGCGCCAGCACGCGGGCGGCCAGCCGCACCACCGGGCGCATCGGGTTCGCCCGCCCCGGCGTGGGGTTGATGCCGTACAGCGCCGCCCCCGGCCGGGCCAGGTCGGAGGCGAAATCCGCCCCCAGGAACATGCCCGACGAGTTGGCGAAGCTGCGCGGCCACGGCGGCAGTGCATCGCAGGCCGCGGCGAAGCGGGAATGTTGCGCCGCGTTCATCGGGTCGTCGGGCACTTCGCTGCTGACCAGGTGGGTCATCACGAAACGCACATCGATGCCGTCGAGCCGCGCCGGGTCGGCCGCCACTGCTGCCGTCTGGCCCGTGTCCAGCCCAAGGCGGTGCATGCCGGTATCGAGGTGCAGCAACGCCGGCAGAGCTCGGCCTTGGCGGCGGGCGAGCGCCGCCCAGCGATCGATCTCGTCTGGGCTGCCCAGCACCGGCAGGATATCGTGCGCCATGAACGCCGCCTCGCTGCCCGGCGGGAGGCCGTTCAGCACCGCGACCATCGCGCCGGGCAAGGCCGGGCGGATCGCCACCGCCTCGGCCAGATGCGCGGTGAAGAAGTGCCGGCAGCCGGCGGCATGCAATGCGGGAGCGACATGAACGGCGCCGAGGCCATACGCATCGGCCTTGACCACCCCGCCAACCCGCCCCGCCGGATGCAGGGCTGCGAGCGTTCGCCAATTGGCGGCGATCGCTGCGAGATCGACCTCCAGCCGCGCCAGGGCGGCGGGGTCAGCCAAGTTCAGCGGCCTTCATCGTGGTGCAGGTCGATATCGGCGAACCGGGTGAACTCGCCCTCGAAGAACAGGTCGATCTTGCCGGTTGGGCCGTGACGCTGCTTTTCGATGAGCAGTTCGGCGCGGTTGTGCACCGCCTCCATGTCGCGCTGCCATTTTTCGACCGCGGTATGGAACTTGTCGTCATTGTCGAACGCCAGCTGCTTCGGGGCGCGCTGCTGCAAATAGTACTCGTCGCGGTAGATGAACATCACCACATCGGCGTCCTGCTCGATCGAGCCGGACTCGCGCAGATCGGCCAGTTGCGGCCGCTTGTCCTCGCGGCTTTCAACCTGGCGGCTGAGCTGGGCCAGCGCCAGCACCGGCACCTCCAGCTCCTTGGCCAGCGCCTTCAGCCCCTGCGAAATCTGGGTGATCTCCTGCACCCGGTTCTCGGGGCGGGAACCAGCACTCGGGCGCATCAGCTGGAGGTAATCCACCACGATCAGCACCAACCCCTTGGTGCGCTTCAAGCGCCGGCAGCGCGTGCGCATGGCCGACATGGTCAGTGCCGGGGTGTCGTCGATCATCAACGGCAAGCTGCCGATCTCGCGGCTGACGGCCACGAAGCGGTCGAAATCCTTCTGCCCGATGTCGCCGCGGCGGATGCGGTCGCCCGAAATGCGCGATTCCTCCGACAACAGCCGGGTCGCCAGCTGCTCGGCGCTCATTTCCAGTGAGAACAGCGCCACCGTCGCCTTCGGCATGGTGTCCGGGCCGGCGGCACGCGCCGCGTCCAGCAGCGACTTGGCCGCGCTATAGGCGATCTTGGTGGCCAGCGCCGACTTGCCCATGCCTGGGCGCCCGCCGAGAATGACCAGGTCGGACGGGTGCAAGCCACCGGTCTTCTTGTCCAGGTCGCGCAACCCGGTGGTCAGGCCCGAAACGCCGCCGGGGCTGTGGAACGCCTTCTCGGCGGTGCGCAGCGCATCGGCCAGTGAGCGCTCGAAGGTGATGAAGCCGCCATCGCTGACGCCCTTGGCGCCGAGGTCGAACAGCGCCTGCTCGGCGGCCTCCAACTGGCCCTCGGCGCGCAGCTCCGGCTCGGCACCAAAGGCGTTGTTGACCAACGTCTCGCCCACCTCGATCAGCTCGCGGCGCAGCCAGGCGTCGTGGATGGCGCGACCATACTCGCCGGCATTGATGATGCCGACCATGGCCGACAGCAATTGGGCGAGATAGGCGGTGCCGCCGACCTCATCGAGCAGGCCGGAATGCTCGAACTCGGCCTTCAGCGTGATCGCGTCGGCCAACTGGCCCTGATCGACGCGGCGGGCAATGGCGTGGAACACGCGGCCATGGATAGGGTCGGCGAAATGGTCGGGCAGCAGGAAATCGCTCACCCGCTCGTACGCCTTGTTGTTGGCCAGCAAGGCGCCGAGCAGGGCCTGCTCCGCCTGAAGGTTGGTCGGCGGCAGGCGCTGGCTGAGGCCCAGCAACGGGGAAGATGCGTCGATCGTATTCATCGGGGCACCATAGCGCAGCCCGGGCGGGCGCGCGCCTGTGGACTGCGGGGATATCGGGGGTGACTTTGGAGATCCAGGGGTAAAGCCGCCGACGCGTTGGCCGAAGGGACGGGGGTACTATCAGGCGCAGGTGATACTAAGCACGGTTTTGAGTGACCCATGGCTGAGCCAGGCCAGGGCTTTGCCCTGGACCCACCAGGTCCCGAGCGCGCCTTCGCGCGACGGGCCGAGCCCCTGGACCTCATACTAATGAAATAAAATGGGTTTCCAAAGGCCGCCGGCCTTTTGGGGGTGCCTGCGGTGCGGCTTCGCGCTGGAACGGCCTTGCTTCGATGGGTCATTGTTAACAGGGGTTGGTAGAAGAGTGGCACGCAGGCAGGCTAGTTGGGGCTTTGCCCGATAGGCACGAAGATGAGGACGGCGAGGGCTCGGCCGTCGCGGCGCGAAGCCGCGCTGACGGAGACCCGCCAGGGACCAAGCCATTGGAAGTAATTTATTATTATATCGTAACAATTATGCCGGTTCTCTGCCCGAAATCCGATTAGGTGATTTTTGGCGAGCGCCGCCGCCAGTAGCGGGCGGCGGCCAGGATGTTGCGCGGAATCGGGCGGTCTGGTGGGTGGATGGGCGCCGGCGGGGTGGCGACTGGCTTTGGTGGGCGCTGCCGTGGGGGCGTGGGGGGGCGCGCGGGGGGTTGCAGCACGGGTGGAAGGTCGACGCCCAACATGCGGCAGAGCGGGCGCAGGGTGCGCATGGCGCCGGGGGAGGTGGCGATGATTTCGGCCACGCCGGGCGTGTGCAGCAGGTGGTTCAGCTGCGAGGCGTAGTTGCGCGCGTTGTGGTCGAGCATGACTGCCAGCCAGCCGTGGCGGCGGTTGGGAAAGGGCGCGGACGCCCCCGAGCGGTGCGGCGTGGTGCCGGGCTTGCGGGGCGGGCGGGGCAGGTGGCCGGCGGCGATGCGGGTGAGCAAGCGGAGCAGGCGCTGGCGGGTGCGCGAGATGCGGGTCCAGACCGGGGTGAGGAGCGGGCCGAGCATGGCGAACCGGGCGGCGATGAGGGCGAGAAAAGGGAAGAGGATGGCGTCAAGGCAGCGCGCGACCTCGGCCACCGCGTGCGGCCCGGCAAGGTCGGGCGGCGCGGCGGGCAGTCCGTTCAAGAGCGGGGTTGGTGACATCGGCATGACTTGATTCCTAGCACAGTCGAGGGACCAGTGCAAGAAAAAAATCTTATGATGGGTGTGTGGCTGAGCTTCACGCTAACAAGGGGAAGGCCCGGCCAGGGCGTCGCCCTGGACCCACCAGGGGCCAAGCCCCTGGACCTTGAATATATGAAAATAAATGGGTTTCCAAAGGCCGCGGGCCTTTGGTGGGTCCAGGGCAAAGCCCTCGCCTTGGTTGTCTCTATCGGTCAATCACCAGAGGTTTTGGTATAACCCATTGTAATTATTTATTTTTCTTATAAACTAAGGTCCAGGGGCTTGGCCCCTGGCGGGTCTGGGCAGAGCCCAGCCTGCCTTATCTCAGCGCTGACGGAGCCTGCCCCCCACCACCGCCAGCCCGGCGCAGTTCGGTGAAGCAATCGGCGATGTTGGTGGCCGCGCGCAGTGCCAGGGCGCAGACGGTGCTGGTGGGGTTGACCACGCCGCCGGTGGGAAAGCTGCTGCCGTCGATGATGAACAGGTTCGCCACTTCCCACGCCTGGTGCCATTTGTTGGTGACCGAGGAGGCGGGATCGCTGCCCATTCGGCAGGTGCCCAGCAGGTGCCAGGCTGGGGTGCGGTAGGTGCCGGCGGCGTCGCGGTAGTCGTTCAGCGCGAAGTCGAAGGCGCCGACCGCGCTGGCGAGGTCGCGCAGGCGGTTGGCGCCGTATTCCATCATTTTCCGGTCATTGGCATGCGGCACGTAGTGCAGGCTGGCTGCCGGCAGGCCGTCGCTGTCGCGCGCGCTTTCCGACAGGGTGATACGGTTATCGGCCTGGGGAATATCGTCGCCGATGGCGAAGGCGTTGAAGGCGTGGCCGAAATGGCGGCGGAACCAGGCGTGGTGCGCGCTGCCCCAGGGTGCTGCGTGGCCCGAATGCGCCCCGACGGTGCTCAGCCCCGCCGGGCCGCCGCGCGCCACATTGAAGTTGAAGCCGTTGACGAAGCCGCGTGCGGTGTCGGTTTCGGCGAACTCGCTGCTGATCACAGCACCGGTATTGCCGATATGGGAGTCGATGCGCGGCTCTACCCAGATCGTGGCGCCGACCAGGGTGTGGTGCATCAGGTAGCGCCCGACCGCGTCGCTGCCATTGGCCAGGCCATGTGGAAAGCGGGCGGATTCCGACAGCAGCAACAGCCGCGGGCTGCCGATGCCGTTGCCCGCCACCACCACGATATCGGCGGTTTGGCGGTGCCGTGCGCCGGTTGCGCGATCGATATAGACGGCGCCTGTGGCACGGCCGTCGGCGCCGGTTTCGATCTGCTCCACCCGCGCGCCGGCGCGCAGGTCGACCCCGGCGGCCAGCGCGCGCGGCCAGACCGACAGCGACATCTTGGCCATGGACCCGCGCGGGCAGCCCGAGCCGCAATTGCCGCAGCCGTTGCACGCGGGCCGACCCTGGTAGTTTTCCGACACGATCGCGGAGGGCATCGGCCACCAGTGCCAGCCGAGCCGGTCGAACCCCGCCGCGATCGCGCGCCCGCTGTTGCGCGCCGGCAGCGGGGCGCAGGGATAGTCGGGCCGCGGCGGCATTGCCGCGTCGCCGGCCAGGCCGCTGACGCCGACCAGGGCGTCGCTGGCGTCGTAGAACGGGGCGAGTTCGGCGTAGCTCAACGGCCAGTCGGGCGCCATGCCGTGCTCGACGCCCTTGCGGAAATCCGACGGGCGAAAGCGCGGCCAGAGCGCGCCGAAGATGTTGGTGGAGCCGCCGATGCCGTTCCACATCAGCGCATGCGAGTGGGAGGATTGCACTGGATAGTCGGCGGCGGCCTGGCGCGTGGCGGGCTCGGGGTTCCATTCCTTCTGGCGTTGCCACTGGAAATCTGGCGCGTAGTGTGGGTGGTCGGCCGGTGGCGTCCAGCCGCCCTGGTCCAGGCACACCACCTTCAGGCCGCGCTCGGCCAACACCAGGCTGATGATGGCACCGCTGGCGCCGGCGCCGATGACCAGGATGTCGGCATGGTTGGGCGCGCTCATGCCTGCTCTCCTGTCAGGGCGCCGAGGTCGACGCGGACCACCGCATCGGCGGCGATCCAGCGCCCGCGGCCATGGCGGGGCATGTCTGTTGCGGGGTTGAAGCGTTCGGCCGGATAGCCGTCGGGCAGGGGCGCGTCGTTGTAGGTGAAGCCCAGGCCACGGATGGCGGCAATCACTGCCGGTTGCTCGTAGTAGGTGAGGTAGGCGAGCTTGCGCACCGCGTCGAACAGCGCCGGCTCGGCGGCTTCGACGCCAGCGACAACGTCGCCGGCCGGCCGGCCACCCCAGCCATGGGCCGCCAATGCCGCGGTGAGGGGCGCCTGGAGGTCGGCGGCCATTCGTGCGCGTGCCAGGGCGAGCATGCCGGACGCCGTGGCGGTGGGGAAAAGATCGTCGCCGGGCAGCAGCGTGTTGAGAAACAGCGCGAGGTCGTCATCGTGACCGGACATGGCAGATCCTTTCCAACCGCCGGACTGTAGCAACGGCGCCTGACTCTGTCCCTTGCCGTCGTGCGGTGCCCGGGCTCACGATGGCGTTAGGGTCTGAGGTGAGGTAAGTAAGGTCAGGGCTCTGCCCTAGGACCCGCCAGAGGCAGCGCCTCTGCCCCCTCATGAATCCCCTCATTTTTATTCGTCTGTGACGTAGCGCCGATTCGCTTGGGTTTCCTAGATGTTCCGGCTCAACTGGCGCTGGAGCATCAACATGGGCACAGCGGTTCGACGCAGTGGTCGTCTTGGCGAGGTTCGTTCGTTCCTGGGCAAGCTGTATGGTCCTGACCTGCATGCAAAGCGGAT
>Ga0105046_10019443_pt1 | contig 10298 bp, 5 predicted proteins | sample MAT03_FD_78385 | JGI IMG/M metagenome (GOLD analysis project Ga0105046, IMG submission 78385) | Freshwater microbial communities from Lake Fryxell liftoff mats and glacier meltwater in Antarctica - MAT-03 (megahit assembly) | ecosystem: Environmental > Aquatic > Freshwater > Ice > Liftoff... | reverse complement strand
TACTGCGCCAAAGTCGATATCGAGTGCTCCCTGCACCAGCTGCGCCATAGCCACGCGACGGCGCTCGTCCAGGACGGGGTGAGCTTGGCGACGATTCGCAAGCGCCTCGGCCACAAACACATTCAGACAACGCTGCGTTACGCCGAGCAGAGTGATGCGGCAGCTGATGCCGAGCTACGCGCCCCGCGACGGGCGCTCCGGCACAAGGGTTAACGGTGCGCGTACACGTTCTCGCTTATTGCGTTTTCTGTTCTTATGTTGCACACAGCCCAAGATCACCCGTGATAACATGCGGTGCTCCCACGCCTCGATCCGCGCGTCGAAGGGGTCGTCGGTCGCTACCGAGGTCTTGCCCGCAACGCCGTGGGTGCCTAGCCATACCACCTCAGCGCCTGCTCAGGGCGCCGGTGGCGCTGTGCCGAAGGGGCTTGATCCTGCCTCGAGCTCGACGATCCAGTCGTCGACGCGGCGGATCTGGTTGTCGGCCTCGGGATGCCCAGCAGCCCACTTGCGGAAAAACTGAAAATCTTTGATCGCCCCGGCGTAGTTGCCCAGCATGGCCCGCGCCCTGGCCCGGTTGTAAGCGTAATTGCCGTTGTCGGGGGCGCGCTCGGCGGCGAGTTCGCAGGCCGGCCCGACGATGCGCGCGTTTTCCGGCACCGCGTAGCGACAGTAGGCATTGAGGGTGGCTGCATCCACGAGCGGCAGCGCGGGGTCCTCGCTGCGGGCCCGCTGCAACGCGGCCAGAGCATGGTCGAGCTGGTCCGGCCCGTCGAGCTGGTCCGGCCCGATGATATCGGCGCCGAGGCGCGCCAGCCAGGCCGCCGGCGGCTCTCCCTGTGGGACGAGTTGCTGCACCGCGACGTAGCGTCGCAGCGCCTCGTCTACCGCCCCCGACCTCAATAGGCCCAGGAAGAGGCTGCGCTCGGGTGGCAGCCGCTCGCAGGTCGTCGCGTAGCTTTCGGCCGAACGGTCGATAAAAGCTTGCCATTCCGCCACGGACAGATTGCGTCCCGCCGCGTCGCAGGCTAGCTCGATCAGCTCTTCGACGTGGAACGGCCAGAGGCGCGCCGTTTCGTCGGCGCTGCCGGTAGCAAGCCAGCGCCCGTTGGGGCTGAAGGCGATCACGTTGATCTGGAGCTCGTGGGCCCGAAAGACCAGCCTGGGGTTGTCGAGGTTGTCCAGCCGCCAGACCCGCACCGTACCGACGCTGTCGCCGGTGATCAGGTCTTGGCCGTCCGGGCTGAAGGCGACGGCTAAGACCGCCCCCGTGTGGCCCCCCAATCGCTGCAGCGGTGCGGTGGGGGCCTGCGCATCCCAGATGATCGCCGTGCCGTCAACGCCCGCGGTGACGAAGTGCCGGCTATCCGGGCTGAAGGCCGTCACTAGGATGGCGCCGCTGTGGCCACGCAGCACGACCGGTGCGCCGCCAGGGGCGTCAATCTGCCACAGGCGAGCGACGCTGTCGGCTCCGCCGCTCACCAGCCACTTGCTGTCGGGGCTGAAGTCCAGGCTGAGCACATCGCCATCATGGTGCCCGACCCACCGCAGGTCAGGGTTCGCGCCATCGCCTGACCAGACACGGACTGTGCCATCACTGCTCGCCGCCGCCAGCCAGCGCCCGTCGGGGCTGAAGGCCAGGTCGTAGATCAGACGGGTGCCGCTGTTCAGGTTGAGCGGGGTCTGCCCGGGCTTCTCGGTCGCCCAGACTCTGACGCTGCCGCCGAAGTCGCCGCCAGCCAGCTGCGTGCCGTCGCGGCTAAAGGCCAGCGCGGCCACAATCTGGTCGACACCAGCTAGCGGCGTTGGTGCCCGCCCCGGCGCGTCGGGCTGCCAGAGCAAGAGCTTGCGGTCGGTGCTGGAGGTGGCGAGCCAGCGCCCGTTCTGGCTGAAGGCCATGGTCTGGATCTGGTCTGTGTGGCCGTCGAGCACGCTGGGGGTGCCTGGATTCGACTGGACGCGCCACAACTGGACGATGTTGTCATATCCGGCTGTAGCCAGCAGATTGCTCGCTGCGTCAAAGGCTACCTGCGTCACTCCGTACTTGTGCCGCGCCAATACGGCGGGCGAAGCAATGGGCGAGCCCACCTCCCAGAGACGGGCGGTCATGTCGCTGCCACTAGTCGCCAGGCGTCGGCTGTCCGGGTGAAAGGCCACCCCCAGCACCTCGCCCTGGTGCCCGCGTAGCACCAGCGGGGCACTGGCCGGCGCTGCGACGTTCCAGAGTCGCGCGGTGCCGTCGCTTGCGGCCGTCGCCAGCCACTGGCCGTCAGGGCTGAAGTCGAGATCGGTCAGGCCGTCGGCATGCCCCAGCAGCACGGCCTTCGGAGCGTCCGTCGCGTCTAGCCGCCAGAGCAGCGCGCTGTGGTCCGCGCTAGCGCTGGCCAGTAACTGCCCGTCGGGGCTGAAGGCGAGATCGACCACGGCATTGCTATGGCCGCCTAGTGTAACCAGCGGCCCCGGCGTGGGCCCGAGCCGCCAGAGCCGCACTGTGGTGTCGTCGCTGCCGCTGGCCAGCAGCTGTCCGTCGGGGCTGAAGGCCACCCGGCTTACCGCCCGCTCGTGCCCAGTTAGCTCGGTGATCGGCTGCTGCGAAGCCACTGCCCAGAGGCGGATCGTCGCGTCCTCGCTGCCGCTGGCCAGCGTCGCGCTGTCGGGGCTGAAGGCCAGCGTGCGGATGGCGGCCGTGTGGCCTCGCAGCACGGCCACCACACTTTTTGGTGCGTCGACCCGGTACAGGCGCACCGTCGCGTCGAACGAGCCACTGGCGAACCAGCGCGAGTCCTGGCTGAAGGCCACGGCCCGTACACCAAGCCGATGGCCATACAGCGCCACCGGCCCGCCCTGCGGGTTGGCCATCGACCAGAGCAGCACGGCGTGGTCCTCGCCGCCCGTAACAAGCCAGCGGCCATCGGGGCTGAAGGCCAGCACGTTGACGGCGGCGGTGTGTCCGCGCAGCACGATCGGCCCGCGGCCCGCCGCGTCGAGCGGCCATAGCCGGGCCGTCGCGTCGGTGCTGATTGTGGCCAGCCAGCGACCATCGGGGCTGAAGGCCGCTGTCGTGACGGCGCCATGGTGTCCGCTGAGCGGATGCCCGCCTGCTGTGGCCAGCACCTCACGTAGGGCCTCTTCCGCCGGGCCGGTGACGCCGTCCTGCTTCGCGCGGCGTACAGCCTCGACCGCCAGTAGCAACGCCTCCTGCGGCCCGCGTTCGCGCGCTCCGATCGCCTGGGCGCTCAGTTGGCGCACCTGGGCGATCCTGGCCTGGGCTCTGGCGTTCCCGGCCTGGACGCGGGCGTTCTCGGCCTGGGCTCTGGCGTTCTCGGTCTGGGCTCTGGCGTTCTCGGCCTGGACGCGGGCGTTCTCGGCTTGGCGCGTGGCCTCGCGCGACCGATCAGAGGCGAAGATGGCGAGGCCTAGGGACGTGATGGCCGCAACGGCGAGGATGAAGCTCAGCCAGCGGATGCGCACATTCTGGCGCCGGATCTGTTCGACGCGCCGCGCCTCGCGCTCGCGGTCGTCCTGCTCCTTGCGCGAGCGCGCCAGGAAGTCGCGCTCATCGTCGGTCAGCCTACTCTCCTCGAGGGCCGCCCACGCCTCGTGGGCCCGCATCTCGTCGTCGCGGGCCAGCAGCCCCTCCCGCCGGCCCTCGCGGGCCCAGAGCTCAGCCTGGCGTTGCAGGCCGCTCAGGTTGCTGGCGAACCAGGCTTGGTTGTTCTTGCGGATCGGCTCGATCAGCCGGTCGTGGGCCAGTTCGTACCAAATCGAGCCGCGGCGCTCGTCGGCGCGCACCAGGTGGGTGTCAATCAGCTTCTGAACGACCGTGTTATCCACGCCGCCGCTGCGCCCCGGCTGGAGCAGTACCTGGCTGCGTCGCCCGTCGGCGCTGATTAGCTGGCGTTCGAACCAGACCCGGATCTCGCGTTCGTCAACCTGCTGCTGCTGCGCCACTTCCTCGACGGACGCGACGTAGTAGTCGGCCAGCGCACTGTCGACATCGCCCACGGCGCCCAGGTCGGCGGGCTCAATCGTGGGCGGACCACTCGCTTCTGGCCGCTCTGTGGCGAAGCGGCGCTGCCAGACCCGCAGGCAGACGATCTGGAGCTGCACGGGCTCGATGTAGGGGCCGGGCTCGAGGGCGATACTGCCGTCCGGCCGCAGAATGCGTATGACCCGCAGATCAGTAATGAGCTGCTCGGCCGCAGTGTCGGCGAAGGTTACGCCTGCGGCGCTTGCCGGGCCCTGGATGGCCTGGCGTGCGGCCGCCGAGCCGAGTAGATCGAGGCGGAAGGTATCCTTGAACCCGTTCGGCATATAGCGCAGGTAGGGGTCCAGGGCGGCGAGGTAGTCCTCGCGCATCGCGAAGAGCGCCCAGATGCGCCGGTCGGCCAGCACCGCCCCAAGCTGGGCGAAGAAGGCCTGCTTCGCCGCCGTGTCGGTGGGATCGATCCTGAGTAGCTCTTCGAACTGGTCGAAGATCAGAACCGGCTCGTCGCGGTTGGCGGGAAGGACGTTGCGCTGGAGGTAGCCAGCGAGATCGAGGCCGGCGAGTTCGTCGGGCGCCAGGCGCTGGCTGGTGTCGAGCGAGAAGAGCGTGCTGTAGACAAAGCGGTTGCCGGCGGCAGGGGCCTCTGGCCCAGGGGTGCGGTTCAGTGTGATCGGCGGTAGGACGTTGAACTTCTCGGCGCGGAGTGCCGGGATGAGCGCCGCTTGGATCAGCGAACTTTTGCCTGCGCCCGAGGGCGAGTAGAGCAGCACGATCCGCTCGGCGATCAGCTGGGCCAGCAGGTCGCGCAGCTCGTGGGCGCGGCCGTACAGCCGCTCCTCCGGCAGGAAGGCGCGTGGGCCTACGTAGGGGTTCGTGGGGGCGGCGGGCTGGCTCATGGCAGGCCACCCGACCGCCGGGCGTGCGCTTCGCTACGCCGCGGGCGCCTACAAGCGCTGCCGCATCTCGTGGGCAAAATCCTGCGCGCTGCCCCAGTAGATATTGATCCGCGTGTCATCGGAGAGGTACTCGGCGAAGTAGGTCTCGAGATACTGCCGGGCGCGTTGTGGATCGATCATCCGGCCTTCCTCAGGGGCGACCTGCACCGCGATATGGGGGTAGCGGTTGCGCCGCATACCCCCCTGCTGGCTCATCAGGATACGGAAAAAGACCCGAAACGTCCAATCCTCCGGGCGTAGGCCCAGGAAGAGTAGGGCCGAGTTGGCGAAGCTCGCCCGCACGACCGTAGGGATAATAGCTTTGTAGCGCTCGACGCCGATGAGGTACTCGAAGTGGTTGTCCTCGGTGAGCACCAGCGACTGCGGCTCGCGGTAGCTCCCAAATAAACGGAAGACGAGCGGCTGCGTGGGGCTTGGCACATAGTCGGCGTCAAGCACAAGCGAGGGGAGCGTGCGTGTATACTCGTTCCAGGGACAGAAGAGTTCGCGGGCCGGTCGCCCGGCCGCGCGCAGGGCATCGAGCAGCAGGTCGCTCTGGTCGGTCGTCAGGTAGATCGGGATCGGTAGCTCGGCGAGCAGCTTGTAGGGCTCGTCGGGGTTGCGGGCCTTCTGGTGCTCCCAGGCGTGGCCCAGCAGCTTCCAGAGGGTGTCGAGGCGCTGGGTCCGGCTCAGTCGGCGCAGGTCGATGCCGCGCAGCTCGGCGGGTAGGCCTGCGCCGACGCGCCTGCGGATGGCCGAGCAGAGGTACTCGACGATGCGGTCGAGCGGCACGTCGACGCCCTGGTCGACGGCCAGAAACTGCGCCACCTGCGGCAGCCCCTCGCGGTCGTTCGAGGCCAGCGGGAAGTGGAAGTCCTCGGCGAGCTTGCGCGCCAGGTCGCGGCGCGCGCCGGCCATGACTTCGATCAGGTCGGGCCCGAGGATGGGCGTGCAGTGCTCGTTGCGGATCTGGTCGAACAGGGCGTCCCATTTGCCGGCCGCAGGGCCGTGGTCGCCCCCGGTAAAGCCGGGCGTGTACCAGAGCCGCCCGTTGGTCAGGCGCATAAACAGGGCCGGCATCCAGAAGTCGGGCCGCTCGCGGATCTGCCCGCGGGCGAGCGAGAGCGCCCTGTCGATCTGGCCGTCGTCGCGCAGGGCGGCGAAGAGCACCGGGAGCAGACGCTCGATGGTGTCGACCGAGACCCGCCCCTGCATCGCCAGAACCGCCGGCACGCCCGCGACGGCAAGCGCCGGGCCAAGCGCGGTGAGCGCCGCGCCCTCGCTCATCTCAGCGCTCTGGCAGGCCGCCAGGATCACTAGCCGTGGGCGGTCGAGCAGCTCGCTGATCCGTGCGGTCAGGGCCGCGCCGCTGCTGGGGGCGATGCCCGCCTGATCGGGCGGCTGGTCGAGAAAGAGCCAGGTCTCGCCTGCGTCGGTGCGCGCGTGGGCCACTAGATAGACGATGTCGTAGCCGTCGCCCAGCGCTTCCGCCAGGGCCTCGAGGGTTGCGGGGCGCTCGCCCCCCAGAATGGTCGGCTCGATCGGGCTGAGGGCGCGGCAGGCAATCGCTGTCTCGTGCGCGACGTCGAGTCGCGCCAGGCCGATGCTGTCCAGCTGGGACGGGTTGGCGACGACGACCAGAGCCCGCAGCTCGCTCTGGGCGCGCAGCCTGACAGGCTGCCAGTCGGGGCTCGCCAGGTAGCGCGAGAGCAAAACCTGCTCGCCGACCGAGAGCAGCGGCTCGCCCGCGCTGTACGGGTCGCGCAGCGTTTCCCAATACAACCCGTGTAGCTCGGGGGCGTCGGGGGCGAAGGCCAGGCGCAGGCGCAGCGGCGCGCTTTGCGCCTGGGCTACCGCCCGCGCTTTGCCGAGCTCGACGCGTAGATCGGCGTCGGCGAAGAGCATGGCGCCGAGAGCCAACCCGTAGGCGGCTGGGTCAAGACTGAGACTCAGCAACCGCTCGTGATCAAAGATGACCGTCGCTGTGCTACCGCCAAGGGCGCTGACCAGTGTATCGCTGCCGGGGGCCCGCCCGCGCAGCTCGACGCTGTAGCGCTCGGCGTCGCGGCGCCGCAGACTAAGCTCAAGATCTATCGGCTCTGGCATATTCGCCTCCAGGTTGTAGCGGTTCGCCTGAGTAGGCCGACGCACAGGGTGCGGCGACCAGGAGGTGATTGAAGCTTCGTTGTTTAGTGACAAGTACAGATCATATCATATATAGTAATCGCGAAACATGCTATACTTATCGATCTGTTCCGCCTATTTGACAGAGAGGGCTACCATGACTACCGCTCGCTCAGCGATCATCACCCTGGCGCTTGCGTTACTCCTCTGGCCACTTGCCGCCCAGGCCGCCCCCGCCCCAGTCAGCGGAACAATTACCATCAACCCACCTCTGCTCCCCATCGCCAACAGCCGGGCGCGCTTCTTCCTGACCCCCGAGAATGCGCGCCCGGGCGACTTTGGCGTTCGCGTCGGCATCCTGCAGTCCGTCAACGCACAGACGTTCGACTATAGCTTTCCCATCCCCGAGGGCAGCTTCACTCCTGGTGTGAACTATCGCCTGAATGTCTATGTGCAGAATGGCACCAGAGAGGCCCGCGCCGGTTGGACCCGTGTATCGCCGACCGGCGGCACGCGCCTCGATTTTGCCGCCGGAGCCTATTCCGGTTCACTTCCTCCTGATAGCGCAGGCACGATGTTGTTGCTGCTCGGGGTAATTCTGGCCGCCATCGCTATGATCTTCACCCTGTGGCGCCAGCTGCGCCGTCAGGCGCTGGCCCGCCAGCCTGGCATGGCATAACGCCCTTGTGGCGTCGGGTGTGTCTGGCTTTGCCTCATCACCTGGTGATCTTCTGACCCAGGCCCCACTGTCGGCGTGATGCGCCCGTGGCGGGGTCTGGGCTTCTATCTGCCCGTGAATTCGGCGTTGGGCAGCCCCAAATCCCGCAGCACCACGCGGCCCATAACGGCCCGAAGCATTTGCGGATAGGGGCGTGCTGTGCTATACTCAAGGCGCCCGTAGTAGATCTTCTGTTCGTTTTTATACTGCCCATAGCAAGCGCATGAACCCCGAGCGGCCTGGACCTCTGCCCAACAAGCCAGGATCACAGAGCCGACCACAGGAGGCCCAGGGTCAGATCGACCTCCTGAGGCTGCTCATATCGCCCCTGGGCGCCGTGGTAGTGTTCTGCCTTGCCATCGCGATCCTGGCCTACAGTAGCTTTACGTCGTATCAGCAGCAGGGGCCGCACCGTCTGATCACCGCTACCCAGGTTGCCTCGTCGCGCAACGTCAATCTGTATCAGGCCCGCCTTGCCCCCCCCGCGAGTGGTATAGCCCCCACGGCGCCGCCCCAGGCGCCCGGGCTGGTCGCTCAGACCGTTCAGGTCGATAAGATGACGGTCAATATTCAGCCGGGCCTCTACCCCGGCCAGAGCGACGCGATTAGCTCCAACCTCAAGTCTGTCTTCAAGGATGTGCTGGCCAACTTCGACGCCCATATCGCGCCGCTGCTCGGGCACCCGCGGATCGCCGTACCGTCCCTAGAGGTGCGCTTTATCCGCGACGATACCTGCGCCCTGGCCGGCTCAACCTACGATGAGGCGCGCGTCATCCTGGTCTATACCTGTAACAACATCGACGTCTCGCGCGCCGTCAACATCCTGGCCCACGAGTATGTCCACCAGCTCGCCTATGAGAACTTCGGCCCGCGCGCCGGCCGCTCCGACACGATGCTCGTGGAGGGCCTGGCAACCTATTTGGCCGGAGAATACTGGCTCGGCGGCTATTCCAGCTTCCATGCTCTGGTTCGCGATCAGCGCGCCGCAGGGATCGTTTACCCCCTCAACGAGAGCTACCTCAACCGTGATGCAAGCGTTATGAACGCGCTGTACTACCAGTGGGCCAGCTTCATCGAGTTCCTGCTCATCGATCCGCAGTACCGCCAGCACTTCGCCGCGCTGTACACGACCGGCGATACCTCGATCGGCAGCGCCGACTACGTCGAGCTCTATGGCAAGCCCCTGGACGAGCTGGAGCGCGAGTGGCAGGCCTGGCTCGACACGCCGTAGCCCTGGGCCTACTCGGGTAGCGGTTCGCCGCTGACCAGATTGGCCACCACGATGAGCCGCTGTGTGTCCCAGTTGGTGCAGGTGATCAGCGTCAGCATCGGGGTATCCTCTGGCAGCATGACCTCGATTTGGGTTGGCCAGACCACCTGCTGCCCGCTTACCACATAGGTGAAGCGCCATCCTGGCCGCTCGACGTAGATCGTCGCCCCGGGCATTAGCTCGCCCAAGCGCGCGAATACGCCGCCCATCAGCCCGGCATGCCCGCTGATGACCACATTGCCGACCTCGCCCGGTACGCCGGTCCCGGTAAGATAGCCCGCGGCGTAGTCGGCTGCCTGCCACACGTCGTCGACGTAGAAGGTCTCGATGACCGGTGTGTCGACGCCGATGGCCGGGATGACGAGCCAGTTCGGCGAGCGTGAGACGGGCGCCGCCGCCTCGGCGGGCGCGGCGGGCGGAGCCTCGGCGGGCGGAGCCGGCGCAGAGGTGGGCGCGGGCCCGGGCGTTGGTGCGGCCCCGCCTGTGTCGCCCAAAGTCGCTACGCCCCCTATCTGTGCGTCGAGCGCCACCTTGGCCAGGTGCTCTTGCTCGGCGGGCTCAGGGTTGGCGATCAAAGTCTGGGCCGTCGGTAGGGCGCGCGGAAGCGTCAGTTGGGGCGTTGGCGAGCGCTGCGGCTCGGCGAGCTCCGAGATATGGGCCGCGAGCTGGGTCGTCTGCGGTCGGGTCGAGGGAGGGTTGGTAAAGCTGTGATACCAGTTGCCCAGCGGCCCCGCGACGAACCAATAGCCACAGAAAGCCAGCGCCCCGACACCTGCGAACTGGGCCCCGCGTAGTAAGAGCCGGTCGAGCCTGTCTTCGTGCGCTGGTTGTAGTGTGGCGCGTGGGTTAGGCTTGATCACCGAGGATGCACGCCACGCGGGGGCCGGCGGTAGCGGGGTCGCCAGCAGCGCCGCCAGGAGCTCGCCTTGGCGCGGGTCGCCCGCGTCGGGCGCGGTGAGGAGCGTCTTGAGCAGAACTGCGCTCTCGGCCTCACTGACTCGCCGTTGAGAAACCCTTCGCGTAGTCATGAGAGTCCTTGACTCATCCCAGTCGTGCACTCAGGAGCCTTAAGACCAGACAATTATAGCTGACGGAGGGTGGGCCTACAAGGGCCTTGGAAGTAAAAAAGGGGTTGTGTCAACAATACCTTCGCCAATTAGACCGGGAGTGGGTCAAGCGACTCCGCATGGATACGCCCAATCCCGACAAGCTTGGCAACCAAGCGGGAAATAAAACACGGATCGGGATTTTCCGGAAGTATTT
>Ga0105046_10019442_pt1 | contig 10299 bp, 10 predicted proteins | sample MAT03_FD_78385 | JGI IMG/M metagenome (GOLD analysis project Ga0105046, IMG submission 78385) | Freshwater microbial communities from Lake Fryxell liftoff mats and glacier meltwater in Antarctica - MAT-03 (megahit assembly) | ecosystem: Environmental > Aquatic > Freshwater > Ice > Liftoff... | reverse complement strand
TAAATGGCTCACAGATAATGTAGAGAACATCAAATTGTTTTATTTACCAAGTTATTGCCCAGAACTAAACCCGGATGAGTTTTTAAATCAAGATGTGAAATCTCATTTGGGAAAGCAACGCATCCATACTAAATTGCAGATGGTAAAAACGCTCAATAGTCATCTTAAAATGCGACAAAAACAATCTCATATCATCCAGAACTTTGTCAGGGGGTGCCATCTTCGATATTCTGCATAAAAAGTGTAAACTATTTATGCTCCCCGTAATAAGTTGAACAAAGTGCAGTCAAAGCTTTTGAATCTTACCTTCAAGCAGAAAAAAATGGAAACATTGCGGCTAGTTATTATATCGGGAATTGCTACTTAAATGGTGAAGGAGTTGAAAAATTGGGGCATTGATTTGTTAAGTGGATAAGACTGTCTGGACGTTTTTAGTTATTTTCTTTTTCTCAACGATCTGCTGATAATCACTATAAGTAATTGCTTTGAGTTTAAAACCTTTAAGTATAGGTTGGCAAACTGGCAAAATTTCCAAATACTCTCCAGCATTGTGATTCAATCTTGTTGAGCAGGCTTCATCAAGGGGGATAAATATAACCAAAACTTTGGATTTTTCGTTTTCAGAAAGACTTAGAACATGTTTAGTTTTTGAACTCCAGGGGCCATCATCTCCAAAAACTAGATTGGATTCATGTACAAAGTTAAACACAAAATATATTTCATCATAAGGGCATTCTAGCTTCGTGTTTGAATTTGCGATCGCATCAATTATAGGCTCAATATCTTTTTGAGCAAAAGATGTTGTGCCTTCTTTTTTGATTCTGGTATCCCAAAACGTTCTTTGAGCTTTTAAATTTGAAGGATTAACTTTTTTTTGAAAGAAATTTTTTTCCAATTTGCTGTCTTTTTTAGACCATGCATTGATCCCTTTTCCTACAAAATAGATGGCATGGGGGATGCCTGCAGTTGCAATACCAAATAGAACGGAAATCATGACCATCTTCGATTTTTTTGCAGGAGCAGGGTCGCAAAAAAGCGGATTAAAAAATTGATGAATGGCGTTTCTATTAATTTTCATTAGTTTAATTTTTTTTTAATATATAATGTAAGTTGCAAATAATTAAATTGCTAAAAAATTTGTTGCTGCTGCAATTAAAAATCCAAAAATTTTAATTTCAAATCCTTCAGGGGTAACTGCATGTATCTTTCTAGGCAAGAGCCTCGAAATCACACCGAATGCCCCTTCAATATATTTTCTGATGTGCTTCAAGTTTACGTAATCATGCAAATAAGACCAAGAGAATTCGACTTCGGCTCTGCTATCAATTTTATTTTTTCAACTTCTGCAAGTTTGTCTTGAAAGCCGTAATCTAAATAAGCAGAGTCCCCATAAACTTCACTGCCCTCAGGCAAATTTCGATCCATCAACTTAAAAGGAACTAAATCATGTTCTCTACCTGGGCAAAGGATTATTCTAATGGACATCCGTCTCGAGAGGCTATAACCGTTACTTTTAGTCCGTAAAAATATTCTCGTTTGCTAAAATTATATCCTCGGAACTCCTCTCCTTGATAAATTCTGCAATTTCGAATTCTTATATTCCTGCAAATAGACACAGGAAACGCGTCTACGATATATTAAAAAGGCAAATTACCATTATTCTTCTGCTTTTGAATAAATTCCAAAATTGCTTGCCAGTACTCTGTAGGTATTTGATGCACTCTTCGATTCAAAGCACTCTTAGTTAGATTACTGCAGATATATTTATTCTCAAAAAGAAACTTTCTAGCTGTATCGATATTTCCATAAAAAAACCTCATTCCGATGACATTGATCAACATTACTTCCGCAGTAAAAAGCTTGGCATTTGGCCAATCTTTATGTCTGATTGATTGAATGTAATCGTCTAAAAGGCAGTATATCGCTATGATTTGTATTTCCATGGCTTCGTTCTCTGGTTATTGTTTCCGAAAAACAAATTTAGAGAAACGAGGCCTTTTTGTTTATGTAAAAATTTTAGTTTAACTTAGTTACTTGCAACTTACATTAATTAATATTCATTACAAGTAAATATGTTTAATAGATATTAGAGCTGAGATCTTTTAAAGATTTAAGGTGGGTATGCACAATTTGTTCTACAAATTTTCGATTAAAGTCTGGACAAAACCTGGGATAGACTCGATGCAAACCATAGGACCACTTCTCCAATAAAGCTTCATCATACACACGCATGTCTTCAATTAAAAATTTTGGGATGTACACCTCGCTTTCGTGAATGCCTATGCCGCCATCGTAAAGCTGATTAGAAGGTAAACGGATGAGCACATGATCGCATTCATCCCTTGTATGAGTTAAAACAAAACAAATATGTACTTTTTTGAAAAATAACTCGTTCCATTTGAAAAAGAAAATTTGTGCAAAGACTCCGCATGGACCATAATTGATGCGGGGAATTCCTTCGTGAAAGCCGTAAGCGGTATTCACGTCTTCTTTTATTTTTTCTAAACAAGTTCTTTCGAGAGAATTCATCACTATATCCAACAAACGCTTTTGAGTTAATCACAGCCTAAACGACAGCTGTCCCAACCGCCTCCAAGGGCTTTGTAAAGTTTAATTAAATCCAGCAAAGCAGATGTTTTAGCATCTAAAACGTTTTGTTGAATTGAGATCAACTGCCTTTCACTATCTAGTAAATCTGTTAAGCTGGCCAAACCTTTAACATAACGTTCATTCGAAAGATTTACAATTCTTTCGTTTCTGCCTACACTATCTTCTAACTGCTTAGCAGTTCTCAGATCTTGCATGAAGGCAGAAAATGCTCCTTCTGCTTCTTGTAAAGCCATTAATACGGTTTGTCTATAAGTAAAAACGGCAGCACATTGCGCTGCTTGAGTTGCATGTAGATTGCCTACAAGCTTTCCACCTTGAAAAATTGGTAGATTTACATCCCCTCCAAACGCCCACGTCTTGCTTCCACCTGAAAACAAATTGCTAAATCTTAACGACTGAAATCCTTCGTCTCCAAATAAAGTCACTGTGGGGAAAAATGAAGCCACTGCCACCCCAATATCCGCTGTCGCTGAGGCTAGTTGCCTTTCTGCCTGCCGGATATCTGGTCTGCGTCGTAAAATATCTGAACGAATGCCAATAGCAACTTCTGCAGGGATATCAGGCAACTCCTGGAAAGGGAGCATTTCCTCCAGAAGGGTCTCGGGTAAATTGCCTGTTAATACAGACAAAGCATAGATTCCCTTGAAAAGCGCAGCTTCAATGTTTGGAATGGTCGCACGTATTTGCGCCAGCTCGGCCTCAATTCTTTCAAGATCTAACTGGCTTCCTAAGCCTGCCTTAACCCTGTTTCTAATGATTGTAGCACTTTTTTCGATGAGCTCAATATTCTCGTTCGTCAAACTGAGCTTTTCTTGATTGCTCCGAATTTCGATGTAATTACGTGCCACTTCGGCAATTACTGTAATTAGTTGCGCATTGCGCTGTTCACACAGTGCTTGCATTTGGGCTGTAGCGGATTGGATGTTGCGCCGCGTTTTGCCAAATAAGTCAATTTCCCAGGTAAGGTCTAGCGTCGCATTGAATAAGTTTTGCAATTGAGGAATTTGCACTTGAAATTGAGCATTAGGACCATTCACTGGATTTCCATTTGTGGGGGGTTCGATTTCAAATAACGGTCCATTTTTGCTAAAATAGGTACGTGTTCCATTAAAATCAGCGGAAAGCTGCGGAAACAAAGGGGCTGCAGTGACCATGCGGATGGCACGAGCTTGCCTGAAGTTAGCTTCAGCAACTAAAATATCGTTATTGTAAATCGCGGCTAAATTAATATAGCAAGTGAGCAAAGGATCACAAAATATTTCCCACCACTCAGTTAAGGGGGCTTCGTCTGAAATGTCAACCTCTTCCACCAAGGGTTGAGGTACCCATTCATCTGGAATGTGATTTGTGGGACGTTTATAGTCTGGTCCTACCATGCATCCATTTAGAAGTATTAAGACGGCCAACCATAGATATTTTTTCATCAATTTTCTCCAGGAATAACTATTCTAATTTTCTTCGGAAAAACCAATTGGCTCCGGTTAAAGTAAAGGCAGCAATCAGGGCCATTGGCCAAGTGTTCGCAAAAACTAAATGCGCGGGCATATCTTTCAAAAAAATCCCTTTTACAATCACAAGAAAATAACGCAACGGATTAATGAGATCGACAGTCTGCAACCAAGGAGGCATATTTTCGATTGGCGTGGCGTACCCGGAAAGCAGGATAGCCGGAGACATAAAAACAAAGCTTCCCAAAATAGCCTGTTGCTGGGTTTTGCAAAGAGCAGATAGAAATAATCCCACACCTACAATTGAGCATATAAAAACAAAGAGACTCAAATAAAGCAATAACAGCGAGCCTGTAAACGGAATTTGGAAGAAGAAAATAGCCGCCACAATAATAATTGTACCTTCAATCAGGCTGATAATAATGGCAGGAATTGTTTTACCTAATAAAATCTCAAAAGGCTGTACAGGAGAAACCAGAAGCTGATCGAATGTACCCAATTCTCTTTCTCGGGCTACAGAAAGTGCCGTGACAATCAAACACACAAGCATTGTCAACACACCGCACAAATTAGGGACATTAAACCAATAATAAAGTAAATTTGGGTTATACCAATTTCTACCAATCAGCATCGTAGGTTGAACAGGAAAGCCTTGCTCGTGGGCAAAATCTCGGCTAAATTGATCGATCAGTGTCAATGCATAGCCTTGCACAATTTGCGCAGAATTGGATTTTCTTCCATCCAAAATTAATTGTAGAGTTGCTTCCTTACCTGCATATAAATTACGCGAAAATTGTTCATCGATGTGTATGACCATCACAGCTTGCTGTTGATCAATCGTGGGCGCTATTTCATTCACACCTTCTAAATAGCGCACATGATTAAATGTGGGAGCCCCTTTAAAGCGCTGGATTAATTCAAAAGAGGCCTTTCCCATGTCGCGATTTAAAATAGCGATCGAAACATTTTTGACATCAAGCGTCGCGGCAAATGCAAAAACAAAGAGTTGAATTAAAGGAGGAATAATCAAAACCGCGCGGCTTTTTTTGTCGCGCCAAATCGCTAAGATTTCCTTGATAATAATTGCGTATACACGACTAAACATTAATCTAACCTCTTAACAGTATTGTAGGCAGTAATGACCAGTAAAATTAAGCCAAAAGTTAAGATATACATCGTATTCGATAGTACTAAAGGCCAGACATTTCCCACTAAAAATAAAGTTTGCAGGCATGAAACAAAATAGCGCGCAGGAATCACATAAGTAACGAACTGAATTGGCAGCGGCATGCTCGAAATTTCAAAGATAAAACCAGATAAAATAAAAGCTGGTAGGAAGCCGGTGACAATTGAAGCTTGGGCTGCGACAAATTGATTCCGACTGAGTGTTGAAATGAGCAAACCAAGCAAGGTTGCTGTAAACAAAAAAGCGCTTGAAACTAACCCTAAAAGCCAAAATGAACCTCTTAAAGGCACGCTATAAATGAAAACAGCTACCATCACACACATCGTCATGGAAAACATTCCTAATAGAAAATAAGGTATCAGTTTACCAATCAGTAATTCATATATTCTTACAGGAGTTGCCATCAAGGCCTCCATAGTCCCTCTTTCCCATTCTCTAGCTACTACCAGTGCTGTTAATAATGTCCCAATAAGAGTCATAATAATGGCTAAAGAACCGGGCACTAAAAAATTCCGACTCACAAGTTCTTCATTATACCAAAAACGTGGCTGTACAGACACTAGCGGAAGTCCTCTCAAATTTTGATTAATTTTTTCCTGTAATAACCACTTCCCCCATGCACCTAAGACATAATTTTGCACAAAAGCAGCTGTATTTGGCTCACTGCCATCGGCAATCACTTGGATTGGCGCAATGTTATCCTGCCTTTTTTTAAATGCGGAGAAATAGGACGGCACCACCACAATACCGCGAATTTTTCCAGCCAAAATCAAGTCTTCCAGTTCCCTTCTATCAGATCCTCTTCTAACTTCAAAAAAAGGGGAATTGCTCAATGATTCAGCAAAGCTAACAGCATCCACGGTATTTTCTTCCAAAACCAATCCTAAGCGCAGGTGATTAAGGTCTAATGAAACACCAAATCCATAAAGAAATAGTAATACAAGCGGCAGCAAAATGCTGATGAGTATGCTGCTAGGATCTCGTATGATCTGAAAAAATTCTTTAATAATTAACGCCTTTACGCGTCTCAATCCCCCCTTATCGGTCATGAATTTGCTCCTGATCGTAACGCCCAATCAATTCAATAAAGGCATCTTCTAAAGTTGGAGAAGGATTTTGCTCGGTTTTAGCAATTTCTTTGAGCTCATCGGGAGAGCCCATACGAATCAGTTTACTTCGATAGACTAAACCAATCCGATCGCAGTATTCGGCTTCATCCATAAAATGAGTGGTGACCATCACAGTAACCCCTTTTTCTACCAAGCCATTGATATGATTCCAAAATTCTCGCCTTGTGATCGGGTCTACGCCTGATGTAGGTTCATCTAAAAATAAAACCGCTGGGTTGTGCATCACAGCACACGAAAGAGCTAAGCGTTGTTTAAACCCTAGAGGCAGTTCGTCTGCAGAAGTGTTTAAGTAACCCCCAAGGTCAAAGGTGTCGATCATTTTTTGCACAGTTTCTTTCTGATGAGCTCCTTTTAAATTGTAAATCCCCGAAAAAAACTGCAGGTTTTGCATCACACTTAAATTGCCGTATAATGAAAACTTTTGAGCCATGTATCCAATTTGTGAGCGAGCTTGGGACGAGCTGATTTGTAAATTCAAGCCTGTTACAAAAGACTCCCCTGCCGTTGGTTTAAGAAGACCGCACATCATCTTAAACGTCGTCGATTTCCCAGCACCATTAGGGCCTAGTAAACCAAAAATTTCGCCGCTATGAATTTTGAAAGAAATGTTATCCGCTGCAATAAAATCCCCAAAACGCTTTGTAAGCCCGATGGCCTCTACCACAGGGGTATTTTGAGGTTGAACTTCAGGAGTAATGCTTGCCAATTCGGAATATCCTCCTGGTCCTCCACCGAGAATATCAATGAAAGCATCCTCAAAGCGAGGTTTGGCTTGCTCTATCTGTGCGTCGGGACCTGCATCAAGGGTTTTTAAATTAAGCGCATAATCCTTAGAATCAAAAACCACTCTGACATCGCTGCCTTGGATCACACCATCAATGACGTGCGGTTCTTCTAAGGCTTTTACCAAAACAAGGCGCTTTCTTCCTGTAATATGTTTAATCTTAAACGTACGACCATCAACTCTTTGAGTGAGCTCCGAAGGGATTCCACTAAAAAGCATTTTGCCTTCATTGAGCAGAAGCACGGTATCGCAGCGTTCGGCCTCATCCAGGTAGGCTGTGCTCCAAAATACCGATACCCCTTCCTGGATCAGCTGAAAAACCATATCCCAAAGTTCGCGTCGTGACACAGGATCTACTCCAACACTCGGCTCATCCAAAAGAAGCAATTCAGGTTTCCGAATTAAGGCACATGCTAAACCCAATTTTTGCTTCATTCCCCCTGACAATGCCCCGGCTAGTCGGTTTGTAAATGGGGTTAAAGAAGTAAACGAAAGGAGTTTATCGAAAGTTTCTCGATAGCCAGACTTTGGAATTCCTCGAAGGTCAGCATATAAATTCAGGTTTTGCTGCACCGTCAAATCTTCATATAAACCAAATTTTTGCGGCATGTAACCGATAATCCGATGGATCCCTTCTGGATCTTTGACGGTATCCATTCCATTGATTAAAATTTGTCCGCTGGTCGGAAGAAGTAAGCCAGCCATCAATCGAATGAGAGTGGTTTTACCCGCACCATCAGGCCCCACTACCCCAACAATTTTTCCTTTTGTGACGGCGGCATCAATGGAATCCAGTGCCAATTGGGAAGTACCTGGAAATTTTTTTGATAAATTACGGATGGATACAAATTCATTCACGGTTATTCCTGAGAATTTTGATCTAATTTAAGCTTAACCGTAACTGGCATACCTTGGCGTAAAAACTTATCAGGATTGTCAATAATGACGCGCAGGCGGTAAACAAGATCAGTCCGCAACTGGGTTGTTTCAACCGTTTTAGGAGTAAATTCTGAGACTGGAGAAATAAAGCCAATGTGCCCTTGATAAATCTTACTGCCAGGAGTGTCATTGTAGACTTCAGCTTGCATACCTGGGAAGATTCTTCCTAAATTGAATTCATTCACGAAAGCTCTAATCCAGATAGGAGATTTAATGGAAAGGGTGCACACTGGATCCCCATCGCGGACAACCGATCCGGGTTCTCGGATACGCGTCAAAATAAACCCATCGGTCGGGGCAAACATTTCAGTAAAAAATAAATTGTCTTGTGCTACGTTGGCAGCAGCTTGAGCCTGTTCAAGATTAGCTTCTAAAACACTTTGGTTGGATTGAGCATCATCTAAATCTTCTTGTGAAACCGAGCCTGAGCCTATCAGTTCTTGCCGCCTTTGCGAAAGTTTCACAGCATTCTTTAGATTAGCTTGTATCGAATTCGTATTAGCTTGCGCCTGACTAAGTTGATCGGTGTAAATTCTCTTATCCAAAACCCCAACCAATGTTCCAGCCTTGATTTCATCACCTTCATCATAGAACAAGCTTTCGACAAGGCCGCCCACGCGAAAACCTAAATCCACTTGACGTATATCAACATTTCCAAAAAGCACTAGCTCATGTGGGTTCTCATTTTGTAATTCGCGATACCTGTAGAACGCATATCCCAAGCCTGCAATCAGAAGTACTAGGACGATTAAAAAAAAGCGTTTCATTTCCATCTCGTGCTATTTATTTTTTAAATATAAACCCTTGTATTCCCTTTTTGTGATAGCTTGTCAAGACTTACCTCTGAAGAACGATAAAAGGAGTTACTAAAATGAACAATATTTTTAATTAAAAAATTTGAATTAGTAACTTTTTTATAGACAAAAGTTACTGATTAAGTCAAAATGGAAGCATCTATTTTTTAAATTTAACTTTTTTTAGCTATGCCAATCTTTGATCGTAAAAATCCTTATCATGCCAAAATCAAAGAGAGATACTCCCTTTGCCATCCCGCCTCCCCCAAAAACACGGTCCATTTGGTTTTAGATTTGAAAGATTCAGGCCTTACTTATCAAGTGGGAGACAGCGTCGCAATCTTTCCCCAGCATGATGTATTATTAGTTGATCATGCACTAGAGGCTTTGCAAATTAGTGGAAATGAACTTATCCTTGATAAGCGTACGCAAGAATCACTCTCGCTGCGTTCATTCCTGCAAACAAAGGCCGCCATTACCACCCTTAGCCGCAAGCTGTTTATTGAAACAGCCAAACGCCACCCAGATTCCACTAAAGCAGCAAAATTGACAGCTCTTCTTGAGAACAGCCCCCTTCTTAAAGAATATCTCGAAAAAACTGATCTTGGCACCTTTCTCAAGGAACATCCAGAAGTCAAATGGGAAACACAAGATCTATGCGATCAATTAATGCCGCTTCTGCCCCGATTTTACTCAATTTCATCCTCAATGAAAGCTGTCGGTGAAGAAATGCATTTAACAATAGCCATTCCTTCTTATGAAAATCCATTCCAGCGTGCTTTAGGAGTGTGTACACATTATCTTTGCCACCTGGCAAACCTCCATGAAGCAAATATCCCCTTGTATGTACAGCCTCACCATGGCTTTACCTTACCTGAAAATTCGGCTTTACCTGTCATTATGGTGGGCCCAGGAACAGGCATTGCCCCTTTCCGCGCTTTTATGCAAGAAAGAGAGATGCAGAATGCCACTGGCAAAAATTGGCTTTTCTTTGGGGAATGGAATCGTTCGCATCATTTTTTCTATGAAGACTACTGGAAAGAGCTCGAAAACAGTGGGAAATTGCGTATTAATGCAGCTTTTTCACGAGATCAGGAACATAAAGTTTATGTTCAACATCATCTAGAAGCCCATGGAGCTGAAGTCTTCAACTGGATTGAAAACGGCGCAAGCTTTTTTGTTTGTGGAGATGCCCATCAAATGGCTAAGGATGTCGAAGGCACCCTGTTATCTATTTTCAAATGTCATGGAGGCTTTTCTGAAGCTGAAGCGGACAAGTATCTCAAAACTCTTCGCGCAAGCAAACGCTATCTGCGGGATGTCTATTAACTTTCCACAGTAGTAAGATTTTACGAAGGATTCCACCAAAGATTACTCTTAATTTCTGCAGTGGCTTTTTTGATTTCAC
>Ga0105046_10019438_pt1 | contig 10300 bp, 8 predicted proteins | sample MAT03_FD_78385 | JGI IMG/M metagenome (GOLD analysis project Ga0105046, IMG submission 78385) | Freshwater microbial communities from Lake Fryxell liftoff mats and glacier meltwater in Antarctica - MAT-03 (megahit assembly) | ecosystem: Environmental > Aquatic > Freshwater > Ice > Liftoff... | reverse complement strand
GCAAAGAACGCGTACAATTTTGGCAAATCTAACTACAACGAAAAACTGAAATGACTTTACTCATGTTTCTTGGCGGGCTTGCCCTGCTCATCGGTGGCGCAGAAGCGCTCGTGCGGGGTGCGGGAAAGCTTGCGATTTCATTTGGCGTGTCGCCGCTGGTCGTCGGGCTAACCGTGGTCGCGTTCGGTACATCGTCACCAGAATTGGCGGTATCGGTGCAGTCGGCCTTCAATGGCAAGGTCGATATCGCGATCGGCAATGTGGTCGGCTCCAACATCTTTAACGTGTGGTTTGTACTTGGTGCGTGTGCGCTAATTGCCCCGCTGATGATTAACCGCCAGATTATTCGCCAGGAGGTGCCGATCATGATTGCGGCCACCCTGCTGTTGGTTGGCTTCATGTGGAATGGCGACGTTTCGCGGGTGGAAGCGGCCATTATGTTTGCGTTGCTGCTCGGCTACACGGCATTTTTGGTTATTCAATCGCGAAATGAAAAGAAGAACACCGCAGCCGAGGACGCCGAGCTTGATCTGACCAGCACTTGGGATCGCCATTGGTCGATGCAAGTCGTGCTAATTGCGGTCGGCCTTTTTCTGCTGGTGCAAGGCTCCAATTGGCTCGTCGAAGCGGCAATTGTGTTCGCTAAAAGTATGGGCGTGTCTGAACTGATAATCGGGCTCACGATAATCGCGGCTGGAACTTCAATGCCAGAAGTGGCGACGTCGATTTTGGCGACGATGCGCGGGCAGCGCGATATTGCGGTGGGCAATGTTATCGGCAGCTCCACCTTCAACATTTTGGGCGTGCTGGGCCTTACCGGTATCGTCGCGCCGACGGGCCTCGTGGTCGCCCCGTCGATTTTGAGCTTCGATATGTGGGTCATGCTTGCGGTCGCGGTGGCGGCATTCCCGATTTTTCTGACCGGCAGGCAAATTGCGCGCTGGGAAGGCGCGATTTTCCTCGGCTACTACGTGGCGTATACGACCTACCTTATTTTGATGTCACAACAGCACGACCTATTGCCGATGCTCAGCAATGTGATGTTTTGGTTTGTTGTGCCCATCACAGTGCTCACCATTGTTGTAAGCCTGATGCGCCCATCCGCGCGCACGCTTCCTAGTTCTTAGCGCTGATGCAATCCGAGCTTATGCAAGCCTGAGCCCAGAAACGCTTGATTTCAATGGAAGCGCGTTGGAATCGGGCTGGGCTTGTCTTTTTGACTTTTTTTGAGGACGGCTTACTCAAAGCCGTCGCGAAACAAGGCTTCGGTGATCGCTAAGCTGACGTCTGCCATCGCAATCGGCGCGCCACGGCCGGTTTGCTGCCAGGCATCGTGCAATATTTCGCCCCACTGGTCGGTGACATTGGCGTCGCGTAAGCCTTCAATGTAGTGCCGTGGCGTGGATTGATAGTAAAGCCGAGCGCGGACCCGCGCGGTGCCTTTGGGCAATGGCATGCGCTGTTCGTGCCAATATTGGCCATCGCTATAGCTGATTCCTACTGCCGGTGCGCCAGCGGCGCTATACGCAGCATTATTAAAGCCGCGCGGTGGGATGCGCGTATCTTTTTCGATGGTGTCGGCCAAGGCCATGTGTGCGGTTACGCCACTGGGATAGCCCGTTACCGCCGCCGCATCCGCACTTAGGCCAACGTGCATTTCATACACGGTCGTGTTCGTTTCGTCCAACTCTGCCATTTGCGTATCGTAGTGCCCGCGCTCAGCAATCAAGGCATTACTGGCATCGAAAAACTGCAGATTAAGCCAAACGCGCCTGCCTTCGATATGCCCAGTCGGTAGTTTATGCCCAGACTGATTGGTCACGCGCGCCACTAAATCTAGGCCATCAAGCGCAAGATCAACGCTTGCCGCACGCTGCAGCATCGATAGCGCACTGGCGCGCCCGGCCGCAATCGCAGAGGGATCAACCTCTGGATCACCGGCGGTGTAGGCAGCGATTAAATCCAGCGATGGCACTGCGGCACCGGCGAAAGCATGGCTTGCAAGATCGGTGCGTATCCGTGCATAGCTAGCGCCGCGTCCGGTCGCCGTTGGCATATGGCAATCCTGGCAGCTCGAAACGACCGGGCCGCGTGCGCCTCCAAAACGTCCGGCCAAATCCACGCCGCCTTGAGCAAACTCGGACAGCTTCCATTCGGTATAGGTGCGCTCGAGCGGAAATTGCATCGCCAAATTCGCGTCTGGCGTTGGCATATCGATCAAATTGTAGCGGTAGCGGCCATCGGGCAATTTAGACACCGCAACATTACCCACATCGTGGCAGGTTCCACACATGGCGCTCTGGCGGTGGAAATCGGAATTGATCGTCGTATGCGGGGCATCGGTGTCTAAATAAGGGCCACGGCGGCGCGCCTGCGGGTCGAGCACAAACATTGCATTTCCTATGTATTGCGGCAGATTTGCCAGTGCCGCCAAAATGTCTGCATCCTCGGGTGGACTGATTCCGGGCTTAAATTGTGGGTCGACCATGCTGTGGCAAAAATGACAGCCCACGCCTTCTTTATCGGCTGCATCCAGGGTTGTGCCATCGGGCTGCGCGACATGGCCGGTGACCACCGAAACCGGCACATGGCAGCGCAAACAAAAGCTGCCGACGTTAGCAACATCTTGATTCGCCGTAGTCATTTGCGCAAAAAACAGTGGATCGCGCCCGCCAAGCCCCATCAAAGAGCCGGCCCATGTCGCGAAGGGCTCAATCTGCGGATCGTAACCGCCGTGACATTGCTTGCATTCGCTCACCGGATGTAGGGCGTTGGTTGCAAGGTCCCCAACTTGTGTTCCAGAAACCTGAAAGTCGCGTTGAGTCATGGGTACAAGCGCATGCGGAATAGGCGTGTGCGGAGGCGAAGTTACCGGTTTGTAAATGCCAAGGCTGGAAATAACCGGATTCGAAATAGCCGTGCTCGAAATAGCCGAGCTCGAAATAGCCCAGCTCGAAATGGCAGGCTTAGAAATCGCTTCAGCGCGCACTGGTTGCGCCACCAAAGCGCTCAGAAGCATCGCGAACGCGAGGCTGCATTTCATGACTTTCATAACAAGAACGCGTGCATATGCCCACAACCGGTTACCGCAATTGACGGATAGGAACAGAAATGCGGCTACTCTGGCATTGACTTAGGTCAAGTGCGTCTCAGCATTAGGCGATGCGAATCATTTTCTACGCAGTAGTGCCGAAAATTCCGATCAGAGCGCAAATTGTGGTATCAATAAAGTTCGCAACAACGGGCTTGACGCATATCAAGGGCATTTCCGGCCGACACATGCACAGTGCACGCATTGAATGAACGGAGCGGAATAATGACAATTTTGGGCACTCAGCCCCACGGCGGGGCGTCTGCAAGCTCGCCAAAGTGGCTATTGGTTACACCGCATCGAATGATGTTTTTTATTGGCGCGAGCAATTTGTTGTTGGCCATGCTGTGGTGGGCGGTTTGGCTGATCGCACAGCGTTGGCCAGACTTAGGCTTAGCGACACCCATTATGGCCGCCAATGTGCCACCGGGGTGGCTACACGCCTTCATCATGCAGTATCAAGTGTTGCCAAGCTTTATGTTTGGCTTTCTATTGACCGTGTTTCCACGCTGGATGGGCTTGCCTGAGCTGGCGCGCTGGCGCTATTTGCCGGTCGGCATCGGCTTAATAGGCGGCCAAGCGCTGTGCCTGTTGGCGGCCGCGTTCGGCTGGCGATATTGCCTTGAGATCGGTTTGATCTTAACTGCGATTGGCTGGTTGGTTGGCTTGTGGTCGCTTGGATCCTTGCTGTTTCAGGAAAAAGGCTGCACCTGGCACGCTAGATCGTGCTTTTTGGCATTGATTTTTGGTTTTACCGGCCTCTGTGCTTTTATGGTTTTTAGCTTTGGCGGCGCTCCGATGTGGGCGTTTGTCAGCATCAAAATGGGTAGTTTCGGCTTACTCATGCCTGTTTATTTTACCGTCGCACATCGGATGTTCCCGTTCTTTGCTACCAATGTTTGCAAAGGCTATACGCAGTGGCGTCCAATGTGGCTCTTGGCGGTTTTTTGGCCACTGTGTTTGGCGCACCTAACCCTTGAGTTAGTACACGGTTACGCGTGGCTTTGGCCGGTGGATACGGCGCTTTTTGCCCTGACTGCTGTGATGTTGGTTCGCTGGTGGCCGCGCGGCCCTAAGCCTGCGTTGCTGAGCGTGCTGTTTATTGCATTTGCTTGGCTGCCGATTACTTTTGCGCTCTATGCAACTCAGAGTCTGATTTTTTGGATTAACGGTGCTTTCACCTTAGGCCGTGCGCCAGCGCATGCATTATTTATCGGGTTTTTTGGCAGCGCATTGATCGCCATGGTCACGCGCGTAACTCAGGGGCATTCCGGCCGCCCACTGGTAATGCCGCCCGTCGCGATCTACGCGTTCATCAGCATTCAAATCGTTACGGTCATGCGCATCGCAGCCGAGCTGACGCCGGACGCTCTACTCTGGCATGCTTTGGCGGCAATCGCTTGGCTGCTGGCTTTAGGGCCGTGGGTCATTCGGCTCAATCGGATTTACTTAGCGCCACGCAGCGATGGCAAGCCGGGTTGAAAATTAGTGCTCAAAATTTAGGATGAAACTAGATGAGTAGCCTGGAACCAATGTTGGTGTTCTACCCGCAAATTAAGCTGGCGCATATTATTTGCGTAGTGGCCAGCGGCGTTTTATTTGCGCTGCGCGGTGGTGCTGTGCTGGCGGGTGCGAAATGGCCGATGGCAACGCCGGCGCGTTTCTTGAGTTACGCGATTGACACAACACTGCTGACGGCGGCATTGATGCTGCTGACAATTTTGCCGTCTGCGATGTTTGCAAATGGCTGGCTCATCATGAAAATGTGCCTATTAGTTGCCTACATTGGAGTGGCCAGCTTTGCGCTCAAGCGTGCCCGCAAATCAAGGACTCGCGCAATTTGCTATGCGGGCGCGCTGTGTATCTATCTATTCATGCTTTCAGTCGCCTACTGGCATCACCCTTTCGGTATTTTTAGTTTTGCACACTGATTCTCACTTAACCGATTGTTTTCCAACGCTCATAGGCCACGCTGAATTGTTGCGCGCCTAAAACTTTGGTTTTTCGTTGCCAAGGTTGCCAGTTCGAGCGCATCGCGAGGCACACTATGCCGAAAAATTGGTGCGAGTAAATCATGGCATACGACATCATTGGTGATATTCACGGGCAGGCTGACAAATTGCACTCATTGCTGGCGCACCTTGGCTATCGGCATTCTAATGGCGCGTACCGACATCCAAGTCGTTCGGCCATCTTTGTGGGCGATTTTATTGACCGGGGGCCGCGTCAAGTCGACAGCGTAATGACCGCGCGCCGTATGGTGGATGCAGGCAGCGCAATCGCGGTGATGGGGAATCACGAATTCAATGCGATCGCCTGGCATACCGCTGATGACGAACGGCCGGGTGAGTTTTTGCGCCCACGTGGCGGCGTTTTGGGGCTGAAAAACCGAGAGCAGCACAGGGCTTTTTTAACCGAGGTGGAGGACAAACCCGCGCTGCACGCAGAAATTATCAACTGGTTTCTGACACTGCCGCTGTGGTTAAATCTGCCCGGGCTGCGGGTGGTGCACGCCTGTTGGCATGATGGTTACATGGCCGAGCTTAGGCCGCATTTGACACCAGCGCTGCAGTTGAACCCGGCGCTGATGCTGCAAGCCAGCCGCAAAGGGCAGATGCCCTATCGCACGGTTGAAGGCTTGACTAAAGGCTTGGAGAGTCGATTGCCGGACGGGCATTCTTTTCAAGATAAGGACGGCCACACACGCCATGAAGTTCGGATTAAGTGGTGGGATACCGACGCCACCAACTACCGAGATTTGGCAATCATGCCCGAGCACATCCGGCAAAAATTACCCGACATCAAACTCGAAAGTGATTTGCGCAGCTCCTATGACAACGTCAAACCCGTGTTTTTCGGGCACTACTGGATGACCGGCACACCTAAACAACTATCGCCCACCGCCGCCTGCGTTGATTACAGCGCCGCCAAGGATGGGCCGTTGGTGGCGTATCGCTGGGATGGCGAACCAGTTTTGGATGATCGGAATTTTGTCAGTGTTGGAGGCTAGGAAGCGCTGCGTTTTGCGCCGCGCCGCTGCGCGCCCTCAGGTGTTTTGGATCACTATCTTAGGAAATGCGATCGCCTTATTGCGTGCGGACTGGCCTAAACGCGCCGCAGTTTTGCGTGCGATCATGCGATAGCGTTCGGCAAGTTCACTGTCCGGGTCGCTGACCACGGTCGGTGCACCGGAATCGGCGGCGGCGCGTATGCGCATTGCTAGTGGCAGTTGCCCAAGCAGCGGCACGTGATATTCACCCGCCATTTTTGCGCCGCCGCCGGCGCCGAAAATGGCTTCTTCATGGCCACAATTCGTGCAGATATGTGTCGCCATATTTTCGACAATCCCGAGTACGGGAACATCGACCTTTTCGAACATTTTCAACGCTTTCTTCGCGTCTAAAAGTGCGAGATCTTGCGGCGTTGTGACGATCAGGGCGCCAGAAACTGGCACGCGTTGGCAAAGCGTGAGCTGGATATCACCGGTGCCGGGTGGCAGGTCAATCACCAAATAGTCCAAGCCGCCGCTGCCTTCGATGCCCGGTGTCGCAAAGTTTGTGCCCCACTGCGTTTGCAGCAGCATTTCCATTAACGCTTTGGTCACCATCGGTCCGCGCAAAACCATCGGTGTGTCATCGCCAGCCATGAGGCCAATGGACATCATTTCCAGGCCGTAATTTACTTTTGGCGCCAAGGTGTAGCCGCCATCTTTGCTTTCGGCGCGGGTGGTGATCCCGAGCATCAGTACTTGGCTAGGGCCATAAATGTCTGCATCTAATACGCCGACGCGCGCGCCTTCACTGGCCAGCGCCAGCGCTAAATTCGCTGCTGTCGTGCTTTTGCCAACGCCACCTTTGCCCGATGCAATTGCGATAATGTTTTTGATGCCAGCCAGCGGCGTTAGGTCCTTCTGCACTTTGTGCGCGTGCACAACCCAGCTGACATCGACCACGGCTGCTGTTATTTCGCGACTCAACAGCAAGTGTTCGCGCACTTGCTCGGCCAGCAATTCGCCAAAACGTTTCGCCGGATAGCTTAAACGCAGCTCGACGCTGACTTTAGAGCCGGAAACGCCGATGCCTTTGACCGCGCCGGCCTGCACCAAATTCGTTTCGGTGTGGACGTCGATGAATTCTGCCAACCGCGCGCGTACGAATGCTTCGGTCAAATTTGTGTCTTCCGTCAAGCTCATATGTAATTCCTAAATTTAAGTTCATAACTGCTTAAAAAGAACCGTTCGCCCTGAGCCTGTCGAAGGGTAGAGCCTTACAATTAGTGACGAAGCCAAAACGAATCACGAGGCTCTTAGCACGAACGGTTTCAAGGGCATTTATCACTTTTAACGCCAAAATAATCACGATCTCAACTACCTGCGCGACAGCCGCCAAAGCGCCCAGCTTGCGATCAGCATCGGTGGCAAAGCATTAGCGACCAACATCGGCCAGTGGAAAGTTTCAAACAAATTCGCAGCTATTCGCTGGGCTACAAAAAATATGATCGCAATCATCATGCCAATGAAAATGCTGCGGCCCAAGCCGCCACTGCGCAGCGAGGTAAAGGCAAACGACGCTGCTGCTAATGCCAGCGAAAGCACGGCCAGCGGAAAACAGATGCGCGTCCACATGGCAGAGCTAAATGGCAATTCATCAAGCTGATTGGCGCGCGCATAGGCGACGTTTTGCGCTAACTCAGCGATACTTTGTTGCGAGGGTTTCAGCGCTCGCGCGGCAATTTGCCCAGGTTCCAATACTGATGGCCACAACATTTCGGGCTTTTTCACAACGGTGGCAGATTCGGGCTGGAAATTTTGATCAACCACTTCTTTTAATAGCCAACCTTGATTCGCTAGGTGTGTCGCGGCTTTCGCGCTGACAACGCGTGTCAAATCCACGCCCGCGTCAAAGCTCAAAATACGCACGCCCCAAAGCTCCACATTTTGACCACCTTCGCTGGCGATCGCGGTTTTAGCATTAATAAAAACCGCGCCATCTTTGATCCAAAGGCTATTTCCCGTGCTGAAGCTCATCCCTTGATTGCGTGACTTGGACAATATTTCCTGCGCTTTGCGATCCCCAGTGCTGCCCCAAAGTTCGGCTAAGCCCATGATCGCAAATGTCATCAGCGCAAGCGCTGCCATTGCGCGCATGACAATCGCGCGCTTCGAGTAGCCAACGGATTGTAGCGCTACTAATTCGCTGCTTTGTGCCAATTGCCCAAGCCCCATCACGGTGCCCATAACACCTGCATAGACGAAATATTCGTAGGCTCGACGCGGCGTGGTCAGCGCTAAATACATAAATAAATTGCTTAATTCGTAGCCACCGCCGAGCTTGGCAAGCTCATCTTTGACCGTTAACAAAGCCGTGACAGCAATCAGTACCAGCCATGCCAGCAGCACCATTGGTACAACGTGGCGAAATATCAGTGTAGTGCCGCGCTTCACTTGGCGCTACCCACAGCTTGGCCTGCGGACTTGCTCGCCACCAATTGCGCTATTTCCCGGCGTGCCCGCCACGCAAGCAGCAATTGCGCCCGATACACCACCAGCAGGCCCAAAATAAATACGCCGTGTACCCACCAAATGCCGATAAATTCCGGGGTTTTACCCAGCTCCATCGCCTTTTTAGCCAATTCAATAGTTTGGGAATAAACCAAATACAGCAGCACGCCGATCACAATGCGGTCATAGCGCACTTGCCGTGGCGCGCTGCGTGCTAAAGCCGGGGCCAGCAGCATCAATAGAATAAGCATGATCGGCGCGCTGATACGCGCCTGTAGTTCAGCGCGCCCGGCAATCGTTTTTAGCAACGTTTGTGAGGGCAAGTCTTCAATCAAATAGCCGCGCCCCTGCTGCATGCTTTCGGGTAGTGCTAAATCCGCCTGTTTGAAAGCGGCACGCTCTATGTTGTTCTGACCCAATACGATGTCGGTGCGCTGGCCTTCGCTAAGGCGCAGAACCGTCGGCGCGTTCTTCTTTTCCGAGCCGATCACGCCGCTTTTGGCGCGAACGATCTGCAATTGTTCGTTGCCATCAGCGTCGCTAGGCATTGTGCGCACGATTAGCACATCCCGAAACGCTTTGTTCGCGATCAACTCGCCCGCAAAAATGACGGCGTTGCTGCTTTTAAGCTGGACAAAGCTGCCTGGTTCAAGACCTGCAACCGCGACTTGACGATTGGCAAGCTCGGCTTGGTCAATTGCAATTCGTTGTGCCGTGGGCGCTAGGTAGAGCGACACGCCGCCAATAAGCACCGCTAGCGGCAGCGCAAAGTTAAATACTGGCCGCAACAGACCCAGCTCAGAGAAACCACTGGCGCGCAGGACGGCAAGTTCGGAATCCCGATACAGCCGCGTATAGGCCAAAATAACGCCGATGAATCCGGCAAGCGGTAGTAACAAATTGAGCGCCATCGGGACGCGCAGCGCCATTTGCGTCAAAATCAAACCGGCCGGAAAGCGCCCTTGCGTGATTTTACTCAACACATCGGTCAGCAGCCCACAAAATATCACCACCAGTAGCAACACCGCAGTCGCCAGCATTGCGCCAGCGATTTCGCGGATCAGGTAGCGGTTGAGGATTGGGCTCATGTGGGTTCTATCAAAGGCACGGACACACTCTAAAGTGACACGTCGCGAAGCTCGCATTCGCGCAGGCTTTAATCAAGCGGCACGGCCAACAAAAATGATGGGCCTTCAGCTTCAGCGAATTTCCGCCACGCTATACGCGCTTTAAATTTGTCTACATCGCAATCACTCTTAAACATGGGTGCGAGTGTTAAAGTCGCGCACTTTCGCAGTCCTGGACATCATAAAAATGAACTATGCTTTAAATCAAACCCGCCCAAAAGAGCTTACTGCGCAGTGTGCGGTGGTTGGTTTATATGATGACCGGATGCTGACCAGTGCATGCGCTGAGTTTGACGAGGCCTGCGGCGGCATGATCAAGCAACTCATTGAGTCAGGTGACCTCAGTGGCAAACTGGGTCAAACGCAAATGTTGTTTAACCTGACTGGGCTTAAAACCAGCCGAATTTTGGTCGTCGGCTTAGGCGAACAACGCAAATTTGATGCCGCGAAATACATAAAAGTTAACAAAGATGCTCAGCGCGCGCTCAAAACTGCCTCAGCTACCGATGCGGTTTCTTATTTAGTTGAAATCGAAGTGCCGGGTAAAGATGCTGACTGGAAGTTGACTCAAGCTGTGCTTTT
>Ga0105046_10019437_pt1 | contig 10300 bp, 10 predicted proteins | sample MAT03_FD_78385 | JGI IMG/M metagenome (GOLD analysis project Ga0105046, IMG submission 78385) | Freshwater microbial communities from Lake Fryxell liftoff mats and glacier meltwater in Antarctica - MAT-03 (megahit assembly) | ecosystem: Environmental > Aquatic > Freshwater > Ice > Liftoff... | reverse complement strand
GGGCTTGGCGACACCGATCTGGTGCCCAACGATGGCGCGCTGGTGGAACTTGCGATGGACCCGGCCGTGGGGCGCGAAGTACCGCTCACCCTCATTCCCCCGGTCATCGCGCACTCGGGTGCAACCATCAGCATCCCGGAGTACAGCGCGATTGGCAGTGGCACCGACGTCCCAGTCGCGCTGCGGGGTCTGCATGGCGCGGGCCGGGTGGTCTACTTCGCCAACCAGATCGATGGCCTGTTCTACCACTATGGCTTTCCCGATCTTGGACGGGTGTTTGCCAACGCGGTGATCTGGGCGATGGGTGAGCCGCGCCGGTTGCAGGTCGGCGCGCCTGACCATGTCGATGTCACCCATATGCGGCAGGCTACCCCCGGGGGCGGGCGCGATCTGGTGCACCTGATCAATCTGCCTGTCGGCAAGCACCTGAACTCGGGCTGGCGCCATCCCGGGACGTCGATCCACCCGGTCGAGGGCATCACCGTTTCGCTGACGCTGGACTCGGGCCGTGCGCTGACCGCCGTCCGGCAGGCCTCGAACGAGGCCGCCCTGCCGTTCATCGAGCGCGGCCGATGGCTGGATGTCGTTCTGCCGCGACTTGAAGATCATGAAATCGTTGTGTTCGAGTTTGCCCCAGTCTTCCATGAGGAACCCGTATGACACCCCCACGCTTCAATGCCTGCCGCGCAATCAGGCGTCCACTCGCCGGCCTCACCGCAGTCGGGCTGATGTCGGTGCTCAGTGCCACTGCCCTGGCACAGTCGACGTTGCCGTTTCCGTCCAAACCGCTGCGCCTGGTCGTGCCCTTGCCCGCTGGCGGCCCGACCGACATCCTGGCCCGCCTGGTCGCCACGCCGCTGCAGGAACGCCTGGGCCAGCCCGTGGTGGTCGACAACCGGCCAGGCGCCGGCGGCAACATCGGTGCGGAGCTGGTCGCCAGGGCCGCTGCGGATGGTTACACCCTGTTCGCCGGCACATCCGGCCCGCTCGCCAACAACGTGAGCCTGTACGACAAGCTGCCGTTCGATCCGGTGCGAGACTTTGCTGCGATCGCGCTGGTGGCCACCGCGCCGTTCATCCTCGCGGTTCATCCCTCGATGCCAGTCAAGGATGTGAAGGAATTCATCGCCTATGCCAAAGCTCGTCCCGGGCAATTGAACTACGGCGCTGTTCCGGGTGCCGCCGCGCATCTGGCGACCGAACTTTTTCGCAGCCTCGCCGGCATCGATGTCGTCCATGTGCCCTACAAGGGCGCAGGACCGGCCACCACCGACGTGATTGCCGGGCAGATCCAGTTCACCTTTGCCTCGACACCCGGGGCGATGCCCCAGGTGAAAGCGGGCAAACTGCGCGCGCTCGCGGTAACCAGCGCGAAGCGCATCCCCCAGGCACCCGAGATTCCGACTGTGGCCGAAGCCGGCGGGCCGAAGATGGCAGCCGAGGTCTGGTACGGGTTCGTCGCCCCGGCCAGGACACCGCGCGAGGTGATCAACCGGCTGCACGCCGAGATCGAGAAGATCGTGCAGACGCCAGCCACCCGGGACCGGATGCTGGCCAATGATTTCGAACCCACGCTGATGACGCCCGACGAGTTCTCCGCATTCATCAAGGCCGAGATTGCGCGCTGGGGCAAAGTCATCCGCAGCGCGAAGATACGCGCCGAGTAGTCGACCGCAGGTGACAAGGGCGGACCGTACAGTACGGTTCGGTTTGGCGCGGTTCGGTGCAGTGCTACTGCGCGACGATCCCGGTCTCCTTCACCACCTTGGCATAGCGCTCGATTTCGCGCCGGATGAACGCGGCGAACTCAGCAGGGGAACTGGCGATCACCTCCCCGCCCTGGGCGGCGATCCGCTGGCGCATGTCCTTCGAGGTCAGCGCCATCACCGCCTGCTCGCTGATCTGTTTCAACACTTCGCGCGGCAGGCCGCGCGGGCCGACCAACCCGTACCAGGCCTGCGACTCGTAACCCGGAAGCCCGGCTTCGGCCACGGTTGGCAGGTCCGGCCAGGCCGCGTTACGGACAGGCGAAGTCACAGCCAGCGCGCGCACCCGGCCGCCTGCGATCTGCTCGGGCGAGTTGGGCTGGATGATCATCATGTCGACATTGCGGGCCATCAGATCGGTGAGGGCCGGCGCGCCGCCCTTGTACGGCACATGGCCGATGTCGATCTTGCCCTGCCACGCGAAAAGTGCGCCAGCCAGATGTTGTGATGAACCGATGCCGCCCGAAGCGTAGTTGAGGGTCTTGGGCCGCGCCCGAGCAAGAGCGATCAGCTCTTTCACGCTGTTCGCCGGTACCCCGGGGTGCACCAGCACGAGTTGGGCAAAGGTCGCGCCCAGGCTGATCGGGGTGAAGTCGCGCTCGGTGTCGTACGGCAGCTTGGCGTAGATCAGCGAATTGATCGCGTGGCCGATGGCAACATAGAGCAGCGTATAGCCGTCCGGATTGGCCCTGGCCGTCATCTCGCTGGCGATGATGCCATTGGCGCCCGGGCGATTGTCGACGATCACCGTCTGGTTCAACTGGCTGCCCAGGTGGGTCGCCACCACCCGCCCCAGAATGTCGGTGGTGCCGCCTGGCGCAAACGGGATCAGCATGCGGATTGGGCGGTTAGGATATCCCGTACTCGCTGTTGACTGCGGATGAGCCGCCACGCAGGACAGGCCGAGGACAGCGGCCACACCGGCTGGCCCTGCCGTGTTCAGGATAGTTCGAACTGGCATCATCGCTAATGGATCAGCGTTTCCGCGGCCACATGCCCGCTCGGGGTGCCCATCACGGTCGTGCGCTCCATGTGCCGGCGCAGTGATGGATCGTAGTCGCCCAGCGCCACATGCATCGTGCAGCGGTTGTCCCAGATCAGGATGTCGTCCTGCTGCCACTGATGGCGGTACAGGAACTGCGGCCGGGTAGCATGACGGATCAGATACTCGATCAGTGGCCGGCTCTCTTCCTCGGTCATGCCCTCTAACGATTTCACCTTCTCACCTATATACAGAGCGCGGCGGCCGGTCTCCGGATGCACCCGCACCACCGGTTGGGCGACCGGCGGATTGATCCGCTGGTTCTCCCGTTCCCACTCTGGCGAGATGCCGGCGTTCTTGCGCTCCGGCCGGTGTACGCCATGCAGATCGGCGATCAGCGCCTTCATGCCTGCAGACAGCGCATCATAGGCGGCATACATGTTGCAGAACATGGTGTCGCCCCCCACTGGAGGCACCTCGATAGCGCGCAGAAGCGATCCGAGCGAGGGCACCAGCGTGAACGACAGGTCAGAGTGCCAAAGCTGACCGGTGTAGCGCGAGTTCGACGGTTGCCCGTCCGCCTGCGGCAGATTCGTCACCATCAGCAGCTCCGGATACTCAGGATGGCGGTCGCGCGGCAGCGAGTCATGCCGGTCGAGTTCGCCAAAGCGACGGCTGAACTCGATGTGCTGCTCGCGGCTCACCTTCTGGCCGCGCAGCAACAAGATTCCGTGATCGAGAAATGCGCGGTAGATCTCGCCGAAGCCCGATTCGCTCAACTGCTGGGTCAGGTCGACTCCGAGAACTTCGGCACCCAGCGCGTAGGACAGCTGGCGCATTACAATGGTCATGATCGTTCCTCCCTCAGCGGCGCAGTCCCGATCGAGCGGCACGCCGCAGAGCGCCGTGCGATTCGTCATACCGTATCTTCTTATTTTTCCAGAGTCTACTGCCCGCATCGGCGGCCTGCAATCAGGCGTGCGCGCCGGCGACTGACCCCGGCGCAGCGACCCCGGCGCGTTGCCGCCCGGGGCCGCCGCGCGCAGGATTGCGGCCCGTGAACCGGCACCGACCGGACGCCAACGAGGAGGCTGCCATGCAGCGACAGGCTCGATCGCGCTTACAATCGCGCTTGCAGGCAGTGTCGACGGTAGTATCGACGTTCGCAGGAGTGCTGCTGGCGTTCGCCGCGCCTGCAGCCATCGGAGCGGAATGGCCAGCGCGGCCGATAAGATTGATCGTGCCGGTGCCACCGGGTGGAGGCGCCGATGCGCTTGCCAGGCTGGTCGGGGTGCGGCTCACCGAACTGCTTGGCCAGCCGGTACTGATCGACAATCGAGGCGGTGCCAATGGCAGTATTGGCGCGGCGACCGTCGCCAAGGCGAACGCCGATGGCTACACCCTGGTGCTCGGCTATGCCGGGCCGTTCTCGATCAACCCCGCACTGTCGAAGGTGGGTTACGACCCGTTGCGGGACTTCACCCCGATCGCCTTGATCGCCACCGCGTCCAACGTGCTGGTGGTCAATACCGCACTGCCGGTGCAATCGGTATCCGAACTGATCGCCCTCGCGCGCAGCAGGCCGGGACAACTGCGCTTCGCATCGGCCGGCAACGGCAGTTCGACCCATTTGTCCGGTGCGTTGCTTGCCCACCTGGCCGGTCTGTCGCTGATTCACGTCCCCTACAAAGGGGCCGGACCGGCGGTGGCCGATACCCTGGCCAGCCATGTCGAAATGACCTTCGGTAGCGCGCCTGCGGCGAAGCCTCCGGCCAAGGCCGGCAGGCTGCGCATGCTGGCCGTGTCTGGACTCAAGCGCGCCAGCCAACTACCCGATCTGCCGACACTGGACGAAAGTGGTCTCAAGGGTTTCGACACCGATCAGTGGTGGGGTCTGCTCGGCCCGGCCGGACTGTCGGCCCCGGTCGTTGCGCGCCTGTCCCGGGCGACCCTTCAGGCCCTGAGCGACCCGGCACTCCGAGAGCGGTTGACCGCCCAGGGCTTCGAGATCGTCGAGGGCGGACCGGACCGGTTCAGTGCTTTCCTGCGCAACGAAGTGAAGCGTTGGGCGGTGCTGGTGAAGACGCTGAAGATACAAGCGGACGACTGAACGCCGCGCGGGAAGCATCCCAGCGACTATACTTGACGCGGCCGATCGAGCGGGACTCCGACGGCTGGCGGGGTCGAAGCGAACGGTTGATTTCGATCAAAGACACGCCAGGTCCACAGCGCGCCAAATTAACCGTTGGAAGGCGTGGATTGTCCGACAGCCGCCAGACACCCCGGGGAGAGAACATGTTCAAACGAATCGTGATTCCAGTCGATGGCAGCAAGATCTCGCTGCTGGCGCTGAAGCAGGGCGTTGCTTTGGCAGCCGAGCAGGGCGCGGCGCTGCGCCTGCTTCATGTGCATGAAGTTTCCGTTCTCGCCGACATGCAGGGCGCTCAGGCGGCCGCGGGTATGTCGGTCGCGCCAGACGTCAAGGCGCTGGAGCGCTTCGAGTCGAGCCTCGCCGCGCGGGCCCAGACGGTGCTGGACCGGGCGCTGGCCGCAGCGACTCGGGCTGGCGTGCAGAAGGTCGACGGCAAGCTGGTGAATGCAGGCACCCGCAAGGCTGCCAGGCTGATCGTCGACGAGGCGAAGAAGTGGAAAGCCGACCTGATCGTCATGGGAACCCACGGGCGATCCGGCTTCGATCACCTGGTGTTCGGCAGCGTGGCAGAGGGGGTGATGCGCTCGGCTGCCTCGCCGGTGCTGCTGATTCGCGCGCCGGAGAAGTAACGCAGCGGGGCATTGTCGCGCTGGTGGGCCGATATCTGCACCGACGGATGACATGGCGGAGTGACCTGTTGTGGCTGCGATGCGCGAAACCAGAACTTCCTTAAGCGTTCTGTCTCGGCCATGAGCGACCGTGGGCGATCCCCGCGGCCGGATGGACTACTTTAGCCGCGGGTGATCCGCGCGGCTGGTCGGACTATTTCAGCCGCGGGTGATCCCCGCGGCCGGTCGGACTATTTCAGCCGCGGGTGATCCCCGCGGCCGGTGGGCTTCTTCCAGAGCATCCGCCCGGTCAGGTCGTAGAAGCGGGTTTCGGAATCCAGAGCATGGACGGTGAAGATCGCCGGCGGCGAGTAGGACACGCCATTGTGGGCGAACAGCCCGACATCAAGACGCGTCGTCGAGTTGGTCTCGCCCCCCGGCTGCACTGGCTCGAACTGATAGCGCTGCGGATAGGACAGCACGATCCTGGTGCTGCGTCCCTCGGCATCCAGCGGCTCGATCTTCACCCACTTGTTCCCGCGCAGCACCGCCCAATGAAAGGCGAGGGGGCGACCGTTCAGATCGAAGCTGTCCTCAGCCGACAGTACGATCTCTCGGGTGCCCTCCTCCCGGCGCCAGATGCGATGCACACCCCAGACGTTGGTGGCGAGTTGCTCGCGGTCGGCCGCGGTGAAGTCTTCGCGCACCACCCGCATTCTGGCCAGCGGCGGGATGTCGTTCACCGTGATCGCATTGGCCGCCTGGGCGAGTTCGAGGTAGCGGCGCTCGGCGAGGTCCGCGGGAATGTCCGACATGCCGCTGGTATGTGCAGCACCGGTCAGGTACTGCGCATCGGTCTGCACCCGGTTTCGCCGCAACAGCATCTGCGTGACCGGCGCGAGCAGGCCGCGCTCGACCAGACGCATTTTCACATCAGGTTTGAACGCGGCCCAGGCAACGAAAGTGCGCGCGACCTCGTCCATCTCCGAACCGGAAGAGCCGACCGTCGTGTTGCTGTAGGCCGCATTGAAATGAAACAGGTCGCCGCTGCCGAAGATGTCGGTATGCGCCGGGTACCAAAAGATATGGTTCGCTTCGTAGATGCGTACCTTGGTATCGAACTCGGCGTTGTTGAACGAGAAGAAGCGCTCCATGTTCGCCGCGTTCGGGCCTTGATAGTAGACCGATGCGTTGCCGACCACGTTGCGCGTCGGCCAGGGTGACAACAGGGTCGCATGCCCCCCGGGCAGGCCGCGAAGCTGGCGCGAGTGCTTGTCGATCGGATAGTTCGCATGTCCGCCATCGCGGTTGTTGTAGAAGTCCTCGAGATTGCCGGCAGCCTCCCCCGCTGCCCATCGCTCGCGCAGGAAACCACACCAGGCCGCAGCCGGGTTCTCACAGATCTCCGGGGTGTCCGGCGGCAACCGGACATCGACCACGATCACCTGGTCGCGCGACCGACCTGCAGCGTCCTGGGCGCGCACCGCGATCCGCCACAGGCCGAAGTTGCCGGGCGACACATCGCGCCAGCGCAACTCGCCCTGCGGACTGACGGAAAGGTTGCCGGACACAAAACTGCCGGAACCGTTTCTCGACGCCGACACGATCGTGTAGGTCTGAGGGACGAAGCCGGGCCACACACGCGCGAGATCGAACACGATCGTGCGGCCATTGTCCCGGCCCAAGGTGAAGTTCTTGCCGGCATCGACCTCGGTGATGACGATCCTGCGCTCAGGTGCCGATGCCGCGGCCGGTTTGACCGCAGGAACCACCTTGGGCTGGGGGAGCGTCTGCGCCAACGAGGACGCCTGGCTGAACGCCAGCATCGCACTGGCCGCACAGGTCAGCGCGAACGCGATCAAGCGCGCCGAAGAGGAGGCCAGAAGACGGCTTTCGATAACGATCCTCCCGACCACGCGCAGCCTCAGCGGTTTCTGTTGCAACAAGACCACGAGTCTATACCGCTGGAGGCGACAATCTGAACCAAAGCCGTGAGCGCCAGCCTCGGACTTGGCGGCAGAACCGCACGCCTGAAGACGCCTGATCAGTGCCGGGTCAGCGCCCAGCCGGCAGCGCGCTACTGCGACTTGCCCCACAACTCGGCCAGTCTCGCATCACGGCCACAGCCACTGCGGTATACCTGATAACGGATCGGGTTCTTCTTGTAGTAGTCCTGGTGATAGTCCTCGGCCACCCAGAAGGTCGTGGCTGGCGTGACTTCGGTGTAGATTCTGGCAAAGCGCTTCGACGCTTCGAGTGCTGACCGGCTCGCTTCGGCTGCCCGCTGCTGTGCGGCATCGAGAAAGAAGATGCCACTGCGATACTGACTGCCGACATCGCAGAACTGCTGATCCTTCACCGTCGGATCGACGTTGCGCCAGAAGTGTTCGAGCAGCTGTTCGTAGGTCACCCGCTTCGGGTCGAACACGATCCGTACTGCCTGAGCATGTCCAGTCCCGCCCGTGCCCACCTGGCGGTAGGCCGGCCGCTCGACCTTGCCGCCGATATAGCCCGACTCGGCCGACAGCACGCCAGGCAACTTCTCGAAGTCGGACTCGGTGCACCAGAAGCATCCGCTGGCAAAGATGGCGATCGCGCTGCCTGCCGGTGGCGCCGTGCCGGCCGCCTGCGCTCCAGGCTTGCCCTTTGCCGACGGCGCCGGCGTCGACTGCGCGATCACCCCTGCCGCGAGCAACAGGCCGAGCACCACCACGACAGTCCGGATGCCGATCAAGCGCGATACCCGCAGGGCGCTCATGTCCGCAACGCCGGCAACGCTTCGCCCTTGGGCACGAAACGCAGCGCTACGCCGTTGTTGCAGTAGCGCAGGCCGGTCGGCTTGGGTCCGTCGCGGAATACATGCCCGTGATGCCCGCCGCAGTGGCTGCAGTGGTACTCGGTGCGCGGCAGCACCAGCTTGAAGTCACGCTTGGTGCCGAACGCCTTCGGCAGGAAGTCGAAGAAACTGGGCCAGCCAGTACCGCTCTCGAACTTGGTCGAACTGTCGAACAGCGGTTGCCAGCACGCGGCACAGATGAAGCTGCCCGCGCGCTTCTCCTGATTCAGGGGGCTGCTGCCTGGGCGCTCGGTGCCTTCCTCGAACAGCACATGGAAACTCTCCGCAGAGAGCAATGCCTTCCATTCCGTCTTCGACTTGACCAGGCGAGGCACCGCCGGGCTTGCCACGGACACCGCGGGAATGGTCCATGCCGCGAACAGCCCGGAAACCCGGGCGAGCCATTGACGCCGTTGCATGTTGCCTCCTGCTTCGTGATTACACCCCCAATTACGCACTGAGGGCGCCAACAGATTCAATACATCGCGCTGCGGCGCTCGAAACTCTGCCAGTCACCGCACAACCTCAGTCTGCCCGAATCCCGGCCGCACGAATCACCTTCGCCCAGCGTTCAATCTCCGCCTTGATGAACGCGCCGAACTCTTCCGGCGTGTTGCCGACCGGCTCAGCCCCATCCGCAAGCAGGCGTTCCCGCACGTCCGACCGTTTGAGCAGGGCGACCACCTCGTTGTTCAGGCGCAGCACGATCGCCCGTGGCGTCCCGCGCGGCGCGAGCAGCCCGTACCAGGTGCTGGACGCGTAGCCCTTGACTCCAGCCTCGGCCATGGTCGGCAACTCAGGCATTGCGGCCGAGCGGCGCACGCTGGTCACCGCCAGCGCACGCAGCCGGCCGACCTTCACATGCGGCGCGCCTGAAATCAGGCTGGAGAAACTCATCGTCACCTGCCCGCTGATGGTGTCGGTCAATGCCGGCGCGATGCCCTTGTAGGGCACATGCACGATGTCGACCCCGGTCATCATCCTGAACAGTTCAGCCGAGAGGTGTCCGCCAGTGCCGTTGCCAGCCGAGGCGAAGGTGAGCAGACCCGGCTTTGCACGAGCCAGCTGGATCAACTCCTCCACCGAGCGCGCTGGCACCGCGGGATGCACCATCAGCATCAGCGGCTGCTCGGCAACCAGGGTGATTGGCGCGAAGTCGCGCACCGGATCGTAGGGCAGCTTGCGCACCAGGCTCACATTGGTCGCAGTGGCCGCGATGGTACCCATCATCAGCGTGTAGCCGTCCGGGGCGGCACGCGCCGCCATTTCACCGGCGATCGTGCCGCCGGCGCCGCTGCGGTTGTCGATGACCACCGACTGGCCCCAGCGTTCGGCGAGGTGGTTGCCGACGGTGCGCGCCAGCATGTCTACGCTACCCCCTGGGGTGCTTGGCACCAGGATGCGGATCGGCCTTGCAGGATAGTCCGAGCCAGCGGCAGGCTGCGCTTGCACGCCGAGCGCGGCAAGGACGCCGGCGAGCGCCACAGCGATTCTGGCCGGAGAAGCCGACTGAAGTGTCACCAAGTTAGGCATGATATCGTCCCATGGAGAGGCCAGACTGCGAGAGCAAGCGCGAACCGGCCCGGGATTCGAGGCCGCTGTAGGATGCCACGAACCGTCAGCCGCATCGCAGCGCCTAAGGCGATTTGGGCTGGCGTTGCCCAGCCCACGACGCAACGACCACCAAGAATAGCCTGGAGGGAGACGATGGAGAGCAAGGGCCGCCAGTTCAAGGCGCTGATGCATGCGCCAGAGATTCTGATCCAACCCGGCATCTATGATGGCTACGGCGCCCGCCTGATAGAGCGCGCCGGGTTCAGCGCGGCGTCGATCTCCGGCGCTGGCGTATCCGAGAGCCGCATGGGCTGGGTCGACCGCGGCGTGATGACCTTCGAGGAAAACCTCGCCAACGCGCGCCGGCTCGCCGACTGCACCGAGAACCTGCTGCTGCGCGCC
>Ga0105046_10019436_pt1 | contig 10301 bp, 6 predicted proteins | sample MAT03_FD_78385 | JGI IMG/M metagenome (GOLD analysis project Ga0105046, IMG submission 78385) | Freshwater microbial communities from Lake Fryxell liftoff mats and glacier meltwater in Antarctica - MAT-03 (megahit assembly) | ecosystem: Environmental > Aquatic > Freshwater > Ice > Liftoff... | reverse complement strand
GGCTGCGACACCGCGCAATGTGGTGCCTGCACCGTGCTGCTGGACGGGCAGGCGGTAAAGGCCTGCAGCGTGCTGGCGCTGCAGGTGGCCGGACGTCAAGTCACCACCATCGAGGGCCTGGCCGCGCCCGATGCGCCGCTGCACCCGCTGCAGGACGCCTTCAGCGCCTGCCACGGCCTGCAATGCGGCTTCTGCACGCCCGGCATGATCATGGCCGCCAAGGCCTTGCTGGACGAGAACCCGCAGCCCAGCGAGGCGCAGATCGTGCATGCATTGGAAGGCAATCTGTGCCGCTGCACCGGCTACGTCAACATCGTCGCAGCGGTGCAACTGGCGGCGCGGCAGATGGCGCCGGGCTGAACGCAGGCCACTTCGTCGCTGCACCCGCATGGATTTCAGCGCGCGCGGCGGACAGCGCAGCGCGGATGCGGCCTGCCCTTCAGCACTTGCTCTTCAGCGGCCCCGCGGCGTGCAAGTGACGTCGCCTTCGACGCAATCCGCGCTGGCGGCCACTTGCGCCCCACGTTCGCGGGTCATGCGCGCCGCACACGACCAGTAGATGAAGTCGTGCAGGCTGCCGCCCGCGACCGGGCCGGCCTCGAAACGGCAGGCCGCCGTGCGCCAAGCGGTCCAGGCCGTCTGCATGCGCCGCAGGCGCTCGCGCTGCACCGCCGGCACGCTGACCCGCAGCGCCCGCACTTGCGCCGCCAGCGCGGCGCTGGCCGCCAGAAAGTCGTCGTAGGCGCATTGGTTCATCGCCAACTGCGTGGCGGCGTCGCTGCAGGCTGGGGCTGGGGCAACGAGCGCCGCGGGCGGCAGGGTCGCCGAGGCGGCGGCCGCTGCGGGCGCCACTGCGGCGTCCTTGGACGCCAGTGCCGTCCCGCCGGCCGGCAGGCCCGCAACCGCCGCAACCGCCGCAACCGCCGTCAAGGCCGTCAGTGCCGTCAGTGCCGTCCGCGCGGCAACCATCCTGGCGCCCCGCCCCATCACAGCAGCCGGCATGCCTGCTCGAAGCCCAGGCGCGGGCTGCGCGGCATCAGCGCTGCGGGGTCGCCATGCCCCAGGGTGCAGATGAAGTTGCTGCGCACAGCCGTGCCAGCCCAGAAGGCGGCGTCCATTTTCGGGGCGTCAAAGCCGCTCATCGGCCCGCAGTCCAGACCCAGCGCGCGCGCCGCGATGATCAGGTAGGCGCCCTGCAGCGACGAATTGCGAAAGGCCGTGGCCTCGGTCAGTTCGGGCTTGCCGGCAAACCAGGACCGCGCGTCGGTGTGCGGAAACAACTGCGGCAGCGTGTCAGGGAAGTCCATGTCCATGCCGACGATCACCGTCACCGGCGCCTGCTGCACCTTCTTCACGTTGCCGGGGCCGACACATTCGATCAAGCGCGCCTTGGCTTCGTCGCTGCGCACGAACGCCAAGCGCGCCGGGCTGCAGTTGGCCGAGGTCGGGCCCCATTTCAGCAGTTCGTACAGCGCGTGCAGGGTCTCGTCAGGCACCGGCTCGGGCCGAAAGCCGTTGGCGGTGCGGGCCTGGGTGAAGAGCTGTTCGAGGCTGGGGTTCATGGTGTGCGTCCTGGCAAAAGCGAGAAAGGGTCCGCGAAAGGTTCAGAACGCGGCCCTGGGGAGAGAATTGTGGGATGTTCCAACCATCGCAGAATGATGTGCGGCGATTCTTCTGCGCCGCCTACGCCCGCTGGCGCGAAGGCCTGCCGCTGGACCCGATGCAGGACATCGCGGCGCGCTGGATTGCCGAGCACCCCGAACACCACGCCGAACTCGCCGACGCTAAGGCGGCGCTGGCCGCCGTCTACACCGTCGAGGACGGCCGCAGCAACCCCTTCCTGCACCTGTCCATGCACCTCAGCATCGAAGAGCAGTGCGCCATCGACCAGCCCAGCGGCATCCGCCAGGCCGTGCAACTGCTGGCCACCCGCCGCGGCGGCCTGCACGCAGCCCAGCACGAGGTGATGGAGGCCCTGGGCGAGATGGTCTGGACGAGCCAGCGCAGCGGGCTGCCGCCCGACGGCATGGCCTACCTGGACAACGTGCGGCGGCGCGCCACGCGGGACGCCTGAGGCAGGGCCTGAACCCGGGCCTGAACCAGGGCCTGAACCGGGGCCTGAACCGAGGCCTGAACCGAGGCCTGAAGCAAGCCCGTCCGTGGCGCCGCGGCGGGTGTCAGTTGATCTTGATCCAGGCCACCTCGAGCCAGTTGTCTGCACGGTGCACCGGGTCGACATTGCGCCGCGCCGCCCAGGGGATGACCTGGCGGTGCAGCGGGATCAGGTGCACCTGCTGCGTGTACTCGCGCAGTGCGGCCCTGACCAGTTCCTCGCGCTTCTTCGCGTCGGGCTCGATGCTGCTGGCCGCTGCCAGGGCCTCGAACTTGTCGTTCTTGACGCGGCCGCTGTTGTTGTTGCCCGCACCCTTGCCGTCGGGAAAGCGCAGCACCGGGGTGATGGTGGTCTCGGCATCGGTGACGGCGCCGCCCCAGCCCAGCATGTACATGCTGGTGTCGTACTTTTCCAGCTTCGGAAAGTAGGTGGCGCGCGGCATCGCGTTGACGCGCAGTTTCACCTTCAATTGCGCCCACATGCCGGCCAGCGCGATGCAGATTTCCTCGTCGTTGATGTAGCGGTTGTTGGGGCAGTCGATCGTGACCTCGAAACCGTCGGCATAACCGGCTTCGGCCATCAGCGCACGCGCCTTGGCCAGATCGAATGGCAGGCGCGTCTCGATCGCGGGGTCGTTGTAGCTGCCCAGCGGGCTGGGGGTGATGCCGCCGGTGGGAAAGCTCTGGCCGTTCATCAACTTGGTCTTGATGGTCTCGATGTCGATGGCCTGGTACAGCGCCTGGCGCACACGCAGGTCCTTGAAGGGGTTCTTGCCCTTCACGCTGCTGTAGAGCAGTTCGTCGCGGTACTGGTCCATGCCAATGAAGACAACGCGGTTCTCAGGCCCGTCGATGATCTTCACCCCGGATGTGTTGCGCAGGCGCAGGATGTCGCGCGGCGCCGGGTCGAGCACGAAGTCGATCTCGCCCGACACCAGGGCCGCCAGGCGCGTGGCGTCGTTGGCGATCTGGGTGTAAACGATCTCGGTCACGTTGCCCTCGAAGCTGCCCCACCAGGCGGGGTTGCGCTTGTAGGTGGTGCGGATGCCGGGTTGACGGTTGGCCAGCATGAAGGGACCGGTGCCGTTCTGGTTGAAGCCGGCGTGGCTTTCTTCCTTGTTCTTGAAGTCCAGCGGGCGCGTCACCTTGTGCTTTTCGGCCCAGGCCCTGTTCATCATCCACAGCGTGTCGAGGTGCTGCACGAAGATGGGGTTGACCCGGGCGAGGCGAAATTCGACCGTCAGCGGGTCGATCGCCACCGGCGTGCCGACGGCGTTGGCGTAGACGTTGATGTTGGACGTGGGCCCCTGCGCGCGCTGGATCGAGAACACGACGTCGGCCGAAGTGAAGGGCGCGCCGTCGTGGAACTTCACGTTCGGCCGCAGCTTGAAGCGCCAGACCAGCGGGGCCGTCTGCTCCCAGCTCAGCGCCAGGCTGGGCACGATCTGCAGGTTGCGATCGCGACGGGTCAGGCGCTCGTACACCTGTCCGTTCATCATGTTCGTCATGGACTCGTTCTGCGAGTGCGGGTCCATGGTCTGCGGGTCGCCCTGGCTGGCCCAGCGCAGGGTCTTGGCCGCCACCGGCGCGGCGGCCATGGCAAGGCCCAGCGCAGCGGCCAGCAAGACGGTGACAAGGCGGTTGGTCATCGCGGGTTCGCTCCGGGCATATTCATGTGCGCCGCAGTGTAGGCAATGGGCATGCCGCCCGCATCTGATACCCGTATCTGCCGCTCGTATCTGTCGCCCGCATCTGATGCCCGTATTTGCTGCCCGTATCCGCTGCCCGTATCTGCTGCCCTCGCCTGTGATGTCACCCCGTGCCGTTCAGCCGGCGCGCGAACGCTTCAGCAGCTCGGGCTGCATCCACAGATCCTCCGTTGCGCCGAACTCGTGGTCCGAGGCCTTGGCGCGGCCGACGATGCGGTCGCTGCAGCCCGGTGCCGACAGGTCCAGCCGCTGCGGCACCAGGCGCCTTTTCAGGCGCAGCGACCAGAACACCCGCACGACGGGGCGCAACAGCTGCTGCGGGCTGGGCTCCATCACCACCGCCAGGCGTTCGCTGGTCAGCTTCACCAGCGACCCCGGCGGGTAGATGCCCAGGCTGCGCACAAAAGTCGCGAACACCTCGGGGTCGAAGTGCCCGTCCCAGCCGGCCATGCGCGACACCGAATCGGCGGGGTCCCAGCCGCGCTTGTAGGGGCGGTTGGAGGTGATGGCGTCGTAGACGTCGCACACCGCGCCCATGCGCGCCAGCAGCGAGATGACCTCGCCGGCCAGGCGGTGCGGGTAGCCGCTGCCGTCCATCTTCTCGTGGTGGTGCAGGGTCACGTCCAGCGTCTGGGGCGTGGCGCCGCGGCTGTCCAGCAGCAGCGCGTGGCCGCGCTCGGGGTGGCTGCGCATGGTGTCGTACTCGGCCTCGGTCAGCCGGCCGGGCTTGTTCAGCACCGCCAGCGGCATCACCGCCTTGCCCACGTCGTGCATCAGCCCGGCCACGCCGGCGGCGCGGCTGGCGGCCTCGTCCATGCCCATCTCGCGCGCCAGCGCCACCATCAGCGCACACACCGCCATCGAGTGCATGTAGCTGTAGTCGTCCTGCGTCTTGAGCCGCGCCAGCGTCACCAGCGCGCCGGGGTGACGCATGACCGAGCGCGTGATTTCTTCCACCAGCGGCAGGCAGCCCTCGATGTCCAGCGCGCGGCCCATGCGCGCTTCGCTGAACATCGACAGCACCACGCCGCGGCCGCGTTGGCAGATGGCCGCGGCCTGCTCGAGCTCGGCGGCGTAGGCGTGCGTCGGCGGCGCCGCCTGCGAGGCAAAGGCGCGACTGGGTGCCAAGGGCGCTGCTGCGGCCGCCAGTGCAATGGCCACTGACTCGAGCGAAGGCGGCGGCGATGCAGCCGGGGGTCCAGACCGCAATGCAGGCGGCGGTGCAGGCGGCAGTGCAGGCGGAGGTGCTTCGGCGGCCTCGGGCTGCGACAGGCGGTCGTCGACCCAGCACTCCTTCACGTCGCTGTCGCACAGGCGCTGCAGGTCGGCGGGGTTGACGAGCGTGAAACGCGAACGCCAGAACGGGTGGTCGATCCACGACCCTTCCAGCGCGTGCAAGTGCATGCCCAGGCGCAGGTCGGCGACAGGAATCTTGCGGAGTCGGGGAGCGGCAGGAGGCACGAGGGCGATGGCGTGAGCGGCGCGGCGGGCGTGGGCGAAGGGGGCACCCGGACACAGGCACAGCCAAAGGCCGCCCCCATGCCGGGATATCGACCGCTGCGGGCTTGGGTTGAGTGGTGAACGCGGCAAGTCGCGCTCGATGCCCTCGACGCCCGTCCACAGGCGGCGCTCGCGCCAGCGAGCCGCTGGCAGTCGCACGTTGTCCATCCCCTGGCTGATGTGCTTGTTGCAATGCGGCCTGATGCAGCGCGTTGAACATGTCCATCGTCATGGAGTTCGATGAAGATCAGAGCGCGGCACAGCGCGGCACCAGACAGGGGGAGTGGCATGCACAAGGATCCGACCTTCAAGGGGCGCAGCCTCGCCCTCAGCTCCGACTTGAGCATCGCCGCGCCGCTCAAGCGCGGTCTGGTGCCGGCTCTGGATGCCGTGAGCTACAAGACGCGCGCGCAGCGCCTGCTCGATGCCCTGCACCTGGGCCGCCAGCGCAGTCACGAGCATGCCTATGCGCGGCTGTTCTCGGACGCGGTCGAACGCGTAGGGGTGATCCAGTCGGTGCGCGTGGCCCTGCTCGAGCCCGAGGACAAGCTGCTGTTGACGGTCAGCTTCGACGGCAACTGGGACGCCTACATCCGCACGCTGTGGGTGAAGGTGGGCGGGTTGCTGGACGTGATCTTCTGCAACACCGAGGGCTATGTCGAGGCCCGGTTGCACTCGTTCGAGGCCTGGGCCGAATGGGTACGGCATGCGCAGGTGCAGACGCACTTCTTCTACGGCAGCGCCGACGGCTCGGCCACCGACTTGCTGTACCTGCGGCGCCAGGAGCGGCTGCGCCAGGACCGTCCCGATACGGACCCCGAGGCGCCACCCGCGGCGCTGCCGCGCGCCGAGCAGCGGGCGCGCGAGATGCTGGAGATGACCGAGGCGACCATCGATGACCGCCAATGGCCGCGCAACGAGCTGATGGTGTCGACGATGTTGCGCCAGGGCATCCAGAGCCTGGCAGGCCTGTACCGGCTGGCCGACTGGTACGTGCCCGGCACGCCTGACGGCGATGTGCTGCACCGCGCTGCGCACGAGCTGCTGCTGGACTTCGTGCAGGCCTGGGACCGCAATCTGTTCAAGCTGGCGTTGGCGAACGACAAGACATTGCTGAGACAACGCTTCGGGCGCCAGATCGACTGGCTGTTCGGGCAGCGGCCGACACCGCGCGTGGGCGTGGGCGGTGGCATGCAGCTGAGCCCGCAGGACCGCGGCGATGTGCAGGGCGGCATCGTGCAGGGATACGACGGCGTCACGCACGGGGCGCTGCTGATGTTCAGCTTTGCCTCGGCCGCTGCAGGCGGCCACTTCCTGGCGGCGCTGCGGCCCCGGCTGCATGCGGCCAGCGCCGGCTCGATCGTGCCGCAGGGCGAGCACCGGCGCACGCTGTTCGTCACCCTCGCGGGCCTGCGCCGGCTGGGGCTGGACGACGCCACCATCGCCACCCTGCCCGAGGCCTTCGTGCAGGGCATGGCGGCGCGCGCCGGCCTGCTGGGCGACCGCCACGACAACCACCCCGAGCGCTGGACACCACCGCTGCGCCGCGACAGCACGGGCGCCGACGACCGCATCGACCTGGGCGCCGTGCATGCAGTGGTCTATGTGCGCGTCAACGGACCCGACGGCGCGCTTTCGGTGTGGTCGCTCGATCACACGGCCCACCCGCTGCAGGGCGAGATCGACCGCCTGGCCACGCTGGTGACAGGGGCCGATCTGTTGGCCGTCGAGCCGCTGCGCAGGCTGTACGCCGAGCCCGAGAATCGCAACGGGGTGCAAGAGCACTTCGGCTTTACCGACGGCAACGGCCAGCCTGGCGTGGGTGAGTTTGCGCAGACCGAGGATTACCCCGGCAACACCCTGCCCTTCGGCGAATTTCTGCTCGGCCATCCGGGGCGCGGCGACGTGCAGCCGCTGCCCGGCGTGCCGCCGCAGCCAGTGCGCCAGCCGCCGCAGTGGTTTCGCAACAGCAGCTTTCTCGTCGTGCGCAAGTACCGGCAGTGGCCAGATCGCTTCGACAACGCGCTGACACGTGCAGCGTCGGACACGGGCCTGACAGCCGACGAGGTTGCGGCGCGCCTGATGGGTCGCGACCGCGAGGGTCGCGCTCTTGTGCGCCGGCCCGTGCTCCCAGGCAGCAACACCAACCAGTTCACCTACCTGGCCGATCCCGACGGCCGGCACTGCCCGCTGCACGCCCATGTGCGCCGCGCCAACCCGCGCCGGCTGTCCTACGAGATGGTCGCGGGCGAGCGCGAACCGCGCGTCCTGCGCCGCAGTGTGTCCTTCGGGCCGCGCCTGTCGGAGGAGCAAGACCCCGAGGCCGAGCGCGGCCTGATGTTCATGGCCTTCAACGCCGACATCGCCGAGCAGTTCGAGGTCGTGCAGCGCTGGCTGGTCGGCGGCCACGCCACCGACACCACGTCCGGCATCAGCTGCCCGATCGTGGGCGTACCCGAGCCCGGCAGGCCGCGGCGCTTCGAGTTCGCGCACGCGGGCCAGCTCATGCGCATCACGCTCGACGGCGAGGGCACGCTGCTGGCCGACGCCAAGCCGCTGGTGCGGCTGGAGTGGGGCGCCTACTGGCTGGCGCCGTCGCTGGGCGCCATCGATCAGCTGCGCGCATTGGCACTGCGCGACGCCTCGAACCACAACCTGCCCTTCAGCGCCGAGCGCGGGCGTGCACTGCTGGCCGGCCTGGATGATGGGGCCACAGGCGATGCAGAGGCTTGGAAGTCGGCGCTGGAAGACGCTGAGTCGCAGCAAGGCTTCGACGCCGCCTCGCTGTGGGCGGCGCTGCGGCGCGACTCGGGCGGCGCGCGGCGCTGCCCGATGGGTGTGCTGGTGGGCAGCAGCGAGGGCGTGGACCGCGTGCTGCGCGACACCGAACGCCACAGCTCGGTGCGCGGCTATGCCGAGCGCACGGCGCATTCGATGGGGCCGATCTTCCTCGGCCTGGACGACCGCGCCGACGGCCGCTATCAGGACGAGGCCGGCCCGGTGGTGGCGGCCATCCAGGCGCTCGATGAGGCGCACGCCTTCGCGGTGGCGCAAATCGCCGTCCGCAGACGCCTGACCCGACTTCGGCGAGGCGCCATCGCACAGGCTCGCATGTCCAACGACCCGGTCTACGAACTGGTGTTCGACTGGCGCGAACTCGTCGACGAGGTGCTGGCCCGGCTGTGCGAACACTGGTTCGGACTCGAAGCACCCGACCAGGGCGCCCACTTCGAGCGCGGTGGCTTCCGCTGGGACGCGCCGGCGGGCGCACTGCCACGTTATCCGGGCCACTTCATGGCGCCGTCGCGCCACATTTTCCAGCCGCAACCGGGCCAGACGGTGCGCGAGCGCGGCGAGCGCGACGGTCAGGCGCTGACCGCGGCGATGGCGGGCTTCCTGGCGGCCAAGGCCGGCGTGTCGCTGAAGGACCGGTGCACCCGCCAGCTGGCAACGGTAGGCAACGCCATCGTCGATCACCCGCTCGCAAAGGGCGACCCGGCCTTTGCCGCACGCACGATGGTCGGCGCCATCATGGGCTTCGTGCCGACCATGGACGGCGCGCTGCGCGCCGTGGCCGCCGAGTGGCTGCGCACGGGCGAACTCGGGCGGCTGCGGGCGCAGGGCCGCGGTCGCGCCTGGACCCTGGCCGAAGCCAACGCGAACCTGGCCGATGCGATGGACCGCGCGCTGCAGCTGCGCAGCGTGCCCGACCTGGTCTGGCGCACCGCGACCGCGGCCTTCGAGGTGGCGCCCGGCGTGGTGGCGCAGCCCGGCGAACGGCTGGTGCTGGGCCTGGGATCGGCCGCGCAGGAGGCACTGGAGGAAGGTCGGCGCGACCCCTCGCGCGCGATGTTCGGCGGCGTGCGCGGCAAACCCGGCTCACCCACCCATGCTTGCCCCGGCTACGCCGCAGCCCGTGCTGCGATGCTGGGCGCGCTGTCGGCCCTGGTGGGCACGACGCTGCCGCTGCAGGCGCTGCCGGGCACGGTGTCGTGGCGCGTCGTGGGCGACTCTGGTTTCAAATCGGCAGCGCAGCCAGCGCCGCCGCCTCCAGCCCAGACCCCGCGCACCCCGCGCACGCCGCGCACCCAGCCCGCTGCGCCCCTCCCGCTCGTGATGTGCTGGGGCGACTCGTGGCTGGACTATCGCGAGCGGCTCAGCCAAGGTCCGCGCATCGACCTGCTCGAGGTGCTGCGGCACCGGCAGCCCCCGGCCTACCGGATGGAGGGCCGCGGCGGCTTTGCGTCCTATGCCACCTGGGGCCGCATCAGCGAAATGGCCACCCGCCTGGACCGCTTCACAGCCGAGCTGCGCGCCCGCATCGACATCGGCGATCCGCCGAAGGCGATCCTGCTGTCAGGCGGCGGCAACGACTCCACCGGCGACGATCTGACTCCGCTGGTGCTGCCCTACAAAGAGGGCGGGCCCTACCGGGACGAAGACGCGACGAAGAGGCACATCGGTGAGCTGGCGCACCACTACGGCACCGTGCTGCGCGGCATCGAGGCCACCTGCCGGGACGCGCGCTGCCCAACGATGCCGGTGCTGATGCACGGCTACGACCACCCGTTCCCCGGCCACGTACTGCCGATCTGGCTGTGGCCGGTGTTCGGCCGCGACCGCGGCTTTCCAGACAGCGACCAGGGGCGGGAAGCCGCCGCGACGGTCATGAAGTCGCTGATCGATGATCTCAACGACGCGCAGACAGGACTGCTATCCGAGTTCAAACTCTTCGCCCATCACCTCAACCTGCGCGGAACGATCCAGGACCATTGGCCGACCAACCCGCGCCTGGGCTGGAGCAACGAACTGCACCCCACCGAAGGCGGCTTCACGCTCATGGCCGCCAAGGTCGACGAGAAACTGCAGGCTCTGTTGAAGCTGCCGACGCTGCAGGCATCCAGCGTCAGCTCAGAAGCCTCGCCAGAAGCCTCGCCGTCCTGAGCCCGGGCTCGCCGCCCAGCGCCGACCCCAAGGCCG
>Ga0105046_10019434_pt1 | contig 10301 bp, 10 predicted proteins | sample MAT03_FD_78385 | JGI IMG/M metagenome (GOLD analysis project Ga0105046, IMG submission 78385) | Freshwater microbial communities from Lake Fryxell liftoff mats and glacier meltwater in Antarctica - MAT-03 (megahit assembly) | ecosystem: Environmental > Aquatic > Freshwater > Ice > Liftoff... | reverse complement strand
CCGCCGGGTAACCGGATCCCGCAGGTCAAGGAGCCCAGTAGGTTGGAGTGGCAACTCCAACATTTGTGTGCAGGGGTCTGGTCATGCCAAAACGTGCCTCCGTAAATGTGGCAATGCCGTTGGAGTTCACTCTGTTCACTCCAACCTACCGAGCTCTGGCCCCGGGCACGGAGGGGGCCGGTTACCCGGCGGCCTTGTCAGCCTCGCGCCGACTCAGCGAGTCAGCGTTCAACAGCAAGCACAAAGGCAGCCGACAAGAACGCCCGCAAAGAGCCGTCAGCCGACACTCGTCGAATACAAGAAAAAAGGCCACCCGAAGGTGGCCTGGCAAACCGGAGCCACCAGCCGATCAGCAGCGCTCGAAGATCGCCGCGATGCCCTGGCCGCCGCCGATGCACATCGTCACCAGCGCGTAACGGCCGCCGGTGCGCTGCAACTCGTAGATCGCCTTGGTGGTGATGATGGCGCCGGTGGCGCCCACCGGGTGGCCCAGCGAGATGCCCGAGCCGTTGGGGTTGACCTTGGCCGGGTCGAGATCGAGCTCTTTGCTGACCGCGCAGGCCTGGGCGGCAAAGGCCTCGTTGGCCTCGATCACGTCCAGGTCGCTGATCTTCAGCCCGGTGCGCTTGAGCACCGCGCGGGTGGCCGACACCGGGCCGATGCCCATGATGGTGGGCTCTACGCCGGTGTGGGCATAGCCCACCAGGCGGGCCATCGGCTTCAGGCCGCCGGCCTTCACCGCATCGCCACTGGCCAGCAACAGCGCGCTGGCGCCGTCGTTCACGCCCGAGGCGTTGCCGGCGGTCACCAGGCCGTCTTTCTTGAAGGCAGCGCGCATCTTGCCCAGTGTCTCCATCGTGGTGTCGGCTTTCACATGCTCATCGATGATGAAGCTGGTGGTGCCCTTGCGGGTGACGATGTCGACCGGCACGATCTGCTCGGTGAAGCGGCCGGCGGCTATGGCCGCGGCGGCGCGCTGGTGGCTGGTGACGGCCAGCTCGTCCATCATCTGCCGGGTGATGCCGAACTGCTCGGCCACGTTCTCGGCGGTGATGCCCATGTGGATCTTGTGGAACGGGTCATGCAGGATGCCCACCATGTAGTCGATCAGCGCGGTGTCGCCCATGCGCGCGCCGAAGCGGGCGCTCTGGCTGATGTAGGCGCCGCGTGACATCGACTCGGCGCCAGCGCCGATGGCCATTTCGCAATCGCCCAGCATGATGGACTGCGAGGCCGAGATGATGGCCTGCAGGCCCGAGCCGCAGAGGCGGTTGACGTTGAACGCCGGGGTTTCCTTGGGCACGCCGGCGGCCACCGCGGCCACGCGGCCAAGGTAGGCGTCGCGGGTTTCGGTGGGGATCACGGTGCCCATCGCCACGTGGCCGATCTGTGCCGCATCGGCGCCGCTGCGGGCGATGGCGGCCTTGATGGCGATGGTGGCCAGGTCGATGGGTGGGGTGTCCTTCAGCGTGCCGCCGAAGGTGCCGATGGCGGTGCGGGCGGCGCTGACGACGTAGACATCACGGGGGGCGGTCATGGCGGGTCTCCTCGGGGTTGGGTGAGCGGCGCAGCATAGACCTGTTGATTTGCTTCTGCCTGACAAGGCGCAAACCGGCGCTGATCTGGGCCCGGCCTGCCCGTGGCACGTCACGTTGGAGACCGCCCGCACTGGGGGCCGGTGGTTCAATCCGGCCGCGGCTGGGGGCGTCGAATCAACCCGCTGCCAGCTCGATTGCCGCACCGTACAACCGAACCTATTGCCGCGCCGGATTACCGCCTGAACAGGAGCCTGCCCATGTTTGCCGAACCCTCTGTCCGCACCCGCGACCTGCTTGACCGCATGGGCGCGTTTTTCGACCAGCACATCTACCCCAACGAGGCCCGGCACCACGAGGAGTTGCACGCCCGCCGCAAGGCCGGCACCGAGTGGGAGCCGATGACCCTGATCGAAGAGCTGAAGCCCCTGGCCCGCCAGGCCGGCCTGTGGAACCTGTTTTTGCCACACAGCCACCGGGCGCCCGAAGGCCTGTCGAACCTGGACTACGCCTCGCTGTGCGAGCAGATGGGCCGGGTGATGTGGTCGGCCGAGGTGTTCAACTGCAATGCACCCGACACCGGCAACATGGAAACCATCGAGCGCTACGGCAGCGAGGCGCAAAAGGATCAGTGGCTCGAACCCCTGCTGCGCGGCGAGATCCGCTCGGCCTTCCTGATGACCGAGCCGGCGGTGGCTTCGTCGGACGCCACCAACATCCAGTGCAGCATCCAGCGCGACGGTGACCACTACGTCATCAACGGCCGCAAGTGGTATTCATCGGGCGCTGGCGTTTCCACCTGTGCCATCTTCATCGTGATGGGCAAGACCGATCCGGACGGGCCGCGCCATGCGCAGCAGTCGATGGTGCTGGTGCCGCGCAGCACGCCGGGCGTCACCGTGCTGCGCCCGCTGCATGTGTTTGGTTACGACGATGCGCCGCACGGCCACATGGAAGTGGTGCTGGACAACGTGCGCGTGCCGGTAGAGGGCATCCTGCTGGGCGAGGGCCGCGGCTTCGAGATCGCCCAGGGCCGCCTGGGGCCGGGGCGCATCCACCACTGCATGCGTTCGATCGGCGCGGCCGAGCGGGCACTGGAGATGATGTGCCGGCGCCTGCAGGGCCGCATCGCCTTTGGCAAGCCGCTGTCGCAGCAATCGGTGTGGGCCGAGCGCATCGCCGAATCGCGCTGCATGATCGACCAGGCCCGCTTGCTGACGCTGAACGCCGCACACCGCATGGATGTGGCCGGCAACAAGGTGGCCAAGGCCGAGATCGCGATGATCAAGGTGGTAGCGCCCAACATGAGCTGCAAGGTGGTGGACTGGGCGATCCAGGCCTACGGCGCTGCGGGTGTCAGCCAGGACACCTGGCTGGCCGAGGCCTATGCCCACCAGCGCACGGTGCGCATCGTGGACGGCCCCGATGAAGTGCACCGCAACGCCATCGCCAAGATCGAACTGGGCAAGTACGCGCCGGCCAAGGCGGGCGCCTGATCGGCCAGTGCCAGTTAGAGCCAGACTGCCACGTTACAGCCCGGCAGCGCCCGGCTGACCAGGCTGACCAGGCTGTAGCTGCCGGGCAGCAGAGCCGCTGCGGCGGCGCCCACTGCCGCAGCGGTTGACAGCTGCAGGTGGGCGTGAACGTGGCTGACCAGGCGGCGCATGGCGCTCAATGTTCCGGTCAGCGGTAAACGCCGTCCCAGGGCCCGGGCTGCACCTGCGCCGTCAGGCCGTCGTCGCTGGCGGTGGGCCGGTTCAGCGTGAACACGCTCTCGGGCGTGACCACCGCGTAGTCCATGTAGCCCATGCGGGCCACCGGCCGCATCTTGCCGGTCATCACGATGCCGTCTTCGACATAGCGGTCGTCGATGTAGACCGCCAGCACCTCGCCGATGACCATGGTGTAGCCCACCGGTGCGGGCGTGGCGCCGGGGCGGCCGGCGGGCGCGGGCAGCTCGATGGTTTTCCACAGCCGGCACTCGAAGGCGGCCGGTGCCTGCGCCACATAGGGCGGTTTGACACAGATCGACGGCGCCGCAGTCAGGCCCGCCAATTCGAACTCATCGACTCCTGGTGCCACCGGCGCCGAGCTGAGGTTCATCGCCTCGTGCAAGTCCCAGTTGGCGATCGAGCAGGTGAACTCGCCAGTCTCCAGGATGTTGCGCAGCGTGTCCTTGTGGCCGCCCGACGAGAACATCACCATCGGCGGCCGGTCGCTCACCGCGTTGAAGAAGCTGTAGGGCGCCAGGTTGCGCATGCCGCTGCGGCTGAGCGTGCCGATCCAGCCCACCGGGCGCGGCACGGCAAGCGCCTTGAACGGGTCGAACTTCAGGCCCGGGGCGCGGGCGGAGGTAGGGTAGTGCATGGTGGTGGCTGGGCTTGGCGGCTGGGCTTCGCAACTGGGCTTGGTGAGGGCAGGGACGGCCTGCGTCGGCGGCCGGCCTGCCAGTATCGCGGCAGCGCCCGGGCCCATGGCGGGTGGCTGACAATGGCCGCGCATGCCAACCTGCCGGCTGCCTTTCTCACACCGCTGCGATGAACTTCAAGCAACTCGAATACTTCGTGCATGTGGCCGAGCTGGGCAGCTTCAGCAAGGCCGCGCTGGTGCTGGACATCGCCCAGCCCGCGCTCAGCCGCCAGGTGCGGGCGCTTGAAATTGCGCTGCGCGAAACCCTGCTGCTGCGCAATGGCCGGGGCGTGGTGCTGACCGAGGCCGGCCAGCGGCTGTACGAGCATGGCGTCAACATCCTGCAGGCGCTGGCGCAGGCCGAAAACGACATGGGCGGGCGCCGCGACGAGCCGCTGGGCCGCATCACCATCGGGCTGCCACCGTCGGTGGGCCGGCAATTGACGCTGCCGCTGATCGATGGCTTCCAGCGCCGCTGCCCCAAGGCCCGGCTGGCGATCGTCGAGGGCTTGTCGAGCCACATCACCGAGTGGATCACCACCGGCCGGGTCGACATCGGCCTGCTCTACAACCCCGAGGCCCAACCGGCGCTGGAGATCACGCCGGTGATCGAAGAATCGCTGTGCCTGGTGTCGCCCAGCGCCGAGGCGCCGGCCAGGTTGGCGGCCGCACCAGCGGCCAACACCGCGGTGTTGCCGCTGGCCCAGCTGCCGCTGCACCCGCTGATCGTGCCCGAGCGGGGCCATGCCATCCGCAAGCTGCTGGAGACCCAGGCGGTGCTGGCCGGCCTGAAGCTCAACATCGCCTGGGAGGTGAGCAGCGTCGCCGCCATCATCGACCTGGTGTGCGCCGGCTACGGCCACGCCGTGCTGCATGCCAGCGCGGTGGTGGCATCGGGCCGGGCCGATCAGTTGCGCGTGCGCCCGCTGGTGCAGCCGCGGCTCAACAGCACGCTGTGCCTGGCGGTGTCCGCCCACAAGCGGCTCAGCCCGCTGGCACGCCAGGCCATCGCGCTGCTCACCGAGCTGGTGCGGGCGCTGCCGCAGGGTGCGGCGGCGGTGTCGTCACCGGATTGATTTCGCCGGACGCAGGTGCCGAAAGTGACCTATGTCAAGATTGCGGGGCTGTCGCCGCCACACACTGCACCCGGCGGCGGGTGGCTACCAGCCACCACGGGCCAACAATGCAGGCCGGTCCAACCACCAAGCTGAAGGGCACATGACGCTACCGATCCAAACGCCTGCCGCCACCTTGACCGGCCATTCGATGGCCGCCCCCCGCGCCCTGGCCATCCCCAAGTATCTGGAGCAGGTGTATTGGTGGGCCTACGTGCACCCCAAGGCGGTGCATGTGTTCGAGCGTGAATGGCTGGTCAACCTGATCCTGTTCGGCAACTACGGCCGGCTGCGTGACGCGGCGCTGGCCGACCTGGGCGCCACGGTGCAGGGTAAAACCCTGCAGGTGGCCTGCGTGTACGGCAACCTCACGCCCAAGCTGCGCCAACGCCTGGCACCTGACGCCCGGCTGGACGTGGTCGACATCCTGCCGGTGCAGTTGAAGAACCTGGTGGCCAAGCTGCCCGCCGACGAACGCGTGGCGGTGATCCAGAGTGATTCATCCTCTTTGGCCGCGCCCGATGCCAGCTATGACCAGGTGCTGATGTTCTTCCTGCTGCACGAGCAACCCGAAGCGGTGCGCCGCGGCACGCTGGCCGAGGCGCTGCGGGTGGTCAAGCCCGGCGGCAAGATCGTCATCGTCGATTACCACCGGCCGGCCGCGCTGCACCCGCTGCGCCTGCTGATGCGCGGCGTCTTTCACCGGCTTGAACCCTATGCTATGGATCTTTGGAACCACGAAGTTGCCGACTTCCTGCCAGCCGACCCGCGCCCCGCCAGCATCGAGAAGCTGACCTACTACGGCGGGCTGTACCAAAAGCTCGTCCTGATCCGCTGAGGCGTTGACCACCATGCCAACCACCACCATGCAAACCCTCCAGGTGGATGTCGCCATCGTGGGGGCCGGCGGCGCAGGGCTGCGTGCGGCCATCGCCGTGGCCGAGGCCGATCCGTCGCTGTCGATCGCGCTGATCTCCAAGGTCTACCCGATGCGCAGCCACACCGTGGCAGCCGAAGGCGGCGCTGCGGCGGTGACCCAGCCGCACGACAGCCTGGAAGCACACTTCCACGACACCGTGGCCGGCGGCGACTGGCTGTGCGAGCAGGACGTGGTGGAATATTTTGTTGCCCACTCGCACGAGGAAATGGTGCAGATGGAGCACTGGGGCTGCCCCTGGAGCCGCACACCCGACGGCCGCGCCAATGTGCGCGCCTTCGGTGGCATGAAGATCGAACGCACCTGGTTTGCCGCCGACAAGACCGGCTTCCACATGCTGCACACGCTGTTTCAAACCTCGATCAAGTACCCGTCGATCAAGCGCTTTGATGAACATTTTTGCGTTGACCTGCTGGTCGACGGCGGCCGGGCGCAGGGTGTGCTGGCCATCAATATCGCCAGCGGGGAGTTCCAGCTGATCCAGGCCAAATCGGTAATCATCGCCACCGGTGGCGCTGGCCGGGTGTTCCGCGAAAACACCAACGGCGGCATCGTCACCGGCGACGGCATGGCGCTGGCCTACCGCCACGGCGTGCCGCTGCGAGATATGGAATTTGTGCAGTACCACCCCACCTGCATGCCCGGCACCGGCCTGTTGTTCACCGAGGCCTGCCGGGGCGAGGGCGGCTTCTTGCTGAACAAGGACGGCTACCGCTACCTGCAGGATTACGGCCTGGGGCCGGCGTCGCCCAAGCCGGTCAACAAGGCGATGGAGCTGGGCCCGCGTGACCGGCTGAGCCAGGCCTTCTGGCACGAGAAGCAGAAGGGCCGCACGGTGGACGGCCCGCACGGCGCGGTGGTGCACCTGGATTTGCGCCACCTGGGTGAAAAATACCTGCGTGAGCGCCTGCCGCAAATCTATGAGCTGGCGGTGTCGTACCTGGGCGTCGACCCGGCCAAGGCGCCGATCCCGGTGCTGCCGGCGGTGCACTACACGATGGGCGGCATCACCGCCGATGGCCGCACCGCCGCGCCGCTGCCGGGGCTGTTCTCGGTGGGTGAATGCTCCAGCGTGGGCATCCACGGCGCCAACCGGCTGGGCTCGAACTCACTGACCGAGTTGCTGGTGTTCGGCAAGGTGGCGGGTATCGAGGCGGTGGCCCATGCCAAAGCCCACGGCCACGGTGACACCGCCACGCTTGCCCGGCTGGCCCAGGCCTCGCAAGCCGCGGCACTGGCGATCATCGAGCGGCGTGGCAGCGGCGAGCGTGTGGCCACATTGCGCCGCGAGATGGCCCAGACGATGGAAGACGGCTGCGGCATCTACCGCAGCGCCGACACCATGCAAGCCACCTGCGACAAGCTGGCCGAGCTGAAGGCACGCTTTAAAACCGTGCAGGTGGACGACCACTCCCGGGGCTGGAACACCGAGTGGCTGCTGGCCATCGAACTGGGCTACCTGCTGGACGTGGCGCAGGCGATGGCGCATTCGGCATTGGCGCGGCGTGAATCGCGCGGCTCGCACCAGCGGCTGGACGGCTTCGAGGCCCGCGACGACGTCAACTACCTGCAGCACAGCCTGGCCACCTATGCCGGTGACGCCGCGCCCATCATCAGCTACGGGCCGGTCAAGATCACCACATCGCCGCCCGGCACCCGCGCCTATGGCGCTGCCGGCGAGCAGGCCGATGCCGCCCGCCAAGCCGGGCAAAGCGCCCAGGAGACCGCCCATGGCTGAAACCACCCGAAGCATCGAGATCGAGGTGCTGCGTTACCGCCCCGAGCAGGAAGACGCGCCCGTGTGGCAGCGCTACACCGTGCCCTTCACCGATGACATGTCGGTGCTGCAAGGCCTGCAGCAGATCAAGGACGATCAGGACGGCTCCTTGAGCTTCCGCTGGTCGTGCCGCATGGCCATCTGCGGCAGCTGCGGCATGATGGTCGACGGCAAGCCCAAGCTGTCGTGCCAGACTTTTTTACGCGATCTGCTGCCCGGGCCGGTGCGCATCGAGGCGCTGGCGCACTTTCCGATCGAGCGTGACCTGATCGTCAGCGTCGACAAGTTCGTCGACAAGCTGGAGGCCATCAAGCCCTATCTGATACCCAAAGAGCCACGCACGCTGGCCCAGGGTGAGTACCTTCAGACGCCGGCGCAGTTGCAGCAGTACGAGCAGTTCAGCTCCTGCATCAACTGCATGCTGTGTTATGCCGCCTGTCCGCAGTACGGGCTGGACGATAAGTTTGTCGGCCCGGGCGTGCTGGCGCTGCTGCACCGCTACAACGCCGATTCACGCGATGGCGGACGTGAGCAGCGCATGGAAGTGGTCAACGCCAACGAGGGCGTGTGGAGCTGCACAGCGGTGGGCTACTGCTCGGTGGTGTGCCCCAAGCATGTCGACCCGGCGCACGCGGTGAACCAGAACAAGGTCAACAGCGCGAAGGACTATTTCCTGCGCTTCGTGGCGCCGAAAGGGGGCGGGTGATGAACCACAAGCCTGTGGGCACCGGGCCGCGGGGCCCGTACATCCGGCCGATGACCGGCTGGTGGAAGCGTGACCCGTTTTTTGTGCGCTACATGGCGCGTGAGCTGACGGCTTTTGCCGTGCTGGCCTACGCGGTGGTGCTGCTGGTCGGCGTGGTGCGCTTGTCGCAGGGCGAAGCGGCCTGGAACGGCTGGTTGATGGCGCTGCGCTCACCGTGGTCATTGCTGCTGCACATCGTGCTGCTGGTGAGCTTTGCGGTGCACGCCAAAAGCTGGTTCGAGATCATGCCCAAGACCATGCCGATACTGGTGGTGGGCGGTCAGCGGGTGGCCGAAGCCACCATCACCCGCGTGGGCTGGGCGGCCACGTTGCTGGCGTCGGCAGCCTTGTTTGCGCTGGCGTGGTGGGGGCAATCATGAAGCGCTCGAACGCCCCGATCTTCTGGCTGCTGTTCGGCGCAGGCGGCATGCTGGCGGCGCTGTTGGGCACCATGCTGGTCTTCATCACCGGGCTGGCCGTGCCGCTGGGCATCACGCTGCGGCCTGAGTTGATGAGCTACCCGCGCATGCTGGCCTTTGCGCAAAACCCGATCGCCAAGCTGTTTCTGCTGGCGGTGATCGCGCTGTTTGCCTGGCACGCAGTGCACCGCATCCTGTGCAGCCTGCATGACATCGGCATCCACAAGGGTTTGCTGGCCAAGTCGATCTGCTACGGCGGCGCGCTGGTCATCAGCCTGGTGGCCGGCACGCACCTGTTGATGCTGGGGTAACAGCCAACAGGCGCTGGCCGGGACCGGCCACGGGCGAAGTTGGCGCCAGCGCCCGACCATGCTGCGGCGATATAGCTGCTATCGCCGTCCATGCCTGTACGACAAGGTTTGGCGCCGCCAGAATCCACCCATTCCAACGGTCTGAGGTGGCCTGCCGATGCAAACCGCGATTCCCTGCCTGCTGATGCGCGGCGGCACGTCGAAGGGTGCCTTTTTCAATGCGGCCGACCTGCCGGCCGACGTGGCCACCCGCGACCAGGTGCTGCTGGCGGTGATGGGCTCGCCCGACAAGCGCCAGATCGACGGCCTGGGCGGCGCGCACCCGCTGACCAGCAAGGTGGCGATCATCCGCAAGAGCAGCGTGCCGGGTGTGGACCTGGACTTTCTTTTCGCCCAGCTGCAGCCTGACAAGGACACGGTGGACACCACCCCCAACTGCGGCAACATGCTGGCCGCGGTGGTGCCGTTTGCGCTGGAGACCGGCTTGTTTGTAGCGCAGGGCGACACCACCACGCTGCGGGTGCTGACGCTCAACACCGACATGCAGTGCGACATCACCGTGATGACGCCGGGCGGGCAGCCCAGCTATGCCGGTGCGGCCCGCATCGACGGCGTGCCCGGCCCGTCGGCACCGATCACGATCAACTTTCTCGACACCGCAGGCTCGGTCTGCAGCGGGCTGCTGCCCACCGGGCGGGTAAAAGACCTGATCCACGTCGGCCCGCAGGGCGACGAACCGGCGTTCGACATCGACGTGACCTGCATCGACAACGGCATGCCGTTGGTGATGTTCAAGGCGGCCGGTATTGGCCGCACCGGCTACGAAACCGTGGCCGAGTTGAACGCCGACACCGCGCTGAAGGCCCGCATCGAGCGGCTGCGCATTGCCTGCGGCCACGCCATGGGCCTGGGCGATGTCACCGCCAAGAACTACCCGAAGATGACGCTGGTGGCGCCGCCGCGTGACCTGGCCGGCGGCGGCTCGATCACCACCCGCAGCTTCATCCCGCATGTCTGCCACGACGCCATCGGCGTGCTGGCCGCCGTCACCGT
>Ga0105046_10019433_pt1 | contig 10304 bp, 5 predicted proteins | sample MAT03_FD_78385 | JGI IMG/M metagenome (GOLD analysis project Ga0105046, IMG submission 78385) | Freshwater microbial communities from Lake Fryxell liftoff mats and glacier meltwater in Antarctica - MAT-03 (megahit assembly) | ecosystem: Environmental > Aquatic > Freshwater > Ice > Liftoff... | reverse complement strand
TGATTGCTTCGATCTATTCGATCGGCTTGAGTTACATGCCTACGTTGGAAGAAAAGTTTCAAAAGAATTGTCCTTCCGCCAGCTTTGCGTATCAACTCGCGCATCCCCACGAAGTCTACCGGATGGTCGAGCAGGGAACGGTCGACTTTGGGATGGTGAGCTATCCTGATCAAAATCATCCTTCCTTGCTTACAACGTTGTGGCGCCACGAACCGATGATCTTGGTCGCTTCGCCGCGCCATCGCCTCTCAACGCTGGGTCGCATCTCTCCCGAAGCTCTCTCGCAAGTCGGTTTGGTTGCTTTTGCCAGCAACTTGCGGATACGTCAGGAGATCGATAAAGAGCTTCGTAACTTAAGCGTGACGATGCGAGTGGTCGTTGAACTAGACAATATTGATTCCGTTAAGCATGCTGCCATCGTGAACAGTGGCGTTGCATTCTTGCCGATGTTGACAGTGCAAAGTGAGTTGGCCGCAGGGTCACTCAAGAGGATCGAATGCGATCGGCTCGAATTGACTCGACCGCTTGGGATCATTCAACGAAAGGAAGTGACATTGAGTCGAGCTGCTCGAAGCTTCATGGACGTCGTGATGAAGAATCGCGTTTGGGACCAGGAAAACGTCAAACTGCCAGAGGACGGAAAATCGATGGATTCCGACGCTGCAGAAATCGAGTCGTCCACACCAGCAAAATCTTCCTAATCTGCAGCGCCCCACACACACACGCTGCACTCTCCCACTACCGAACACTGAAAAAGATTATTGGAATAGGACTCTCCGAGCATGAATGCACCATTTGGCTTCCCTGAAAAACAAGGGCTCTACGACCCTGAGCTCGAAAAAGATTCATGCGGGGTTGGATTTGTCGCCAACGTCAAAGGTGTCCCAAGCCATCAAATCGTTTGTGATGCCGAGACCATACTAAAAAGCATGTACCACCGAGGTGCGTGTGGTTGCGAAACAAACACCGGTGACGGAGCCGGGATTCTGGTCGGGATGCCGGACAAGTTCTTGCGTCGACTCGCTCTAACTGAGCTCGGTGTCGATCTGCCGAAAAAGGGTCTTTAATCAGTCGGCAATATCTTCCTGCCGAAAGACGCAGCGGAACGAGACCATTGCAAACAAGCATTCAATCGTTTAATTGCGAGCGAAGGGCAGCGGCTCTTGGGTTGGAGGTCAGTTCCGCAAGCGCCAGAGAAAGCGGACATCGGGCCAAGTGCAAGGAATGCAGAACCCGTCATTGAGCAAGTCTTTGTGGCAGCCAAAGAGGGTCTAAACAATATAGAGTTCGAACGCAAACTATACCTTATTCGCAAGCAGGCGAGCCATCTGCTTCGGAACGACAAGAATCTCAAGCAAGCGACTTTGTTCTACGTTTGTAGCTTGTCTACTAAGACACTCATTTACAAGGGGATGTTGACCCCAGCCCAAGTTATGCCGTACTACGCCGACTTGTCCGACCCGGATTTCGAAACCCACTTGGCAATGGTTCACTCTCGCTTTTCAACCAATACTTTTCCGAGTTGGGACCGAGCTCAGCCGCTTCGTTTCATGAGCCACAACGGCGAAATCAATACGGTTCGCGGCAACATCAATTGGATGAAAGCACGCCAGGGAATGGCTGAAAGTTCCGTCTTCGGAGAGGACCTCAAGAAACTCTTTCCCGTGGTTGAACCGCTTTGCAGCGACTCGGGGACCTTCGACAACGTATTAGAGTTCTTGCTAATGAACGGTCGCACGTTGCAAGAAGCGGTCATGATGATGGTGCCGGAAGCGTGGCAAAAGCACGAAACCATGTCGCCAGGCAAACGCGCATTTTACGAATTTTTTAGCTGCATGATGGAACCGTGGGATGGCCCCGCCTCCATTGTTTTCACCGATGGGCACTTCATCGGTGCAACACTTGACCGAAACGGGCTGCGGCCAAGTCGATACTACATCACGACCGACGACCGCGTGATCATGGCAAGCGAAGTCGGAGTGCTGCCCGTGGATCCAGCTATTGTCAAATCCAAAGGTCGTCTTCAACCAGGCCGCATGTTCCTCATCGATTTCGAAGAGGGTCGCTTGATTCCTGACGAGGAACTTAAGGAAACGTTTGCTGCCATCCGACCTTATCAGGAATGGCTCAAGTCGGAACGCATCACGTTGGACCAGCTCTCGACCGACCAACAATCGCACGGGTTCTATCCAGATACACTTCTGCCTCGCATGCAGGCATTCGGTTATACGCTCGAAACCATGAACTTCATGCTCTTGCCAATGATCCAGACGCAAGTCGATCCGATCGGCTCAATGGGCAATGACTCGGCTCTAGCTTGCCTGAGCGACCAGCCTCGCCTTGTCTACGATTACTTTAAGCAGCTTTTTGCTCAGGTCACCAATCCGGCGATCGATTCCATTCGCGAAGATGTAATTATGTCGCTCGAGTGCTACGTCGGCCCCGAGCAGAACTTGTTGGCCGCAACCCCAGCGCACTGCCATCGCTTGATGATTCCGCATCCGATTCTGACCAACGAAGAATTGGCAGCCATTCAACACATGACCAACCGCGGTTGGAAAACTAAGACGATCGACATTACGTTTGATCGGAAGCTCGGCAAGGCTGGAGTCGCGGCTACGCTCGACCGAATCTGCCTCGAAGCCGAGCAGGCAATTGATGATAAGTACACGATGATCGTGTTGTCCGATAGAAACATAGGCCAGGATCGAGTTGCGGCAAGTAGCCTGCTCGCATGCGGCGCTGTGCACCACCACTTGATCAAAGCGGCCAAGCGGACTCAAATCGGAATCGTGTTAGAAACGGGTGAGGCCCGTGAAGTACACCACCACTGCTTGTTGGTCGGATATGGTGCGGACGCTATCAATCCTTACTTGGCATTTGAATCGTTGTGGCAAGCGAGCCGAGACGGGCTTCTCGAGGGCATGGACGACAATAAGATCGTTTCCGGCTATCGCAAAGCGGTCGCCAAAGGCATGATGAAAGTCATGGCCAAGATGGGGATCAGTACTTTAGCTAGTTACAAAGGCGCTCAAATTTTCGAAGCCCTTGGCTTGAAGGACGAAGTGATTGCGCGATGCTTTGTCGGTACAAACAGCCGAATACAGGGCTGTAGCTTCGACATTTTGGCAGAAGAAACATTCCGACGCCACGCGTTGGGCTACCCAACCACAAAGACCAACGCATTGCCTATGCTGGCGAATCTTGGCGAATTCCATTGGCGCGCCGAAGGCGAACGCCATGGTTGGGATCCAGCCGCCATCGCGGATATTCAAGTTGCGGCTCGGGCGGGAGACAAGAACGCGTACAAGCGGTTTGCGGACCACATCAACAAGGACGCAAAGATGCGATACGCATTGCGTGGTCTCCTTGAGTTTAAGCCAGGCGCAGCCGGTCCCGCGATCAGCATTGACGAAGTAGAGCCCGCAAAAGAAATCGTCAAACGCTTTTGCACTGGAGCCATGAGCCTTGGATCGATTAGCGCCGAGGCTCATGAGACAGTCGCGATCGCCATGAATCGACTTGGCGGCAAGAGCAATACCGGTGAAGGTGGCGAAGACCCGGCACGTTTTAAACCTATGGCCAACGGTGACAGCAAACGATCCGCTATCAAGCAAGTGGCTTCGGGCCGATTCGGTGTGACCATTGAGTACTTGGCAAATGCCGATGAATTGCAGATCAAAATTTCGCAAGGTGCAAAGCCAGGCGAGGGTGGCGAGTTGCCAGGCAAAAAAGTGGACAAGTACATCGCTAAAATTCGGTATAGCACACCAGGCGTGGGGCTAATCAGCCCTCCACCACACCACGATATTTATTCGATCGAAGACCTTGCGCAGCTTATTCATGATCTGAAGAACAGCAACCCGAGCGCGCGAGTCAGCGTCAAACTTGTGAGCGAAGTAGGGGTAGGCGTGGTCGCGTCTGGAGTCGCTAAGGCTCACGCCGATCACATCCTCATCAGTGGTGACACGGGTGGAACGGGAGCTTCGCCGCTAACCAGCATCAAGCACGCGGGTTTACCTTGGGAGCTTGGTATCGCTGAAGCACATCAAACATTGGTTTTGAATAATTTGCGAAGCCGTGTCACTTTACAAACAGATGGTGGACTCAAGACAGGACGAGACGTAGTTATCGCTGCACTGTTAGGCGCGGAGGAATTTGGTTTCGCAACGGCTCCGCTGATAACCCTTGGTTGCATCATGATGCGCAAGTGTCACTTAAATACCTGTCCGGTCGGAATCGCGACCCAGGATCCCGAGTTGCGGGCAAAGTTCTCGGGCAAGCCTGAGCACGTGGTCAACTACTTGTTTATGGTGGCGGAAGACGCCCGGCAAATCATGGCTGAGCTTGGCTTCCGCAAGATCGATGACATGATTGGTCGTACCGATTGTTTGATGGCGGACTCGGCGATTTCCCACTGGAAAGCCGATGGCTTGGATTTGTCTCCTATCCTCAGGCCAGCAAAGAAATCCACTCCCGATGTCGGCGTTCGTTGTTTGCAAAAGCAAGATCACGGCTTAGAGAAATCATTGGATATGACCGAAATCCTGCCTCGTTGTAAGCAGACTTTGGAGTCTGGCAAGCCGGTCAAGTTCGAGTTGCCAATTGTCAATATCAATCGAACAGTCGGTACAATTTTGAGCCACGAGATCGCCAAGCGGTATGGCCAAACTGGTTTACCCACGGACACGGTGCATATCAAGTTCATGGGTTCGGCGGGCCAAAGTTTTGGAGCGTTCCTAGCTCATGGCGTTTCGCTTGAACTCGAGGGGGACGCAAACGATTACGTTGGCAAGGGGCTTTCGGGCGGGCGGATTGTGGTCTATCCGGACAAGCGGTCGACGTTTCCGCCTGAGGACAATATTATTGTCGGCAACGTTTGTTTGTATGGAGCAACTACCGGCGAGCTGTACGTCCGAGGTCGGGCCGCCGAGCGATTCGCTGTGCGCAATTCGGGTTGTTCCGCGGTCATCGAAGGGGTCGGTGACCATGGTTGCGAATACATGACCGGTGGTTGCGTCGTGATCTTGGGGCCAACGGGTCGTAATTTCGGAGCAGGCATGAGCGGTGGGGTTGCCTATGTGTTATCCGATGTGGACTCTTTGCGAATTCGATGCAATCTGGGTACGGTTGAGCTCGAAAGCGTAGAAGACGAAGAGGACGTTTCGGAACTATTCAATCTCGTATCAAAGCATGCCGAGTTGACGCAGTCTGGGGTAGCGAAAAAGCTGCTCGAAGACTGGCCGAACAGCATTGGTCGTTTTGTCAAAGTTATGCCTACCGACTACAAACGCGTTCTGCTTGAAATGAAGCAGGAAAAAAAGCTTCAAATGATTTGAGTAAGGCTTAACCGTAGCGGAAGTCGCCAAGACTTTCGGTCAATGCCCAGCAAGTCGAAACTTAGTTAAGGTGTTGGTCCGAAAAACCACACCCCACAATCACCACACACACCTCTCTAAACAAGATTGATCATGGGAAAGCCAACTGGATTCAAAGAATTTGAACGCAAGAAAGTGGAGTGGAGGTTGCCCATCGTTCGAGTTAACGATTACGGCGAAATCTATACAGAGCCTGCGGAAGAGCAGTTGCGAACGCAAGGGGCAAGGTGCATGGATTGCGGAGTTCCGTTTTGTCAATCCGGAACAGGATGTCCAATCGATAACTTGATTCCCGAGTGGAATGACTTGGTCTACCACGGACGTTGGCGAGAAGCGGTCGATCGATTGCACAAGACGAATAACTTCCCAGAGTTTACAGGCCGGGTTTGTCCGGCACCTTGTGAAGGCGCTTGCGTTCTTGGGATCACCAATCCACCGGTGACCATTAAGAACATTGAAAACGCGATCATCGACAGGGCTTTCGAAGAGGGCTGGGTCACTGCTTCTCCGCCTACGACTCGAACAGGAAAGAGCGTAGCCATCATCGGCAGTGGACCGGCTGGACTAGCGGCCGCAGATCAACTGAACAAAGCGGGCCACTCGGTTACCGTTTACGAGCGTGCAGACCGCATCGGTGGTTTGCTAACGTACGGTATCCCAAATATGAAATTGGACAAAGGGGTTGTGCAGCGTCGACTGGATTTGATGAGTGCCGAGGGAGTGAGGTTTGTTACTAGAGCAAACATCGGACAAGATGTTGATCCAAAGCAATTGATGGCAGAGAATCACGCGGTCTTACTATCAACAGGTGCAACCAAACCTCGCGACTTGCCCATCCCTGGCCGAGACCTCAAGGGAGTGCACTATGCCATGGAGTTCTTGACCGCGAACACATCTAGCTTACTCGATAGCAATCATGAGAATGGCAAGTTCATTTCCGCCAAAGGCAAGCGGGTGGTTGTGGTTGGAGGAGGTGATACGGGATGCGACTGCATTGGCACCAGTTTGCGTCACGGTTGCACGCAGCTTGTCAATTTCGAGTTGCTGGACAAACCGCCGCAAGATCGCGCGTCCGACAATCCTTGGCCGCAGTGGCCTCGAACGTTCCGAGTGGATTATGGCCACGAAGAGGCTGAGGAGAAGTTTGGCCGTGACCCTCGCGAGTACTGCATCCTCAGCAAGGAGTTTATCGACGATGGTCAAGGGAACGTGACCGGAATCAAGACCGTTCGAGTTAAATGGCTCAAAAAAGATGGCCGAATGACCATGGAGGAGATCGCGGGAAGCGAAGAAGTCATCGGCGCAGATTTGGTTCTGTTAGCGATGGGCTTCTTAGGACCAGAGAATACGGTAGCCGGTGCGCTGGGCGTAGAGCTCGATCCACGCAGCAATTACAAAGCCGAGCATGGCAAATTTGAGACCAACGTAAAGGGAGTCTTTGCAGCAGGCGACTGTCGCCGCGGCCAATCGTTGGTGGTCTGGGCCATCAACGAGGGGCGGGGAGTGGCACGAGCAATCGATATTTACTTACAAGGAAGCAGCACGCTCCCAGCGCCAGGAGTAACCATGGGCTCAGCACTATTGAGCTCTAGCTAATCTGCAGTGGCTCGTCGCACGCGAACTAACTGACTGCGGCGTGCGCGAAGGTCGAAGACACATCGGTCGGCTTTTCGAAGTCAACGGTATCCGATAACAGATCGGATTCCTCGACCTCGGAAAACGCCGTCTCGGAGATTTCCTCGTCAGAAAAGCGACTCACGATAACTGTCACATTATCCGAACCTCCCGCATCATTTGCTGCCGAAATCAATGCATCGCATTTTTGCTCGGACGTAGTTTTCATCGAAAGCCATTCTTGGATCTGCTTTGCGCTCAAATGCTTGTTTAGTCCGTCCGAACAAAGTAACAAGGTATCACCCATTTCCAAATTCAGTACCATGGAATCTGGGACTGGAACGTGACCGCTGCCGCCACCGATCGCATTCCAAAGTACATTGGATTGATCTTGGGAAGATTTATCAACGACGTCGGCGAATTCAACATGGCCCTTTTCGGAATGAGACATTAAGTCCGCAAGTGTATGATCCCGTGTAAGCTGTTTTAGAACACCGCCTCGAAATAGATAGCACCGACAGTCCCCGACATGCACTATGAATAATCGAGGCCAGACAATGTAGCCCATCGTTAAAGTCGAGCCCATGCCTCGATGGCTGGGAATCGCCGCAACTTCACGATCGATTCGGGATTGGCAATCGATAAGTGCTCGTTTCAACTCTTCCTCAAAGGATTCGTCCGTTGAACAATCACCGAACATAAACCAATGCAATCGATTTAGTGTGTAGTCAACAATACCATCGATCACCAGTTGGCTGGCCCGTTCGCCTGCTTCATGGCCTCCAATTCCATCCGCAACCAAAAGCAGTTTTCCTTGAGTGTCTCCAAACAGCCGAGTATGGTGACTCAAGGAGAGGCTCGTCTGATGTACGCGCATCGATTTGGCAATATCTGAAATCATGAATTGATCTTCATTAGAATCGCGCATGCGGCCAATGTGCGTCGCTCCGAAACAATCCATTCTTCCACTCATAATGATTCGTCCTTCGAAATTCATCTAATTCTGAGAATTTACCTCGCCAAGCCAATTTGCTTCCCGATCGCACAGCAGATAACTTCAGCAATAAGCAAGCTATGTGCCACTCCATTCCTTAGCATTAAGTTTGAAAAACCAGCTCGCTTATTCGACATGTCTGCGCATTTTGCTGCCAACGTGGTTGCATACTTACCAAGCTGCATGAATTCCCAGCGCGGGAAATACTCGGTACAAGTAATTCGAAAACCAAACTTTATCGCTCGTAACCGGCGATTAGCAACTTGTTTGCCACAATGGTCCTTTTTTGCACAGTTAGGATGTGTAGCAATCTCTTTGGTACGAATCGTGCCAGTACAAGAGAACCGAACAGTCCAATACAGCCATCTGACTAAGGTCTAGCAGTGTCAAAAATTCTCGTAATCGACGATGATCGCAGTATTCGCCACATGATAAAAACGGGGCTCTCCGCCACGCCAGAATTTGAAGTTCTTACTGCGGTCGATGGTGCCTCCGGATTGAAGATGATCTGCGATGAGAATCCCGATGTCGCGTTGCTCGACATCTATATGCCTGAAGACCATGGGTTAGAGCTTTTTCGCAAAATCCGCGCCCTCGACACAAAGCTTCCGGTCATCTTCATTACAGGAGACTCGACTAGTGAGACCGCAATCGAAGCCATGCGCGCGGGCGCGTTCGACTATCTTTCGAAGCCACTTAACATCGAACAGCTTCGGAACCTGACCAAAAGTGCGGTTGAGGCACGTCGCCTTATGGACCAACCAGTCGCGTTGCCCGTAAATGATGCGCGCGATGTCGGTGAGAAGTTTGTTGGAAATGCAAAGGGTATGCTTGAGGTTTTCAAGTCGATTGGACGCGTGTCGGCTCAGAACGTGACAGTTCTGATTCGCGGTGAAAGCGGTGCCGGGAAAGAGCTCGTGGCTCGCGCTCTGATGAACCATAGTGACCGTCGCGATAAACCGTTTGCAGCAGTCAATTGTGCTGCCATTCCCGACCAGCTTTTGGAAAGCGAATTGTTTGGGCACGACAAGGGGGCGTTCACCGGCGCTGAAAAGAGACGAATCGGTCGCTTTGAGCAGTGCGACGGCGGTACGATCTTCCTTGACGAAGTCGGCGATATGTCTTCTATCACACAAGGCAAGGTTTTGCGTTTGCTCCAAGAGCAAAAGTTTGAACGCGTTGGTGGCAACGAACTGATCACGACGGACGTGCGCATTATCGCTGCAACCAACCGTCCGCTCGAAGAGATGGTTAGCAAAGACCTATTCCGTGAAGATTTGTTGTACCGTTTGAATGGATTCACAATCAAATTGCCACCCCTACGCGACCGCAGAGAAGACGTACCTCCGCTGCTTGAGTATTTTCTTCGACGCGCAAAGGTTGATATGAAGCGTCCAGAGCTAACTGGGATTTCACCCGAGGCGTTGCAGATGTTGGTTGACTACAATTGGCCCGGAAACGTTCGGCAGTTGCAATCCGTTGTACGACATTCATTGCTTCACACCACAGGCACCGTCGTCGGACCAAACAATCTTCCCGACTTTGTCCGAAACTATCGCGAGGTCTCATCGCATACAACAGCACTTCCCGCTCAACCAAGTATCGCGAGTGCCGACCACGATTCGAGTTACCCGAGTATTAGTTCAACTAAGTTTGGCGAGGAAGGCTCCTCAGTTGTCCGTTCCAGAACTAGTTCGGTCACACTCAATTCCGACTCACTAATTGCAACTTCCGTAAAACTGACTATCGAAGATAGTAGTTCTGGCGCACAAAAATTTTTACTGGATAGTTTTATCGCTGAGCGAATTTCCGCTGGCTCCAACGCGCTGTACGAAGAAGTACTCGAACAAGTCGAACGCCGCTTGTTTGCAACGGTTTTGGCAGAGACCAGTGGGAACCAATCCAAGACAGCCGAAATCCTTGGCATCACTCGCGGCAAAGTTCGCGACCGTATCGCTGCCTTCGGCATCTCGATGGATAGAACGATCTCGATTGGGCAAACGTAATTTCCGAGTCTTTCGGGACAGAAGCTTGAAACAGATAAGCAATTGTGCAGAAGTCTTCTCGTTGTAACCGTTCACGGGTTTGAAAGTAGTAGTGCGTGAGAAACGTTTGGTTTGTGGTATCTTTGCATGGTTAGCAAGGATGACATTATCGCAAAACTGAAGCAGCTTGTGGAAAAGCAAGCCGAGCAGATTCTTGCGCTGATGGCAAACATGGGGACACACCGGACACACCACTTTATTGTTTCATAAGTTTCGAAGTCGTGGACCTAATCGGTGTGAAACTGCCAAAATCGGGATTCTCCGGGCCGGTTT
>Ga0105046_10019432_pt1 | contig 10306 bp, 11 predicted proteins | sample MAT03_FD_78385 | JGI IMG/M metagenome (GOLD analysis project Ga0105046, IMG submission 78385) | Freshwater microbial communities from Lake Fryxell liftoff mats and glacier meltwater in Antarctica - MAT-03 (megahit assembly) | ecosystem: Environmental > Aquatic > Freshwater > Ice > Liftoff... | reverse complement strand
GCGCCCGATCCTTCACAGGAATCACAAGCTTCGGAGCGGCGAATGGAGATTTCCTTCTCTACACCAAAGGCCGCTTCTTCAAAAGTAATTTCTAGGTCGTAACGCAAATCGTCACCGCGCTGGCTGGAGGAACGCCCACCGCCACGGCGGCTACCCCCCCCGAGGAACTCTTCAAAAATACTGCCGATGTCGCCACTGCCGAAAACCTGTGAGAAAATGTCAGAAGCATCGTGGAATCCACCGCCAAAACCCCCGCCGCCTTGAGAAAAAGCCGCATGTCCATAACGGTCGTAAGCCGCACGTTTTTGTTCGTCATTGAGGACTTCATAAGCCTCGCCGAGTTCCTTAAATTTATTTTCCGCTTCACTATCCCCTTGATTTTTATCGGGGTGATATTTGACGGCGAGTTTACGGTAAGCTTTCTTGAGCTCATCAGCGGAGGCAGTCTTACTGATTCCTAATACTTCATAATAATCACGTTTTTGTGCGGCCATAATTGCGGAAAGATAAGTTTATTAATTTACCCTTTTGAGGGGGATTTGGAGACAATAACGGAAGCGGGGCGGAGCAATTTGCCTTTGAGCATGTAGCCTTTGCGTTTCTCAAGGATCACGGTGTCCTCGGGATATTCATCCGAGTGCTCCTGTGAAATGGCATCATGGAAATTGTGGTCAAAGGGTTGGCCAAGGGCGGTAATTTCCTCGAGCCCGTCTTGTTTAAGGTTCTGCTTGAGCTGGCCGTAAACCATTTTGATCCCATCCTTGATGGCTTGGACATTGTCGGTTAGATCCATCGACTGGAGGGCGAGTTCGAAATTATCCAGCACAGGGAGCAAAGCTTCGAGGATGGATTCATTCGCGTACTTGAGCGCATCGATTTTTTCTTGGGCCAAACGTTTCCGCAGATTATCCATGTCGGCGATCAAACGGAGGTTCTTGTCCTGGAGTTCATCGGCGAGCGCAGATTTCCTGAGGAGATCTGCGATTTGCTCGGGGGTCAGGTCGATGGTGTCCGGGGTGCCCGTTTCGACTGGTTTATCGGCATCGGTGGGTATAACATCAGGTTTTTGTTCGGTATTTTCGGACATATGTGACTATCCCTTGTATTTCAATGCGATCAATGTGATATCGTCATATTGCTCCCCCGCACCGACAAAACGTTCCACCTGCTCTTGGATTTTTTCTAGGACGGTTTCGGCATTTTCGGACGTGGCCGCCTTTATGGCAGTTATCAGGTTGTCCTTGCCGAATTCTTGTCCTTCCAAATCGTGGGCTTCTGTGACGCCGTCAGTGTAGAGGATAATCAAATCTCCCGCGTGGAGATCGATTTGTTTTTCTTCGATTAAAGTATCAAAAACCTCACCGCTGTCAATGCCGAGGGCCATCCCTTGGCTAGAGAGGGATGAGACTTTCTGAGTGATGGCATTATAATAAAGGGGTGCCTCGTGGCCGGCCCGGGAGAAGGTGAAGGTCTTATTTTTACTGTCAATAACCGCGTATGCAGCACTGACAAACATGTCCTCTTTGATGTCGAAGAAGAGGCGTTGATTGACTTTCTTAAAAAGCTCGGCGGGTGAATCAGTCTCATGGGCTACAGAACGGATCACACTGCGGAACATGGACATGACCATGGCCCCGGGCACCCCTTTGCCCGACACGTCTGCGATCACGATCCCCCAGCGGTTATCATCGAGGCGGATGTAATCATAATAGTCCCCACCCACAGCCAAGGCCGTGTCATTGAGGCCGGATAATTCAAAACCATCGATCTCGGGAGCGGCAGAAGGGAGTAGGATAGTTTGAATATCGCGGGCTACTTGCAGCTCACGGTCAAAACGTTGTTTTTCAGCTACAGCCATCGATACCGTGGCATTATGCAGGGCATAAGCGGCTTGATCGGCGATTGAGGAAAAAAGGTGCAGTTCACTGCCGTTAAAGGGAGTATCATCTTTTTTATTTACGACCGCCATGACCCCGAGAGTCTCGCCGGCATGGGTCAGGGGTACCGCCATCATCGTATCGATTGAAAGGGCGGTATTCAGCGATCTTTCGCCGAACTTCGGGATGCGTGGGTCATTTTTACCTGATTCAATCAAGATAGGGGCATTTGTCGCAGCCGCTTCCCCGATCACACTCAAGCCTAAGGGAATGGAAATACTTTTGATCAATTGGTCAAAATGTTTTGCAGCACTTACGACCTTGGGCATGATGAAATCTTCCGGGAGATAAGGGGGAGGGAAGGCCCCTTCGACATATTCGGCTTTTAATGTTTTAGTTTCCTGATCGATCAGGAAAATGGCGCAGCTTTTTGCTTCCGTGGTCTTGATCGAATACTTGACGACACAATCTAAGATGGTCTCGGCATTGATCTCTTCTTGGCTGGCTTTACCAAGGTTGTTCAGGAATTCGAGCAGGATTTCACGTTCCTTGATAAGTTGGGCTTGGGATTTTTCAAGGATGGCATTGGCTGTTTTGAGGGCACTTAACCGTATATAAAGAACGATGGTGGCAATAAAACAGGCAATGGCGATAATATCAGCGTATATATTCATGCGTAATGGACAACTGAGAGTGAAAGCAAACTTACTCTTTCGACAAGTCTTTTTTGAGCATATCCACGACATCCTTGAATTTAGCTTGATTTGCATCATCAGCTTTTATCAAGGTCTCATGCGCTTCAAGGGACTGTTTCATGGTTTCATTTTTGGTGATCGTCGTATTGGTCAGGGGTTGAAAGCTCATTCCGGGATAATCAATCATTTCCCCGGCCATCTGGAATAAACGGTCGATCCCGAGGTTTTTGAGGCTTTCGGTATTCCGTTCATTGGCCTGACGAATGGTGATTGAGCCGGTACCCCCGGCTTTCTTGATTGCATAACTCAATCCCGCCAATGTCCCGAGAAAGCTGCTATCCATCGCAGCGCAATCAGACATGTTGATTTCGAAATGGCAGCTGCCAGTTTTGAGTTTTTCGTTTACATAACCTTTAAGGAGAGGGGCGAGTTGGAAGGTCCCACGTGATTTAACCAAAAAAACAACTCGGTTTTGATCTTCTGCCACTTCAATGCTTGGTACTGTCGTGCTCACAATATGTTTCCATTAATGATAATCCAGACTGACTTTTTTCAGTCGGATATCTGTTTTGTTGAATTAACTGATAAATATACCTTTGATCCGGCTGGCTCGTCAAGCCATGTAATTTTTCTTAATTGGTAATACTTACGATTCGATTTCCGCTGTTTGCCACGCAGGCTTGTTCTGATACACCCATTGGTAATAATCTTTTCTTGTTAATTTCCCAGAGGCTTCTTCATCGATTAAGACTGTTGTTTTTTCATGCCATTGTAAAGCGGAGGCTGGAACCATGGCGGAAATCGGACCTTCCACCATTTTAGCGACGATCTCCGCCTTTCGCGTGCCGAATGCTAATAATACACAACTGCGACTATCCATGATCGTTCCGATTCCCATCGTAAGTACATGTAGTGGAACTTGTTCAGCGGAATCAAAAAAAGTTGAATTATCCTGAATGGTCCGCCTTGTCAGTGTCTTTATCCTTGTTCGAGAGGAGAGTGAGGAACACGGTTCGTTAAACCCGATATGCCCGTCCCCGCCGATCCCGAGGAGCTGGATATCGATCCCGCCGCAAGCCCGGATTTTATCCTCATACTCCCGGCAATGTTCGGGAATGTTTTTTGCTAAACCGTTTGGGATATTCACTTGGAGCGGTTTGATATTGACGTGTTTAAAGAGGTACTCCCACATGAAAGAATGGTAGGATGCCGGATGATCTGGGGCGAGCCCGACGTATTCATCGAGGTTAAATGTCGTTACCCGCGAAAAGTCTAATCCTTCTCCCTGATGCATTTTGACCAAGTGCCTGTAAGTGTCCAGAGGGGTATTTCCTGTGGCGAGACCGAGAACACTTGTAGGTTTATGCCGGATTTGGCGGGCGATTAATTTTGCAGCGATGAGAGAGGCATCCCCTGCGGTAGGTTTGATAATGACTTCCATAAAAGTTAATTAAAATTGTTTTCTGAGGCGTTCGATCACCGATTGTTGGAAATTCTCGATTTTTTCCGAGATAAACTCGACTATGTCGAGGGAGTCATTCTCGATTAAAGAGGATAGATCCATCGCGAACTCCACCTCCGAGGCCGTATCGGCATGATGACTTTCCAGATAAGTGGCATTAGCCCGTTTGCGTCCGAGGGTGGCCAGGTCGTAACGTTTCCCGCCGGCTATTTGAGAGTCGAAAACCCCCATCATGGCATTCATCAAGTGATCGAATCCACTGACATTGAGTAGGACTTTTTCCTTATCGTCGAGCCAATCGATATTGCGCCAGACTTCACAACCGTAGAGCTTTTCCGGGCGTTGCTCCCGGGGCAATTTGCGCAGGGCCGAGATGACGGGGATCACCACGCCGAGGTGGGTGTCATGTTTGTCGGCGAGGTTATGGGTATAGATCACTCCGGGAGTGGAGGCGCAAATCAAGCGGGATATGTCATCCACGAGATCGGTATTCAGGCGACCTTTGATTTCCGGGCTGGGGTAGTCCAGCTGCACAATGGCACTGTACTCTCCCATGATCGCCGCGCGGCGTTGCTCTTCCTTGCGGATAAAGCGGATATCATCATTGGTGTAATTTGCGTAGCGCTCAGAGCGGGAGGAACCGCTTCCGTCGGTCACGGTCACTCCGGTGAACCATTTTTCCGTCTGATGAAAACACTCTTTGATCCCGTGGAAACACATGAATTCCAGATCATCCTGGTGGGCTCCAATGCCCATGTGTGTGGTACGGGAAAAGGCTTTGTCTTCCGGCGTATTGTCCGGAATAAAAATCTCGGCAGTGTTTTTATAGAATTTCATAATCTTTACATTTTTGGTTCGAGGCCCTATTCCCACGGCCCCGCTTATGGCGCTTTAGTTTAAATTCGGCAAACTCGCCGCGGCGACGGCTTGGCCGACCCGGCGGCTTTTTTCGTCGGGTACCAGTAAATGAATCTTTCCATCTAATCCCGTGAACTCCGCCGCCAGCACCTCTTTAGCCTTGCTGATCATGATATCCCCGCCGGTCCCCGTCGTGACGCGTCCGAGGATCAGGACATGGCGATAATCGTAAAACTCCGTATACAGTGCGAGGGTGTACCCGAGGCAAATGCCTATAGCCTCGTAAATATTGGCGCAATTTGCGTCACCCATTTTCATGATTTCTTGGACTTGCTTCAGTCGTTCGGGCACTGAACGGGATTCGTCCAGAGCTACCCCGGCGAGCTTGGCCAAACGTATGACCCCTTGCTGCGAAAAATATTGTACGCCACAACCGATGTCTCCGCTCCATTCATCAGGAGCGGCATTCAGGCTCAGGTCCACCGGCACAAAGGCTAATTCATTTAGCCAGCCTGTCAGCAGACCTTCCGCATTCAGGTAACCCGCTGCGAGACTCGACCCCATCGCGATGCCGAGCATGGCATTCTCGCCGAGACTGAGTGAACCCGCCAGTGCGGTCACGTCCCCGTCATTAGCGACTTCGACGGGTACACCCCATTCTCGGGCCAGTTGCCCGAAAATTCCCGCGACCTTTTGGGCGAAAACATCATCTGGTACTGCCCGGAAAAGGGAGGCGGCCCGGATCCGGTTATTAATAATGACACCGGCGGAACTCCCCCCGATGGCATCCACACGGGGCATTTTCCCAGCCGCTTCCTTCAAGCCTTTGGTGATATGCTCATAATGGAAATCGGGGTTGGGTTCATCCTTGGGATTCCAGGGGAATTCATCAGCCCAGACAGATACGCCATCGATCACGGCGGAGACTTTATAATCGCTGGCCCCGAGGTCGAATCCGATCCGGCATCCTTTTAGGTGCCCGCCCAGGGGTGAGGATTCGGTTTTTTCGGGCGGGACAGATTCAGGCGCACAATGGACTACCTCAAAAGTGTGCTCGTAAATTTTACCCATAAAATGGTAATCAAATGCACGGGCTCCTGTGGGTGAGTAAATTGTTTTGATCTCACGGGCGAGTTCTTCCGGTCCACCGATAATGACTTTCCAGCCTCCACGCGCCCAGAGCAGGAATTTGATAATGCGCTCCACGAGGCGAATGGTGTCCGGCCACAGGGCCGAGTCTGGAGGAGCGATTTGCATCTCATAACGGCTGACCAGTCCAGCTTCCCGTTCCAAACCGATAACGAGTTTCTGGTGACTGGGGAATTTGCCCACAGCTGCGCGGTAGTTTTTGATTCCCGTGATCATCGGGCGGAAATCAGGATCGATTGACGGGAGTATCCCCGGAGCGGCATCCAATAATAGGCTTTCAGACATAATCAGGAATAATTCATAAGCATCTACGGCTCCAAGTGCAAAGTTTTTTGGAACTTTCTGGATAGACGGCAGAGGTGATGATTTCTGCTGATAGTATGATTATAGGTATTAAAAAATAGGAAAATATTGACTTAATAATCTGATTTATTAAATTAATTCTATGAAAATCACTGTTGAATTTCTTGAATCTGAAATAGCTGAAATTTGTAAATTTACGGGTGAACGTAAAAAAGGACCCGCAATCCGTAAACTGGTGAATGATGCCCTGATGGTAAAAAGGCGGGAGCAAATTGCGGGAAAATTCATTTCCGGTGAGTGGGGTGTGGAGTTAAAGGGATTTGAAGAATCCCGGGCCATTGACCGTCTGCGTGAGTCCAAGCACGGAGAAAATCCGTAGGACAGAGGATATGGCAAATTTAATTGATACAAGCGTGTGGATCGATTTCACTCGGTCGAAATCATCCCGGGTCCTTAAAAACTTTATTGCCCCGTATATTTTGGACACTAATGCATTTTTGTCTGAACCCGTTATTTTCGAGGTGATGAGACATGCGAGTGCCGCAGAGTTTAAACCCCTTGAGGCAATGACGGCGACCTTTCCGGTTTTATCGACCCCTTCTGATCTGTGGAAAAGGGCGACCTCGCTGGGGCGTACACTCAGGGACAAGGGTTATGTGGTGGGCTCCATTGATTTAGTCATTGCGGCATTGGCTTCTTACCATGGGGCACAGATCATTACCTTTGACCAGGATTTTCAGAAAATCGCCCTGTGTGAGAAGACCGTGAAAGTAAATTTATTAAAGCGGCCAAGTTGACTTCTTTTGGCTTAAAAAGTAATCTGAAAAATAGATTATCGGGAACTTTCTGGATAGTCCGGGGGTCTTCATCTAGCATAAAAACAATGAGTTTTGATTTAAAACAAAGGAACATGATGAATAGAACAAAAGTTTTAGCGTTTACGGGGGTGTTACTTGCGCAATTTGCTGCGCTGGCTGTCGCCGAGAATACATCACTGACGATTTATAATCAGGATTTTGCCGTAGTCCGGGATAAAGCTGTCCTCGACCTCAAAGAAGGGGATAATATCATTGGATTCAACGAGATCGCAGCCACCCTCGAACCCCAGTCGGTGATCCTCCGTGATCCGAAGGGTGAGGCCAAGCTCCAGATTCTCGACCAGAGTTTCCGTAATGATCCGGTGACCCAACAATATCTCCTTTCGCTTTTTGAAGGTAAGACCATCCAGTTCCAAGCCATCCGTCCCGACGGTAAAATCGAGTTGATTGATGGGAAAGTCATTCGCAGCGGGTACATGGCTCCGCAGAGACCGGATCGTTACGGGAATTACCGACAGCCTAATGGTTTTGGTGCTGGTGAACCCGTGATCGAGGTCGCGGGGAAATTACAGTTTCAATTGCCCGGAATGCCCCTTTTTCCGTCATTAGGCGATGATACTATCCTTAAACCGACATTGAACTGGACATTACGTTCCAGTAAGGCCGGAAAGATTGAAGCCGAGATCGGGTATCTCGCCACGGGGCTTTCGTGGCAGGCGGATTACAATGTCGTCTCTCCTGAGACAGGGGACCAGTGCGACATCATCGGATGGGTCACTTTCCAGAACCAGTCTGGGAAAACTTTCCGCGATACGAAGGTTAACCTCATGGCGGGTGATGTCAGTCGGGTACAGGAAAATAGGAATAATGATATGGGGGGAAGGGAAATGAAGCTCGGAACAATGTCGGCACCAACTGACGGCAATGTCACTCAGAAAGATTTTGACGATTTTAAACTCTACACACTCCCTCGCCCGGTCACGCTGCGGAATCAGGAAATGAAACAAGTCGAGTTTGTGAAAGCCACCAATGTCAAAGCTCCCCGATTTTACGTTTATGACGGGGTCCTACCCGAATACGGCTCCTCTGCGTGGTGGCTCCATAACGGGTTATCGACAGAACCGAGTTACGGCATACCCACCAATAAAAAGGTATGGATTTTCCGTGAATTTGAAAATAAGGAGGACAATGGACTCGGGATTCCTCTGCCCAAGGGCAAATTGCGCTTCTACCGCCGCGACACGGACGGTTCCCTCCAATTCATCGGGGAAGATATCATTGATCACACTCCGAAAAATGAAAAGGTGCGGGTTTATCTGGGTAACGCCTTTGATCTCGTAGGGGAACGCAAACAAACAAATTTCACCGTGGACTCCGGACGTAAAACCATGACCGAGACTTTCGAGATCACACTCAAGAACCGGAAAAAGGAGGCAGTGGAATTCCGCGTGGTCGAACACCTTTACCGTTGGAATAACTGGGAAATTAAAGACCCCTCCGATAAATTCGAGAAAACCGATGCCCGCACGATTGAGTTCAAGATCTCCGTCCCCGCCGACGGCGAAAAGAAGGTTGCTTACACCGTTGTTTATACGTGGTGAGTAGGGCAGGGTGACTGGAAAGGGGACAGATAAACGAGCGGGGAAGTGAGCATCTTGCCGCTTGATTGATTCGGAAAATGGCAATGTGGATGGGAGCACGCTTTTGCATCGGGTGAGCAATTTGCTCCGCACAGCCCCGGAGCAGGAATATCCTTTTCATCCCCCCCCCGACAATTCCCTGACTTTCCCTGATTACATGCCACAAACTGACTCGCCAACAAACGCTCCTCCAGACCACCGATATGAACCAAATAATCTCAAATCTCAGCCTGACCCCGATTCCCGATGCGCCTTTCAGACACTGTGGTTATGCCCAAGACGAGACTTGACACGTTTAAATGCAGTGATACATTAAATCTATCATGAAAACCGCTACCGTTGCTGATCTCAGAAATAACTTTCGGCGTGTCTCTGCTTGGATAGAGCATGGAGAAACGGTGAAAATCCTCAAACGCGGCCGTGCTTTTGCTCAACTTACAGCCATCCCTGTGGCGGAGACTGGCGGCACCCTTGTGAAGCCCGATATCATGGCCCAACTCAAGGAAGTGTGGGGTGAGCGCATATTGTCGATGGAGGAGGTCAAAGCGATGCGAGATGACGAATTGGCGGACGATTTAGGATGATTGCCTATCCTGACACCTCGTTTTTGTGCGCCATGTATCGGCAACAGCACAACTCAGGATGCGCCGCCAGCCATTTTGCCCAAATGCCGGAGCCTTTGCACTTGGCCTCCCCTTTATTGTTCGAGTTTCGGCAGGCTACACGTTGGCAGGTATTTCTCCACGCGAACAACCCAACTAAAGGATTTGATCGGATCACTGCGGTCGCCGCCATGGGGAAACTCCAAATCAATATTTCGACTGGTGCGGTAGTGATCGTTCCAGTGGACTGGGCAGACGTTGTCAGCATTGGCGAGCGTCTTTCCGCCCAATACACATGGACCGAGGGGTATCGCGGCTTTGATGTGCTTCATGTAGCGACCGCTCTGCATCTGGGGGCGAGGGAGTTTCTGACTTTTGACGCCAAACAAAAGAAACTCGCAGAGGCCGAGGGACTGGTGGTGCCGCTGTGAGGATGATTTTTCATTGCCTACGATTGGTCTGTCTAATCGTGCTGGGATTGGCATGGACTACGACGCTGAGTTTTGCGGCGGTGGATGTCCAGAGTCCTACGATTTGCGGCGTCAGTATAGGGTATGACCAGGCATATGCCTCACACAATGGCTACAATGCAGCCCCATTACGTGCCTGGGAGGATGAGAACCAATCTGCATTAGCAGACACGAGAGCTTCTTTCGGCTTGGGGCCCGGATTTATTGCCGCAAAGACTCCACTGCCGGTTCCGCGAGGCCGAGCACCAGAAATCCCAAGCGGTCAAATTACGGAAAGTGGCGTGTTGCGACAGGCCGAGAATTATCTCGGACGCGGCTACAAGGAAGTGTCGCCTGGTCGCTATGTTTCCGCTGATGGGACGAGGCAGTTTCGCTATGGTGCACACGAAACTCGGAATCCAGCGAACCATCATGCGCACTTCGAATCGCTTC
>Ga0105046_10019430_pt1 | contig 10306 bp, 7 predicted proteins | sample MAT03_FD_78385 | JGI IMG/M metagenome (GOLD analysis project Ga0105046, IMG submission 78385) | Freshwater microbial communities from Lake Fryxell liftoff mats and glacier meltwater in Antarctica - MAT-03 (megahit assembly) | ecosystem: Environmental > Aquatic > Freshwater > Ice > Liftoff... | reverse complement strand
TCGAGTCGGGGGCGGGGCGGCAGTTTCGTCCGCTGCTTGCCACGCGGTCACAGTCTATTGATCTGTGTCATCCCACCGAGATTGCGCTGGATGCCGATTTGCTCACGCTGCACAGTGTGACTCACGGCGCAAATGAGTCGATTGCACTGGATCAACTGCTTGTGCTGGCAGGCCGCCTTGTGCTGGTCAATGGGCAAACCTTCCGCTATGTTAATTCGCCTGAAATGGCTGTGAGTGTGACAGGCTTGTGGGGCTCACACGAGGATTGGTCCAATGCGTGGCGTGTCAGCGGTGACACGGTGCAAAATGCGCCCCTCAGCAGCACCGCGACCACGATCACTGTGACAGATGCCGATAGCACTGATGCAGCAGGCATCACGCCGCGCTTTCAGGTGGGGCAGATTGTGCAGATCGAGAGTGAATACCTGTCGATCCTCGCTGTGAACACTGTTACCAATGTGCTGACTGTGCAGCGCGGGCAGCATGGCACAGCCGCCGCGACTCACGCTCAAGGCAGTGTAACCAGTGTCTATCAGCCGCCGCGTGCCGTTGAAAATCTGTGTCTGCGGGTGGCCGCATGGCTCTATCGCGAACCAAACACGGTCAACGGGACAGCCATGCCGCCCATGCTTGGCTCGGCCCTCGCGATGCTGCGCCGCGTGCGGGTGCGCTAAACAGCATCGCTTGATCATGTATGCCTCGCAAATAAACCCCAATTCAAATATAGGTTCGTAGGGGCGATCCGCTGGGTCGCCCACATTGCATAAGGCGATTTTCTTGGGCAAGGCACGCCTCGCCCCTACAGTCCAATACCTCACAAGGAGACTATTCGATGACCTTCTCGGCGGCTCTCAGCCAATTGGCGCAATTGTCCGTCACAGGCGTGACGCACAACTACAGCATTGATACTGTGCCAGATGTGCCTCAACGGGCTCAACTCCCGGCGCTCCTCGTTCTGCCGCTCATCCCGGAGATGCAGGAGAATCGTATGTTTCGCGATGCAGGCAAAGGCTTTGAAACACTGGCCTTTAGCAGCGGCCTCAAGAGTGTGACCTATGTGGTGACGCATCTCCTGCTCATCGCGCCTGCGGGACAGAGCAAGGGCTTGCGGGCGCATGTGCCGCTGCTCGTCAGCGTGATCGACGCCTACTTTACCGCGTTGTGCGCCAATCCCCTGTTGAGCGCCACCCTGCTCCAACCCGCCCGCGTGCGTGTTGAGCCGGGACTCTATGCCCTCAGCGGCCAGGACTACTATGGCTGTGCCTTTCGCCATACCTGGCTGATTCAGGCATAAAAACACCTGTATCCATCCCCAATCTCTCGGTTTACAACACCGCTCAGGAGGCAGCACGCAAAGCCCCATGAATGGGGCGACAAACCCGCCTGCTCCCTCGCCATGAGCCCCGTTGACGGGGCTTCGTAATCCCTAGACAGATGGCTTTAGCCTCTGGTGAGAGCGGATGCCGCGTGCTGATCAGGTGCCACATATCCTTAAGTTGGTGCATATGGGACACGCAGAAGTGTGTCCCTACAACCACCTTATTGTGTCCTGCGACCAACCTGATCCGTCCTGCACCCCTCTCCAAAGGCTGACGAGAGGACATGTTTTTATATCGTACTCAGAACGCTCTCAACGATCATCTTGAACATCCAGGGTTGGAACCGTCTTAACCTGTTTTGCACCCCTCGCCCCTTGTGGGAGAGGGGCCGGGCGTGAGGTCAAGCCGACGTCAAAAGTAAACAAAATCACGAAAGGATAAAATCACACAATGCCCATCACCTATACCATCTGGATTGACCGCAATCGCAATGGTCTGCAAACGAGCGGCGAGATCATCACCCCTGATGTGATCGCGCTTAAATGGCGGCTTGGCATGACACAGCCCTATGACACGATGGCCCCGCCCGGTTGGGCTGAGATCATCCTTGACGCACGGTCGGGGGGCTACAGCGGCACAAATGGGGCGGCACTCCTGGGCTGCTGTGTCACCATCCTCAGCAATGATGGCACAACGACTCGCACGCACTTTGTTGGCTTCATCGACAAGATTGTTCCTGCGGCGGGAGACTATGGCCCACGTACCGCGCGTCTCCATGCCCAGACGCGCGATGCGGCGCTGGCCGATCACGCGCCCGTCATTGTGCCCACCGCACTCGGAGAGGCGAAGGCCCTGATTGGGCATGCGCTTTCCAAATCAGGTATGCCGTACCGTGTGACAGCGGGCTATGCCATCTTGAATGATCCTGCGGCGGTTGTCGGGACAGCCAAATTGTTTGCCGATGTCGAGGGTTATACTGCCGATATGGGCCTGACGACGCTCGCTTATGGGGGAGCCTGGAGCAGCAGCGACTCGCCGCGTGCTAATGCGCTTATCGCTGAGATTGTTGCGTCGGAGCGTGGGCGATTTTTCTGTGGGCGCGATGGTACGCTGTATCTCTTCAATCGGCATGCGCTGTTACAAACACTTTCCAACGCGGCCACCCTGAGCAACGATATGGCTGATCTAACCGTGAGCAGCGGCCAAGACATCATCAACGATATTGAAATCCAGGTGATTCCACGCCGCGTTGGGGCCGCAAACAGCCTTCTGTGGACACTGGATTGGCCCTTACAACTGGCCCCTGGCGAGATGCGCCATTTGCAGATCCCATTTCACGATGAAGAAACCCTGCTGGTGGGAGCGCTGCCCGTCTTACGCTACGCGCTCACGGCGGCTGATCCAGAGGGAGGCGATGTCACGCAGTCAGTGAGTGCATGGTTGAATGAAATCACGTTCACCGGGGCGCTGCTCTCGCTGCGTCATCCATACACCAGCACGATCACGCTGACAAGTTTGATGGTGTACGGCACGCCGCTCTATCGCGAATCGCCCCAAACAGCCCGCGTGGTCGATATGCCCTCAGTCATGCAGTATGGCCGCCGCCATCACTGGCTCAATTTATCGGCCCTCTCAACACTGGAACAGGCCGAAGACATCGCCCGTTATGAGGTGAGCCGCCGCAAGACACCTCGCTCTCATGCTTCTAGCGTGACTCTCAGCACGCAGACCCATGCACAGCAGGTCCTCGCTTGTACTCTCTATGACTGCCTGACCATCAGCGAGACGCAAAGCCTGCCTGTTGGGACTTACGTGATCTGTGCCGAGGAGCATCATGTACAAGAGGGCGGATCGGTGCATCGTGTGACATGGCTTTTAGAGCCTGTTGACGATGCGACTTTCGCCTGCGTTGGGGGCATGCTGGATAATGCCCATTTGATCGCGTATTAATGCTTTGAAAGGTGATTTTACGATCACCCTTCAAGCAGCATTTTTCTCGATGATGTCTCTGAGATGTTCATGTTGCGATATATATATAGAATGGTTATGTTTCAAAACATCAATTCGCCTTATAATGTGTTTTACAGTGTCGTTAGAAATATGGATTTTTTCCTATGTCAAACCACCAACAAAAATTGTCTCCAGCAGCCAAAATATCTCAAACAACGCCGTCATCTGTTCCCCAGACCAATGAGGTAGAGCCGCTTCAGCTTCAGCGTTTCTTCCAGAATCCGACGGCCTCGCCGCAATTAATGCGAGCCGCCCAGAAGTACATTGGCAATCAGGCGTTGCAACGTTTGGTACGTCAGGCGCAAACCCCTGAGCCGACGCTTGTTGAACAGAAGATGCCGAGTTCCATTCAGCGCCTGACGCAGATCCAACAGCGAACGGGACACGGCGTCATGCAGCGCGGCTTTTTCAGTTGGATTATAAAAAAATTAGCGGGCACAAAGATAAAAAATCAGGCGACAGAAGCAACATTTGGAACAGATGCCGAACGTCAAGCCAGCCCAGAGCAGAAAATTGGCGACGTAGAGGCCAAAAACAAAGAGTCTTTTTCCAAAATTGATCAGGTAGACGTTCCCAGCGGGCCGAATGGAGAACACAAGCTCAACGGACGCCATTATCTGGCAAAAGACGCCACCAAAGGCCCTTATGCGGGTAAGACCATTCTCTTTCTATCCGGCAGCGGCGGGGGGGCTGAGGATTATTCCAGAGAGTCAGCCATCTATTATTGTAAAAATGGCGCGAATCTTCTGGCGGTCAACTATCGCGGTTTTGGTCGCAGCACCACAACAGATGTCAAAGGCGTCAAGCGCAAAATGGGTCACAATGAGTTGACCGATACCATGCTCTATGAAGACTCGCGGGCCATGTTTGACTGGCTGACACGCGCGGGTGTCGAGGCGAATCAGGTGATTGTGCATGGCTATTCACTGGGTGGCGCGATGGCGGCCAACCTTGTATCGGCCCTGGCTGATGGTGGCATTCGTGTGGCCGGACTTGTGTTCCACAGCGCGATTGACTCAGCCCGCAAAGTCGCCGTGCGCTCAGCCGGCAGCTTCCTGGGCAATATAGGCGCTGATAAGCTGGGGTCAGACTTTGATACTGTGGGGGCGATGAAAAAGCTTGCTACACAACACCCTGAGATGCTCGATATGCCGATTGCGGCCTTCTCAGGGGCACAAGACAAAGGTGACCATCTGGACGATAAGACGACGAATCTATCAGGCCAAATGACCGATATGGGCTTTGAAAACGTAGACAGTAAGTCGCATCAGGATCGCAGTCATACACCCGATCATCTCACAAAAAACCCCAGTATCGGTGATATGGTCAAGAAGCAGTTGGGAGTCCTGCCTCCAATAGAAGCGCCCAAGAAGAAGGAAGAACAAATAGAGGCGGAGGTTGTAAAAATCTAAACTTCTCTGACTCATGCGAATTATTCGATACAGCAGCGGACACGAGACATAATCTCGTGTCCGTTTTGATTCCTAAGCCTCAGCGGGTGAAACAGCCGTTGCATCGCCAGGCGGCTTATAACCCCCAATGCCACGCTGCAAGCCCAGCCATGTGGCGGCCTCATCGAGAAACGGAGTGAGATTTTCGCCAGGGCAGACCGTTTCGGTGTTAAATTCGCGGTGGCCTGCCAGATGGGTCATGTTGGGCAAAATAAGCGTGAGCCATTGGCAAATCAGCAGCGTACTCACGCGCTGTTCTTCCGTCAGGCTTTCATTGACGAAATTCCCCAGCAGGCACACGCCCACACTGCCCGTGTTATGTCCCGCCACATGGACGCCGCGCACATTCAGCGGGCGGGTCTCGTAAATCGTGCCACTGCGCCCGACGAGATAGTGATAGCCAATATCGGCCCACCCGCGATCACTGCGATGCAGCTTTTGGATGGCGAGCATCGTTGCCAGATCATTGCCGTGATAGATCACCGAGTGATGCAGGACCAGTGTTTGATAGGCATCAACCAGCCGCACGTTATAGGTGTACCAACCTTCCACATTCTCAGGGCTGTAAAAGCCGGATTCATTCTCCGCCTCGTGATTGGGCAGCAGACCGCCCCACACCGCCTTTGAAGTGATCGGTGGCGGTACAGGTGTCGGGATGTCAGCCGTCGGCGCAGGCAATGGCAAATTGGCCTGCGTCGGTAGCACCGAGACGCGCGGCGCATCCCGTGTGAGCACGGCCAGCACCAACGCGCCGCCAACACCTGTGACGGTACAGGCCGCCCCTGCTGCGGCCATGCCGCCCAATCCCATCAACAGTTGGCGGCGCGTCACACGCAGTCCGGCAGATCGGCGTGGGTTGGAACGACGGGAGGGCATGCGAGACATAGTGACCGTACCTTATTCTTCGAGTTCGTTATCATCTGTGAGTGGGTCTGGAGCTTGCTCTGCCGTGTTCCAGCGCGTGAGAAACTGACGGAAGCCCTGCATTTGCTCTTTCAGACTGTCAAAGATCACAGGATATTTAACCAGACGATCAGCCCCATCGGTTTCCGTGAGCACAAGACCGCGTGGATTGGGCTGCGGAACCGCATCAACGGGATGGAGTTGACCTGTCAGGCGACCACCCGTCACCATATCCCCGACCATGAGCTGAATCTGGCGAATATCTTCATCGGTCACCGGGCGATAAACAGCGCTGCGCAGCCGATCTTGCCCATCGAAGGTCAGTGTCAGGCCGCCAAAAATATCAAGCGTCAGACCATCGTACTGCTGAAACTGCGTGCCCTGCAAGGTGATCTGTCGCGGCTGAAAGTACGTCAGATACAGATGGCCGCGTGCGTTGCGATAGCCCTGCATGGGCAGCATTGAGTCAGCCTCAATGTCTAATTTCAGCGCGGGCAAAACATCCTGCTCCAAAAACAGCATCGCGCTCTGCGAATTGCTCAGGGCTTTCGGCAGGGTGAGGGCAGGCAGCAGACCCAGCGACTGCACATGCGCCTCAGCCGCCTCGCTGATGAGGATGCCCCGTTCCGCAAAGACAGTCTGCAAAATCGTGCGATAGCGCCCATTGTAAAGCAGCGCGTCGGCTGTGAGAAACGCCCGCGCCATATCGCTAAAATCCAGTTCGCCCACTGGCCCCAATTCAATCGCCGTGACGAGCAAGCGGCCAATCGTGTCGCGGGCGCGATACAGCGCGATCAGGCGTGGATAACGCTCACTGAAAATCTCATACACGCCGATCAGCACATCATAGACCGCCCCTGTGAACAGACGTGAATAATTATGCTCCTGCCGCCCGAGCATAAATTCCGGATTACTGGGGGCATATTGGAGTTGATCAAAGGGCAGCGTCTTGAGACTGTTGAAGGCATTGCGTAGATAGACCGATTTGGCGAGCAGATGATCATTGCCATTGCGCAAATCCTCGATCATCTGCTCGGCCATCTCCGATAGAAAGCTTGACGTGCGCAGATTGCCATTCGTCAGCTTGATAATGTGATGAATCAGCGAATCATCGTGCAGCGCCACCAACACGGCTGCCAGATCGCCAAAGCTCTCATGAAAGGCGCGGCATCCCAGGCCAAACGACTCGTTATACAGATCGCGCAGGCCATCCAGCACAGCATGGGCCGTTTCATGGCTCACAATATCCGAGCTTTTGGACGTGCTGTGAACGTTGCCTTCTCTGGTGCGATAGGTGTGAAAGCCAAGCACGCCTTCCTGCTCGTTATAAAAGGCGTTGGCCTGATCGCCAATATGTGGATCAATCGTCAGACGCGGTGCGGGAAACGCCCAACTGATCGCCCGTTCGCCATACCGCTCAAACATGCGCAGCGTAAAGTTGGCATAGTAGAAGGCATTCAGGCTGTCAAACTCAGGCGAGTCTTCGGCATACAGATAATGACCGTCTTCATCGGGCTGCACATCAATGCCTCGACTGTCCTGCACGCGAAAACGCGCATTGATCAAACCCGGCTGAATCTCGCTCGTATACATGCGGCGCACATCCACCGCGCCCTCAAAGGGATTCTGTGGATAGACCATGACGAAGCGAAAATTGATCGCTTCCGGTGGCGGCGGATCGGCTTGCAGGGCAAAGGTCCCAATGGCGCGGCGGGCCATCATCGCGGGAACGTTCGAGCGGCTGAAGCGCAAAAGCCGCTGCAAAATACGATACACGGTGGGGGGATGCTGATGATCGGGCGGGTGAGCCATATGCACTCATTTGGATGAGGTGGATAGACCTCTTTATGATAAACGCAATTTTGCATTTGGTGGGGGCACGGGGATTGAAAGCATCTCTTTGACCCCACCCTCCGCCCTCCCCGCTCCGTAAGGAGGGAACTTGACGCTCCTCTTTGCGGAGCACTTGAGGAAAGGACATGTTTATAAACCTTTCCGCGTTTGTCATAACACCCTCAATCAATGACCATAGAGGTTCAAAAAGCCCCTCCTTGCGGAGCGGGGAGGGGTTGGGGTGGGGTTAAGCAGGGAGATTTATTGCTCAAAACGCAAAGATATGCCTCTTCGCCCTTATCATCCAGATAATACAATCCCTCTTTGCTGACCCGTTGAATGCGTGCGCCATCAATCGCCATTGTTGTTCCATTCCCTAAAAGGTCGTTCTTTGCGCTCTTCGTGCCTTTGCGGTTCCATTCTTTACTCCACCATTAGCCCACGCCAGCGCCCTTTAAACAGCGTCACAAACGCCTGATGCAGCACATCCAGTTTGCGATCCCGCAGCGCAATCATCATAGGCTGGCTGTAGAGCGTGGGCATCTCAGGCACTTGCAGGATCACAAGCTCTCCCGCATCCAGCGCTTCGCGAATATAGCTCTCCGGCAAAAAGGTCACCCCCTGGCCCTTCAACACCAGCCGCAGTGCCATCACCATCGGGATTGCAATCACCGCCCCGCCGCTGCCCTTGCGCCCCTGTTCAACGATGCTGTCCATAAACGCGGTCATCTCCGGGAACATCGAGACGCGAAAAATCGTGTGCTGAAAGATGGCCTCCATCGACACAGGCGCAGGCATGTTTGCCAGGGGATGATTGGCCGCCACCACCGCCCGAATCGGATCACGCAAACGGGCCAATTCGATCAAGCGCCGATCAAACACAGGCGCATTCACAAGACCAATCGTAATCACATTGTCATGCAGCATCTCAAAAATGGTCGTCTTGTTACGCTCCCGAATCAGAATATCAGCCGTCGGATGCGCGTGGCGAAAATCTTCTAATGTTTCCACCAGAAAGCTAAGGACGAACGGCGTCGGGGCAGCCATTTTCACCTCGCCCACCTGCCCGCGATGAAAACTGCGCATGGCCTGTTGACTGTCGGCCCTGACTGCCAGCATCCGCAGGGCATAGGGCATCAGCATATCACCCAGCGGTGTCAGATGCAGATGACGTCCGCGCCGTTCAAACACCTTTCCTCCCGCTTCAGCTTCCAGGGCGGCAATCCGCATACTGATGGCAGGCTGTGTGAGATCGAGGGATTCGGCGGCGCGGGTAAAGCTGCCTTCACGGGCGACCCGTTCAAACGCTTCCAACTGACTGAGTTCCATAATCTTTTCCCTCAAAATAAATCTTATCGCATGATTCTCATAAAGCGCGAACCGCTGGATTGCCCTGGCTTTGCTCCCCTCTCCATGAAATGGGGAGGGGCTGGGGGTGGGGTTGCTTGTCTCCCCTCTCCTATGGAGAGGGGCCGGGGGTGAGGTCAATACTATCAATTTTATTGATACCTCACCCACTTTGCACCCTCTTCGTTCTCTCTCATCTTGGGAGTATGATAAGCGCATACGAATTCATCCTCTCTCACGGCAGGCGGCAGCCCATGATATGCCTTTTGGGGCAGGGATACGTTACAATTAAACGCTACCTCGCCCATTGCAGCGCAGTTCGGTTCTCAACCACCTCTCATCATGAGGGATATTAGAAAAAAGGATTGATCCATGAGTGAACGCCTCGATTCATTTGGCGCGCGCGGCACGTTTGATACGGGCAGCGGCGAAGCTATTATTTATCGCTTGAGCAAATTGACGGAACAGGGCATTGGCAACATCGAGTCGCTGCCCTTTAGCATCAAAATCATGCTGGAAAATGCGCTCCGTCATGTCGATGGCATGCAAGTCACTGAGCAGGATGTGCGCAATATTGCCAGTTGGGATGCCTCCAACTATAAGGCCATCGAAATCCCCTTTAAGCCCGCCCGCGTGATTTTGCAAGACTTCACAGGTGTTGCCTGTGCGGTGGATCTGGCCGCCCTGCGCAGCGCGATGGTGCGTTTGAACGGTGATCCTGCCCGCATCAATCCCATTGTGCCCGTCGATCTCGTCATCGATCACTCGGTGCAGGTGGATGTGTTTGGCCGCCGTGATGCGCTATGGCGCAATTCCATCATTGAATTTGATCGCAACCGCGAACGCTACGAATTTTTGCACTGGGCGCAGAAAGCATTTGACAACTTTAAAGTTGTGCCCCCGGCCACAGGCATTGTGCATCAGGTCAACCTGGAATATCTCGCCAAAGTCGTGCAGATTTACGACGATCCCCAGGGCGGCAAAGTCATTCTGCCGGATACCGTCGTTGGCACCGACAGCCACACAACCATGATTAATGCGCTCGGCGTTGTCGGTTGGGGCGTGGGCGGTATCGAAGCGGAAGCCGCGATGCTCGGCCAGCCGATTTACATGCTCATGCCGCAGGTGGTGGGCTTCAAGCTCACGGGTGTGCTGCGTGAAGGCACAACCGCCACCGATCTCGTGCTGGTCATTACACAGATGCTCCGTCAAAAAGGCGTGGTCGATAAGTTTGTCGAATTCTTCGGCCCAGGTCTGAGCAGTATCACGCTTCCTGATCGCGCCACCATTGCAAATATGGCCCCCGAATACGGCGCAACCATCGGCTTCTTCCCGGTGGATCAGGAGGCACTCAGCTTCCTGTGGCGCACAGGCCGCGACACCGCGATGATTCAGGACGTGGAACGCTACTCCAAAGAGCAGGGTCTGTTCCGCACCGACGAT
>Ga0105046_10019428_pt1 | contig 10307 bp, 7 predicted proteins | sample MAT03_FD_78385 | JGI IMG/M metagenome (GOLD analysis project Ga0105046, IMG submission 78385) | Freshwater microbial communities from Lake Fryxell liftoff mats and glacier meltwater in Antarctica - MAT-03 (megahit assembly) | ecosystem: Environmental > Aquatic > Freshwater > Ice > Liftoff... | reverse complement strand
GGAGTTATTCTGGGTTTACTATCCCGATATGAGGCCTATATTTTCAAAATATGATGTGTACAATGGTAAAAACTATGGTGCCCGTATGAGTTGGGAAGATTTGTTTGAAGGCCGTATGTTTTATGGTCGTATTATTAAAAGTACCATTGATAATCCATATGATAGATTTATTGATCAATACCCGGGTTTGTTAAATAAAGGCATACTTCAGTTACTGGAAGGGGAGAACATTAAAGAAAAAATCTTCAATTACGAACAGGATTTGTGGTCTTATTAAAAGCGCCTGTACAAAATAATATTAAAAGCCCCTGATTTAATCGGGGGCTTTTAATTTTTCAATAAAATTTCAGTTATAATTACTTACCAACCATAAAAGAATACCCTGTTTGGGGTATTGGTTATAAAGATTTGAATGAGTACCTTTATCACGGTTTTTCATAGGATATTGGATTTTAAACGGGGCTGAATTTCTATTCTGGCCCCTTTTTATTTTGCCTGATGTTCAAAATATTTCATCAATAAATCAGCTTTTGCTTTTCCTGTGATGCCGGCAATTTCTTCAAAAGTTTTTGTTCTGATATTTTTTACAGATTTAAACTCCTTCAGCAGTAAATTGGCTGCTGCCTTACCAATGCCTTTTACCTGCTCCAGTTCATTTACAAAAGTTCCTTTGCTGCGCAGGTTCCGATGATAGGTTATGCCGTAGTTATGTACTTCATCTCTTATTCTGCGTATAAGTTTAAGGCTTTCACTATCCCAGGATAGTTTAAAAGACTCTGTATCTCCCGGAAAAAATATCTCTTCTTCATTTTTTGCAAGTCCCACAACAGAAGTTGTACCAGGTAATTTTAATACAGCTATACTTTGCATGGCTGCGCTTAACTGACCTTTGCCACCATCTATTATTATTAACTGGGGTAACTGTTGTTTTTCTTCCAACTGACGCTTATACCGCCTGTAAACAACTTCAGTCATAGAGGCAAAGTCATTTATACCAACTACAGTTTTTATTTTAAAGCGCCGGTATTCAGCCTTGCTTGGCTCACCGTTTTTAAAACATACCATTGCCGATACCGGGAAACTTCCCTGAAAATTTGAATTATCGAAACATTCAATATGCAACGGAACAGCCGGCAACTGCAGATCTTTTTTTAATTGTTCCAGTACTTTTATCTTTTCATCAGCTGTTTTATCTTCCAGGTTAAGCATCTTTCTTTTTCTCAGTTCTTCTCTGAAGTGGTTTACATTTTTTTCAGAAAGGCTCAGCAATTTTTTCTTATCACCTCCTTTGGGCACGGTAATCTTAATATCATGCTGCGGATAATCAATTGAAAAGGGCACGATAATTTCATTAGCCTTGCTGTCGAAACTGGTCCTCAACTGTGCAATCGCAAAAGCAAGTATCTCTGCTGCAGTTTCTTCCAGTTGTTTTTCAAGTGTAATTGTTTTTGTTTGTACGATGGTTCCTTCATTTACAGCCAGATAGTTTACATAAGCAATATTTCCATCTTCTAAAATAGAAAAAACATCTACTGATCCCATACGGGTATTAACAACAGCCGATCGAACCTGGTAATTTTTAAGGTGCTCAATCTTGTTCTTTAATATTGCAGCTTTTTCAAATTCCAGGTTTTTTACGTGAACATGCATTTCTTTTTTAAAATGCTGAATTACCGCAGCAAGGTTACCTTTTAAAATATTAACCAGTTGTTGCAGGTCCTCATTATAATTTTCTAAAGTTTGAAACCCCTCACAAGGCCCCTTACAATTTCCTAAATGGTACTCCAGGCAAACTTTAAATTTTCCTTTATTGATATTGCTTTCTGTTAAATTGAGTTTACAGGTTCGTAAAAGAATAGTTTGCTTAATAAAGTCAAGCAGTTCCCTTACTTTTTCAACCGAGGTATAGGGGCCTAAATATTTTGAGCCGTCTTTAATTTTTCTTCTTGTAAAAAACACCCTAGAAAATCGTTCGTTTTTAATAACAATATACGGGTAGGTTTTACCATCCTTTAAACTGATATTAAATTTGGGTTGAAATTCTTTTATTAACGTATTCTCCAGCAAAAAAGCATCCTGTTCGTTATTAACAATGGTAAATTCAATGTGATGAATGCGCTTTACAAGCTCATGTGTTTTATAGGTGGTGTAGGTTTTGGAAAAGTAAGAACTCACCCTTTTACGTAAATGTTTTGCTTTACCAACATACAACAGCTCGTTGGCAGCATCAAAATATTTATAAATACCCGGTAAAGTGGGAATAGAAGAAGCGATGGCCGAAAATTCTTGTTGTGTCATTATTAATTAAAAATCCCAGATAAGTTTTTCTTCTTTTGCAACCTTCATTGTTCCATTTTCATCAGTTATAATAGTAGTTGTTTTACACCATTGACCATTTACCCAGGTAAGCTGCAATGTTGTAGCTTCATCAATCTGCTTAATCATATAAATTCTTTTCACCTTACCGGTTTTAGGGTCAATATAAACATCCCAGCGTTTTAACTTCATGCTGTCTGGCAGGGTTCCAACGGGGTCATAGGTTAAGGTTGCGGCATTCAGCGATTGGTCCATAAAACTCTTCTCAGTAAAAAGGGAAATCAAATTTGCAGAGTCAATCTCAGGCTGAAGAAATTCTGATACAATAGAATCCAGTTGTTCAAGCTTCACCCAAACTGAATCAGTTAGATCATTTACAGTGGTATATTTTAAAGGATTAACTCCTGCATTTTTTATATTGAAAATTTCGCCCTTCAGGTAATCTGTTACCGGAAAAAATTTTTGCACTATAGCCGTATCTTTCTCACCAATATTTTCGGCAGTTTTTTCTGAATCTGCACAGGAGTATAATAAAATGAGGCAGGTAAATATGGAGATAATAAATTTCATGCTTCAAAAATAAATGGAAAGAATATAATTGCTAATAACAACAGTTCGCAATTGGTAAAGTTAACCATTTTGCCCTATCAATTTAAACGCAGCAACACTAATCGTATTGCTGCGTAAAATATAAATAGCAGTTAAAATTTTAAAAACCTTTTGTTAATCCAAATTTGAGGCCCACCGCATAAGGCTTTTCAATTAAAGCAATATCTTTTTTATAGGTCGAATTTACCTGGTAACGTACCTGGGGGCCAACCTGTAAATTGTAAGAACCTACTTTAAAATTCATGTAGGTTTCAAATCCTACATTCAAATTCCATGGGCTGATAGATGAACGGTCGGATACATAAGTTTTTAAATCAGAAGAAATGATATGGGCTTTACCATCAAAAATGTATGATGGCTGAACTGTAGCGCCAGCATACCAATCAACATTATTATGGCTTGAGATTCTGTAGGCAAAACCAACAGGTAACGAGATTTGATACGTTTTGTTATGTAATGTTACAGGTTGTACAGCAGTAGTATTAAATGAATTTGTTGTGGTAGATGTTCTTGCTGATGAATAGGAATAGCCTGTTGAAGGGTCGTTCAATAAAATCGTTGTAGTTATCGGGTGATTTGATTCGTCGGCGGCAATTTTATAATTGGTATAATTAAACTGAACACCGGCTTTTAACTGAATCTTTTTTGCAACCAGGTAATTTAATCCAACTCCTGCTTCAAATCCAAAACCAGGCTTCTGGCTTATAGAATTGTTAATATCTGCATTCGCAAAAGGTGTTGCAGAGCCCTTGGAATTGGTAGTTAATTTGCGATAGTTAACGGCGGGTGTAATATAAAGCTGATAACCTAAACGCCCTTTCCATTTTTTAGCTGCAGTTTTATTTTGCAAAGCATAATTTTCAATCCAAGCTTTTTCTTCGTTTTTGCGATCGGTATTTTCAGCAGCAGTTGAAACAGTTGTGGGGTTTTTTACAAGTGGCTCAGTTAATTTACTTAAAACGGCCTCGGGAGTATTGCTGTTTTGTTTTGTTGCAAAAGCATCTAATTTTGATATTACATTTTCTGTATTAACATTAGTAGAATTATTACCTGGAGCGGCTTTATTAGAAGACCTGGCAGCGTTGCTTTCAGCTTTTTTAGTATAAACAGCAATATCAGCAAATATCTGATTTGATTTTATGTAAGTATCTATTGTTTGTATAATATCCTGGTTATTATTATCAGCACCAGTAATTGGCTTATTATCTGTTACTGTAGCCGATGTATAAGGAACAGGTCTGTTACTTTTTACTATAGTGTAAGTATAAAAGTCCGATTCACTAGTAATCACATCTCCAAAAGCATTGTTATAGGTATTTGCTTGTGGCGGTTTCTGATAAGTTCCGGAATATTGCGTACCTGTGGATTTTTGATTTGTTTTTTGTGAAGTGTTTGTTTGATTGATTATTTCATAAGAAGTCTGCTCGAAAGTATTATTATTAATTTGTTTAGTGATTGAATTCTCGCCGGTATTTAAGTAGCCAATAAGTATTAAAGAACTGACCAACAGTAAACACATAACCACTGATGGCCATCTGCGGCTTGGGTGCAGGTTGTTATAAATGCTGTGCCAAACCCGTTTAGAAGGATACATACTGAACTGATCTGCTTTTTCTTTCAGCAGCTGCTCAAAATCATCTTCATAAAATTCGTTCTCCATCATTTTGTAAAAACATAATAGTAATTGGTAATTCCAATGTTTAAAATGCCTTAGGCTTATCAAACCTGGTTATACTGCACCCAGAAAATTTGTTTTGTTCCTGGGTTTTTGAATTATTTTTTTTCTGATCAATATTTCCTCCAACATTGATTTTGCTCTTGTATACTGGCTTCGACTGGTACTCTCTTCAATATCCAGCATGAATGCAATCTCTTTGTGAGAATACCCCTCAATTGCATACAGATTTAAAACCGTTTTGTAACCTAGCGGTAAAGACCTGATACACTCAACAACCTGCTTGGCCTGCATGATGGATGGTATCATTTCTTCCCTTATGTGAATACTGTGTGCATTGCTAATGTCAACACTGTCTGAGAATTTTTTATTTTTCTTTAAAATATTGATACAGGTATGCACAATAATACGCCTGATCCAACCCTCCAATGCACCTTCATTTCTATATTGGTGCATTTGTGAGAAAACTTTTATAAAACCCTCCTGTAACATATCTTCAGCATCTTCACGATTTTTTGCGAAACGGTAGCAGACACCCAACATTCTTGGGCTAAAACGGTTGTATAATGCCTCTTGTGCAGTGGCATTATTCCGTAGGCATCCGCTAAGCATAAGCTCTTCCGTCATATTATGTGCTTGATTTCCCTATAAATATAGACAAATTACTTCTAAGTAATGCTGCATGTGCTTTAAAAAACATCCCGGCAACTGCCAGGATGTTTTTTAACAATAAAATTAGTATAAGAAGCTTATTATCAGTTTATTATCAAATAAAATCAAAATATACACTTTACCAGTTTGCCCTTAATCCAATCAGGAAGTTCCGTCCACCGGATGAAAACCCAGAGGCAAAGGTCCGGTAATTTCTGTCAGCTATATTGTCTATTGCTGCCTGTACCTGTAGGTATTTTGCAACACGAATATTGGCTTTCAAGTTAAGGGTTATCCAAGATGGCATGCCATCGGCAGTTGCATATTGAGCATTATCTTCTCCATCTGCATTATATTGATCTAAACGTTTCCAGCCATTATATAAAATGAAAATTTCTGTATTGAAAATTTTATATTGATAAGTAATGCTTGTTTTACCCATAATTGGTGGAATATGATCCAATGGTTTGCTTGATACGTTTCTGTTTACAAGTAAATAGCTTCCATTCGCCTGCTTTTCATAAATACTGGAAGTTTTGGAAGGATTTGTTCTAAAGCTTCCTTTTGTATATGATAATGTACTGCTAAAACCAATGCCTTTATAAATATCGGCAGCAATATTAAAAGTAAAGCCGTGTAAATTTGCCTTGTTCACATTCTTACTGGCAAGCACCTGGCTATTTACCCCTTCATAAATAATAGAATCCTGGCCATTTAATTTAAACGGCGATTTCACAATAGCATTTCTAAACAAAGTGTAGAACCCGGTCAATTCAATGGTTACACGGTTTGCAATGCGTTGATTGATAGTAAGGTCAAAATTATAAGTGTACTCGGGTTTTATATCTGCATTTGGTACCACAACCTGCCTGGCTGCTGTACTTGATTCAAAAACTTTTGCCAGATCATCAATATTAGGAGCCCTAAAACCGGATGAAACTGATGTTTTTACCGTGGTATTTCTTAATGGAGTATATACTAATCCTATGTTTCCGGTTACAGCAAAATTATTTTGCCTAACAGCAGTATCGGGTAAATTAAAAAATGAGTTGTCATTTACATTGCTTTGCAGGCTGATATATTGAAAGCGGATACCATCATTTAAAACCAGTTTTTTATTTTTAAATTTGTACAGATGCTGCGCAAAAATGCCAAAATTATTCATCTTGTTTTTACCATCGGGGTAGCGTGTTGCCAGCTTGGTTACAGCACCAGATGTTAAATTTGTTCTAGTTGCCCTCGATTTTACATCATTCAGTTGTGCATCTGCACCAAAAGTAAGTTCGCTGTTTCCTATATCTTTTCTGGCACTAATGGCAATGCCAAATACTTTTACTTTTTCAACCTGGCTGTCAAAACGCATGTATCGCCTGTATTCCCTTGTTTGTCTGCTTTCTTCAATATCCTGATAGTTTATGTTTGCTTTCAAGGCATCTAAAAAGCCAATTTTATTTGCATTAAGCTCGTATGCGCCCATTATTCTTTTTTGCGGGCCATAATACCATTCGGCATAGCGTAGTGTGGTTCCAATGGAGCCTCCAAAATTTCTTATATCCTGTAACCTGTCGTAGCGTGGTACATTGGTTGTGTTGGATAATTGAAAATTCAATGAATGAGAAATACGATCATTCTGTTTGAATAATAATTTTTGAATGATGTCCCACTGCTTGTATCCCGAAAACTTTTGTACACGGTCATCCGAATTTGTGAGTACCGTATCTACCCCGTTTATATTACCCACGTATGTGCTTCTTCTTCCAAAATTGGGATATTTACTCAGGTATTGGCTTCCCATTTTCATATCTCCAAAATCGCTGTAATTGTACGATTGAAACCAGGCGATTTTTTTACCACCTAAACTTACATCGGCATGTATGGTTTTTTCATTATTAACACTACTGTATCTTGTAAATGCCGAACCAGTAGTTACAAATTTTTTATCTCCAGATAATACCGGTGATTTGGTAATCAAGTGTACAACGCCCCCAAGCGCATCGCTTCCGTAAATGGTAGAGGATGGGCCATACATAACTTCCACCCGGCTAAGTGAATTCTGATCTGTGGTAATTACATTTTGTAGATGACCGCTGCGATAGATTGCATTATTCATTCTTACACCATCTATAACTAAAAGTACCCGGCTTGCTTCAAACCCACGTAACACAGGGCTGCTACCACCTTGCTGACTTTTTTGTACAAATATTTTTCCGGTGTTTAACAACAGATCGCCGGTGTTTTGTGCATTAGCCTGTGCAATGGTTTTGGAAGAAATAACGTCAATTTTTTGGGCAATATTTTTTTTCTTTTCTGCAAAATTACTGGCAGATATTACAATCTCTTCCAGATCAATTTGTTTTATAACGGTGTCTTTGATGTTGTTTTTTTGCTGGGCAAACCCGCTAGAAATCAATAGCAGTAAACAGGATGATATAAATATCCTCTTCATAAAAATTAATTTAGTAAAATAAATAGTTCTTACAATGCAAGGTGCATAGCAAAGCAGCGCTGCTAAGAGCGCCCAATAGAAAGATGATATTTAACTAACAGGGAGGGTGTATGGGTGGATGTAGATGTGCTTCCGGTATTATTTCAAAAAAAGGCTGGTATTGTTGAGAAACCAATTGCCAATTCCCTCCATCTATGGTAAATTCGTTATAGCAGAAATAAACAGAAATAAATAAAAATTTGATTGCCTGCTGGCCCAATGGATTTTGAGATTGGTTTTTCTGTTTACCAAGTTTTGATATTTGTTGCACTAACTGATCTTCTTTATGATCAAAAAAACCTGTAAAAATAATATTGGCTCCAATAACTTTAAAAGACTTTACATCAAATAGTTTACCGTCAATCTTAATTTCCTTTCCCGCTTTAACCCAAACTATATTTCCGGCATTAACTGTAACTGTTTCAAGTAATTCTGTTTTAAACCGCTGCATTCTCTGATGTTGTAATAATTGTTGTTTTAAAAGGATACCTGCCGAAAAAAGCAACGGCAATGCCACCAAAAGCAGCAACCCTAAAACAGTAATTTGTTTTTTTTTAGTATGCATTTTAAAAAAGAGAGTAAAGTTAGCCATTATTTTTTTCTAACCAGGCTGTCTGCAGGATAGTTAGCCTTAATGCTGTCTCTTATAGAAATAACCCAGTTGGTAAGTGTTAACTTTTGCTGATTATCGAGTTTGGCATTTTTATGTAACCACAGGTAATTATTAAGAGGCATTTCATCCTCTTTAACCTCCTTATTTATTTCATCCAGTTTTTTGTATTGCCTTCCAATGCGGTAAGCGGCAAATTCTGAAAAATTTAATTCTTTTTTTCCTTCCTGTACATGATCATTTAACCACCACGCAACAGGTTGAATATTGGCATACCAAGGGTAAACGGTGTTATGGCTGTGGCAATCGTAGCAGCTACTTTTAAGTATTACCTGCACATTTTCTGGCACCGTATAAATTTTACTGATATCATTGCCGCTGATTACACCTGACTTGTTTTTAGCAGGGCGAATGAATTGTATGATAATAAAAATCAGCAATAAAATCTGAAAGGTTCTTTTTAAAATTTTCTTCAGCATAAAATTTTCTTCAGTTTAATTAAATAAAATATTACCCGTCATCTCTTTGGGTATCGGCAAATTCATCAATGTTAAAATTGTCGGCGCAATATCACCCAATTTCCCTGGTTTAATATTTTCTTTCCAATCGTTATCAATTAAAAAAAGAGGAACCAGATTCAGGGTATGAGCCGTGTTTGGTGTACCATCTGCATTAATGGCATAATCAGCATTGCCATGATCGGCAGTTAAAAACACGGCATAATTATTTTGCAGTGCGGCAATAACCACTTTTTCAACACACTGGTCAACGGTTTCAACGGCTTTAATAATGGCTTCCCAAACGCCTGTATGGCCAACCATATCTGCATTTGCAAAGTTCAGGCAAATAAAATCGGCCGACTTGTTATTTATTTCATTCACAATTTTTTCTGTCACTTCTACAGCACTCATCTCCGGCTGTAAATCGTAGGTGGCAACTCTTGGAGACTGCACCATGATTCTTTTTTCTCCTTCAAAAGGTACTTCTCTGCCACCGCTGAAGAAGAAACTCACATGCGGATATTTTTCTGTTTCGGCAATGCGTATCTGTGTTCTATTATTTTGCTGCAGCATTTCGCCAAGGGTATTTTTCAAATCATCATTTTCAAAAACTACCTGCACGTTTTTAAATTTATTATCGTACTGTGTCATTGTGGTATAATGCAGGTCCAGTTGCTTCATATCAAACTCAGGCATATCAGTCTGCGTAAGTACTTCTGTTATTTCCCTGCAACGGTCTGTTCTAAAATTAAAACAAATCACCGCATCGCCGTTCCGTATGTTTGGGGTAGATAGGTTTTGGTTGATGATGGGTTTAATGAATTCATCAGTAACTCCAGCATCATAAGATTGTTTAACTGCAGCCAGCATATCATTTGCTTTGCTGCCGGTACCATTAACCAGCGCATCGTATGCCAGTTTAACCCTTTCCCAGCGCTTATCACGATCCATGGCATAATAGCGGCCGGTTACAGTTGCAATTTTGCCCACGGTAGCATCAAGATGATTTTGCAGATCTGTTAAAAAGCCCAATCCGCTTTTAGGATCTGTGTCTCTGCCATCGGTAAATGCATGTACCATTACATTTGTTAATCCTTCAGCCTTGCAAAGACTGGTTATTGCTTTAACATGGTTTAAGTGCGAATGCACGCCACCGTCGCTAACCAAACCAATCAGATGCAGGGGTTTGTTATTATCGTGGGCATATTTTATTGAATTATGCAACACTTCATTTTTTGCAAATTCGCCGCTTTTAATGGCAACATTAATACGCTGCAATTCCTGGTACACTATGCGGCCGGCACCCAGGTTCAAATGCCCTACCTCACTGTTTCCCATCTGACCCTCCGGTAAACCTACATCTTCTCCACAGGTTACCAGGGTGGTATTTGGATATTTTGCGTATAAAGTACTTACAAACGGCGTTTTGGCATGCTGTATGGCATCGCTTTTTTCAACTTT
>Ga0105046_10019427_pt1 | contig 10307 bp, 12 predicted proteins | sample MAT03_FD_78385 | JGI IMG/M metagenome (GOLD analysis project Ga0105046, IMG submission 78385) | Freshwater microbial communities from Lake Fryxell liftoff mats and glacier meltwater in Antarctica - MAT-03 (megahit assembly) | ecosystem: Environmental > Aquatic > Freshwater > Ice > Liftoff... | reverse complement strand
CCCCAACAAATGCCCTGTCATGGACTTGGTGGAGTTCACCACCACCTTTTTTGCATGGTCGCCGAGGGCCGCCTTGATGGCGTTGGACTCGTTGATGTCGCCCAAAGGTGTCGAGGTGCCGTGGGCATTGACGTAATCCACCTGATCGGTGTTGACCCCTGCGTTGCGCAAGGCACTCACTATGGCGCGGCGCGGGCCATCCATGTTGGGTGCGGTCATGTGCCCCGCATCGGCACTCATGCCAAAGCCAGCCAACTCGGCGTAAATTTTCGCGCCACGGGCTTTGGCGTGTTCGTACTCTTCCAACACCATAACGCCAGCACCCTCCCCCAAAACAAAACCGTCACGATCCCTGTCCCAGGGACGCGACGCTGTCGCGGGGTCATCATTGCGAGTGCTCAGGGCGCGCATGGAAGCAAAACCACCAACACCCAAAACCGACACCGACGCCTCAGAGCCACCGGCAACCACTACGTCAGCGTCACCGTACTCGATCATGCGCCCGGCCTGACCAATGCAATGCAAACCAGTGGTGCAGGCGGTCACGATCGCCAGGTTTGGCCCCTTGAAACCAAACCGGATGGACACATGTCCGGCAATCATGTTGATGATGGTGGATGGTACAAAAAAAGGCGAAATTCGGCGAGCGCCACGTTCCACAAACTCCGTGTGAACGTTTTCGATCATCGGCAGACCGCCAATGCCCGAACCGATCACGCAACCAATGCGTGTGGCCAGTTCTTCGCTCAAGGCCCCACCTGTGGGAAGCCCTGAATCCACCACTGCCTGAGCGGCAGCCGCCACCCCATAATGGATGAAGGTGTCCATGGTGCGTGCTTCTTTGGCACTCATGTACGACTCGATGTCAAAGCCCTTGACCTCCGCTGCAATTTTGCAATTGAAGGTGGACGCATCAAACTTGGTGATCAAGCCAACACCCGACTGGCCAGCGAGCAAATTGGCCCAAGTGGTATCGACCGTGTTTCCCACGGGACTGACACAACCCAAACCGGTAACAACGACACGACGACGAGACATAGGGATCAACAGTCAGTGGTTTGTCTGTAATAAGTTGCGCCCATGGAGTGGGCGCAACTGCGAATGAGGTGCTCAGTGAAACGGGACTACGACAACCCAGCAATGCTTCACTGACGCTTGCGGTTCTCTCAGGCCGAACCGCAGGAAAAAAGCTTAGGCCTTCTGGTGGGTATTGGCGTAATCAATGGCGTTTTGCACCGTGGTGATCTTTTCAGCATCTTCGTCCGGGATTTCAATGCCAAACTCATCTTCAAGTGCCATCACCAGTTCAACTGTGTCGAGAGAATCAGCACCCAGATCAGCCACAAAGGCCTTTTCATTGGTGACTTGAGACTCTTCAACACCGAGTTGTTCGGCAATGATTTTTTTAACGCGTGCTTCAATATCGCTCATGGATTCCCTCTGAGGGTTGTAAAAAGATTTGTGATTTTAGCCGGGCTTGGAAAGCATCCATGAACCCGACTCCGAACTTGCAAAATAAGCCTGTTTATATACGAGAACGCTTACATGTACATGCCGCCATTGACATGCAATTCCTGCCCTGTGACATAGGACGCCTGGGGCGATGCCAAGTAGGCAACCGCGTGGGCAATGTCAGACGGTTTGCCCAGATGCCCAAGTGGAATTTGTGACAACAATGCTTTTTGCTGCGCATCGGCCAAATGTGCCGTCATGTCGGTTTCAATGAAACCGGGGGCGACACAGTTGACGGTGATGTTGCGCGAACCCAGTTCACGTGCCAGCGCACGTGTCATGCCCGCCACGCCCGCCTTGGCCGCAGCATAGTTGACTTGCCCCGCGTTGCCCGAGGCACCCACCACAGATGTGATGCTGATGATGCGGCCATAACGCTGCTTCATCATGGTGCGCATCACCGCGCGGCTCATGCGAAACACCGCCTTCAGGTTGGTGTCAAGCACCGCATCCCACTCATCGTCTTTCATGCGCATAGCCAGGTTGTCACGCGTGATGCCGGCGTTGTTCACCAAAATATGCAAGCCACCATGGGCCTTGACCACACTGTCAATCAGCGCATCCACGCCTGCGGCGTCATTCACATCAAGGGCCATGCCACTGCAACCGGGATAAGCCGACAGGGCCTGCGACAGTTTCGCTGCACCGTCTTCGGTGGTGGCCGTGCCCACCACCTTCAAGCCCCGCTTGGCCAACTCCAGCGCAATCGCAGCGCCAATGCCGCGCGAGGCCCCGGTCACCAAGGCCACTTGGCCTTCAAACTTGATTTCACTCATGTGTTTATGCTTCCAGAACAAATGTTTTGACGTCAGTCAGGCTGGCCAAGTCCAGCAGGGCCAAGCCTTGCATCTCAGGGTTGATGCGTTTGGTCATGCCGGCAAGCACCTTGCCAGGACCGCACTCTACCAAGGTCGGCAACCCACGTGCAGCCATGGCTTGCACACACTCCACCCAACGTACCGGGCCAAAGGCTTGACGGTACAGCGCATCACGAATTCTGGTTGCATCTGACTCAACAGCGACATCAATGTTGTTGACGACGTCAATTTGTGGTGAGGCAAACGCTGTGTCATCGAGCTTGGCTTTGAGCTTGAGCGCGGCTGGCTTCATCAAACTCGAGTGAAACGGGGCCGACACCGGCAAGGGCAAGGCACGCTTTGCGCCCATCGCCTTGAGCGCAACACAAGCTTGTTCAACGGCTGCCTTGGAGCCTGCGATCACCGTTTGACCAGGGTCATTAAAATTGACCGCCTCCACAATCTCGACGGATTGTTGACCGAAAGAAGCCGTGACCTCGGCACAGCCAACGATGACTCTAGCTGCATCCAGACCCAAAATCGCCGCCATGGCACCTTGCCCGACTGGCACCGCTTCTTGCATGGCCTGCGCCCGAAAACGCACCAAAGGCGCCGCCTGAGTTAGCGTCAGCACGCCTGCCGCCACCAAAGCCGAATACTCACCCAGGGAATGCCCGGCCACCGCCTGCGGGGCCACACCCACCTCGACCATCCAGACACGGTAAGCCGCCACGCCCGCTGCCAGCATGACCGGCTGGGTGTTGGTGGTGAGTGCCAGTGCTTCTTTGGGGCCTTCCTTGATCAAGCGGCCAATGTCTTCGCCCAGCGCCTCAGAGGCCTCGGCGAGCGTCTGACGAACTTGCACATGGTCACCCCAGCCATCAAGCATGGCTACGGACTGCGACCCCTGGCCCGGAAAAACAAAAGCAAACGGTTTCATATTTTAAATAAATATATATTAAATAAGGTTCAAGCCCTTATAGGTAATGCGTTAGTAGCTACAAGTTAAGCAGCACCGCACCCCATGTAAAGCCACCACCTACAGCCTCCAGCAACAGCGTTTGGCCAGGTTTTATCTGGCCGCTGCGCACGGCACTGTCAAGTGCCAGTGGCACCGACGCCGCCGAGGTGTTGCCATGCTGATCCACCGTGACCACCACTTTGTTCATTGGCATCTTGAGTTTGCGTGCCGTGCTTTGCATGATGCGGATATTGGCCTGGTGCGGAATCAGCCAATCAATGTCGGCAGCTTGTTTGCCAGCCTTGGCCAGCACCGCGCGGGCCGCCTCATCGAGCACGCCCACTGCCAGCTTGAACACAGCCTGGCCATCCATGCGCAACATCGGGTCACCCAGCACCTGCCCGCCGCTGACGTGCCCAGGCACACACAAAATATCGCTGTAATGACCGTCGGCATGGATGTCCGTTGCCAAAATGCCAGGTGTATCGGACGCCTCCAGTACCACCGCACCGGCACCGTCACCAAACAACACACACGTCGTGCGGTCCTTGAAATCCATCAGGCGCGAAAACACTTCAGCGCCGACCACCAGCGCTTTTTTGGCCGTGCCCGAGCGAATCAGCGAATCTGCCAATGTGAGCGCGTAGACAAATCCACTGCAGACCGCCTGCACATCAAACGCCGGACCACCCTTGGCACCCAGTTTGCTCTGCAAAATACAGGCGGTGGAAGGAAACACCATGTCAGGTGTCGAGGTGCCCACTATGATCAGGTCAATGTCCCGGGCATCGACACCAGCTGCGGCCAACGCATGGCGTGAGGCGATCAGCGCCAGGTCACTGCTGTAAACACCTGCGTCGACAAAGTGCCTGGCTCGAATGCCGGTTCGCTCAACAATCCAGTCATCGCTGGATTCCACCCCTTGCGCAGCCAACTCGGCCACCAGGTCAGCATTGGTCAAGCGGCGCGGTGGCAGATGACTGCCAGTGCCAGTGATACGGGAATAAATGTTCATGACTTAGACGGTAACGGCCGATTCCGGCTTGACTGACACTGCAGAATCGCCCAAAAGTGGCGCTGCATGTGCAATCCTGACCCGAACCCGATCCAGCAAATTATTTCGGGCTGCATCATACGCCCGACCCAGGGCATAACCAAACGCCAGCTCGTCGGCAGAACCGTGGCTCTTGAACACCAGACCGCGCAAGCCCAGCAATGCGCCACCGTTGTAACGCCGATGATCCATGCGCTTTTTAAGTGCAGATATCACCGGGTAAGCGGTCAATGCGGCCACTTTGGTGAAAATGTTGCGAGAAAATTCTCTTTTAAGAAAATCAACAATCATGCCGGCCAGGCCTTCGCTGGCCTTGAGTGCAACATTGCCGACAAATCCGTCACACACCACGATGTCAGCTGTACCTTTGAAAATGTCGTTGCCTTCGACATTGCCATAAAAATTCAGATCACCGGATTTACCCGCAGCACGCAACAATTCACCTGCTTTTTTGATCACTTCATTGCCCTTGATGGCTTCTTCACCAATGTTGAGCAATCCAACTGTGGGGTTTTCTTCGCCACTTAGCACCGACACCAGGGCGGAACCCATCACGGCAAATTGCAGCAGATGCTCGGCGGTGCAGTCCACATTGGCACCCATGTCTAACACCGTGGTGGCTGAGCCTTTGGCATTCGGAATTTGCCCGGCAATGGCAGGACGATCAATACCATCGAGTGTTTTCAGAAGATAGCGGGAAATCGCCATCAAAGCACCAGTATTGCCGGCAGATACCGCTGCTTGTGCAAGCCCCTCTTTCACTTGCACAATCGCTACACGCATCGACGAGTCTTTTTTGCGGCGCAGTGCGACTTCCAGCGGGTCATCCATGGTGACCACTTCGCTTGCCACGACCACCTTGGCGCGCGCATGTGAATAACCCGCCATGCTTTGAGGCAAACCCACCAGAATCAACTGCACATCCGCATGTTGATCTAGAAAACGTGTGCATGCAGGCAAGGTGACACGCGGACCGTGGTCACCGCCCATGCAGTCGACAGCAATAGTGATCATGAATAACAGGTCGCCCAACAAACAAGGAAGACAAGTCCGACAAATATCGGACCAAACTATCAAACCCAGAAAAGCAAAAGCCCGGGGCTACACGCTTGGTAGCCCCGGGCCTTGGGTGTTTGGCTGAATTTAGGCTTCAGATTTGCTCTTGAGCACCTGACGGCCCCGGTAAAAACCGTTCGGGCTGATGTGGTGACGCAAATGGGTTTCACCAGTGGTCGCTTCGACAGCGATACCAGGAACAACCAAAGCATTGTGTGAGCGGTGCATACCGCGTTTTGAAGGTGACTTCTTGTTTTGTTGGACGGCCATGTTCCGCTCCTTAAGGCTGTGGACTGCCGCAAAAGCAGCAACCGGGGATTGTTAAAAAGCGCACATCAACCATGCGCAAAGACACCAGAGTATAACCGACCTCAGCGAGTTCTCAAACCGTCACTTTTTCTCGGGATTTTTCAGGCCAGCCAACACTGCAAACGGATTGGGATTGGCCGGGACATCTTCAAAATCAGCGTCGACCGCTGCCAGCTTGATGGCGACCGGGCAGGTGTCGTGACGCGGCACCACCGGCAAGTCCATCAGCACCTCGTCTTCGATCAGCGCCTGCAGGTCAAATTCCCGGCTCGACACCAACAAATCCTCCAACGACTCATCGTCTTCAAGCTCAGCCTGCGCTTCAGTGTCAACAAACCGATAAGACCGATCAATCTGCACAGGTATGTCAACGGCAGTCAGACACCGCTGACAGGTCAAGGGCAAACTCACATCCACACCCAAATAAAGGCACACTTGCGGCTGGTCCGCCTGCCCGGGTTGAAGCTCAAATCGAGCGGACCAGTTCAGAACGTTTTCAGTCCCAAGACCCTCAGTCTCTAGGATCAATCGCTCATAATTCAATAGCATATCATGCCCAGCAAGTTGCATGGACGCTTGGCCGGCGTGTTTGATGTCAAGTTTGGGGGGGGAAGCATGTTCACTCATAGCTGCAGTGTAAGAGAATCAGGCCATGACTGAATCTACACCACGCCAACTGATATTGGCCTCCACCTCCGTGTACCGCCGCCAATTGCTGGAACGGCTACGACTTCCGTTCATTGTGATCGCCTCCGATGTCAATGAAACATCGTTACCCGACGAGCGCCCCGACCAACTGGCTTGTAGGCTGGCTTTGGCAAAAGCACGCGCCGTTGCCACGATACATCCAGACAATGTGGTCATCGGCTCAGACCAAGTGGCTGACATGAACGGCCAGGCGCTGGGCAAACCGGGAACCCATGCGCGCGCCGTGGATCAGTTGCAACGCATGCGAGGGCAGACTGTGATTTTTCAGACCGCAGTGGCGGTGGTCTGCCAGGCCACGGGATTTGAGCAAACAGAGTTGGCGCAGGTCAAGGTTCAATTCAAACCTCTGACCGATGCGCAGATTGAGCGCTACCTGCTGGCAGAGCGGCCCTACGACTGTGCAGGCAGCGCCAAAAGTGAAGGGCTAGGCATTTCCTTGTTGACACGGATCGACAACGACGACCCCACTGCGCTGATTGGCTTGCCATTGATTCGCACCTGCCAACTGTTGGAAGCCGCCGGGCTCAAGGTGCTGTGACGATGCCCCAGAGCACCACAGTTTCAACCAAAGGCCGACTTTATCTGGTGCCGGCACCGCTTGACTTTGGCTGTGCCGAAACCCCTGATTTACGCGCCACGATGCCCATGGGTACGGTCACTGTGGCCGCCAGTTTGTCACAGTGGATTTGCGAAAACGCCAAATCAGCCCGCGCCTACCTTAAACGTGTGAACGACATCACGCCACTGTGTCAACCGATTCAAGCGATGTCACTGGTAGAACTGCCACGCGAAGTGCACAAAAAGGGAGACCATCACGGCAATTTTGACGCCCGCCCCCTGCTTCAACCTGCGCTGCAAGGTCAGCACATTGGTCTGGTCAGCGAAGCTGGCATGCCGGCGATTGCCGACCCGGGCTCATCGGTGGTTCGCGCCGCCCATGAGTTGGGCATTCACGTGGTGCCGCTGGTCGGCCCGGTGTCTTTGCTGCTGGCGTTGGCTGCCAGTGGGCTAAATGGACAAAATTTTGCGTTTGTGGGCTATTTGCCACAAGACCCACAAGACCGCGTCACGCGCATTCGCGAGCTGGAATCGTTGGCCTTGAAATCCGGGCAAACCCAGCTTTTTATTGAAACACCCTATCGCAATCTGGCCATGCGCCAGGCCTTGCTGCAAACACTGCAACACAACACACGGCTTGCCATCAGCAGCGGGCTGACGCTTGACAGCGCATGCATCACCAGTGACTGCATCAAAGAATGGAAACAAAAACCAGCACTACTGAACAACGCGACACCTGCCGTGTTTGCCATTGGGCGCTAAGGCGGTCAAATAGGCCGGCATGGTTTCTGACCAGCCATTGCCAAGTGACTCAATGCATGGCCGCAGTTGCCTTGAAGGCCTGAATCGCACCCGCCCCAATCGCCACACCAAAACGCTTGACCAGGCGTTCTGCCACGTTGTCGCGTCGAGTGTAGTCAATGATTTCTTCGGCCTTGACCACCTCGCGGGCCACGAAGTCAAGGCTGCCGAGGTGGTCAGCCAAACCGATGTCAATTGCCTGCTCACCACTCCAGAACAGACCACTGAACGTCTCGGGAGTCTCCTTCAGACGCGGTCCGCGTCCGGCCTTGACCACCGCGATGAACTGCTGATGGATCTGGTTCAACATGGTCTGGGCGAAGGCCCGTTGCGTCTCGGTTTGCGGGCTGAAAGGGTCTAGAAACCCCTTGTTCACGCCGGCGGTCATGAGGCGGCGCTCGACGCCAAGCTTGTCCATGAGACCGGTAAAGCCAAACCCATCCATAAGCACACCGATGCTTCCCACGATACTGGCTTTGTCGACAAAAATCTGGTCGGCTGACACCGCGATGTAGTAGGCCGCCGAAGCCGCTGACTCCTCCACCACGGCGTACACCGGCTTTTTATGCAGGGCCTTGAGACGCAAAATTTCATCGTTGATGATGCCAGCCTGCACCGGACTGCCACCTGGAGAATTGATCAACAACACCACCGCCTGTGCACCCGTGTCTTCAAACGCAGCGCGCAAGGACGACACGATCAGGTCGGCACTTGCCTCGGCACCGGACGCGATTTCTCCTTTGATTTCAATCACTGCGGTATGCGGGGTGGACACATCCTGCCCGACACCACCCTGGCTAAATCCTACCCAAACCAGTGTCACAAAGAGGCCAAGCCACGCCAACCGGAAAAATGTTCGCCATCGGCGCGCTGAGCGTTGCTCGTTCAGGGTCGCAAAGGCCAGTTTTTCAAGCGTGTCACGTTCCCAACCAGAGGCAGACGAAAAACGTTCATCTACTACATTTTTTGTAGCGTTAACCTCTTTGTTATCTTGGGCCAAAGCGTCATTTTTCATAAATTCATTGGCAGCGGGAGGTGCCCCGGAGCCAGGCGTGACGGGATCGTTCATGTTAAATAGCAGATTGAAATTTGTCTGAAGTATGCCAGTGCACCAAGCCATCAGCCTCTGACACCTCGATTTTGACCAAACCTCCACGACAAGGCCCCATGCGGCACTGCCCATTCCGCGGGGCATACATGGCACCATGGGTGGCGCAGATCAGCCAGTGCCCAGTGGTGTCAAAAAACTCGTTTGGTTGGTAATCCATCTCCATCGGCACGTGGCTGCAGCGGTTCAAGTAGGCATACACCTGCCCCTGGTAACGCACGACAAAGGCGGCTTGGCTCTGGCCAAAATAAAGCACCTCAAAGGGGACGGCTCGGCCGCTGTCAACCAGGTCTTGCGAATGGCAAAGAAAAATGGCTTCCGTGCTCATGCCCTGCGCTCAGGCATGCGCCCTTAGCCAATCATGCAGTTGCGTCACATCATGTGCCACGTACAACGGGCTGAGCGCGTCAAAGGCGCCAGGCTCGTGGGCCCCATAACTGACACCCACACTTGCACAACCAGCGTTCAACGCCATTTGCAGGTCATGTGTGGTGTCACCAATCATCAAGGTACGCTCTGCGGGCACGCCACACTCGGCCATCAGTTCGTGCAACATCAACGGGTCAGGCTTGCCGGCGGTCTGGTCGGCGGTGCGTGACGCGTCGAAGGTGCCCACAAGAATCGATGTGGCCAGCGCCTCATCCAGCCCGCGGCGGCTTTTGCCAGTCGCCACGGTCAGCACATGGCCCCGTGACTTCAAGTCCGCCAACATGGGCAACACCCCTGAAAACAGGCTGATTTCATGCTGAATCGCGAAATAGTGGTGCCGGTATCGATCCCCCAGCAAGGGATAACGCTCTTTGGGTACATCCGGTGCGGCATGTGCCAAAGCCTGCATCAAACCCATGCCAATCACATAGGAGGCTTCTTCATGGCTAGGCTTTTTACCGCCCACATCCACCACAGCCGCCTGAATACAGCGCGCAATGATGGCGGTTGAGTCAAACAGGGTGCCATCCCAGTCAAAGGCGATCAAATCAAAACGTCGTTGTGTCATGAATGAGGGCGCGCAAACGCAGGTAGTAAAGCGTATTGGGTCAGCTCAGGCGGTAACTCGGCCAATACCTCCAAACGCTCACCGGTGCCGGGGTGATTGAACTGCAGGCGCCAGGCGTGCAGAAACATGCGTTTGAGGGCTGGAATAGCATTGGCACGGGCCAACGCCTTGTTGAGTTCAAAGTCGCCATATTTGTCGTCACCCAAAATCGGAAAACCTTCGCTGGCCAGGTGCACACGAATCTGGTGAGTGCGGCCGGTCTTGATGGTCACCTCCAGCAAGGTTCCGCCCGGCAGGGTATCGCGCACACGCACCAATGTCACCGATGGCATGCCATCGGGGTCATCGCGGGACACCACTTTGACCCGGCGCTCTCCCGCCTGCGGCTCGCTGCCATCCAGCATATATTTATGCAAAGGCTTGTCCAGCACTTTGAGCCTGGCTGG
>Ga0105046_10019423_pt1 | contig 10308 bp, 10 predicted proteins | sample MAT03_FD_78385 | JGI IMG/M metagenome (GOLD analysis project Ga0105046, IMG submission 78385) | Freshwater microbial communities from Lake Fryxell liftoff mats and glacier meltwater in Antarctica - MAT-03 (megahit assembly) | ecosystem: Environmental > Aquatic > Freshwater > Ice > Liftoff... | reverse complement strand
GCCTTGAACGGTGGGGGCGCGCACTCGTGCTGCGCGTAGGCGATGTACCCGCAGAACTCGGAGTCCTGGTGGGCGGCGTGCTCGAAGGCGCTCTCTCGCGCGGTCTGTCGCGATCCAGTGAACTCGTCGCCTTCACCGGTAACGGCGACACCGCCTATCTCGTCGTCTCGCCTGCTACGGCCGAGCGCGCTCGCTCGCTCCGCAACAGCGGCCAAGGGCTCGGTCATGTGATCGAGGATCTGCACAAGGGAGCTGCCTCGTGAGCCAGGAAGCGCGGCTGACACAGCTGAATCAATTGCTGACGCGCGTGCAGACGCGCGCTGGCGCGCCGCGACCGGCTGGGCAGTCTACCGTGGCTGCGCAACCCGCTCCCGTGGTCGCCGCAGCTCCCGGCCTCGAGCTCGACGAAGCTTTCGGTCAGGACGCCGCGCCGCCGGCAGCTTCTTCGCGGCCCGTGCTCCAAGCCGCGGCGCCGCCGAGTGCCGCGGCTCCAAGCAGTGCCGACTTCGAAGAACTCGAAGATCTGGGCGATATCGAAGAAGTCGACGGCGCTGAGATCGATCTCGAAGAGCCTGCACCCGAAAGTCATTCGAGCCCGGTCGCCGGCACGATGGAGCAGGCGCTGGCCTCGGCCGCCGAAGCACCCCCGCGCACGCCTCCGCCCGAATCCGGTGCCGAGCCGACGCAGCATGTGCATGTGCCGCCGCACCGCGGACCCACGATGGAGCAACTGGGTGAGACCATCTCGCTCGAGGAAGGCCCGAGTCGCGCCTTCGAACTCGACGAACCGCTGGGCGACGCCGAGCGCAACCCGAGCGAAGCTCCCGCATCGAGCGGCCAGCTCGAAGCCGATCTGCCGCTCTCCAGCTTGCGCGGCTACGAGGACAAGAACCTCAATCTGCAGTCGCCACCCGAAGCGCGCGCCGAGCTCGAGCGGGTGCGCTTGGGTCAACCGCAAAATCTCGAGGCCGAGGTCGTGCAGCGTCCGTTGATTTCGACCAACGTGGTCGACTTCGTCGGCGCACATCAGTCGTTCGCGCCCGAGAGTTTTGCGCAACTCCTCGACGCGTCTCTCGCTCTCTAATCCTCCAAGCTCAGCGTTCGAGGTGAGCGCGACAACGTTCCAGCAATCGGACGAAGACCTCGGGATCGTCGCGCTGCTCGAAGGGCAGCCAATCGATGTCTTCTTCGCGGAGCCAGGTGCGTTGCCGCCGTGCGAACACGCGCGTGGCCCGTGCGATTTCGACCGCGAGCGCTTCGCTGTCGCTGGCTTGGCCACGCGTTAGCGCGTCTTTCACTTGCCGGTAGCCCACGGCATTCATGGCGCGCGCGTCCGCGAAGCCCCGCATCGTGAGGCTCTCGACTTCTTCGACCAGGCCCGCGTCGAGCATCGCGCGGGCTCGGACTTCGACGCGCTGGTCGTGGGCGGAGCGTTGCCAACCAAGGCCGAGCAGGCGCGCGGCGTAGCGGGGCGTCCGAAAGCCGTGCTCGCCGTGCAAATCGCTCAGCTTCTTGCCGCACAGTTCGAACACTTCGAGCGCGCGGCTCACGCGCAACAGATCGTTCTCGTGCAGGCGCTGCGCGGTCTTCGCGTCGACGCGGGCCAGCTCGGCGTGGAGAGCTGCGCGACCTTCGCGTTCGGCGAACAACCTGTGCTTCTCGCGAATTTCGGCATTCCCCGCCGGGGCGTCGGCCAGACCGAACAACAATGCGCGCACCCACAAAAAGGTGCCGCCGCAGATGATCGGCGTGCGGCCGCGCCTGCGAATTTCGGCGATTGCGGCGTCGGCCAGGGCGATGAAGCGGCTGGCCTCGACCTCCTCGTGTGGCTCGGCGACGTCGATCAAATGGTGGGGCGCGAGCCTCTGCTCGCCCGGCGTCGGTTTGGCCGAGCCCAGATCGAAGTAGCGGTAGACCTGCACGCTGTCGGCGCTCACCACTTCGCCGCCCAGTTCGCAGGCCAGTCGGATGCCGAGTTGTGTCTTGCCCGAAGCGGTTGGCCCGACGACGACCAACAGCGGCGCGAGAGAACGCAGCGTCTCGGCCCCCAGCGCTCTCATGGCTCGTCGGCCTTGCGGAGCAGCGCGGAAAAACTGGTGAATGACAGCACCAGCCGAGCGCGCTCGGCTTCCGGCAGCTCGAGCTTGGCGAAGGCGCCAATCAACGCGCGCGCTTCGCTTTCACTCGGCGCTTCGCGCTCCGGGGCGCTGGCCAAATCCACCCAGCGATCCAGCACGAGACCTGCGCGATCCACCGTCACATCGCGCAGCACGAGGACCTCGGCGAAAGCACGCACGACCGATTCGGGTGCAACGCGTTCGAGGCGCGAGGGCAACGCGTGCAGACTGGCCGCTTGCGTGCCGCGCGTCCGGAGATCGAGGCCCAAACGGGAGGCCAACTCCTGGTGTTGCTCGACCGCGCTCACCTCAGCCGCGCCAAGCTCGACGGTGATGGGAAACAACAGAGCCTGACTGCGCAAGCTGCGCGCTTCGTAGTCGCGTCGCAGTTCCGCGCCAAGCACCAGGCGCCGCGTGGCGCGGGTATCGATCAGATAGAGCCCGTCGTCCCCTTCGCAGGCCAAAAAACGCCCCCGAAAACGCGCCAAGAAGCGCAGGCGCTTCCAACCGCTCTCGTTCGTTTCGCTCGCTGACTCGGGTGGCAGGTCGCTCGAGCGCACGTCGCGTACGACGTAAGCCGGCACGGGCTTTTCGTGTGTCCACGTCGAACGGCGGCGCGGCGTGGCTGCGGCAGTGGCCGGGGGTGGGCTCGGCGATGTCTTGGTAGCGGCGTCAGCCACCGGCGCAGCGGGCGCTCTTTCGCGCGTCTTCGGCGCTTCGCCAAAGGCGTTCTTGAGTCCTTGGGCCACGACGTTGAACAGAGCGTCCGCGACGGCGCGCGGATCGGCAAAGCGGACCTCCGTCTTTTGCGGATGGACGTTCACGTCGACCAGGTGCGGCGCCAGCTCGAGGTAGACGACGCCGCGCGGGTAGCGACCGCGCTCGATCAGCGTGCCGTAGGCCAGCGCAGTCGTGGCGGCCAACGCGCGGTCCTTGATCGGACGACCGTTGAGCACGAGCAGGAGGCCGGCGGTGCCCTGTCGTGCACGCTCCGGAGCCGATAAAAAAGCCTGGATATCCAGCGGTCCGCGCTGTCCGCCAAGAGCTTCCAGGGCTTCGCCTGTCAGAATTTGCGCGACCCGCTCGGCGCGTCCCGAGGCGCGCGGGTAGGAGCGGACGACGCGCCCGTCGCGCTTGAGAGTGAAGGCGACGTCGGGTCGGCTCAACGCAGCGCCTTCGACGACGTCCGAAACGTGACTCGACTCGGTGCCGGTAGAGCGCAAGAATTTGCGGCGTGCGGGCACGTTGTAGAACAGCTCGGCCACGCTGATGGTCGTGCCGATGGGCGCGCCGACGGGGCTGAGAGTGGGCTTGCCGGAGCCAAAGCTGAGCGCGCTGCCGCTATCGAACGCTCGCGCTCGAGTCTTGAGGCTAAAGCGACTGACGGCGGCGATGCTGGGCAGCGCCTCACCGCGAAAACCGTACGAGCTGAGGCTATCCAAATCGGCGAAGGCGCGCAGCTTGCTCGTAGCGTGCCGCTCGACCGACAGCTCTGCATCTTCGGGGCTCATGCCCCGGCCATCGTCGCTGATCTCGATCAGTGCGATGCCGCCTCCTTCGATACTGATCTCGATACGCCGGGCGCCGGCGTCCAAGGCGTTCTCGACCAGCTCCTTGACGACGCTGGCTGGACGCTCGACCACTTCGCCGGCTGCGATTTGGCTGGCCAGCTCCTGGGGAAGTACCTGAATCGTCCGAGTCACCGCGCCCAACCTAGCTCAGGTACACCCTGCCAAAAACGAAAACGCCGCGGCCCCCAAGGGTCACGGCGTCATTCACGCAGAGCGGGGAATCAAGCTCCAGCTCCTCAGAGCGGAGAATCAAGCTCCAGCTGGGTAAACCGAGATCTGCTTCTTGGTGCGCGTCGCCCATTCGTACTTCACGACGCCGTCGACCTTGGCGAAGATGGTGAAGTCCTTGCCGAGACCGACGTTCTTGCCGGGGGCGAAGGTTTGACCGACCTGACGGACGATGATGCCGCCAGCGAGTATGCTCTCGCCGCCGTAAACCTTGACGCCACGGTTCTGGGCGCTCGAATCGCGACCGTTGCGTGTAGAACCGCCACCTTTTTTGTGTGCCATTAGCCCAGGACCTCCGTGATCTTCACTGCGGTGAAGGACTGACGATGTCCGTTCTTCCGCTTGTACTTCTTGCGCTTCTTGAACTTGAAGATGACGAGCTTCTCGCCGCGACCCTGCTCGACGATCTCTGCGAGCACCTTGGCACCCGCAACGAGGGGGCTGCCGAACTTGGGGGAGTCGCCGCCGAAGAAAAGAACTTCGTCGAACGTGATCTTGTCGCCAGCGGAGCCCTCGAGCTTCTCGATACGAACGAGATCGCCCTGGGTGACGCGGTACTGCTTGCCGCCGGTGCGGATAACTGCGTGTGACATGGGGAAGGGCCGCGAAAGCTAGACTCAGAGGGCTCCTCTGGCAAGGAATAGCGGAGCCTTTTGGATCCGATTTTCGGTGCCCCGGCCCGACTTTGCCCGGGGGGACACGCCAGAGCCTCCAACTACCGCTCAGGAGTTCAGGGGATGGGGCTAGTTTGGTCCCAGCTGCCCAAAAGATAGCGACCGAGGCCGACGCCGCCCGGCGTCACGTCGAGCTGAAGTTCACCAGCGCCCGGGATTGGACGGCTGATGCGCACCGCCTCGGCGAAGCGCGGCTGCAGTGTGGGTGGAATCTGGGCCAACAGGTCGCGCAACGCTCTATCGGCGAAGGCAGCGAGGGCCGCGCAACCGCTCGGCTCGCAGCGCACGACCCCGCGCGCGCCGCCCGACGGCGTGATCGACAAGGTGGCGCCGCCGAGCGCGACCAAGGGCGAGCGCGTGAACTCGGGGTCCATTCGCGTGAGCCAACCCGCCGGCAGCTCGAGACTCAAGGCGAGCGGGGGCTTGGTGCCGCGCGCCAACGCAGCGAGCGCCAGGCCGTGCTTGCCCGAGCGAGCCGACGCACCTGGGCCTCGGAGCAAACGTTCGAGCAACGGCCGCGCGCCGCGTGACGTCGAGAAAAGAACGCGCTCGCGGTAGCGGCCCAGCATGCCACTTGGACTCTCGACGAGAGAGAGTCCCTCTTGGGCTGGTACGACATGTCCACCCGAAGCGACGATCTTGTGGGTTGCGCAGGCGAAGAAAGCATCGCTCGTTTGGGCCGAGCCCAAGAAGAATGCCAGTTCGTCTGTCGGAGTCGCGCCCGGCGCAACTGCGAACACCACGCGCTCGGGTGCAGGCACGGCGTTGCACGGCGGACCCTCCGTGCCGAAAGGACGCGCGTTGCCCAGTTGGCCTTCGAATTCAACGACCAGCCAGGCGTTTTCCGGCAAAAGCGAGAGCGGCGACGCGTCCGGTTCTGCGCGAACGGGCGCGCTTGGCGCGGGCGCATCCGCGCTGCGCTCACGATTGCCGAGCAGGTATAGCCCACCGACGAGCGCTCCGACCACCGCGGAAGCCGCCGTGAGTTGCTTGACGAACGACGAGCCCGCCATCAGCTCGGGCTCGTCTGCTTCACGCGCGCCGCTCGCTCTTCGACCCAAGCGATCACCTGATCTTCGGGAGCGAATCCCGAGAGTCGACCCAGCTCTTGAATGCCGGTCGGGCTGGTGACGTTCACCTCGATCAACTTCTCGGCGATCAGGTCGAGACCGACGAACCACAGGCCGTGCGCTCGCAAGCTGGGCGCGAGCGCGTCGACGATATCTTGCTCGCGCAGCGTGAGGCTAGCGGCTTCGACCTGGCCCCCGACGTGGATGTTGGCGCGGATGTCGTCCTTGCGCGGCACGCGACGAATGGCGCCCAGCAGCTTGCCGTCGAGCAAGAGCACGCGCTTGTCACCTTTCTCGATCGTGGGCTCGAAGGCCTGGACCATGGCCAGCTGTTTGCCTTCGAGCGTCAACATGTCCGTCAGCGCGCGGTTGTTCTTGTCGCCCCGCCGGAGGAGCACGACGCTGCTGCCCCCTGCGCCATCGAGTGGCTTGAGCACCGCGGCTTGCTCCTGCTCGACGAACGCCAGTACGGCCGCCGGGCTGGCCGTCACGATCGTGCGCGGCATCCACTGGGCAAAGCGCAGCGCGAACAGTTTCTCGTTGGCGTCGCGTAAACCTTGCGGATCGTTGAGCACGAGGGTGCGCTCTTTCACCAAGTCGAGCACTTGGGTGAGGTGTAGGTAGGCCGCGTCGAAGGGTGGATCTTTGCGCACGAACACGGCGTCGAGTTCATCGAGCAGGACACGCTCGGGGCTACCCAAGCTCACATGCGGCGCGACGTTCGAAACGACGAGCGAGCGCGCGCGCCCGATGACGCCCTCGCCGTCGATGCCCACGTCGGTCGCCAGACAGTGCATACAGACGTGGCCGCGAGCGATGGCGGCGCGCGCAAACGCGAACGAAGTGTCCTTGTCGAAAAGCATGCCCTCGGCAGGGTCCATGACGAACAGAAAGCGCATGCGCCGAGCCTACACGCTGGGGACGAGAGCTCCCAGATGCTAGGACTGCGGCATGAATTGGCGCCTCTCGCTCGTGGCCTGCTCGCTGCTCGGCGCGGCTGCGGCGCTCGGTCAGTCGCCGACTCTCACGCGCCCCTCGGGCCAAGGCGTCGCCAGCGAGAATGCGACGGTCACTCGCGAAGCCTTGCAGGTGCTACAAGCCGGTGGTTCCGCTGCCGATGCAGCCATCACAGCAGCACTCGTGGCCGGTGTGACGGCGCCGACGTCGAGCGGACTTGGTGGTGGCGGCTTTGCGCTGCTCTGGGACGCCAAGACAAGAGCACCTTGGTTGCTCGACTTCCGTGAAACTGCTCCGGCTGCCCTCGACGCCTCCGTGCTCGAGCAACGCCCGCTCGCTCCGGCCCGCATGGGCCATTTGGTCGGTGTGCCCGGGGAAGGGCGCGGCTTGTTCGAGTTGCACCGCCGCGCCGGCAAATTGGCCTGGGCCAATCTGGTCCAACGCGCGGAAAAGCGAGCGCGCCAGGGCTACTTGGTGTCGCCGCACCTGGGCGCGATGTTGAGGGGCTCGTCGGCGGCTACCCTCACGCAAGTGCCAGGCCTGGCCGCGCTGTTCTTCCCCGGCGGAAAAGCTGCGGCCGTGGGCGTGCGGGTCGTCAATCTGCCTTTGGCCGAAACGTTGAAGCGACTCGCCGCCGAGGGCCCGGAGGCTCTCTATGGTGGGGCGATTGCGAACGAGATCGTGGAGGTGGCGCGCGCTCACGGCGGGACCCTCACGCTCGAAGACATGGCGCGCTACCAACCGATCGTGCGCGAGGTGATGCGCCTGCGTTACGAAGGCTACGACGTGCTCACCATGCCGTTGCCCTCGGCCGGTGGCCTGATGTTGGCGGAGGTCCTCCGGCTGTTTCCAGCCGAGGAACTGCGTCGCCTCGGTTTCGGGACGCCGGCCTACCGCCACCTGATCGCCGAAGGCCTGCGAGGCGCGATCGCCGATCGCATGCGCTACCTGGGCGACGGCGACCACGAGAAAGTCGACCTGAATGCGCTGCTCGACGAGCGACGTCTCGGACAAAGGCGCACCAGCATCGCGCTGGATCGAACGCACGCCTTGCCGCGTTTCGGTTTGGAGGGCGGAGGTACGCACCACCTGGTCACGAGCGATCGGCAAGGCAACGTCGTCAGCCTGACGACCACGGTCAACCGCTTGTTCGGAGCCAAGCTGATGGCCGAAAAGAGCGGCATCGTCCTGAATGACCAGCTGGACGACTTCACGAGCGTCGGGGCCGTCGCGCCCTTCGGTATGACCCAAAGCCCCAATCGTCCGCGCGCCTTGGCACGGCCGCTCAGCAGCATGACGCCGACGCTCGTGCTCTCCGCGGGACTGCCGCTGCTCGTGCTAGGTGGCTCCGGCGGCCCGGCGATTTCGCAGAATGTCGTACAAGTCCTGCTCGGCAGTCTTGTGTTCGGGCAGGAGCCTGCAGCGGCCGTCGCTGCTCCGCGCATCTACGTGCCGACCCAGAACGCGACGCTGATGGTCGAGACGACGACGAGCGCGGCCGACATCGCCGACCTCGAACAACGCGGCGAAATCGTCGCCAAGCTGCCGTTCAACAGCACGGCAGTGCAGGTCTTGCGCTTCGACGCGCCGCGTGTGCGTGGCGGCGCCGACCCGCGTAAGCACGGCGAAGCTCTCGCCGAGTGACGGTCAGTCCAGTGGCACGAAGAGCTGGTCGAATGACTTTTCGAAGTCAGCGGTCGACCGCTGCGACCAGTTCGGCACTCTCGCGGTCGGTCAAATCCGCCGCCACGGCGTAACCGATGCCTTCTTTTTCGCACGTCGCCACCGAGTAGCCGCTGCGCTTGCCCACGAACACGGCATCGTTGCCAACAACCGTGGGGTGCAAGGCGCGCACGGCGCGGAGCGGCATCTGATCGGGATTGTAGACGTAGAGCGTGAAGCGTCGACCATTCAGGCTGTAGTGAAGCGACGCCGCTTGGTTCTGATCGATCCGCACCATACTGGCTCCAAGGAAGCGCGCGCCGTAGCGGTCCAGGTTGGGTGGGTGCACCGGGAAGCCCAGCTCCGGCTCCATGCGATTGAAGGCGTTGCTGTCCAGCAACTCGGGATTGCCGGAGCGCGTGTGGTGCTGCACCAACAGATCGACCAAATTTTCGGCAGTCGAGGCCTGCTTCACGGCGACGCTGGGGGGATTGGAATTGAACAAAGCAGACTTCTGCGAGGCCAGGAAGCCGAGCGACAGGACGGCTGCTGCAGCCGCCGACAAAGGCGCGATCGTCTTCCAGCCGAGCGGTCGCGCGTGCGCATGCTGCTGTTCGCTCTCGAGCTTCTTGCATTCGGCAGCCAGAGAACCGCGGAGCCGTGCTTCGAAATCGGGACACATGCAGACGTCGGCAGCGGCGTGGCGCGTGGTGCGCGCGATGGCGCGCGATAGTTCGACTTCGGCCTGACAGGCGGAGCAGTGACGGAGATGGGCTTGGACGTCGAGGGTTCGCTCGGGGGACAGCTCGTCGTCTACGAAAGCTTCCAAGTACGAGCGAAGTTCCTCGCAGCTCATGATTGGCTCGCCTTTTTGGTGCGGTAGGAGTCGAGTGTGACCGGCGTCGCGACCCCTTCGATCACTACGGTTTCCGGGACCTCAGGAGCCAAGCCGAGCGCGCGGGCCTGATCGATCAAGCGCGTCTTGAGCAGGCGCCGACCGCGATGGAGGCGTGACATCACCGTGCCGATCGGGCAGCCGAGTGCATCTGCCGCTTCTTTGTAGGAGAGTTCCTGCATGTCGACGAGCAGCACGGCTAGTCGGAAGTCCTCCGGCAGCTCGTCGAGTGCCGCGCGAATCTCTTCTTCCAGGATCGGCCGGAGCGCATGTGCCTCGGGATCCTTGAGCGCCCGCAACGTCGCCGAACCCACCCAGCCCTCGCTGACTGGATCCAGATCTGCGGCGCCAAGCAGCGAGCGCTCGAGTACGCCGCGCTTGTACTTGTTGATGAAGGTGTTGGTCAGGATGCGCAGCAGCCAGGCGCGGAGGTTGGTCCCGACCTGAAACTGGTGACGAGCCCGCATGGCCTTGAGCAAGGTGTCCTGAACGAGGTCTTCGGCATCGGCTTGCCGACGGGTCATGCGCAGGGCGACTGCGTAGAGCGAACCGGCGTGGCCAATGGCCTCGCTCTCGAACTCGCGGTGCGGCAAGGAGGACTTTTCCGTTTGGGTCGTCATGCGGGGCTCTCGAACTCAACCGACCTCGTCGTTCAGTTATTCCTGAAACGCGGGCGGCTTGCAAAAAGCCTGGAGTTTGCCCATTTGGCGGCGTCGGATGTAGGTCGTGGTATGGCCTTCGTCTCGCCGAGTATCCGGCGAATCTCACGGATTTTCGCCGCCGCCTGCCTGCCCGGGCTGGCGATACTGAGTGGATGTGCAGTCGAGGCGGCCCCCGAATTGCTCGATGTTCGTGAGGTTGGTCCAGTTGCGCTCGAAAGAGGCGCCACCCTGGTGCTGTCCGGGGCAGGCTTTCCGGAACGCCAGGCGGGCGTAGCCGTCCTGGTCGGCAGCACGTTCACCCCCGCTCGTGAGGCACGCGCCGTCCGGCTCAGCTGGCCCGCATTGGCCGCCTCGCGTTCTCGCGTTGAGGTCGACCTGCCCGAGAAGTTGCTTGCGAGTCTGACCGAAGGCGCTCCACACGTGACCTTCCGCGGCAAGGTGATCGTCGAGTTCGCCGCGCCGCGAGTCGCGG
>Ga0105046_10019422_pt1 | contig 10309 bp, 12 predicted proteins | sample MAT03_FD_78385 | JGI IMG/M metagenome (GOLD analysis project Ga0105046, IMG submission 78385) | Freshwater microbial communities from Lake Fryxell liftoff mats and glacier meltwater in Antarctica - MAT-03 (megahit assembly) | ecosystem: Environmental > Aquatic > Freshwater > Ice > Liftoff... | reverse complement strand
TAGACGCATTTAATCATCGTGCTAAACATTTTTGGAGTATGGAAGAAGCTGAAGAATGGTTAAGGACTGAAGGTGGAGGTACTATTGCCAAACGCAATGCTGATGTTGTTTATGTTTTAGGCGATCCCATTAGAGTTTGGGGAGTAGTTAAAAATGTCTAGTTACGGATGTCAGCAAGTATTAATCAATCCAAATTATGAGCTTAAAGCAATACTTGAATTTGTATGCGAAGAATCGAATAAATTAGCAAATTGTGGAATTTACGACGCTAGACAGTTTCTTAAAGAATTAACTAAGAATCAAGAATTAAATTAATGAAGCACCTTACAAAATCGTTTTTTCTGACTACAGGCATAGTTTTAATCATTGGCGGCGGTTATCCAATTTATAGCTCCTTACTAGTTAACAAAACTAACAAAATTAATAAAGCCGAGACTCCCACAATTTCCCAAGTTGTTACGACTCCTATAAAATCTCCCAGTTTTAACCTCGGAGCCAACCTTACCCAGTCCCAACGCCTCGATCAATTAGAAAAGCGATCGCAAGCCCCAGAACCAAGTCTTGATCGTAGCCGTAGTCGTTATGTTTTAGCTAATATTTACCTATCTAAGCGCCGTCCCAATGAGTCTTTAGCTTTGCTAGCGGGGTTAGAAAATGACTATCCACTGCTGGCTGAATATATCTTTCTAAGGCGATCGCAGGCTTTAGCCATAATTAATCCTAGTCAGGCACGGGATAACTGGAACCAAATTTTAAGTACCTATCCCCAGAGTTTTGCCGCAGCCGTCGCCTTAAATGCCCTTGGTCGTTCATCGGAAGTATTAGCAAAATTTCCTAGCCATCCCCAATCTCGTTCCATTCTCAAAACTGAATTAGCCAAAACCCCCGATCGCTTTGAGCTACTGGTACCAATGGCAGTGTATTTTACCGATGACAAAGATATTATGCCTATTTTGAATCGGTTAGTTACTAATCACAGCCGCCAGCTTAACTCTGCCCAATGGTCTGCGATTGCCCAAGGCTATTTTGACCGTCGGAATCACAAAAAGGCAATCCAAGCCTATGCTAATGCTGAGGTTAATCCAGATAATTTATACCTATGGGGACGGAGTTTACAACGCACAAATCGCAACAACGAAGCTAACTCTGTCTATAACCGTTTAGTCCAGTCTTTTCCTAGTCATCCCCTTGCGCCTAGAGCGATGTTACGGATGATGGATATCGCTATTGCTAAAAAAGATTTAGGGAATGTAAATAAGCTTAGCGATCGCCTAGTTGCCAGTTATCCGAATACCGCCAGTGAAGGACTATTTAAAAAATTTAACTTTTCCCAAACTCCAGCTACTCGTAATCAAATTCTCACTCGTTATCCCCAAAGTAATGAAGCGGGCATTTTAATATGGCGAGCAGCCCAACAACAGGCAAAAAATCGGAATCTGAAAGCGGCGATCGCTCAAACTCAAAAAATTATTACTAATATCCCCAAATCGGAAATTGCCGCAGAAGCAGGTTATTGGGGTGGTAAATGGGCAAGAAACCTAGGCGATCGCACTACCGCTACCCAAAAATTTCAAAAGGTCATTAAAAATCATCCAGATTCTTATTTTGCATGGAGATCGGCAGTGCAGCTTGGTTGGCAGGTGGGAGACTTTACCACATTAAGAAATATCCGTTTACCGATGACTAAACCAGACCTACGGATGCCCCTACCATCAGGATCAGCAGTTTTACAGGAACTTTATATTCTAGGGCAGGATCAAGACGCAAGCGATCGCTGGCAATTTGAACAAAAAGGGCAAGTCTCTAGAAGTCCCAACCAAATTTTTACCGAAGGCGTACTGCGAGTCGGGGTAAATGATAACCTCCGAGGACTAAAGCAAATTGAAAGTATGTATTGGCTGGATGTACCTGAGTCCGAAAAAGCTGATATTAAAAATATTATCAAGCAGCCCACATTTGCCCAGACCCTATATCCCATGCCCTATTGGGAACCCATATCCCGATGGTCAAATACCAATAACTTACCGATTGCCTTAGTAATTGGGCTAATCCGTCAAGAATCACGGTTTGAGTCCCAAATTGTCTCTAGTGCCGAGGCGATCGGATTAATGCAAATTATCCCTGAAACTGGAGCATGGATTGCTGGCAAAAAGAAAATAGCTAATTATTCCCTCCGCAATCCCGAACAGAATATTGAATTTGGTACATGGTATCTGGACTACACCCATAGCAGATTTGCCAATAACACCATGCTCGCTGTCGCTAGTTACAATGCTGGACCTGGTAGGGTAACCCAATGGGTTAATTCTTTCGGAATCAATGATCTCGATGAATTCGTGCAACGCATTCCCTACGATGAAACTAGAGGCTATGTGGAATACGTTTTAGGTAACTATTGGAACTATTTGCGCCTATACTCACCCCAAATTCAGCAACAAATAAATAACTTACCACTGTAGCTTTTTCACCTTTACCCCACGATAGGTAGTAGCCTTAGCCTTGGGAATATCGGGAACTGGAGGATTATCTGGAGTGGTTAAAGACTCTGATGGAGTTTGAATTCTAGTTTCAGCAAGCGATGGATCATCAATTGGGTTAGCTTGGTCAATTGGGGTTTTTGGTTCAAGAGCAGCACCCCTATAACTAGAAATTGTCGTAACTTTGGGACTAATCTCTTTGGGGACAGTAGCAATTTCATTTCTGATTTTTAAGATCTCTCGTCCTAGGGTTTCAGTATAGATATCAGCAATTAAATTTATAACTTCATCCAAAGCATCAATTTTGAGATCATTACTTAGAGCTTCCATAATTAAAGCGACTGTGCCATTAAGTGTAGCTTGACTCAGCCTAGGGATAATGCCGATCGCCCCACATTTACCAGTTGCCCATTTTTGTTCATAAGCTTTAACTTGCATCGAACTAGAATTTAGAAGTAAAACCTTGAGAGGAAGCTCTAAGGCACGACACCAATTGCAAACAGGTACTACTTGCAAGCTATTAGAGGTAGGGCTTTTGATCCCAATATCCATGATCAACAAGTCAGGTAAAAATTCATCCCTAGTTAGCATTTCTACTATGTCAACAGTTGTAGGTCTCCAGTCAACTTGGACACCTTGGGAATGAAGTGTCGCATTCCAGATTTTCCCCTGCTGTTCATCTAGTTGCAAGATTAAGACTGTCTTGGGAGTTTCAGGCATGGACTTAATTTACGTTGATTATTGGATTTTTAACTTGTGATTAAATTCTAATTAAATTTCTATTAGTTGAGCTAGTAGTTTAGAGTTTTTAATATTTGATTAATGTCATCTAAATAACCAAAATCTCAAAATTTATTGGTCAGTGTATATAAACCGTATCCATCTCAAGCAATTTCGTAACTATGTCAACCAAATAGTTGATTTTACTGCTTCTAAAACTATTATTTTGGGTAACAATGCCCAAGGCAAATCCAATCTTTTAGAGGCAATGCAATTACTATCCACCTTGCGATCGCCTAGGGTCAGTCGAGATCGAGACTTAGTTAAAAACGGCGAACCCACAGCAGAAATTACAGCTATATGCAGGCGATCGCTATCAGAAGTCGAGCTAGTGATGCGGTTACGGCGGGAAGGTCGGCGCAGTTTAGGACTAAATGGGGTTAACCTCACCCGCCATCTGGATTTTTTGGGACAGGTTAATGCCGTATGTTTTTCTAGTCTTGATTTAGACCTAGTGCGAGGTAGTCCCGAAAGTCGGCGCGATTGGCTAGATCATGTTTTAATTCAGCTAGAACCCGTATATCTAAGCTTTTTACAGCAATATAATCAGGTATTAAGGCAGCGCAATGCCCTACTCAAAGGCATACGGCAAGGAAAATTAAGCAACGATCCAACCCAAATGGCAGCTTGGGATGCTCAACTAGTGGCAACGGGAACCAGAATCACCCGTAGGCGATCAAGACTAGTGCAAAGGTTAACTCCGATCGCCCAAAAATGGCATAGCAGCATTAGTGGTGGTAGTGAATTATTAAATATCGTCTATAGCCCAAAGTTCCAATTTCAGGATACCGATACCATAGAAGCGATCCATGGGGCGTTTTTAGCGCAAATTCAAGTAAAAGCGATCGCTGAATACCATCAAGGTACTAGTCTAGTTGGACCCCATCGGGACGAAGTAAACCTAACAATTAATCAAACTCCCGCCAAGGAATATGGTTCCCAAGGGCAACAACGCACATTGGTACTGGCATTAAAATTGGCAGAACTGGAATTAATCGAGTCAATTACGGGCGAACCACCTCTATTACTCCTAGATGATGTTTTGGCAGAACTAGATTTGCAAAGGCAAAATTATTTATTAAATGCGATCGGCGATCGAGTGCAAACCATAATTACTACTACCCATCTCGGAGCTTTTGACGGCGGATGGTTAAACTCAGCCCAAATATTGCAAGTGGAAAATGGTAGTGTAAAGTTTCAGTAACAAAATTAAATGATTATGAATCCTGACTCCGAATCAATCCCTGAGAATCAATCTCCTCCCCCCAGCTATGTCAAGTTGGCAATGCGGAATATGGTCAAAAAACGGGGTACTTCGATCTTTCATTTTTTGTTGACCAGTGTCGGTTTAGTTGCCGTGCTAGTTGGTTTGGCTGTAGTTTTTCGCTAGTGATCAATATCACTCGTGTCTGTACCAGTCATCACAGATATTACTCTTATGATCTTGAATACTTAGTTTGTACTTTTACATTACCAATAAATTAAGTTAGGCAAATTATTTTAGCTTTGACAAAAACTGTAACTTCCAAACTAAATATTGATTTAAATGTGGAAATTAGCCCCGCGATCGCTAGTCTAGCTTCCATACCCGAGCAAGATTGGCAAGATTGGTTTCGAGTTTGGCTCAATCTTCTGAGTTTTAAGGTAGAAATAACGCACACAGACTATGAAGTCTCTTTATTACTAACAGATGACACAGAAATTCAGGCTTTAAATCTTCAATATCGCCATCAAGATTGTCCTACTGATGTTTTGGCATTTGCCGCGTTAGAAGCAGATATTCCCTCTCTAGGTATAGAAGAACTTAATTCTGAGCCACTATATTTGGGTGATATTGTCATTTCTGTGAATACCGCCATTAGCCAAGCCCAAGAACAAGGACATTCAATTAGTAGGGAATTAGTCTGGCTAGCTGCCCATGGTTTATTACACCTTTTGGGTTGGGATCATCCTGACGCTCAAAGTTTAGAAGCAATGTTGGCAGAGCAAGATTTGTTAATTCAAGCGATCGCGGACGGAAAGTTCTTAAAAACTAATCCTAAAGAAAATCCTTAAAATCTTTAATATCAAGACCTATGTCAACTAATATTTCTTCTAAACCCTCATCGGAAAGTAATATGAACAATACAAAAGTCCATGAGCGTAAAACCTTAAATATCAGTGCTGATATCAAAAACGTCTTAGAGCAATCGGAGCGGAAGCAGTCCCTCCAGGTCGCCACCAATCTCGGAGCAAGTTTTAATTATGCTTGGCAGGGTTTTTCCTATGCTTTTAGAACCCAAAGAAACTTTCGTATTCATACGTTAATTGGCACTTTAGCTTTGGGTTTAAGCCTTTATCTACAAATCCCTGCGGGTGACCTAGCGACAATTACCCTCACCAGTGGCGCAGTTTTAGCAATGGAACTAATTAATACAGCCTTAGAATCTGTAGTCGATTTAACCCTAGGGCAAACCTACGATCCCCTTGCCAAAATTGCCAAAGACTGCGCCGCTGCCGCCGTTCTAGTCTCTGCGATGGTGGCTTTAGGGGTAGCAGTGATTTTATTACTCCCCCCTCTCCTTATTGTGATTAAAGGGCTTTATCTTTGATCTAGGTTCCTCATTAACTCTTAGTCACGGTACGATAGTATAGAAAGCCTAAATGTTTCTATAGCTCCATGCCTGAATCCTGCCTTACTTTCGACGAGCCGCCTGATTCCCCAGAAGAAGCCTGTGGTGTTTTTGGAGTATTCTCACTAAAAACCGATTTACTGACAACCAACGCCGCCAAATTAACCTACTTTGGTCTGTACGCACTCCAGCACCGTGGACAGGAATCGGCGGGGATCACTAGTTTTGAAGCTGATGGTAGTTGTCATACCCATAAGGAGATGGGACTGGTATCGCAAATATTTAATGAACAAAATTTAAATACTCTTCCTGGAAATATAGCGATCGGGCATAATCGTTATTCCACCACTGGCTCTAGCAAAATTGTCAATGCCCAGCCCGTAGTTGTACCAACTCGTCTCGGAAATTTAGCCCTAGCCCATAACGGTAATCTGGTAAATACGGAAACCCTTCGCAACGAACTTATAGCAAACGGGCATCAGCTAACTTCAAGTTCTGACTCCGAAGGTATTGCTTTTGCGATCGCCGAGGCTGTAAACAACGGAGAAAATTGGCTAGATGGCATCACAACCGCTCTCCGTAGATGTCAAGGAGCATTTAGCTTAGTAATTGGCACTGCCGATGGCATTGTTGGAGCCAGAGATGGCTATGGTATTCGTCCTTTAGTAATTGGACAAACTGAGGATGGTGGCTATGTGCTTGCCTCTGAGACCTGTGGGTTAGATATTATTGGGGCTCAGTATATTCGGGATGTGAATGCAGGAGAATTAGTTTGGATTGATAAATCGGGTTTAACTTCCTATCAATGGCTTGTAGAAGCAATACCTAAGCTATGCGTGTTTGAGATGATTTATTTTGCCCGTCCCGATAGTATTATGCACGGGGAAAGCTTATATAGTTACCGTATGCGCTTAGGTAAAAGTTTGGCACGGGAATCTCCTGTAGAAGCAGACTTGGTTATTGGTGTTCCCGATTCAGGGATTCCTGCGGCGATCGGCTACTCACAGGTGGCAGGGATTCCCTATGCCGAGGGCTTAATCAAAAATCGCTATGTGGGGCGTACCTTCATTCAGCCGACCCAAGCTATGCGAGAATCTGGAATTCGGATGAAGCTCAATCCATTAAAAGATGTATTAGCTGGAAAGCGGATAATTGTGATCGATGACTCCATCGTGCGTGGCACAACTAGTCGTAAACTCGTACAGGCTTTGCGAGATGCGGGAGCTACGGAAGTACATATGAGAATTTCCTCTCCACCTGTAACTCATCCTTGTTTTTATGGCATTGATACTGACTCACAAGATCATTTAATTGCTGCCACTAAATCTGTAGAGGCGATCGCTAAAATAATTAACGTAGATTCTCTGGCATATCTAAGTCATGAGAGTATGCTTGTAGAGACTAAGGTCAATACTGGTAACTTCTGCTCTGCCTGTTTTAGTGGTGACTATCCTATTCCTGTTCCTGATCAATTAAAACGCGCCAAACTTATTCTTGAACCTCATTTTTAAAATTAAATTGAAAACTGAATTAAACCATGAGTAAAGTCCTATTTCACCTTGCTTTTCCTGTGATTGATGTTCCGAGTACCAAAGCTTTTTATGTTGATGGGTTAGGGTGTTTAGCAGGTAGAGAGTCTCCTAGTTCTTTGATCCTCAGTTTATATGGACATCAACTGGTAGCACACGTTGTCCCAGAATTACCCACCATCCAAACAGGAATTTATCCCCAACATTTTGGCTTAGTATTTCAGTCAGAGAGTAATTGGTTGGCACTGCTAGAAAGAGTACATGACAAAAGATTAAAGTTTTACCAACAGCCTAAAATTAGATTTGTTGATACTCCTTTAGAGCATCGCACTTTTTTCTTAAATGACCTATCGGGAAATGTTTTAGAGTTTAAACATTACAAATTTGAGTCGGCAATCTTTGGCGAAACTGATTTTCATCAAGTAGGAGATTTGCCAACACTTAATGTGCCGATGGCGAATTATACATATTAATAACTTGCTAAATTTAAGAACTATTCCCTTCCTTAAGCTTTTGGCGTAGGGTTTGGAATTTTTTCTTGAGTTGGCGTTGGCGAGCAGAGCCACCTTTACCTTTGGAGTTTCTACCCTCATTACGAGGAGACTCCCATCTTTTTAGTTGTTGAGCCATAGTTATTAATTTTCTGGGAAATGTTAGTCTAGGTTAACCTGAATCTTGGATTATAGACAAATGGTAACTACATTAGCAATTTCTCGTCATTGTAATAGTCTTGCTGAAGTTCGTGCTAGATTTGGGGTTAAATTTAATCCAGATGTGAGCTTTTTTTCAGAATGGCATCAAAACTTGCCAACACTGACAGAACAAGAGTTACAACGCTGCGATCGCATTAAGCAACAATATTTATATCATCGAGATCATGGTCACATTGGTGAAGGTCTGGTTAATCAGATTGTGATTTCACCGTTACTCGATATGGCAGGATTTTATGATTCACCCTTTGAGGTTAAAACCGAACAGCCTGTCCAGATTGAAGCAGTAAAAATTGAAGCAGACGATGAGATTATCTACCGTAGCAGAATTGATACCCTTGTGATTCACAAAAAACTTTGGGTATTGGTGATTGAGTCCAAAGGGACATCTTTTAATATTGAAGAAGGAATGGCACAGGCGTTGATTTATATGCTGAGTAATAATTCTCAACCTACTTACGGATTTATCAGTAATGGTGGATTTTCAATTTTTGTGAAGGCTACTAAAGATGGTCAATATATTTTTTCTGATGAATTTTCGGTCTATCGTCGCCGCAATGAGCTTTATGGAGTTTTAGGTACGATGAAAAATATTGCTCAATCCCTTATTCTTATTTAGGGCAATACATGAATACCAAGAATTCGTCTGTTTTATTAGCAGTTAAAGATGTAGTCGCAGGCTATGTATCAGGGGTTGATATTTTACAGGGTATTAATTTGGTTGTGCATGACCGAGAGCTAGTAACTGTTATTGGGGCAAATGGTGCGGGTAAATCTACCCTTGCTAAAATGATTTTTGGATTAGTACCTGTGCGCTCGGGGGAGGTAATTTTTAATAACAATAAAATTAATGGGTTGCTGCCTAATCAAATTGTCGCTGCAGGTATGGGCTATGTGCCTCAGGTTGCCAATGTATTTCCCTCTTTAAGTATTTCCGAAAACTTAGATATGGGGGCATATATTTCTACTGAGAATATCCAAGATCAGAAACAAAAGATCTATGATATTTTTCCAGCTTTAGCTAAGCGGCAACGGCAGAGAGCAGGAACACTTTCAGGCGGGGAGCGGCAAATGTTAGCAATGGGAAGGGCATTAATGCTATCTCCTAAGCTTTTGATCTTAGATGAACCTACAGCAGCCCTTTCCCCGATTTTAGTGCAGGATGTTTTTAATTTAATTCAGTACGTTAATAGTCTTGGTACGACGATTATTTTAGTCGAACAAAATGCACGAAAGGCTCTAGCGATCGCTCACCGAGGTTATGTTTTAGATTCTGGACGCGATCGCTTTGAAGGCAAAGGCGATGACTTACTTAATGATCCTAAAATTGGTGAGTTATATTTGGGGCAAGGGCATAGTCCAAATTGAATGGTATTCTAATCCTGAAGTTAGCCTACCTAAAACTAAGAGAGCCTATTTAGTCCATGAAAAATTTAAGAATCTGGTTTGTTAAACTCTTCCAAACTTTCATACTGGCTGGACTAGTAGTATGGCATTTACTAATTAAGAGGAAACTACATTGGCGAAATACCATAGCGCAAATGTCAGTGGTAGGTACAGAGTCTTTATTGATTACTCTTGTCACCGCTAGCTTTGTGGGTGGGGTATTTACGATTCAAGTGGCAAAGGAATTTATTAATTTTGGCGCACAGCAGGCAATTGGTGGAGTATTAGCGATCGCCTTAACTCGTGAACTATCGCCTGTCTTAACTGCTGTAATTATTGCTGGACGTGTGGGATCGGCATTTGCCGCAGAAATTGGGACTATGCAAGTTACAGAACAGATTGATGCTTTATATATGCTGCGCACTGACCCTGTAGATTACTTAATTATTCCTAGAGTCATAGCTTGTATTGTCATGATGCCAGTACTGACAGTACTATCTTTAATAACGGGAATGGCTGGGGGGATGGTGATTTCTGAGAGTCTTTATAATATTCCCTACGTCGTATTTTTGGATTCAGTGTTGAATTTTTTAAGGACATGGGACTTAATGAGTGCTGTGGCTAAATCAATTATTTTTGGTGCTGTAATTGCCCTCATTGGCTCTAATTGGGGAATTACAACCACTGGGGGAGCTAAAGGTGTAGGGGAATCCACAACAACGGCAGTGGTAACTGCTCTATTAGCTATATTTATCTCTAACTTTTTAATGACTTGGCTGCTATTTGGGGATGCTAGTAAAAATTTGGCGAGTTCT
>Ga0105046_10019421_pt1 | contig 10309 bp, 10 predicted proteins | sample MAT03_FD_78385 | JGI IMG/M metagenome (GOLD analysis project Ga0105046, IMG submission 78385) | Freshwater microbial communities from Lake Fryxell liftoff mats and glacier meltwater in Antarctica - MAT-03 (megahit assembly) | ecosystem: Environmental > Aquatic > Freshwater > Ice > Liftoff... | reverse complement strand
TGACTCCTTCAAAAAACGACACGCCACAATAATAGATATTTCTACTACGCATTCTCTGGCAAATTGGACTGCACAACAAGACGACTCTGAAAGACACCATCACGCTGGACGTATTGACGGTTTGTCGAGCTCTTTCAAAACTGCCGCCATCGTCCGGAAATTTAAACAATATCCACAAAACATCGCGAATCAACCGCAGAACTGAAAAGGCAACAACGGAAGCCCCGGCGCACATTTGAATGTTTTGGATGTTTTTAGTTATGATATGAACGTTTCAGCGGTATTGTTTATTATGGTGAACTGACTGAGGATTTTCTCTCATTTCTTTGGTGTTATTTCATGGACCAGCTCCTGTCTCCAAAACAAGTCGCCATTGCGATTGGTGCGAGCGAATCATCACTGAAGAGATGGTGCGACCAAGGGCTGCTGAACACGGTCAAGACCGCTGGCGGGCATCGCCGGATTCCGATTCAGGAGGCATTGCGGTTCGCACGTGAACGCAATCTCGCCTCGGCAGAGCCGCATCTTCTGGCGATGGCAGCAACAACAGACCGTAAATCGCGACGTGTCGAAAACGGGCCTGAACGCTTAACTGAGGCGTTCCTGAATGGAAATGAGACACAGTGTAACGCCATCGTCTTTGAATATTTCCGAGCAGGTGTCTCAGCCAGTCGGATATTTGATGACATCGCCATGCCGGCATTTCGGACTCTGGGTGAGAAGTGGGAATGCAAAGAACTAGAAATTTACGAAGAGCGTAGTGCCTGTCAAATCATGCTGCGCATTCTTCACGAATTGCGTTTGAAGCAAATGGCTCCGATCACGAAACGCATTGCAATGGGGGCAACTTGCGAAGGTGATCCGTACGCGATACCTGTTATGATGGGCGAAATCGTCCTGCGTTCTGTTGGCTGGGATACACGCTTGCTAGGGTGCTCTATCCCTCTGAGTTCCGCAGTGAAAGCCATTCAGCAACATCGACCAGCGATTTTCTGGTTGAGTATCTCCTGTATTGTCGATGAGATTGCATTCATTGCGGAGTTCAATCAATTGTGCGACACAGCATCGAAGACGAATACGGCAGTTGTGGTGGGTGGCCGAGCGCTAACGGCCGAGATTCGGACTCGGCTTCGATATTCGGCCTTTTGCGATACGATGCAGCATCTTGAAGAATTCGCGAAAACTCTGCAGCACCAATCAAGTTGAGCGTTTTGGTGTCACAAGTTACCGACGTGGCCGTAATACGTCTAAAAAAAACATTTTTTTCAGTATCGACTGGCACCATCTGCTGAGTTTGGGATAAAGCGAAAATGAAGGTGGCAATTATAGGAGCTGGAATCTCAGGGCTGACAGCCGCATATCGGCTTAGTGTGTCTCATGATATCACTGTCTTCGAGGCCAATGATTATCTCGGCGGACACACGAACACTGTCAATGTCGAGCTGGACGGAGAGCACCACGCGATTGATACAGGATTCATAGTCTTCAATGATCGGACATATCCAAACTTCATCGCGTTGTTGAACGAGTTGAATGTCAAATCCCTTCCGACATCCATGAGCTTCAGCGTCCGTTGTGATGCGGCGAATCTGGAATACAACGGCTCGTCACTGAACGGACTGTTTTCCCGACGCAGCAATCTGATTCGACCAGCCTTCTATCGCATGCTGAGGGATATCCTGCGGTTCAACAAAGAAGCTTGCGGACTCGTACTTTCAAACTCCGTATCCGATGAAACTACCGTTGGCGAATTTCTGAGGCGAAACAATTATTCCCGTGAGTTTGCCGACCACTATCTTTTACCAATGGGTTCGGCAATCTGGTCGTGTCCTGTGGGAACATTTGAAACTTTCCCCATCCGGTTCATTGTCGAATTCTACAAGAATCATGGCCTCCTCAGTGTTCGAAATCGTCCCGTCTGGCGTGTGATTGAAGGTGGTTCCAAACGCTATGTGACTCAAATGGTGAAACGATTTCAGGATCGTGTTTGCCTCAACACGCCGATTGAGAAAGTGGTACGAACTGCAAGCGCCGTTGTTGTCACCCCGAAGAACAAACCGCCGGAAACTTTTGATCACGTTGTGTTTGGCTGTCATAGTGATCAGTGCCTGCGGATGCTGGCAGATCCGACAGCAGTCGAACGATGCGTCTTGTCCGAGTTTCCCTATGAACGCAACATCGCTGTTCTGCATACCGACGAGTCTGTGCTGCCAACGAAACGCCGCGCATGGGCGGCGTGGAATTACCTGCTGAATGAAAGAACGTCGCCCAAAGATACTCATCCAGCGACGGTGACATATCAGATGAACATCCTGCAACATTTGAAATCACGCCATTCGTTCAATGTGACTCTGAACAGCGACCAAAATATCTCCCCCGCGAAAGTCCTCAGACGCTTTGAATACTCTCATCCCGTATTCACTGTGCGTCGCGCGGCGGCGCAGGCTCGACATTCGGAGCTGATCAACACGAATCGCACGTCTTACTGCGGTGCCTATTGGGGCAATGGCTTTCACGAAGACGGAGTTGTCAGCGCCATCCGGGTCTGTGATGCTTTGATGCGAAAGGAGGCGGTTTCATGAGAAGCTGTCTCTACGAAGGACACGTCGTACATCGGCGGTTTGACCCGGTGGAACATGCCTTTCGCTACCCTCTGTTTATGGTGTACGCAGATCTCGCGGAGATCGAAACCGTTTTTGGTCGTCGAGGATTGTGGTCAACTCGCTGGCCAGCGATCGCTCGATTCCGCCGTGCTGACTATCTGGGCGATGCGAATCGACCGCTCAGCGAATGCGTCGCTGACCTGGTTCTGGAGCACACCGGAAAGCGTGCCGTTGGCCCAATCGCTCTGCTGACAAATTTTCGATACTTTGGTTTCCGAATGAATCCGGTCAGCTTCTATTATTGCTTCGATGCGGCTGGCGAAAACGTTGAAACGGTTGTTGCGGAAGTCAGCAACACTCCGTGGAATGAACGACATTGTTACGTCCTGGGCGTCGCAGATCGTGACACAGATGCAGCGATGTCTGATGCCGCAATGTCTGATGATAGTGGCGATCGGCGGACTTCAAAACCTACGATGAAATTTGAGAATTTAAAAGAGTTTCATGTCTCGCCGTTTATGCCGATGAATATGACTTACCACTGGCAACTCTCGACACCGAGTGACCGGCTCTCAATTGTTATCGAAAACAGCGTCATCGAAAATCATCCTCAGGGTCAGACACGGATGACTGGCAAGCGATTTGATGCTGTCTTATCATTGACTCAACGTGAATTGACGTGGTGGCAGCGGACTCGCATGTTGCTCCGCTATCCGGTTTTGACGCTGCAGATTTTTCTTGCGATCTACTGGCAGGCATTTCGACTCTGGCTGAAACGTGTGCCGTACGTGCCGCATCCAGGAAAACTCTCTCCTGCCTCATTCCAGAATAAACTAATACACTCCACGACAGAAAATCCATCCTCATGAGTACAGCTGTAGCCAGCGAACAACTTCAATCGCTATCGAATAATCGTGACTGCTCATTCGCGATCTCAAAGTCCGGCTGTCGAATTCTGCGCCGGTTGTTCCTGAAGAGACTCGACAGTCTGGCGGACGGCGAAATCAAAATTATTGATGCTCTCGGAACGGCGACACTTGGGCAAAGCGGCGACCTGCAGACAACATTACATGTTCACAAAACGGCGTTCTTCAGACACGCAGTTCTGGGTGGAAGTCTGTCAGTTGCCGAATCGTACATGCGCGGCGACTGGGACTGCGATGACCTGACTTCGATGTTCCGGATTTTTGTACGCAACACACAAGCCATGGATCGCCTCGACAGCGGAGTGTCACGCATCACGGGATTCTTTAATCGACTTTATCATCGCTGGCACGCGAACAGCAAATCGGGAAGCCAGCGTAACATTCACGCGCATTATGATCTGGGGAATGATTTCTTTAAGCTGATCCTCGATGAAACGATGGCGTACTCCAGCGGCATCTTTCTTAAGCCGGACAGCACGTTGTATGAGGCATCAATTGAAAAAATGGATCGCCTTTGCAGAAAACTCAATCTGCAGCCGAGCGACCATCTGCTGGAAATCGGCACGGGCTGGGGCGGACTGGCGATTCACGCAGCCACGAAATATGGTTGCCGCGTCACGACGACCACAATCTCCAAACAGCAGTTTGAAGTGGCTCGCCAGCGCATCGCTGACGCAGGATTGACCGAACGTGTGACTTTGCTGTTGCAGGATTATCGTGATCTCACGGGGAAGTACGACAAGCTGGTTTCGGTGGAAATGATCGAAGCCGTCGGCCACAAGTTTCATGACACGTATTTCCAAAAATGCAGCCAACTGCTGAAACCAGACGGCACGCTCGTCCTGCAGGCCATCGTCATGCCCGATCAGCGATATCCTCAGTATCTGCGAACAGTGGACTTCATTCAGCGTTACATCTTTCCCGGCGGCTGCCTTACATCCATGAAGACGATGCTGGATTCCACGGCTCGTGCCACCGATCTGCGATTTGTACACGCGGAAGATTTCGGAACGCACTACGCTCAGACACTGCGAGAATGGCGCAACCGGTTTCACGCCAATTTAAAGGCTGTTCGTGATCTTGGCTACCCCGATCGATTCATCCGGATGTGGGATTACTACCTCAGCTACTGCGAAGCCTCATTCGACGAGCGTTACACAGGCGTTGTGCAAATCCAGTTTGATAAGCCTCAATGCCAGCGCGACACCATTACCATTGGCGCCAACGCGGCGATACGGAGTTCACTATGAGCATGCTTTCCCTGAGTCTCGATGCGGTTGAACGAGGCATCATACCCGACGTCATCACGCGTGCGGCTATTCGAAAACTCTGCCGCCGCCGGTTGATTGACTGTGACCACGGCGATGCTGATGCTAATCGTCATGCGTTTGAGCAGTTTCTCACCTCAATGCGATCAGGCCCCATTGCTCCGGTGCCCGAGAAAGCTAACGAGCAACACTACGAACTGCCGCCGGAGTTCTTCGCTGCGGTGCTTGGGCCGCATCGAAAATACAGCTCCTGCTTCTGGCCGACTCCACAATCCACGCTTGAACAGGCTGAAGCCGCAGCTCTTGAAATCACGTGCCAACGTGCGGAATTGTGCAATGGGCAGGATGTTCTGGAACTTGGCTGCGGCTGGGGCTCACTTTCCCTGTGGATGGCGGAACACTTTCCTGAAAGCCGCATTACAGCCGTCTCGAATTCAGCTCCACAACGACTGTACATCGAATCCACTGCAGCCTCACGTGGACTTGAAAACCTGCGTGTCATCACGGCCGACATGAACACGTTTTCCATTGACGCAAATGGCTTTGATCGAGTCGTGTCGGTCGAAATGTTTGAGCATATGCGGAATTTTGGCACTCTGCTGGCACGCATCGCATCATGGCTGCGGCCGAATGGCCGTCTGTTTGTACATCATTTTTGCCATCGTCAATTCCTGTATCCGTTTGAAACCAGCGGCGATGACAATTGGATGGGGCGTTACTTTTTCACAGGCGGAATCATGCCCAGTGAAAACATGCTGCAACAATTTAACCAGCACATGAGCGTCGCGCAACAGTGGCGTTGGGACGGCACTCACTACCAGCGTACGTCTGAAGCATGGCTTAAAAATATGGATGCGAATGCTGCCGAAGTGATGCCGATTCTGGCGGCAGCCTATGGTCGCGAAGAAGCTCGCCGCTGGTTCCACCGCTGGCGATTGTTCTTTCTTGCGGTGGCTGAACTATTTGGTTACGCCGGTGGCGCGGAATGGTTTGTCGCACATTCTTTGCTGCGGCCGAATGCGAAGTGAATCATGACCGTTCTGCTGACGAAAATGCTCGGAACACTTTTAGTCGTGGTGGTCACCATGATCATACTGTGGTTGATCAGTCTTTGGCGTCGAGACGCCAGTGTGGTGGATCCATTTTGGGGAACCGGTTTCGTCATCGTGGCCGGTTACGCTTTTATCACGACGCCAACAGCTCAGGACGCCTCACGTTGCCTGCTGTTGGTTGCACTCACAACAGTCTGGGGACTGCGGCTTTCATTGTATTTGCTGTGGCGAAATCGCGGCCATGGAGAAGACCGCCGCTACAAAGCCATGCGTGATCATCACGGAACGCGTTTCTGGTGGGTAAGTCTGTTGACCGTGTTCCTGTTACAGGGCATCATCCTGTGGATCGTATCAATGCCGATTCAGGTAGCGATGTTCAAAGCACCGACTTCACCGCTCGGCTGGCTTGATTTCGCAGGTGTCAGCCTGTGGTGCGTGGGTCTGCTCTTTGAAGGCGTCGGAGACTTGCAGATGGCCAGATTTCAAGCCGATCCGCACAATAAGGGACGCGTCATGGACCGCGGCCTCTGGCGATTGACTCGGCATCCCAACTACTTCGGAGATTTCTGCATCTGGTGGAGCCTGTACTTCATCGCCATCCCCGGCGGCGCTGGCTGGACGGTGTTTAGCCCGTTGCTGATGTCATTCTTTTTGCTCAAAGTGTCTGGCGTCACGCTCCTTGAAAAAACAATCACAGCCCGCCGCCCGGACTATGCTGCGTATCAGGCAAAAACCTCTGCCTTTTTCCCGTGGTGGCCGAAAAGCTGAAACGTTAAGTAGCAATCTGGCAATGCGGCGATGTTCAGCCCCAGCCTCGCGATGCGGCTTTCGTAATCGATGGGAACCGTCGCCCCATCGGTGACCGCTCGCCGGATGTCATAAATGCGGATGTAATCCCCGAAAATCGCGCGCGTATTCGCGTCGTTTTGTTCGATCGGTGTTCCGGTAAATCCGATGAACGACGCACGCGGCAAGGCATCGCGCAGATTGCGAGCCAGGCCATCAATCAGGTCGAACTGGCTGCGGTGCGCTTCGTCCGCGATCACGATGATGTTTCACCGCTCCGATAACGGCAGCATCTTCTCGCCCTTGTGCGGCATAAACTTCTGAATCGTGGTGAAAATCACACCACCGCTGGCCACTTTCAGCAATTGACGAAGATGCTCTCGATCCCTTGCCTGCACCGGCGTCTGATTCAGCAATTCGGAGCACCGCTGAAACTGACCCTTACAATTGATCATCCAGGTCGTTACGGTCGGTAAGCACGACGATCGTTGGATTCTGCATTGCCGGAGTGCGGATGACCCGAGCCGCATAGAACATCGGGCTCAGCCGATGAATGGCCTCATGCAGTCGCCCTTTCAGGATCACATCCGAATACGAACTTCGCTCCGCACCGGGTTCGCCAGGAGCCAGACACGGCCCATGCCCGACGGTACATCCGATCTGCGCGAACCATGAAATCGCGGCATCTTCGACAACAGATTCGTTCCCGTGGTTTCAACTTGTGTGAGTACTCAGAAGCGAAGCGGCTTCTGCTGCGTGTTTCTCCGTGTCTTCCAGTAGAACGCTTCGTGCGTCCACTTCGCTATGGGAAATAATATCCATTGTTTCCTGGGTGAACTCATCTGCCTGGTTCGCCGCAGTCTGCGCGTAGACGATCGAAAGTTCAACATCCTTCGGCACTCCGATCGATCCCGCTCGTGTCGTAATCACACCGCCGGAATTACGAAGAATCTGCATTGTCCAACTCCATGCTTTTACTTCGTTCAAAAGTTTCTCTGTATCTTGAACCTGAAGCGACCAGCATTGCGTCAACCGCTTAGCCACGCCATTGTGGATAGCAACATCGATCGATGCACTTTTGTGGCTGGTTTTCAGTCGAGCATGCTTCTTCAGATGGTCTGTGCCCAGGTGACTCGACTGCAGTGATTTCAGGTAACGCGAAACAACCTGTCGTTTCGATACCGAATCAGGTTTTGGCGGAACGGGCTCGACAATGAAGATGTCCCACAGCTTCTTAACAGCAGATTCCACGTCCTCCCCCAACACAAGTTGTGGCGTGGAATATTGAATAACATTCCTGGACTGAGCGGCCATCTGTGCCAGCCATTCTTCACTGATCGCTGGACCGGATCCTGAAGGCGCGTCGTCATCATCGACAGGAAAACGTGACTGCAGCCGCTCCAGTTCTGCTGCGACCTGCGGCCAGATTCCAGTATCATCAAGCTTGTTCACTCGACTCTTCTGACCGACGATCTCCATTGTCCATTCAGAGGTTGCATCGCAGCCAACGATCAATCCAAGATTCACCTGCTCGCCCCGAGTGGGCGATGTCACAAACCGGACGATTGAGTATTTGTATCGAGGCATGAGATTTTCCCTTCTTAGCGGGCCAGGGTTGCTGCAAGTTGTCGGATTCGACGCGCTACCGGCACTCGTCGAGAATCGAGAAAGAACCCAGGAGTTTCCAGCTCTATGTCCGTCACCGGCCAACTCGCCGGTATCCCGCAGAGAACAGTCTTCAACTCCATTGCCGTCAGATTCTCCAATGAGGCAGCAATCCTCTCCAGTTCATTTTAGTCAAGTCCTTCCGGGGATGTACCCAGTGAATGGGCGACTTCGTAATTCCCGAGAAGGCTTTCGACAGTCCAATCTGGCGATCCCGGCAGAAAATGCCCGTGATCGTGCGAATAAAGCTTTATATCGTCAGTCGTGTCGTGCAGCCACTGGGGGTCCGCACCCCAGCTCCAGTCGAAGAATGTGAAGTATGCGGCATGGCGACGTCGATTGTCATCCAGCCCTCGGTTTTCCAGCCCCCAGGTCTTGTCGAACGAGCTGTACTCAAGATTCAGCGAAGCATGAGCAATTCCTTGCCTCAGCACGACCCCACTCGAAAGCTTTTCACCATCCAGTTCTTCCGGCACGCCAATGAGTCGAATGTCTCGCACTGGAGCACCGATCAATCGACCGCAGCCCGCGATCACCTGTTCCGTAATTGGCGAACGTGCTGACTGTGGATTCTCGATCTGTTTAACCCAATAGCGTTCGCCATCGGTTGCACGAACCTCAAACGGAACACTACCACCTCTTTCGTCACTCATTGCACGAAGAATGGTATCGACAAAGATGTCGCACTGATTGGAACGACAGTCCTGCAGTATGCCGTCCCAAATTCCAATTGATAACTCAGACACTCCGGGCTTCCTTAACCGACTATGCATCAACGATCAGGTCTCAACGCCCGAATCAGATCTTCCGCCATGTCTTCATCCACGCAGTTGTCGAACCTGCCCCGAGCTGGCTCGACACCGAGTTCCGCCAGCACTTTCTTCGGCACATCTGTCACTTTCGGAATCACCAGCTTCACCTTCACCTGATACGGGAATTTCCCGCCCCAGACCATTGGAATCAGATTCTTGCCGCCGTCGCAAGTCGCCTGCCACAGCCCCAGCAGCCCGCCGATTTCGTAGTGATGCAGCAGGCAGCAGTCGCCAGTCTTGATTTCCAGCGGCCATGGCTTGTTGGAACCAAAGAGGTTCTTATCCATGCAGTCCAGATAGGTCGAACTGCTGCATTCGAAGATGAAGGTTTGTGTTGTCATCGTTTTGCGTGTCCGCCGATGGATTCGTTGACGTTCATGTTTTGGGAAAAGCCAGTCGATGGGTGTTTTGAATCTTGTCCCGCCACTCGTCGGAGAGCTTCGCCTCCGTTGCGAATTCCGGCCAGCGTTTGACCGCTGCCTGCACTTCCTCAATGATTGTTGAAGCGCGGCCACGCTTCATCACTGCGGCCTTCGCGCATGCCTCGAAATCCGCCATCGTAAAGACATCTCGTTTCCCATTCAGCGTCATCTGGTGCATGGCGGTGCATGAACCCGATGCATTGTAGCGGTAAGTCACATCGAACGCCGGCGCAAGTGACCACTCGCCCCGCTTATTCATAAGGAAGGCGATGTTCTTTACATGGTCGTCCTGATTTCGCGCGACGATGTTGAAGACCATCCGCCGGAACTGCTCCTCAACCGCCGCCATCGGCAGCTTGAGCTGGCGGATCGTCAACAGCGCCTGCTCGTAGGCGTAGGCTCCAGCCTGGTTGAAATCAAAATGCGCGAGCGCGCAGAGCGACTGCATGTGCAACTTCTCACCCTGAGCCAACCGGTCAAAGCGCCGAGTCATGAAGTGTCGCCGCCCGTTTTCCTCAAGTAAGCGGCACTCCGTCATTGTGATCCCCGCCGCCCTGGCCATCAAGTAATACGCAAATTCGATGGTTCCATAGCCTTTCGGATCTTCCAGTTCTTTGTCCCTGTTGCCCGCCACGCTGTCGAATTTCAGCAGCCAGTAATCGAACCCTTTGCCCGCAGCGACCTGCCCGGAACGCACCTCGTTCGTTTCGCGGTTCCACGCGATCACCGCCTTGGCCCGCGCACCACCGGCGGACGTGCCCACGCGCAGGATGTC
>Ga0105046_10019415_pt1 | contig 10311 bp, 10 predicted proteins | sample MAT03_FD_78385 | JGI IMG/M metagenome (GOLD analysis project Ga0105046, IMG submission 78385) | Freshwater microbial communities from Lake Fryxell liftoff mats and glacier meltwater in Antarctica - MAT-03 (megahit assembly) | ecosystem: Environmental > Aquatic > Freshwater > Ice > Liftoff... | reverse complement strand
CGCGGCTTCGGCCTCGAACTTATCTGACCGGCGCCATCGACAGCGCCGTAGCGCCCGGCGAAAAGCGGTAGATGGTCTCGTTGAGGTGGCGCGCCACTTCGGTGATGTCGTCGTCGCCCCAGTCCAGGCCGGCGTTGCCCTGCCAACGCTGCACCTGGCGGCGCAGGCTGGGCCAGTCGGTGGCCACCCGCTTCTCACGCCAGTGCATCTGCGTGGTGTGGCAGGCGATGCAGTGGGTGTCGTAGAGCAGCGCGCCGCGGCTGGCCGATGGGGGCGCGGTCTGGGCCAGCGCGGGGGTGGCTGCGATCAGGCCAACGGCAGCCCAGAGCGGGAACGTGCTGTGCATGGTGGGTGCTCCTTGCCGACGCGCGGCGTTAAGGCAACGGACGGCCCGGGCCCCGGGTGCCTTCGGCGCGAGATGTTCCAGCCGTAGCGCACCACGACCGCCGCCCCGACCGCCCGGCGGTGGCCCTGGCGGCGGGAAGCTGCCGGCATATGACCGCGCGGCGACCTCGGCCCGGACATCCAGGACCTTCCCATGTTGATCACCTTTGTCGATGCGGCGGGCTGGGCGTGCCTGCGGGTCAGGGTGCAACGCAGCTGATTCTCACGAGCGCTCTGTGCGCACGCCTTGCCCTGGATCAATTCCGCGCGAGACGGTGTGAAGGTCTCGGCTCCGGGCAGACCTCGGGCATATGGGCCCCGAAACAGTACCCGGTGTCGAGCAACAGGGCCTCGTGCTCGAGCTCCCCGGCCGCCATGGATGCCGATAGCGCACTGCGTTGCGTGGACTTGCCGCTAGCGCACTGCGTCAAGCGTGCCCGCGGCCTCTGGCGCAGCGCCCAGGGCGTCGGCCAGCATGTCGAACACCAGCCGGATACGCCTTGCGGTGCGCAGCTCGCGATGCGTCACGAGCCAGATCGGAAAGAGCACCGGCGCCACGTCATCGAGCACGCGAACCACGTCAGGCATGTCGCGCGCGATGTCGTCCATCATTGCGCCGATGCCCAGGCCCTGGCGCACCAGCGACCAGTTCGACGAGGTGTTCTCGGCGTAGCAGACGAAGTTGGCGGTGTCGAGCGGCAGTCCGTGCTGTCGCAGGTATTCCAGGTAACGGCCCGATCGATCCATGCCGACGAAGCCGTGTCGCGCGGCCTCCTTGGCCGTACACGGATGACCGTGCCGGGCCACCCAGGCCTTCGACGCATAGAAGCTGGCCCTGGCCTCGCGAATCCAGCGCCCGATGAGATCCGGCTGGTCGGGCCTCACGTGGCGGATGGCGATATCGGCCTCACGCCGCCGCAGATCGCTCAGCGCGTCCGATGCGACGACGTCGATGACGATGCCCGGCGCCTGCTGGCGAAGGCGTAGCAGCACACCCGGCAGCAGGTAGGCTGCCACGGCTTCGCTGGCCGAGATGCAGACCACGCCATCGACGGCCTGCGACTGCCCGGTGGCGGCCATCTGCAGGTCCTCGGCAGCCGCACCCATGACGCGCGCATGTTCCAGCAAGGCCAGCCCGGTGCCTGTCAGGACCATGGTCTTGCCGACCCGCTCAAAGAGGGTTACCGCAAGCTGACTTTCGATGGCCGCCACCTGCCGGCTCAGCGTGGGCTGCGTCAATCCGAGCTTTCGAGCAGCCGCAGACAAGGAGCCGGTCTCGGCCGTCTCGAGAAAGGCCTTCAGCTGGTTCCAGTCGAGATGATCCATACGCCAATGCATGAGTGGTCTGCAATTCTCGGCGATGTCAGGCGCGTAACGCATGGATAGCATGGCGCATCCCGACTTGGCGCGCAGCTTCGCTTCGCCGCACTACCGATGAATCCACTTCCCATCCCACGCACTGCGTCGACCCCCGCCGACACCCCGTCGGCAGCCGCCAAGGCCCGCTTCTGGAATCGGATAGCGCGCAAGTACGCTGCCGATCCGATCGCCGATGTCGCGGGATACGAGGCCACCTTAGGGCGTGTGCGGGCCCTGCTGTCGCCCGAACACTCGGTGCTCGAGATCGGCTGCGGCACGGGCACCACAGCGCTGAGGCTGGCGGCATCCACAAGGCGGATGTTGGCCACCGACGTGTCGGCCGAGATGATCGCCGTTGCCCGCGAGAAGCTGGCGTCGCGACCGCAATCTCAACCGCTTCAGCAGTTGCGCTTCGGGGTGGCCGAGGCCGAGACCAGCGCGTCCTATGGCGCCTGCCACGACGCCGTGCTCGCATTCAATGTGTTGCACCTCGTCTCGGATCTGGACCTCACGCTGCAGGCGATCCTGTCCACGCTGAAGCCAGGGGGGCTCTTCATCTCGAAGACGCCCTGCCTAGGCGAGATGAATCCGATCATTCCGCGCCTGGTCGTGCCGCTGATGCGCGCCCTGGGCAAGGCGCCCGACGTGCTGGTCTTCGATGCGGCGCGGCTGCGTTCAGCGTTCGAACGCCATGGTTTCGAGATCGAGGCTGTCGAGCGGCACGGGTCGAAGCGCAAAGACATCCGCGTGTTCATCGTCGCCCGGCGGCCTCGATGAGTCGGGGCCTTTGCTGCCCTGGCACGGCCCTGGGTGGTGCGGATGCTCCATGTGGCAGTCGCCGTTGTCTCATGGCGCATGCGGCCGCCAGCGTGGTGGAGCATCCTGGCGCTCGTTCACACCCTTTGAAAGTGACACCTTGAATCTCCACCCATTCCACCTGCGCGCGCCACGAGCTTCTTCCGAGCGTCGACGTCTGCTCCTGGCCGGCGCCGCCACGCTTGCCGGTTGTGGTGGCGGCACCGATGCTCCGCCGAGCCCCGAGCCTGCTTTGCAGGTGAGCTTCGAGGGTCCGCAGGGCCTGAACGTCGTACGCTTGCGCGACAGCGTAGCGGGGACGATGGCCGTGACTGACGACGGCTTGTTCCTGCGCACCACGCGGGGCTGGCAATCGCTGGGCCTGGCCGGGCGCGACCTGGTGGATGCCGCCAGCATGAGAGGCGGGCGGATCGTGGCCAGCAGCCGATTCGATGGCCTGTTCGAGTCGAGCGATGCAGGCCGAAGCTGGCGTCCGTTGATCAGCAACTTCGGTGGTAGCTCGGGGCCGGAGACGGCTTGGGCGCTCTTGCCGGACGGAGGGCGCTTGATCGCCACCCACGGCTACGGTTTCGCCGAGTCCCATGACGGTGGCAGCTCCTGGGCATTGCGCGTCGGCTCATGGGGGCAGGCCGGCACCGGCACGGCGGCGCTCACACTGGGCTCAGGTGGCGACGTCTGGTTTGGCGGGCAGAACGCGCTGCAGCAACTGGTGCTGGGGCGCTGGCGCAGCACGAGCCTGGCTGAGTGGGATCGGCTGATGCCCAGTCCGAGTGTGGTCAAGTCCGTGAGACTGGTTCCAGTGCAGCCGCTGCGGGCTTTGGTGTGCGCCGAGGGCGGCATCATCCAGACACGTGACGATGGCCGGACCTGGACGCCCGTCTTCGTCAACAACGAATACCGCTTCTACTTCGACGTGCTTCAGGACCCCGCAAAGCCGGGTCGATGGGTGACCGCCGGCTATGGCAAGACTGACGCACGCCAGCCGCTGCGAGTGGCCGTCTCGGACGACGACGGCGTCACCTGGCGGGTGATCCAACACGCTGACGATGGGATCTTCGGCGGTGTCTTGAGCATGAATGTGGTGTTGGAAGACGGCCGCTCCGTCTATCGATTCGGTCTTGCTCGCGGCGGCATCGCGCGGGTCGTGATCAGCGGATGAACTGCCGGTGCCCAGCGTTCGCTCGGGACCTTCCCGGCGGATGCCGGGATCAGGCGGTTCTTTAGCATCCTGCGGTCAAACCGCGAGCGCGCCCGCGAGTGGGTCAGCGTCACCACCTGCGGCAGGGTGTCCTGGCGCAGCAGCGGGCGCGCGACCTCGCCTCGGCCGACGAAGATGTGCCAAGGTGACCTCCACAGAACGTACGGTGGCGTATGGTCGACGTCAGCCCCGGGTGGCCCGCATGCTGGTGCTCGCAAGTGCGGTGCGCGCAAGTGCGGTGCTGGCGGTTCTGCTGGTCATCCTGTTGGCGGGCATGATCACGCCGCTGGCGATACCGTCCGAGCTGATCGAAGCCTTCTTCGATTGAGCCGCGTGGCCGATCAGCCGGTCAGCCGCGTCACGCCCGGCAGCGGGCAGGCATAGATGGCGTTGCGCAGCGCCGCGATCGCCTCGTAGCGCGTGAAGCTGCGCCGCCAGGCCACCACCACGCGGCGCGTCGGGATCGGCGGGGCAAAGGGCACGTAGGTCATGTGCGGCTGCCTGGCCGACGGCACCGAGAGCTGCGGCACCACCGTCACGCCCATGCCCGAGGCGACCATGTACTTGATGGTCTCGAGGCTCGATCCCTCGAAGCTCTTGCGGATGCCTTCGGCTTCGCTGGAGAAGCGTGCGTACTCCGGGCAGACCTCGAGCACATGGTCGCGAAAGCAGTGCCCGGTGCCTAGCAGCAGCATGGTCTCGTGCTTGAGCTCCTCGGCCGGGATGCTCTTGCGCTTGGCCAGCGCGTGGCTGCGCGGCACCGCCACCATGAAGGGCTCGTCGTACAGCGGCGCCACCGCCAGGCCGGTGTCGGGGAAGGGTTCGGCCATGATCGCCGCGTCCAGTTCGCCGGTGCGCAGCTGCTCGAGCAGCCGTGCGGTGAAGTTCTCCTGCAGCATCAGGGGCATCTGCGGCGTGCGCTCGATGGATACGCGCACCAGGTCGGGCAGCAGGTAGGGGCCGATGGTGTAGATCACACCCAGCCGCAGCGGCCCGGACAGCGGGTCCTTGTGCGCCTTGGCGATCTCGCGGATGGCCTGCGCCTGCTCGATCACCTGCTGCGCCTGGCGCACGATCTGCTCGCCCAGCGGCGTCACGCTGACCTCGCTGGTGCCGCGCTCGAAGATCTTCACGTCGAGCTCCTGCTCGAGCTTCTTGATGGCCACCGACAGCGTGGGCTGCGAGACGAAGCAGGCCTCGGCGGCGCGGCCGAAGTGGCGCTCGCGGGCGACGGCGACGATGTACTTGAGCTCGGTCAGCGTCATGCCGTCATTCTGGGGCCGGCACGGCACGTGAACGATGACACGCCGATTCACGCCGAGGCGGCTTCGACCCCGTGACTGCTGGATGGGCAGGCGACGGCCCAGGCGCAAGACTGGCGCACGCCCGCCGCACGCCCTTCGCAACCGCACCGCAACCCCACCGCAACCCGAGACGCCCGCGCGCATCCACCGGCCATGAAGAAGAACCTCACATTGTTTGGCGAGCCCGCGCGCATCAAGCACCTGCATGGCGAGAGCTATATGGTGTCCTCGCTCGAGCTGATGGCGGGCTTGCACGTGCGCGAGGTGCCGGTCAGCAAGCTGCCGCCTGAGGTGGTTCAAGAGCTGCTGCGGCTGCGCCGCACCTGGCCTGCGCGCAGTTGAAGCGGGTGCGCCTCACGGGCGCTCAAGCCTTCAAGAACTCCGCCTTGCCCGCCAGCCAGCGTGCCACCTGCGCGCGCGCCGCATCGGGGTGCTCGGCCAGCAATCCGGGCGCCAGAGCCCGCGCGCGCGCCAGCAATGCGTCGTCCGCATCGAGATCGGCAAAGCGCAGCAGCGCGTCTCCGCTCTGGCGTGCGCCCAGAAACTCGCCCGGGCCGCGGATCTGCAGGTCGCGGCGGGCGATCTCGAAGCCGTCGCTGGTCTCAGCCATCGCCTTCAGCCGCGCCTTGCCGGTGTCTGACAGCGGCGGCGTGTACAGCAGCACGCAGACACTGGCCGCCGCGCCGCGGCCGACGCGCCCGCGCAGCTGGTGCAGTTGCGCCAGGCCGAAACGCTCTGCATGCTCGATCACCATCAGGCTGGCGTTGGGCACGTCCACGCCCACCTCGACCACGGTGGTGGCCACCAGCACACCCATCTGCGCGCCGTTGAAGAGCGACATCACGGCGGCCTTCTCCGCCGCCGCCATGCGCCCGTGCAGCAGGCCGACCATCACGCCGGGCAGCGCTGCGCTCAGTTGCGCGTGGGTCTCGGTCGCGTTGCGCAGATCCACATGCTCGCTCTCCTCGACCAGCGGGCAGACCCAGTACACCTGCCGCCCGAGCGCCAGTTCGTGCTGGATGCGCGCCACCACCTGCTCGCGCCGGTGGTCGGAAAACAGCTTGGTCAGGATCGGCGTGCGCCCGGGCGGCAGCTCGTCCAGCGTGCTCAGGTCGAGGTCGGCAAAGTAGCTCATCGCCAGCGTGCGCGGGATCGGCGTGGCGCTCATCATCAGCAGATGCGGCTCGATGCCGGATCCGGCGCCGGATCCTGATTCAGACTCAGCCAGCTTGTGGCGCAGCTGCAGCCGCTGGGCGACGCCGAAGCGGTGCTGCTCGTCGATCACCGCCAGCCCCAGCCGACGGAAGTGCACATCGTGCTGGATCACCGCATGCGTGCCGACCACCAGTGCCGCCTCTCCGCTGGCCACGCGTTCGACCATGCGCTGGCGCGCCTTGCCCTTGCGTGATCCGGTCAGCCAGGCCACGCCCACCTGCAGCGGCTCGAGCCATTGCACCAGCTTGCGAAAGTGCTGCTCGGCCAGGATCTCGGTCGGCGCCATCAACGCGCACTGCCAGCCGGCGTCGATGGCGCGCGCGGCCGCCAGCGCCGCCACCACCGTCTTGCCCGAGCCCACATCGCCTTGAAGCAGCCGGTGCATCGGATGCGGGCGCTGCAGGTCGCCGTCGATCTCGGTGCCCACACGCTGCTGCGCGGCCGTCAGCTGGAACGGCAGCGCCGCTCCCAGCTGCTGGTGAAGGCCGCCTTCGAGCGGCGTTAGCACCGGCGCACGCAGCCGCGCGCGTTCACGCTGCGCCGTCAGCTGCGCCAGTTGCTGCGCCAGCAGCTCGTCGAACTTCAGCCGCTGCCATGCCGGGTGGCTGCGGTCCTCCAGCGTCGCCAGCGCGGCCTGCGGCGGCGGGTGGTGCAGGAACTGCAAGGCCTCGCGCAAGGGCGGCAGCCCGCTGGGCACGCAGCCCGCAGGCAGCACCTCGGCCAGCGGCGCACGCGCCAGCGCCGAGGCCACGGCCTTGCGCAGGTAGGCCTGCGGCAGCTGGGCGCTGGACGGGTACACCGGCGTCAGCGCGGTCGGCAGCGGCGCGTCGGCGGCGACCACGCGCACGACAGGGTGCACCATCTCCCGGCCCAGAAAGCCGCCGCGCAACTCGCCGCGAGCGCGCACCAGGCGGCCGGCCGACAGCGTCTTCTGCTGCGCCGGGTTGAAGTGCAGAAAGCGCAGCAGCAGGGCTTCACCGGCCGCGTCGCGCAGCCGCACGATCAGCTGGTGGCGCGGCCGGGTCTCGATGCGGCTGTCCTCGATCAGGCCCTGCACCTGCACGGTCTGGCCCTCATGCGCCTCGGCCACCAAGCTCAGGCGCGTCTCGTCCTCGTAGCGCAGCGGCAGGTGCAGCGCGAGGTCGCTGTCGCTGACCAGGCCCAGCTTGGCCATGGCGCGCGCCGGGCCTGACGGGGCCTTGTGCGCGGTGGCCGGCTGATCGCTCATGGAACAATTCTGACCTCCGCGCACTCACACGGTCAGGCCGGTACCGCCTGCACACGATGAAGACATTCACCCTCTCCGACTTCGACTTCGCACTGCCGCCCGAGCTGATCGCGCAGCACCCGACCGCCGAGCGCAGCGCGTCGCGGCTGCTTGACGGGCAGGGGTCGGCGCCGGTCGACCGCGGCTTTCGCGACCTGCCTTCGCTGCTGCAGTCCGACGACCTGCTGGTCTTCAACGACACCCGCGTCATCAAGGCGCGGCTGCTGGGCGAAAAGCCCACTGGCGGTGCGGTCGAGGCGCTGGTCGAACGCGTGCTCGACGGCCACGAGGTGCTGGCCCATCTGCGCGCCAGCAAGTCGCCGCGCGCTGGCTCGACGATTCGCTTCGCCGCCGCCTTCGACGCCGAGGTGCTGGGCCGGGGTGGCCCCGATGGCTCGCTTTTTCATCTGCGATTTCCCGGCCCGCCGCTGGAGCTGCTGCAGGCGCACGGCCACGTGCCGCTGCCGCCCTACATCACCCACGACGACAGCGCCGAGGACGCCGAGCGCTACCAGACCGTGTTCGCCGCCCGCCCGGGTGCCGTGGCCGCGCCCACCGCGGCGCTGCACTTCGACGAACCCGTTCTGGCCGCCCTGCAGGCGCGCGGCGTGCAGCGCGCGCGCATCACGCTGCACGTGGGCGCGGGCACCTTCCAGCCGGTGCGCAGCGAGAACCTGGCCGAGCACCAGATGCACAGCGAGTGGTTCGAGGTGCCGCCCGACACCGTGGCGGCCATCGAGGCCACGCGCGCCCGCGGCGGCCGCGTGGTGGCGGTGGGCACGACCACGCTGCGCGCGCTGGAGTCCGCCGCCCGTGGCGGCAGCCTGCAGCCCTACGTCGGCGAGACCGACATCTTCATCACGCCGGGGTTCCTCTTCCAGGTCGCCGACCGGCTGCTGACCAACTTCCACCTGCCGCGCAGCACGCTGATGATGCTGGTCAGCGCCTTCGCCGGCCACCAGCACATCATGGCGCTGTACCGCCACGCGGTGGAGTCGCGCTACCGCTTCTTCAGCTACGGTGATTCGATGTTGCTGGCGCGGCGCGACGGTGCAGGCTGATCTGTCTGCAGCTCAGGTCTGTAGCTCAGGTCTGCAGGTCAGGTCTGCAGGTCAGGTCTCGGCCCACATGCGCAGCAGGTGGTGGTAGCTGGCGGTCAGGCCGAGCACGGCGGCCGCGTCGGCCGGCTGCTCGCGCAGCGTGGTCAGATGGCGGTCCATCTCGTACAGCAGCTGCCGCCGCTCGACGCTGCGCACCAGGCTCTCGACCCAGAACACCACCGCCAGCCGCACACCGCGGCTGAGCGGCTCGACGCGGTGCACGAAGTGACCCGGGTAGAGCACCAGGTCGCCCGCCGCCAGCCGAGCGCGGCCGCCCTCGAAGGCGTCGTCGACGACCAGTTCGCCGCCGTCGTAGTCCGCCGGTTCGCTGAGGAAGAGCGTGGCACTGAGGTCAGCGCGCAACTGCCCGGCGCCGCCCGGCTGAGCCGCGCGGATGGCGTTGTCGACATGGTTGCCGTAGTGGTCGCCGCCCGCGTCGTAGCGGTTGAAGAGCGGCGGTGAGATGCGCCGCGGCAGCGCGGCGGCATGGAAGGCGCGGTGGCGGGCCAGCGCCGTGCGCACCGTCTCGCCAAGCGTGCGGGCCAGCGCGCCGTTGTCGTCGAGTTGGCGGTTGTGCTTGACCCGCGCCGACTGCGGCCCGGCGCTGCGCCGGCCGTCGACCCAGACGGCACCCTGCAGCGCCTGGCGCAGCGTGGCCAGCTCGGAGGCGTTGAGCACACTGGTCAAGTGAAGCAGCATGCGCCGATGCTGACTTTGGCCCGCCCGAGGTCTTTGGGCCGCCCTGTGTCGTCCCACGCCGCCCCCGCACAATGCCGCGCATGCTGAACTTCGAACTGCTGCGCACCGAAGGGCTGGCCCGCCGCGGCCGGCTGACGCTGAACCACGGCGTCGTCGAGACCCCCGTCTTCATGCCGGTGGGCACCTACGGCACGGTCAAGGGCGTGCTGCCGCGTTCGTTGCACGAGATGGGCGCGCAGATCATCCTGGGCAACACCTTTCACCTGTGGCTGCGCCCGGGGCTCGAGGTGCTGAAGACCTTCGGCGGGCTGCACCGCTTCGAGGGCTGGAGCGCGCCGATGCTCACCGACAGCGGCGGCTTCCAGGTCTGGAGCCTGGGCGAGATGCGCAAGATCAGCGAGCAGGGCGTGCGCTTCGCCTCGCCGGTGAACGGCGACAAGCTGCTGCTGACGCCTGAGGTGAGCATGCAGATCCAGACCGTGCTCAACGCCGATATCGTGATGCAGTTCGACGAGTGCACGCCCTACGAGGTGGCCGGCCACCTGACCACCGAGGACGAGGCGCACGCCTCGATGGCGCTGAGCCTGCGCTGGGCCCGTCGCAGCCGCGACGAGTTCGAGCGGCTGGCCAACCCGAACGCGCTCTTCGGCATCGTGCAGGGCGGCATGTTCGAGGGCCTGCGCGAAGAGTCGCTGCTGGCGCTGGTCGAGCTCGATCTGCCCGGCTACGCCATCGGCGGCGTCAGCGTCGGCGAGCCCAAGCAAGACATGCGGCGCATCGTCGCCCACACGCCGCAGCGGCTGCCGCCGGGCAAGCCGCGCTACCTGATGGGCGTGGGCACGCCCGAGGACCTGGTAGACGGCGTGGCCCACGGCGTGGACATGTTTGACTGCGTGATGCCCACTCGCAACGCGCGCAACGGCCACCTGTTCACGCGCTTCGGTGATCTGCGGCTGCGCAACGCGCGCT
>Ga0105046_10019414_pt1 | contig 10312 bp, 8 predicted proteins | sample MAT03_FD_78385 | JGI IMG/M metagenome (GOLD analysis project Ga0105046, IMG submission 78385) | Freshwater microbial communities from Lake Fryxell liftoff mats and glacier meltwater in Antarctica - MAT-03 (megahit assembly) | ecosystem: Environmental > Aquatic > Freshwater > Ice > Liftoff... | reverse complement strand
TTCCCTTTACAAGGTGATGACTTTACTTTGGAATGCAAGGCCAACATTCAAGGTGATGGCGTAGGCTGTGGTGGAATTCTATTCATTACTTTTGGTGAATCGGGTCATTTAGAAACCTGTTTAAACTCCAGAAGCTGTGCCAATCACAATTTTTTGTATCTCTCTGACCTAATCGTAGAAGGAGAATATAACGATTTGCCCAACCTGGACATACAGCAAAATGAATGGTCTGTGATTCGTATGGAAGTGAAAAACAAAAAAGTGCGTTTGTTGGTCAATAGCAAGCTGGTTTTTGAAGGGAAGTATGAAAAAGAAATTGGTAGGATCAAAGGATTTAATCTCAAGTTTCAAGGTTTTGGTGCTATTGATTATTTCAAAGCCTGGGATAGCACAGGAAAGTTAATAGAAGATGAAAATTTTTAGCGTTTCAAACCAAACTTATTTCTGTCAGGACCTTGCTTCTCTTAATCCTAAATACCCATCTATCACATAGTGAATGAGATATAGTGCTGGTGTCAACAAAACAGCTATTGAAAATTTGTAGATATAGTTGATAATTCCAATGGCTATAACCTGGTTAAAAGACCAGTTTCCGAATATATAAAAGGCCACAACCAGGACCACAAAACTGTCAATAAGCTGTGAAATCAAAGTGGAACCAGTTGCTCTTAGCCAGATGTGCTTGCTGCCCGTCATCGATTTTATCCAATGAAAGGTGTGTGCATCCAGAATCTGCCCAATCAGAAAAGCTGTTAATGAACCAATAATGATGCCCAAACCCTGCCTGAATATGGTGGCAAATGCGGTATTGATGTTGAAAGCATTTCCAGCCATATCTGTTTTGTTTACTTCCAGCCAAAAGTCAGCTGGTGGCAAAGTAGTGGTAACAAACACGGCACCAAAAACATAGGTTATCAAAATGGCTGTGAGATAGCTTATGCGTTTTACCCCAGATTTTCCAAAATATTCATTTATTATATCGCTGGTAATGAATACGATGGGCCAAACTACTACGCCGGCAGTGAGGTTAAAATCCAGAATAAAATCTGTAAGCAAATGGATTTGGGCTGGCTTGGTTCCTAATAAAGCTTCCAGAGAAAAAATTTTGACGCCAATCATTTCGGCAAGAATGGCGTTTGTTAAAAAAACAGTGCAAAGCACAATGTAGAGCCATTGAAGCTTGCCTTCTTTCACTGGAAATGTTGATTGGTCCATGGCCTGCAAATAGCAGTCATTACCTCAAAAAACAATGATTTGTTATTCGATTTTTATTTTTCTCATTTTGATAAAAACATCATTAATTACCTAAAACATCAATTTCTTTGCAGTTCACAAATTCGACCTCATTATTTTGGTACAACTACTGCTAATCTTTCAATTCTCTTTTTTTAATTCAATTTTATCTCCCGAACTTGTTGAATTTCAGAATTTTGATTCTTATGATTTATGCGAACCTATCCAAAAGCAAAAGATACTTCAGACAGGTGATTTTCTTTTTCTGGATCTGGATTGTGGACCACTTTGCGATGCCATCGAATCTGTAACCCAAAGTTTTGGTGGAGCGCATTTTAGCCATGTAGGGCTTGTTTATTTGCACCACGATTCTGTTTTAGTGATTGAGGCTATTGGAAATTCAGTCAGACTTACGCATTTGCCTGCTTTTTTGAAATATTCTAAAAAACCTGCAATTCTGGGAAGACCCAAAAATCAGAAACTGGTGCCAAATGCCATTGCCTTTTCTCTTTCACAACTTGGTGTTCCCTATGATGATCAATTTATATATAACAACGGAAAATACTACTGCTCAGAGCTTTTGTATGATGCTTTTAAAACAGCGAATGGAGGAAAACCCATATTTTCACTCCAGCCAATGACTTACAAAAAAGTAGGAACCAATCAGTTTGATCCTGCCTGGGTCGCGTATTTTAAAAACTTGGGAATTGAAATTCCGGAAGGCAAACCAGGTTGCAATCCAGGTGGAATTTCATTGTCTGAAAATCTTGAAATTCTTGGGAAATATCCAGAGTAAGTTTACGAATTATAAAAATTACCAGTCATATTTACCATTCAAATGGTGAACCAGGTTTATCCCGATTCTTTAACTGGCGAAGAGCTGGACAATTATCTGCTGCATGGTTGGTACCGCATGGGTCAGCGACTTTTTACGGTTGATTACATTTATATCGAACGATGGATCAGGGTTTTCTGGTTGCGCTATCGGCTGAAGGATTTTACTTTCAGCAAAAAGCAAAAAGAACTTTTCTCAAAAAATGAAAGGTTTAATTGGGAGGTTTTGCCTTTAAACATAACGGAAGAGCACGAAGCACTTTATGAAATCTATTTTAAAAGTATTGATTTTGAGGCTTCTGCCACCGCATCTGATTTTCTTTTTGGTAGCTATTTGTTTGAAGAGCAACAAGCAAATATTTTTGATACGTGGATGATAGAAATCAGAGACGCCGGAAAGCTTATTGCAGTTGGTGTTTTTGATATGGGTCGTAATAGTATGGCTGGAATTCTTAATTTTTATAATCCTGAATATAAGCGGTTTAGCCTTGGGAGGTATCTCATTTTAAAGAAAATGGAATGGGCTATGCACTCAGATTTGGAATGGTATTACCCTGGCTACATTGGTTATAAGTTTCCAAAATTTGACTATAAACTCTTTCCAGGAAAAGAATCTGCTGAATTTCTGGACCCTTTTTTAAGTCTATGGGAGCCCTATTCTGCTGAATCAGTGGAACTTAAAACTGTAAATCAACAAATACACTTTGGTATTTTACCTTTGATTCAAGATTCTTAAGACGATTTCAAATCGAATTTTCATGCTTGATTTAAAAAGATTTTCTTTTTTTAATCAATTGAATTTCAGATAACTAGAGAAGCTATACAACCACAATATGTATTGGTATATTTTAGTAATGCATACTAATGTATTATTTTAAAGTTAATATTTGTACAGTATAAATTTTGGTTTTATGGTTTTATAAAGCGAAAATAGTTAATAATTAATAGTTACATAATTAATAATTTTACCTCATAGTTAAACTAATTTAGGATGATTCAAAACCACGTTTGCCTAATAATAGTTGTCTTTAATTGCTAAGCGTTGGTATAATAAGTGTCACCGTTGTTCCTTTCCCAATATTCGACTCTACATGTAAGCTACCTTGTATTTCATCCATCATTATTTTACATAAGTATAATCCAAGTCCTTTTCCACTAATGCCCGGATGAAAGGTTTTGTAAAGCTTTAATATATGCTTTTCATTTTTCTCCATATCAAGACCCATACCGTTGTCAATTATTGATATACTCCATTTTTTATCTTTAATTTCAGAATGAATACGTATTTCCGGATTTTTATCCAGTGCTCTAAATTTGAATGCGTTATTTATGATCTGATATAAAACTGTTTCTAAATATGGTCTGATGGTTTTTAAAACTGGCAGCTTTTTAAAATCGGTGGTTACAAACTTTTTGTAAGGAGAATATTCGGCTGAAATTTTTGAAATCGCATTTACAAAAACATTAGAAAGCTGAACTTCCTCTAAAAGCATTGAGTTCTTATTTTTGATGGTCAGAATGGTATTCAAATCGCTTATCACCATATTCAGGTTAGAAGAAGACTGGAATAATTTATCAAAAATTTCCTGATTCAAAGGTGTTAAGCCACTTTGATCTACAGCTGCTGAAAGCATAGAAATATTGGCCACCTGAGCACGTAAACTGTGGGAAGTGATATATGTAAATTCCTCAAGATCACGATTTTGAAGCACAAGATGTTCCAGTAGTTCTTTTCGTTCCTCTTCTTTTCTCTTTCTTTCCGATACATCTCGGAAACAAACTACCAATCCATCTTTTGATGGGTAAACACTTATGTCAAACCACTGATTTTTTGGCGGATAGAATTTTTCAAACTGAACGGTAATTCTCTTTTTCTTTGCTTTCCTGAAAAATTGATAAAACTTAAAGCCTTCCTCTGCTGGTAGAATTTCCCATATATTTTTGCCAGTTAAAAAATCTCCTTGTTTCTCTAAAAGTTTTTCGGCCTCCTTGTTGGTATTGGTTATTAGCCAGTTTTTGTCTAACACAAATAGCGCATCTGTTACACCTTCAAGAATATTATGAAGCTTAATAGTATAATCTCTGTTCCTTTTTTCGGCTTCTTTTAGGTTGCTTATATCATTGGCAATCAACAGATATTGGGAAGTAGCTTCCTGGCCATCTAAAATTGGAATAATGGTACAGTTTACCCAAAAATCCATCCCATTTTTCTGAATAAATCTCCTTTGAGCTTTCCAGATTTTTCGTTTTTGAATTTGATTCCAGCTATCGGTGAAATCTTCATTGTTGTGAATATTCGAGAATAAAACAGACCATCTTTTGCCCATCAAGGCTGAGGAGTCTAATCTGGTTTTTTCCAGAAGTGCTTCATTTACAAATGATAAATTTCCTTTTTCATCAATTAAACCCAGGAAACTTGTTTTCGAAACGGCCTCCTGAAAATTCTCCAGATAGGTATAAATTTTTTCGGTTTTTGCTTCTGCTTCTACTTCCTTGGTTATATCAATTGCCAGTGCAACTCTTGCATTTTGCCCCCTGAAATTTAGGGGATTGGATTGTAGTTTTACAAATATGGGGCTACCATCCTTTTTTAAATGTCTCCAGGTTTTATCAGAATATTGTTCAAAATTATTATCTCGAATGGCAGAAAGCAATTCTTCTACATCTTCTTTTGGCCTGATCTGCCTTACGGTCATTCTAAAAAATTCATCGTGGGTATAACCATAAAACTTAATTGCTGCATCGTTAACTGCCAGAAAGTAAAGCGATTCAGTGTCATAAACCCACATCGGATTTGGGTGCTTGTAGAAAAGAGATTTGAATGTTGCCTCAGACTCCATCAGCCTTAGCTCGTCCTCTTTTTGTTCTGAAATATCCAATATCAAGGCATCTAAACGAACGATTTCGCCCTGCTCATTTTTTACAATTTGCTTTCGTTCCATTAGCCATTTTGTATGGCCTTTTTTTGTTATAATTCTATATTCCGATTGTTCGAAACTGCTAGATAACAGAACTTTAGAAAATAAATCTATAAAAGGTGCATCATCCGGATGGATGCATTCTACCAAAATATGGGGATTTGCCTGAAGCTCCTCCATTGGAACCTCATATACTTTTTCAAATCCGTTTGTTAAAAATGAAATCTGACCAGAAGTAATATCCTTACTCCAAATCAGATGGCCCAGATTTGTAAAAATGTCAAATAAAAGACTATGTTCAGTAGTTGTTTTCAAACGCCAGATTTAGATTCCCGGGCCATTTTCTTTTATTTTTTTAAGTCTATTTTGGCAATAAAATCAAAGTATAAACTTCAAGAAAAAAAGTGAATCAAAATTGATGGACTTTGGCTATTGTACCTATACAACTATAAAGACTCTTTTGGATACATTAAATGATAAAAAATAAATACAGAAAGTAATTTAAAGCCTTTGCATATATTGGGCAATAGCACTCGATTTCCAGGATTCAAACTCCTGATTTTGAATTTTTTGTCTTGCTTGTTTTACAAGATATATGTAAAAGGCCAGGTTTTGCAAAGAGGCAATTTGTAGTGCAAGAAATTCTTTGGAAATAAACAAATGGCGTAGGTAAGATTTGGAATAAAACTGACTGGAATAGTGGTCTAAACCAGGGTCAATCGGTGAATTATCGAATTTCCATTTCTCATTTTTGATGTTGATAATCCCTTCCGTTGTGAAAAGCATTCCGTTTCTTCCATTTCTTGTTGGCATTACACAATCAAACATATCAACACCTAGGCCGATACAAGTTAAAATATTTTCAGGCGTGCCTACCCCCATCAGATAGCGAGGTTTATCTTCCGGCAAATATTCATTTACCAAGGCCGTAAATTCATACATCATTTCTGCTGGCTCACCTACAGACAGGCCGCCAATGGCATTTCCAGGCATATTTCTGGAGGCAGCAAATTGCGCTGATTCTTTTCGCAAATCCTGAAAGGTTGATCCCTGAACTATTGGAAACAGATTTTGCTCATGTCCATATTTAGACTCAGAATCTTTCATAAACTGCACGCATCTATCCAGCCAGCGGTGTGTTAGCGCCATCGAATCTTTGGCATACTTGTATTCAGAAGGGTAGGGGGGACATTCGTCAAAAGCCATCACAATATCTCCGCCAATATATCGCTGTATTTCCATGGCCCTTTCTGGTGTGAAAAGGTGGCTGCTACCATCAATATGAGATTTAAAGGTAACCCCTTTTTCATTTATTTTTCTCTGAGCGGAAAGACTAAAAACTTGGTAGCCACCACTATCTGTTAAAATTGGTTTGTTCCAATGGTTGAAATGGTGCAAGCCTCCAGCGTTTTCAAGTACCTCCAAACCGGGCCTTAAATATAAATGATAAGTATTTCCCAAAATGATTTCTGCTCTCACATCATCGTGTAATTCACGCTGATGAACAGCCTTCACTGTGCCCGCAGTACCTACAGGCATGAAAATTGGTGTTTCTATATTTCCATGGTCTGTTTGGATTAATCCAGCCCTTGCCTTAGAAAATTTATCTTTTGATTGCAGATCGAACTTCATCTTAACTTCCTTTTGTGTTGTTTTGCACTGCAAACCTAGCCATTCCTAAGAAAACAGTATTGAATGTCAGAAACTTCTTTTTTTAACACAACACCTAAACAGTCAGGATTTTACTTCCCAGCAGAGTGGGCATTACACGCTTCCACCTGGTTGAGTTGGATACAAAAGGAGGCTTCATGGCCTGGAAAACTTGAGGAAGCATATCCGGCTTACTGTGAATTTATCAGTAAATTAAGCTTTTTAGAGCAGGTAAATATCAATGTGTCTGATGCTGAAATGGAACAAGCTGCAAGAAACAGATTGAAAAAATATGAACTAAACTGGCATAATGTGAAGTTTCATCATTTTGCAACCAATGATGCGTGGTGCAGAGATCATGGACCGGCTTTTTTGTTGCATAAAACTGAAAAAGGAAAAAGAGCCATTATTGACTGGGGATACAATGCATGGGGAGAAAAATATCCGCCTTACGATCTGGATGATGTTATTCCTACCAAAGTCGGTGAAATGATGGGGCTTGAAGTTTTTAATCCTGGAATTGTAATGGAAGGTGGTTCGGTAGAATTTAATGGTTCGGGAACGATTCTTAGAACAAAATCATGTTTGCTTAATTCAAACCGCAACCCAGATTTGAATCAGGACCAGATAGAATGGTTTTTAAAAGAATTTTATGGGGCTGAGCAAATTTTATGGCTTGGAGATGGAATTGTGGGAGACGATACCGATGGTCATATAGACGACATTGCCCGTTTTGTAAAACCAGATACCATTATAACAGTAGTAGAAGAAGATCCACAAGATGAAAATTATGAGGTTCTTCGGGAAAACTTAAAAATGTTGAAGAGCTTTAAATTATTAAATGGTAAATCCATAAATATAATTGAACTGCCTATGCCTAAGCCCATTATCTGGGAAGATCAACGATTGCCAGCCAGTTATGCCAATTTTTATATTGGAAATGGAGCTGTGTATGTGCCAACTTTCAGAGATTCTAAAAATGATCCTATTGCATTGCGCACCATTCAAAGATGTTTTTCGGACCGGAAAATATTTGGCATAGATTCCACAGATTTGATTTGGGGTTTGGGAAGTTTTCACTGCCTTAGCCAGCAGGAACCAGCTTAGGAGGCCACACTAAGGCTAAAAACCTGATGAATAAGAGGCTGTAAAAGCATCATGTTCACAGGTTTGGTTAGGTATCCTTTGCAATTGGGTATTGCTTCTGCTTTTATTCTGGTTTCAGTGTCTGTTTCTCCTGTTAGGAAAATTACCGGAATTTCTGAATTCAATGACATGAGATGTGCTGTATCTATTCCAGATTTATCGCCCTGAATGTTGATATCCAAAAGCGCAAGATTTACTTTTCCCTCCTGAATAGCTTCAAGGGCATCTTCACAATTGGTTACTATTGTAATATCTTGATAGCCAATTTCATTGAGGTCCATTTTTAGAGAGACCGCAAGGATTCTTTCATCTTCTACTATAAGTATTTTTTTCAATTTCCTGGGATTTAAAGTTTGGATAAATTACTTTTTGAAGGATATAAAAAATGTAGTTCCATTCGAATTGTCAACTTCTAAATTTCCTTGCAATTGTTTTACAAATTCTTCGATTAAAATTTTACCAAGAGATTCTTTCGATTTGTCATTTATTTGAATGCCAGGTCCATTATCACTTACTCTGAGTTTTAACATTTCTCCTTTTTGCAAAAAGTCAACTTTTAGAATTCCTTTTTTAGTGGCGCTAAAAGCATATTTAAAGGCATTTGAAACCAATTCGTTTACAAGCAAACCAATAGTACTTGCCTGTTTCATAGGGATTTCAAGACTGTCAATCTGCAATTGTAATTCAATATCTTGATTTCCAAAGCTTGAAACCAAACCTTCGATGAGTTGTGTAAGATAAGTGCGAATATCGACAGATTCATTTGGGTTTGAGGTCTTGTACATGAGCTCATGTATGGACGCCAGTGTTTCAAGTCTTTTTTGTGTTTGTTTTAGTGAAAAAAGGGCATCTGGATCATTTGAAAAACCTGCTTCCATTTTTACCAGACTAGCTGCAATGGCAAGATTGTTTTTTGCCCTATGGTTCATTTCTTTAATAAGAAAGTCTTTATGAGCCAATTCTGCTTGTAACTTTTCCAGCTGATTTTCAACTTTTTGGGGAGATCCATTTACTTTTAACGAATCCAGACTTTGTAAAACAACACTTGTGCGTTTTTTTATTAATTCGGGCGCATTGGTTTGTATGGCAAAAACAGAAGTTTCGTTCTTTGAAATAGGTTCTGCTATCAACATCCAACCGTCTCCAAATGATTTTGAAATTTCAAAAGGAAGCATATCTTGTGGCCACCAATATCTTTCCGGAAATTTTTGGTTTTCAGATTCTACATCTACCAACCAATCCAGTTCAGGCAGCCATTCACCTCCATATCTTTTAACTTGAGTGGCATATTTATTCGGGCTTTTCCACCAGGCTTTCCATTCGAAATGGCTACCATCAAAAATGCCCAAAGCAGATACTTTGGCATCAAGCGATAAACCCAGATATTTGGTTAATGCTATGCATTGTTCGTTTTTGCTTAAAAGGGAATCCGGAACAAAATTTTCAAAATCGAATGTTTCAGATTCCGGAATTTTAACTTCTGGCTTATGGTCCTGGGTTGTATTTGGTTTTTCTGGCTCAGGAGACTGAATATCAGATACTACTGTAAATTTTTGTTTATTTCTGAAATCATAAATCACAGAACTTCGCTTTCCATTCTCAAAACTTGTACCACGGCTATCCTGGTTTTTTCCCCAATTTGCAATGATCTCACCTTCAGTATTTTTAACCTCAATTGGTGGTAAACCTGCATTCATCCAAAGGTTAAGATTTTGTTTTTCTCTGTCTTCCTTTTGCTCTTTCGTGTAATCTTTGATTAAGCCAGTCAACCACTGTCCATTTTCACTGTCCAGAGTAGATTTACAAATAAATTTAACCCAGTTATTTCCAGCAGGATTTTCAATAAGAAGTTGCAGCTCAAAAGCTTTGCCCAGATTAATCGCATTTTCCATAGCGACAGAAAACCGATCCAAAGATTCGATGGAAAGTGAAGTGTAAAAGTCTTGGTAATCAATATTTTTAATTCTTTTTCCCAGGAATTTGAAAGAGGCTTCTTCTGAAAAGAAAAATAAATTTGCTTCCAAATGAAAATGCCACGTATAAATGCCGAACTCAGTTTCTATGAGCGATTGTGGCGTTATTTGGAGCTCTGTGGCTGGATTCACGGGTTTGATTATTGAAAATTTTTGACCAGAAATATCAATTTTGGAGGCCGAAAATAAGCCAGTAATTCCATCCTTCAAACCCATTGAGGACTTAAATAAAGTTTTAATCCCTTTAGAATCTTGAAATTGTGTTTGTATATTGTGTTTACTGGTTTTTGATAAGAAAAAATCTGGATTTATTTTTTTGGCAGATTCAGTTGCAGCTACCATTTTGCCCTCCTCATTGAGGATCCAAACCGAACAAGGCTCGAAAAGCGAGACCAGTTCATGGAGATTATTATGCAGGGATACATCTTTCCCAGGTAGGTGGAATTGCATAAGGTGTGGTGGTTTGTTCTTTATTTTGAATGAGTTAGACTTATTCAAAATTCAGTGATCGACATCCTAAACCGCAAGTGCAAAAATTGTATTTGAGGTACTAAGATG
>Ga0105046_10019413_pt1 | contig 10312 bp, 6 predicted proteins | sample MAT03_FD_78385 | JGI IMG/M metagenome (GOLD analysis project Ga0105046, IMG submission 78385) | Freshwater microbial communities from Lake Fryxell liftoff mats and glacier meltwater in Antarctica - MAT-03 (megahit assembly) | ecosystem: Environmental > Aquatic > Freshwater > Ice > Liftoff... | reverse complement strand
GGGGCAGGGAGCTACACGCAGTGAGCGACCGTGGGGGCTTTACTTCTGCCGCCAGGGCAGTCCGAGAAAGCGCCAGCCGCCGCGGGCGCCGCGGTGCGCCTCGGCATCCGGGTCGCCTTCGAAGCCTTCAAGAATGTTGTAGGCCTCCAGCCCCAGTTCGGTCGCCCGCCTGGCTGCGGCCACTGACCGCACGCCGCTGCGGCACAGCATCACGGCCTTGTTGCCCGGCGGTACCGCGGCCTGGAGGTCAGCGTCGAACCGCAGATTCATGGCCATGCCTGGCCACTGTTTCCAGGCCAGCGCCACCGCCCCCGGCACAAAACCGACCCATTCCCGCTCGGCATCGGTGCGCACGTCGATCAGCACGGCCTGGCCGTCCTGCCACCACCGGCAGGCCAGCTGGGGCGACACATCACCGGCATACCCATCGGCGGGCTGCACTTGCAGCGAACCACCGGCATCGCGCCGCCCGGCGCCGATGCCTGAATTTTGATTCGCGGGAAGCGCTTCATCCATGCGTGCAGGCCGGGGCAGATCGAGCTGCGCCATGGTTCTCACGAAGTCGGCCTGGGTTCTACCGGCAATGCGCGGATTGCCCGCCTTCTCCGCGCCAACCGTGGAGTGGGTCCGGCCCTGATAGTCGTGACCGGGCCAGACCAGGGTGTCGTCCGGCAGCGTCAATAGCCGCTGCGTGATGCTTTGGTACAAGGCCGCAGCGTTGCCCGACTGAAAATCGGTGCGGCCACAGCCGCCGATCAGCAGCGTGTCGCCGGTAAAGAGATGGTTGCGCCAAAGGTAACTCACGCTACCGGCGGTATGCCCAGGCGTGTGCAGGACCGTGATTTTCTCGCCGCCTACCTGCAGGACATCGCCGTCCTCCAGTTGGCGGGCCGCCGTCGCGATGCCGCAGCCTTGCGGCGCCGCAGTCTGCGCACCCGTGTGCTCCGCCAGTTGCCCGGCGCTGGTGATGTGGTCGGCGTGCATGTGTGTTTCCACCGTCCACAGCAACTTGAGCCCCTGCTCCTGCAACAGCGCAAGGTCACGAGCGAGCTGTTGATCCACCGGATCGATGATCAGGGCTTCCCGCGTGGACGGGTCATGCAGCACGTAGGTATAGCTGCTGGACGTTGGATCAAAAAGCTGAATGGGTTTCATATGGTTTTGCGCGCCTGGATCAGGCCAGCAGTCTGCTCCCGGGCACTTCTTGCGCTCACACCCAGTTTAGAGACTTTGGAGGGTTCTTTCACGGATGTAAAAAAGCACTTGCGGCAAGCCCGGAAGTTGACGCAAAGCTGACAACCAGCCCCGGGCTGACATGCTGAAAAACAGTTTCACCCCAAATGGATGCAATCATCGCGGTGTCCTTGGTAAAAACCCTCTTTCGCGCAGCGCGCCGATGACAAAAGATGAGATGCTAACTTCTATTCACACACTTGGAGACAAGCCATGACCGATATCAAGACCCCTCGCCGTCGCAGCCTGCTCAAGGGCGCGGCTGTCGCTGCGGGCGCCGGCGCCCTGTCAGCACCGATGCTGGCCACCGCTCAGACCACCACCACCTTGCGCTTCCAGAGCACCTGGCCTGCCAAGGACATTTTCCACGAATACGCCAATGACTTCGCCAAAAAGGTCAACGACATGGCCGGCGGCAAGCTGAAAATCGAGGTGTTGCCATCCGGTTCGGTGGTTCCTGCCTTCCAGCTGCTTGATGCTGTCAACAAGGGCACGCTGGACGGCGGCCACGGCGTGGTGGCCTACCACTATGGCAAGCAATCAGCGTTGGCGCTCTGGGGTTCCGGCCCGTCCTATGGCATGGACCCCAACATGCTGCTGGCCTGGCACAACTATGGCGGCGGCAAGGTCCTGCTGGAAGAAATTTACAAATCGATCAACATGGACGTGGTGTCCTACCTGTACGGCCCCATGCCGACGCAGCCGCTGGGCTGGTTCAAGAAACCCGTGTCCAAGGTCGAAGACCTGAAGGGCCTGAAGTTCCGCACGGTCGGTCTGGCGGTGGACGTCTTCACGGAATTGGGCATGGCGGTGAACCCGCTGCCCGGCGGTGAAATCGTGCCGGCGCTGGACCGCGGGCTGATTGATGCTGCCGAGTTCAACAACGCGTCCAGCGACCGCTTGCTGGGCTTTCCTGATGTGGTGAAAAACTGCATGCTGCAAAGCTTTCACCAGAGTGGTGAGCAGTTTGAAATCCTGTTCAACAAGGGCAAGTACAACGCTCTGCCGCAAGAGTTGCGCTCTATCATCGACTACGCCGTGCAGGCGGCCAGCGCCGACATGAGCTGGAAGGCGGTGGACCGCAATTCGCAAGACTACATCGAGCTGAAGAAGGTCGGCATCAAGTTCTACAAGACGCCTGACGCGATTTTGCGCGCCCAACTGGCCGCTTGGGACAAGGTGATTGCCAAGAAGGGTGCCGAGAATCCGCTCTTCAAGAAGGTTCTCGACTCGCAGAAAGCCTTTGCGCAGCGCGGCGGCCAATGGTGGAACGACTACACGGTCGATTTCAAGATGGCCTACAACCACTACTTCGGGGCCAAGGCCAAGAAGGCTTGATCCGGCTTTAGCTGGACAGGGATAGGGGCACCGCAGGGTGCCCCTTGTTTATTGAGCGCCTGTAACCGGCGCAAGGAGTCGCAATGCAATCGTTTTTATTGGCAGTGGACCGTTTCTCCACCTGGATAGGCAAGACCTGCGCCTGGAGCGTGGTGGCGCTGACGCTGTTGATCAGTTGGGAAGTGTTCAACCGCTACGTGCTCAACCGGCCGCATGCGTGGGTGCTCGACGCGCAGATCATGTTGTACGGTCTGTTGTTCATGATGGCGGGCGCCTACACACTGAGCAAGAACGGCCATGTGCGCGGCGACGTGCTTTACGGCTTCCTCACGCCACGCACGCAGGCCATCATCGACCTGACGCTTTACATCGTGTTCTTTCTGCCGGGCGTCATCGCACTGACCTGGGCCGGCTGGACCTATGCCAACGAGTCGCTGGCGATCCGCGAGCAGACCTTCAACGCCGACCCGATCCCGCTGTACCCCTTCAAATTCGTCATTCCGCTGGCCGGCGGCGTGCTGCTGCTGCAGGGCGTGGTTGAAATCATCCGCTGCATCCTGTGCATACAGACCGGCGTCTGGCCCGCCCGCGAGGGCGATGTGGAAGAGGTGGACGTGGAAAAACTCAAGGAGATGGTGCATGTGAAAGACGAAGACATGGCCGCGCTGGAGCGCGAGCTCGCCCTCAAGGGAAGCAGCAAATGAAGATACGCAAGGAACTCTGGTTTGGCCTGGTCTTCATGGCGCTGGTGGTCATAGGTGCCGCCGCCATGCTGCTGAGCGTCGAGAAAATCACCAACGGGCATCTGGGCCTGCTCATGCTGTCCATGGTGGTGATGGCCATCATGCTGGGGTTCCCGACGGCTTTCACGCTGATGGGCATGGGCATGATCTTCACCTGGCTGGCGTATGACCGGAACACCACACATACGCTGGACATGATGGTGCAGGCCACCTACAAGACCATGGCCAACGACGTGCTGATTGCCATTCCGCTGTTCGTCTTCATGGGTTACCTGGTCGAACGCGCCAACCTGATCGAGAAGCTGTTCAAGAGCCTGCATCTGGCGCTGGCCAGAATTCCGGGCTCCCTCGCCGTGGCCACACTGGTGACCTGCGCCATCTTTGCCACCGCCACCGGCATTGTCGGTGCCGTCGTCACGCTGATGGGCCTGCTGGCATTGCCTGCGATGCTGCGGGCCGGCTACAGCGTACCGCTGGCGGCTGGTGCCATCACAGCGGGCGGCTGCCTGGGGATTCTGATTCCACCTTCTGTTTTGCTGATCGTTTATGGCGCTACGGCCGGGGTCTCGGTGGTGCAACTTTATGCGGGTGCGTTTTTTCCGGGCCTGATGCTGACCGGCCTGTATATCATTTACGTGGTTCTGATCGCCAAGCTCAAGCCGCAATGGGCGCCACCCCTGTCGGCCGCAGACCGTTTGGTAGCGCTGCCGCCACTGACGCAGCAACTGACCAGCGACACGACCAGCCTGGCACTCCCGCGTCTGTTCAGCGCACTGAAGGGAAAGCGCAACGCCGATGTGCCACTGGGTCACATCCTGCGGCAGTTGACGATTGTGATCCTGCCAGGACTGCTGTTTCTGCTGGTACTCGTGACCAGCTACCGTGCAGTCACCACCGTGGACGCCGAAGCGGTCTACGACATCCAGCAGATAGGTGCCTCCAGCTCGTCAGAGCCGTCGGCCGCTGACTCCGGCGGGCTGCAGGAGCCGCCACGAGAAGAAGGCGGACTGCAAGAGCCTCCGTCGAGTGATGTCAAGGAGCCGCCATCGAGCGACGTCAAGGAGCCCCCGGGCGCGATGGAGCCCGCCCAGGCGGCCTCTGCAAGCTTGGCCGAGCCCTCCGCCGCAACTGACAAAACGTCGACTGCAGGTGCGAGCACGCGCGACGCGCCGACCTGGTGGTGGGTCTGCTTTGCGATCCTTGGCGCGCTGGTCACGCTGTTTTACCTGTTTCTGAGTTTTGCCCGGCTGGAGATCTTCAAGATGCTCCTGACCTCGTTTTTCCCGCTGATGGTTCTGATCATCTCCGTGCTGGGCTCTATCGTGATGGGCCTGGCGACGCCCACCGAAGCAGCTGCCATGGGTGCGCTGGGCGGCTTTTTGCTGGCGGTCGCGTACCGGCGGCTCACGCTGTCGGTGCTGCAGGAGTCGGTGTTTCTGACGGCCAAGACTTCCGCCATGGTGTGCTGGCTGTTTGTGGGCTCGGCGATTTTCTCGGCGGCTTTTGCCCTGCTGGGCGGCCAGGCACTGGTCGAGGAGTGGGTGCTCAGCATGAACCTGACGAAAACGCAGTTCCTGATCATGAGCCAGGCGATTATTTTCATTCTCGGCTGGCCGCTGGAATGGACCGAGATCATCGTTATTTTCATGCCCATCTTCATCCCGCTGCTCGACAACTTCGGGGTGGACCCGCTGTTTTTCGGACTGCTGGTAGCGCTGAACCTGCAAACCGCTTTCCTCAGCCCGCCAGTGGCCATGGCGGCGTTTTATCTGAAAGGAGTCGCACCCAGCCATGTCACGCTGAACCAGATTTTCCTCGGCATGCTGCCCTTTATGGGCATTCAGATTCTGGCCATTATTTTGTTATATCAATTCCCCGCGATTGGCCTGTGGCTGCCACAGCTGCTCTACAAGTAAGCAGTTTCAGGTTTTTGAGAACAAAGGGGCGCGCAAGCGCCCCTTTTTTTGGCAAAAGCGCTAAGATTGACGTTTACGTAAACGTCAATCAAAAACTTGACCTGACCGGAGACACCGATGGCCAAGCCCAGCACCCGCGTTCCAAAGCTTACCGACTGGCAGCCGCCTTCCGGCAAACGCGCCGCTGCGTTTTCCCTGTCCGGGCTGGACCCCGGCGCCAGACCCTGGTCGTGCGGCAACAAGGAAACCGATCGGGCCACGGTGGGCGCTCTGGCCATGGAGCTGGACACGCTGCAGGACCTGTTTTATGCGGACCAACGCTACAAACTGCTGGTCGTGCTGCAGGGCACCGACACCTCGGGTAAAGATGGTACGGTGCGTGGCGTGTTCAGCCGCACCAGCCCGCTGGGTGTACACACCGTCGGCTGGAAAGCCCCGACCGAGGACGAACGCGGCCGCGATTACCTGTGGCGTCTGCACAAGGTCATGCCCAGCGTCGGCACGATGATGATCTTCAACCGCAGCCACTACGAAGACGTGCTGGTTCCGGTGGTCAACCAGTGGATCACGCCGGCACAGGTCAAGCAGCGTTACGCGCAGATCAACGACTTTGAACGCCTGCTGGCCGAGACCGGCACGGTCATCCTCAAGTTCATGCTGCACATCAGCGCAGACGAGCAAGGCCAACGCCTGCAGGAGCGGGTCGACGACCCGACCAAACACTGGAAATTCAGCCTTGACGATCTGACGGTCCGCAAGCAGTGGGTCGACTACCAGAAAGCCTATGAGGCGCTGCTGCGGGCCACCAGCACGGCGCACGCGCCCTGGACCATCGTGCCCGCCAACTCCAAGACGCACCGCAACCTGATGATCGCGACCGTGGTGCGCGACACGCTGAAGAAGCTCAAGCTGCGTTACCCGCCCAGCAATCCCCGGCTCAAGGGCCTGAAGATCACGTAAAGACAACCGCGAAAGACCGCCGCCATGACCGACCTGTCCGCCGAATACAAGGCCCTCGCCAGCTACCGCCCCACCCACAAGGTGCGTTTTGTCACCGCCGCCAGCCTGTTCGACGGGCACGACGCGGCCATCAACATCATGCGGCGCATCCTGCAGGGCATGGGCGCCGAGGTGATCCACCTGGGCCACAACCGCAGCGTCGATGAGGTCGTGACCGCTGCCCTGCAGGAAGATGTGCAGGGCATCGCCATCAGTTCCTACCAGGGCGGACACGTCGAATATTTCAAGTACATGGTCGATCTGCTGAAAAGCCGCGGCGGCGAGCACATCCAGGTGTTTGGCGGCGGCGGCGGCGTGATTGTGCCGCCGGAAATCCGCGAACTGCATGCCTACGGCGTGACGCGCATCTACAGCCCCGAAGACGGCCAGAAGATGGGCCTGGCCGGCATGATTGGCGAGATGGTCATGCGCAGTGACAAGGACCTCACCGGCCTGGCCCCCAAGAACATCGAGGCCATCGAAGGCCATGGCGAGATGGCCTGGCGCGCGCTGGCGCAGCTCATCACCGCGCTCGAAAACGACAGTGCGCCTGCGCCTCTTGTCGAGGCGCTGCGGGCGCAGGCTGCTATCAAAAAGATACCTGTTCTGGGCATCACCGGCACAGGGGGCGCCGGCAAGTCGTCGCTGACCGACGAGTTGATCCGCCGCCTGCGCCTGGACCAGAACGACCAGCTGCGCGTGGCCGTCATCAGCATCGACCCCTCACGCCGCAAGAGCGGCGGTGCCCTGCTGGGCGACCGCATCCGCATGAATGCAATTAATCCCTGGACGGTGGCCTCTTTACCAGCTCAAGCCGCCGAACCGGCTTTGCCGGGCGGCAGGCGGGCGGCCCCCTCGGGGGGCAGCGAACCACACGCAGTGGGGAGCGTGGGGGCCCGTGTCTTCATGCGCAGCCTGGCCACCCGCGAGTTCGGTAGCGAAATCAGCAAAGCCCTGCCCGAGGTGATTGCTGCCTGCAAGGTGGCCGGGTTCGACCTGGTCATTGTGGAGACCTCGGGCATAGGCCAGGGCGATGCCGCCATCGTGCCGCATGTCGATGTGCCGATGTACGTGATGACACCCGAGTTCGGCGCAGCCAGCCAGCTCGAAAAAATCGACATGCTGGACTTTGCCGAGTTCGTCGCCATCAACAAGTTCGACCGCAAGGGCTCGCTCGACGCCCTGCGCGACGTGGCCAAGCAGGTGCAGCGAAACAAGGAAGCCTGGGCCACCGCACCCGACAAGATGCCGGTTTTTGGCACCATGGCTGCGCGTTTCAACGACGATGGCGTCACCGCGCTGTACCAGGCGCTGAAACCCCGTCTGGCAGAACTGGGCCTCAAGCTGTCGGAAGGCACCCTGCCGCAGGTCGATGTGCGCCACAGCACCAACCAGACGCCAGTGGTGCCGGCCGCGCGCACGCGTTACCTGGCCGAGATCAGCGACACGGTGCGCGGCTACAAGAAACGCGCCCGCGCCCAGGCTCAGCTGGCGCGCGAGGTACAGCAGCTCAAGGCCGCTGCGGCCATGCTCAAGATCGACAAGCCGGATCGGGCGCCGGCCGCCGAGGCCGCGCTCGACCTGGCGGGGCACCGCAAGGCCCGCATGGACAGCGACGCCCGACAACTGCTGGCCCAGTGGCCCGACATGCAGCAGGCCTATGCCGGCGATGAATACGTGGTGAAAATCCGCGACAAGGAAATACGCACTGCGCTGGTCACAAAATCATTGTCGGGCACCCCGATCCGCAAAGTCGCGCTGCCGCAGTACGAAGACCATGGTGAAATCCTCAAATGGCTGATGCTGGACAACGTGCCCGGCAGCTACCCCTACACCGCCGGCACCTTTGCCTTCAAACGCGAAGGGGAAGACCCGACCCGCATGTTTGCCGGGGAAGGCGACGCCTTTCGCACCAACACACGCTTCAAGCTGCTCAGCGAAGGCATGGCGGCCAAGCGCCTGAGCACGGCTTTTGACTCGGTGACGCTGTATGGCAATGACCCTGACCTGCGGCCCGACATTTACGGCAAGGTGGGCAACAGTGGCGTATCGATTGCCACGCTGGACGACATGAAGGTGCTGTACGGCGGTTTTGACCTGTGCAGCCCCAGCACCTCGGTCAGCATGACCATCAACGGCCCGGCGCCGACCATTCTGGCGATGTTCATGAACACCGCCATCGACCAGAATCTCGACAAATTCAGGGTCGACAACGGGCGCGAACCGACCGCCAACGAAACTGAAAAAATCCGTGAATGGGTGCAGGAAAACGTGCGCGGTACGGTGCAGGCCGACATTTTGAAAGAGGATCAGGGCCAGAACACCTGTATCTTCTCGACCGAATTCAGCCTCAAGGTGATGGGCGACATTGCGCAGTACTTCGTGCACAACCGGGTGCGCAACTTTTACAGCGTCTCCATCAGCGGTTACCACATTGCCGAAGCCGGCGCCAACCCGATCAGCCAGCTGGCCTTCACCCTGTCCAACGGTTTCACCTTTGTCGAAGCCTACCTGGCGCGCGGCATGCACATCGACGACTTCGCGCCGAACCTGAGCTTTTTCTTCAGCAACGGCATGGACCCGGAATACACCGTGATGGGCCGCGTGGCGCGCCGGATCTGGGCCGTCGCGATGAAAGAAAAATACGGTGCCAACGAGCGCAGCCAGAAGCTCAAGTACCACATCCAGACCAGTGGCCGCAGCCTGCACGCGCAGGAGATCCAGTTCAACGACATCCGCACTACCCTGCAAGCGCTGATTGCGATTTACGACAACTGCAACTCACTGCACACCAACGCCTTCGACGAAGCCATCACCACACCGACCGAAGAGTCGGTGCGCCGCGCGATGGCGATCCAGCTCATCATCAACCGCGAGTGGGGCCTGGCGAAAAACGAAAACCCGTCGCAAGGCGCCTTCATCATCGAGGAGCTGACCGAGCTGCTGGAAGAAGCGGTGCTGCTGGAGTTCGAACGCATCGCCGAACGCGGCGGCGTGCTCGGTGCAATGGAAACCGGCTACCAGCGCGGCCGCATCCAGGACGAGTCCATGCATTACGAGATGCTGAAACACACCGGCGAGCTGCCCATCATCGGCGTCAACACCTTCCGCAACCCGCACGGCGATGCTGTTCAGGACAAGCTGGAACTGGCGCGATCCACCGACGAGGAAAAGCAGAGCCAGCTCAAACGTCTGGAGGCCTTCCATGCCCTGTATGCCGCAGAGTCGCCTGCCATGCTTAAGCGCCTGCAGCAGGCGGTTATCGCCAACGCCAATGTGTTCGAGGTGCTGATGGACGCGGTACGCGTCTGCTCACTGGGCCAGATCACCAACGCCTTGTTTGAGGTGGGTGGGCAGTACCGGCGGAACATGTAAGACCCCGCTCGGCACTTGCAATCACCCGTTCATTGGGATCGCCGCATATTTAGAATGCAAGAATGTCTGACCGTGAAGGCTGGGCGATGACAGAGGCCGTCAAAGTTATAGAGGCAGTCACCCTTGCTTTACCGCCAACCACCCTCTCACTGGTCCCATGCCATGACATCCAAAATAGCAAAGCCCGACGATCGCTACCCGGTTCCTGCTCTCGACAAGGGGCTTGACCTGCTGGAACTTTTGGCTGGCCATCCGCATGGGCTTGGTCTGACAGAACTGGCGGCGGCGGTTTCGCGAAAAGTCAGCGAAATTTTCAGGACAGTCAATTGCCTCAAACGACGGGGTTACATTGCAGTTGATCCACGGACCGATCGCATTGTTTTGTCGATGCGGCTGTTTGAGCTGGCGCACACGCATCCACCCACTGAGCGCCTTCTTTCTGTGGCGCTGCCTGAGATGCAGGCTCTGGCGCGCCATACCGGCCAGTCTTGCCACCTGGCCATCCATAGCGCCGGAGAAATGCTGGTGATTGCGCAGGTTGATAGCCCTCGGCGCATGGGCTTTGCAGTGCATGTGGGCGCGCGAGTCGGCTTGACCAGCTCGGCATCGGGCCGGGTTTTTCTGGCTTTTCAAGAAGACACGGAGCGGGCGCGCTTTTTGAAGATGCAGCCACTGGACGCAGCGCGCACCGAAGACTTTAATGCCGCG
>Ga0105046_10019412_pt1 | contig 10312 bp, 7 predicted proteins | sample MAT03_FD_78385 | JGI IMG/M metagenome (GOLD analysis project Ga0105046, IMG submission 78385) | Freshwater microbial communities from Lake Fryxell liftoff mats and glacier meltwater in Antarctica - MAT-03 (megahit assembly) | ecosystem: Environmental > Aquatic > Freshwater > Ice > Liftoff... | reverse complement strand
CGTTTATGCTGGCGCTCTTTCTCTTTTATGAGCGGATCGGTGGTTCAGCCCGTCTGGGGGGCATCGCTGCGCTCTTATACACGGCCAATTCAAATTTTGTCTTCTTCGATGCTCAGTTCTCCTATGAAACACTGTCTCTGCCCATTGCCACAACAGTGCTTTATGCGATTGCGAGCCGTGATGATGGCTTCGAGCGCACCTTCTTAAGCAAGCTGATTCTCACCATTCCTTTGATTATCGTTGTAGCCATCACCCACCATTTGACAGGCTATGTGTTGGGCTCGTTTGTGCTGTTGTGGACGCTTCTGTCGCTGATACGCAAGCCAAGCCGTTGGGCCTGGCTTCCTCTTGCGCTGTTCACAATATTGATCTTGGGGGCTGTGCTGGGCTGGAACTCGCTGATTGGGAAAACCACTAGCGAATATCTGCTGCCCGTATTTATCGGGGGCATCAATGAAGCCCTGAGCGTGGTGTTTGGTGGCGGTGGACGACAGTTATTCCAGAATGCCGCAGGTGGTGGCTCGCCTGTCTGGGAGCGCATTGCGGGCATCGCCTCAGTGGTCGGGATTATCTCCATCCTGCCAATTGGTATTTTGCAGGTGGTCTGGTCGCCCTTCCGCAATCGCCCTCTTGCACGCGATCTTGTCAGAATTCCATCGACCACCTTGCAGGGATGGCAGCGCTATCGCAACAATGCTGCGTCACTGGCTCTGGCCTTGATGGTGTTATTTCACCCTGTCATGCAAGTGTTCCGCCTGACATCGAGCGGGTGGGAAATCGCCAATCGTTCCTCAGAATTTCTTTTCTGGGCGATTTCCTTTGTGCTGGCGATTGCGGTGCTGCGCATTGCAGCCTTAAACATTCCCAGGCCTGTTGTGGCGGTGGGGTTTGCAATCTGGGCCGCAATCCTATTTGTGGGTGGCTCCATTTCCGGGTGGCCGCCCTGGGCACGTCAGCCGGGGCCCTACCTCGTGTCTGCCGACAGTCGTTCCGTTGAGCCGGAAGGCGTAGGGGCTGCAAAATGGGTGTATGACCACCTGCCGCGCGAAAGCCGCATGACAGCCGATCGAATCAATACGCTGTTGATGAGCGTCTATGGTCATCAGCGCATGATCACCCATCTGGGAGACGAGCTGTATCTGGCGTCTGTGTTCTTTTCACCCCATTATGGCCCGTCTGAAATCGCGTTAATTGAGGAGGCGCGCGCTGAGTATATGGTGGTCGATCTGCGCTTGAGTGAGGACTTACCACTGGTCGGCGTCTATTTTGAAGGCGGCGAACCCCGCGCCAGTGATGATATGGAACCTATGAATCGCAAGGCACTCACAAAGTTCGATAACGTCGAGAATTACAGCCGCATCTATGACAGCGGGAATATCAAGATTTATGACATAGGGGAAGCGCGATGAATCGTCATAAGCGAGTCAATTTCATCACTGTTGTGATTGCGACTGTGGCGTCCATGCTGTTTGCGCTTTTGGGCCAGGGTCTTTTACGCACGCTGTTTGCCATGCCCCTGGTCGTGATACTGCCCGGTTACGCCGTGATGGCGGCATGGTTTCCAAAACGCCTGATCAAATATCCAGGTAACGCGCTCTTTGTGATCACGCTGAGTATCAGTATCACATGTTTGTTGGGGCTGGTTTTGCATCTAACGCCCTGGGGCATTCACACGCACACATGGGTGGCAGCCCTCGGTGGCGTTGTGCTGATTAATCTCGTGATCGCCCTGTTCTGGGGTGATTTCAGCTTTTCATATCCTGTGAGTCGCGCGCCCAAGGTGCCTCTGTATCAGGGGATGCTCATTGCCTGTGCGTTTATCATCAGCGTTCTCGCGCTGGAATTGGGCCGTGAAGGGGCAAGACAGCAGTACACAGCCGATATTACCCACATGTGGATGCTGCCTGGAGAGTCTGGTGATTCGATGCAGATGGGTGTAAAAAATCTGGATGATGAGACGGTGAGCTATAAACTCGTCATTAGAGATGGCACCCGTGTGATTGAAGAATCATTCGAGCTTGAACCGAGTAAAACCTGGGAGAAGGACTATAATATGCCTGGGGGTGCGAAGCGAGAAGTCTCTGCTTATCTATCTCGTCTCGATAGGCCCCATCAGGTGAATCGCAGTACCAGCCTATGGCTGCCTCACGCAGAGTAGGGGATTATGCTTGTTTTTGTCAGCTACTGTCTCCGTGATTTCCCACTGGTTAAATCACTTGTTCTCGGGTTGGGTGTGCTTGGACATAATGTGCTCTATGAGCCCAAAATGCCCGCGGGCCAGATTCTGTGGAGTCACGTCCTCGAAAGCATCAATGCGTGTGATGTCTTTCTTCTAGGGATCACAGATCACGCCCTCCAATCCGAGTCGCGCACACTCGAATTGCAATATGCCAGACGCCTGGGCAAGCCCGTATTCGGGGTGATCCTCTCCGAGATTACGGACACACTCCCGCCCGAGTTTGCGCAGGCGCTGAATTATATCTCCCCAACCAAACAGGCCGATGACAATCTGGCGAAGCTGCTTAAAACAGTGCCACGCAGGACGCAGGTGTTAGAAAACGCCGTCGAACCGGATTGGCTGATGCCCCTTATGAAGCTTCACAGCCTCGTGAGGGCACCGCAGATCGATCCCACAGATCAGCAAATCATCATATTGAATCTGCAAGAATTTCTTGAGCGCCAGGAGACATTTCGCTCGTCCAGAGCCATCCTTAAATCATTTGCCACACGACGAGACATCGATGCCAGTGTGCAAGCAGATGTTAAGGACACCATCAAACAGCTCAAGCGAAGCCAGTCTACGCAGCAGCGGGCCCGCATGCGCAATATTGCTCTGGTCGGCTCGTTTGTGACGGCAATTTTGATTGTCATGCTCTTTATACTTTATCGCAGAGAGCAGGCTGCCCTCCGCGTGCTTGAAGCGACACAGACCGAGCAGGCGGTGCAAGTCACACAAACAGAATTTGTCCTCAATAAGGATGTAACAGGCACGGCAAATAGCATTGCATCAAGCATTGCATCGACTGAAGAGGTCCATCAAACAGAAACTGCACGTCCTAGCGTCACATCGAGCCCAACACCCGATGCTCGGTTTATCTATGCGTCGATATTCACCGGTGTTATCCCGACTTCCGAGGCTATTATTAAATCCCCAACGGCCGCTGGTGTAACGCCCACTCGTGCTTCTGCGTCCCCTACGGCCACTCCATCACGAACGCTGCTGCCACCCGTGAATGTAACACAAAACAGGCCTCTAACAGCGACAGGACTTCCTTGATACAAGCGATACAAACCGACCAGATTGACTGTCTAGGCGCTCTTTGCAGCCCTTTATAGAGGATGTACTCTGATAAGACAGTGGGTTTCAATATCGCTCGTAATAGAAATACTTCAACACGTCTCATCCAATTCCTAGCTTCAATTCTCATCCAAACTGAAATGGCTTACGAATAATGAACAAGACGAACCAGATCTTAACACCAAGGGTCAGCGGTGATTAAAATTTTTCCAGTCACTTTGCGGATCAATACTGTGCTCGAACATCTTCGCACACCTTTGATCCGAAATGGTTATGCACTCATCATCAGTACCGGAATCACATCACTCCTTGGATTGATATACTGGACCATCGCAGCACGCGTTTATGCCACTGAGAATGTTGGGTTAAACTCCACCGTTATTTCAGCCATGCTTTTCCTCTCAGGGATGGCGCAGCTTAACCTTCAGGAGACAATGGTTCGTTTTATCCCCCAAGCAGGCAAGCAAACACTTCGCCTTGTCCTCTCCACCTATGCCATTGTTATTTTTCTGTCGACGCTGGTAGGGCTTATCTTCTGTCTAGGGATTTCGATCTGGTCGCCTGCGCTGAGTTTTCTGGCTGAATCCTCGGCGGCTATTGCCTGGTTCGTGTTTGCGTTGGTCGCTCAGGGCATTTTTGTGATTCAGGACAGCGTTCTCATGGGGCTGCGGCAGGCTCTCTGGATTCCTTTTGAAAATACGATTTCCTCTATTCTCAAGATTTTGCTTCTGATCGGGCTGCTTGCTGCCTTTCCGCTCAATGGCATCTTTATCTCGTGGACTGTATCTGTTGCGCTCGTAATTCTGCCCGTGAGCTATCTCATCTTTAGACACTTGATTCCTACATACAGCCACAATGCCCCAGTCCAGGCAAGCGGTCTGTCACTGCGTCAGATCTCAAAATATGTGGCAGGCAACTATGTTGTCGCTCTGCTGGCGAATATGTCGACAGCACTGATGCCCATTCTGATCATCCAATTCGTGGGACCAACGGCCAACGGCCATTTCTATATTGCCTGGGTGCTGGCAAGTTCGCTGCAAGTGGCAGTGGCTAATATGGCGACCTCTCTGACGGTTGAGGGGTCTGCAAGTCAAGAAAACCTGGAAGAACACAAGCGGAAGGCGATGATCGGTATTGCACGCATCGTCCTGCCGCTGACCGTGATCATCATATTAGGCGCTCCGCTCATACTCGAAATCATGGGCCCAGGATACAGAGAAAATTCAACGGTTTTGATGCAGCTCCTCGCAATTTCCGCCCTGCCCAATATTTACAACATGGTTCGTGTTGCACTGGCACGGGTCCAGAATCGCATCTACACCGTCGTCTTCATTTATGCTGCCAATGCCGCAATGGTGTTGGGCTTAAGTATCATTTTCCTCCCCCACTTTGGTATTACAGGTGTTGGATTGGCCTGGGTGATCAGTCAGACTCTCATTGCCATCGTCCTCAGCACTCTTCCCAAGCTGAAGCGCACAGACACCACACTAGAAAAGGAGTCATAATTTTGTCTCAGCAAACGTTAGATACATTTCTCTGCGTTCATCATCGGGATGTGGATTATCTCCTGGAAACCGTGCTTCAGTCGTATCAGGCTAACTTTCAGCCTAAGAACCGTTTGTTCCTCATCACCAATGATACAGCACATCTAAAGCAGTTCCTGGATCGCATTGGCATGGGAGAGGATGTCATTCTCACGGCAGATCAGGATTGGCTCTCGAAAAAGGAGTTGGAACTGCCCGGTTGGTATCGTCAGCAGCTGATCAAGCTCCGGTCATATGAATTCTGCGAAACTGAGAATTTTTGCAACCTGGGGGCGGATACGGTGCTTTTGCAGCCGATCACGTATAAAGACCTCGTTGATGGAGACTTCCCAGTCCTGTATTACACAAAGCATCGTCTGCCAGATCAACATGCACGTTATGAGCGTGAGCGGCTGGGATATGTTGGAAAAATTTTGCAGGTTGAACCCAGCAATGCGCTGCGCTATGTTGACTTCATCAACGATCTTTTCCCCTTTAACGGTGATACGCTGAGAGGTTTGAACGCCTATCTCGAAAAACTCTACGGCAGCGATCCGTATGCGGCTCTCCTGAATCATCTGGATGACAAGCCCGTGAATCGCAATAAGTTTGGCGAGTGGTCACTCTACAGCGTATATATGCTGGATGTCCTGAAGCGGCAGCTGACCCCGCGCAACACGCGGCCTGACTTTTTGTATCAGGTCCACAGCCGACTGTCCTTCTATCTCTACCGCTTCAACACCAAAGTCGTGCACTTTGTGAGCAAAAAATTGGATGTTGAACAAATCAAGCAGCAGGTCGCGCGTCACAGCCCTCAAATTGAGAGCCGCATTAAAGAAGTCTAGAATCCCGTCCAGCATCATAGGAGCGTTAGACTTTTGAGGAAATTCAATGTCATAATTGATGTAATGTTGTCACCTAACCACTTCGAGGCTCTGAATGAGATTACATAAACGACTGGTTTGGATGATCGTCATCCTACTCTCTCTTTTTTCCGCGTCACTCGTGCATGCTCAAATACCGGACGGTGCAGAAGGCAAAAGCTATTACACGGCCTTCCCTATCTCGATCACTGTTGATGGTGAGTTCACCGATTGGGACGGTTTCCCCCGCCAGACCGTGAAGACAGGTCCGATTGTGCTCACGAGTGCAGAGAGTCCATCATCACTACAATTTGCCGTGGTGGCAGATTACGAGACTCTGTATCTCCTGCTTGAGGTAACTGATCCTCTGATCGTCGCCAACAAGCATGGGGAAGAATATTGGTTTGAGGATTCTGTTGAGGTTTATATCAACGCCACAGGCCAACTTGCTCTCACCAGCTACGTGACCGGTGTGGCGCAGTTAAACTTCCCTGCGGCCAGTATTGGGCTGCCCATCGATGAGACAATTATCGTTGGCACGAACAGCCTACAAGTCGGCGCGAAAGGCATCGTCGTGCAGACGGACAATGGTTATGCCATTGAAGCCGCCATCCCCCTGCGCACCAATATCTGGAATTTCTTTCCTGTACAGGATAAGCGCCTCGGATTTCAGATTCAGCTGAATGGAGCCAGTGTGCTTGATCGGGATATGAAGCTCAGCTGGTCAAATGCAGATCAGATTGACGAATCATATCTAAATCCGAGCGTCTTTGGCGAGTTGATCTTCTGGAAGGTTGGTGACGAGCCTGCTCGTACACAAGTGATTGATCAAACACCGACCCCCTTTGTTGCCCCGATTGTTCCAACACCAGTACCAAGCACTCAGGTGGCTGCCATCAGCGTGCCGGCCATAGGGACAGATGAGGCGTCATTATTGGCTCCCAATATGGAAAATGGCTTTACTGTTGACGGGGCAAACATTTACGATCCGAATGGCAATGTCTTTGTTCCCAAAGGCGTGAATGTCAGCGGCTTTAACTGGACCTGGACCCGCAAAACAATCGACGATGTTGGCCTGATTGACCAGTGCTGGAATTTTAACCTTGTTCGGGTCAATAACTGGCTGTTCAAAGGCCGTGTTCAGTATCCGCAGTATGAGATTAATAACAACCTGGATGAAATCGTCAATACGTTCACCAGTCGCGGCATTGTGGTTGTCTTTGAGGCCCATGATTTCATCGGCAGTTACTACCAGAATGAAGACCTCGATGCTCTGGTGAGCTGGTTTACGGATCTGGCCACGCGCTATGCTAACAATCCCTATGTCTGGTTTAACATTATGAATGAACCGGGCGGCAGAACAGGCATCGATGTTGTGCAGTGGGTCGGTATGCATGGCCGTGTGATCGAGGCGATTCGTGGCGCTGGAGCCGATAACATTATCATTGTTGAAGGCGCTTTCGGCGGGCAGGACAATCGCTATGCGAATTCTGAACCCGTGACTGAGAGTGCAATCCTTCAGTACAGCCAGGATATTCTCAACTATGACGGTAACTCGTTTAGCAATATCGTCTTCAGCATCCATACCTGGGATTTGTGGAATCAGGGCGATGAAAAACTCGGCGATTATCTAGATCGGGCTCGTGAGCAGGGTCTTGCGATGATCGTTGGTGAATACGGCGTGAAAAGCGACCAGGACACACAGGCCGCCGCCGAATCCACATTCAATACCACGATCCCGCGCGGCGTGGGGCGTGTTGTCTGGCATTGGGATGGCAGCGACTACAACGATTTAACTGTTTCCGGGGGCGGTTGGATGATCAATGATTGCCAGAATCCAACCAACCTGACCTGGATGGGACAGAAAATCTGGGATGACAATCACACGCCCTGATCGAACGAGCATAAGAGGTAGGGGGCTTGGCATGCCAAGCCCTCCCATCACGCCACATTTGTTTCGGTTCTCCATAAGACCTAGTGGATCACCTCTCGACATCAACATCACAGATGGGGCATTTAATGTCGAGCGGATGGCCCAAATAAAACAACACTCCCTGATCACCCTGATCAGGGAGTGTTGTTTTAGGCACATGCTGACAGTCGGCATCATGACAGCGTAACGGCGTAACGGCGTAACGGCGTAACGGCGTGAGCAGCTACCAATTTTCTAAATTTATTGAAGCGGGGGGATATAGAGAAGAGCGTTGGTGGACAAATAATGGTTGGTTAGGGCGCGAACAAGATGGATGGGTCGAGCCACGCTATTGGCAAGATAAAAAATGGAACAGCTCGGACAAACCCGTGGTCGGCGTATCCTGGTACGAAAGCATAGCTTTTTGCTTATGGTTAAGTAATATAACAGGTGAAAATATTCTTTTGCCAACGGAACAGCAATGGCAGCGGGCGGCTCAGGGGGATAATGAGCGCTTGTATCCCTGGGGAAATGAGTGGGATGCGAGATGCTGTAATAACAATGTCAACCAAAACGGGAGTGGTCAAACGACGCCAGTACAAAAATATAAAGATAAGGGTGATAGTCCGTTTGGGGTAACGGATATGTCAGGCAATGTTTGGGAATGGTGTTTGTCAGATTATTTCAGCGAAAACAATAATATTAACAGATTTGATATAAAACGTAAGATACGGGGGGGCTCTTGGTTCAATGATATTGCTAACATATTCCGTTGTGATGACTAAACGAGCTACCACCCTCACAACAGACAGGACAGCATAGGCTTTCGTATCGCACGTTCCATATAGGGCATGGCACGCCATGCCCCTACGCGTTCGTTACGCCTTGCGCACCGTCACCACGCCGAGCGAGCCAGGGCCAATATGCACGCCGAGCGTCGGGCCTGCCATGACTGTGATATTGTCGGCGGGCAGAACGCCCTTGAGCATGTCTTTCAACTGCGCTGCGCCCTCTTCATTCTCAATCTGAAGGATCGTCAGGTGTTCAAGCGGGGCCTGCGCTTCGGTGAGTGCCCGCAGGCGGCTGACCGCCTTGCTCATCGTGCGCACACGCTCCGCCACATCAACTTCGCCATCATGCACATCGAGGATGGGCTTGATCTGCAAAATCGATCCGGCAAAGGCTGAAATGGCATTCACACGCCCGCTGCGGCGCAGATATTCCAGATTGGCAATGATCGCGTAGAGCTTCTGGCGCTTGCGTGTCGATTCGACGGCGGCCACGACAGCATCCACATCGCCTGTTTCGGCGGCGACACGAGCGGCAACCAATGCCTGTGAGCCGATGCTCATTGTGACGCCGCCGCTATCCAGCACTGTGACCTGTCCGGGCAAACCCTGCTGACCGCCCAGACGAATATTGTTCAAAGTGGCGCTGAGTTTGGCGGCCACATTGACACTGACAATATGATCGTAGCCTTCCATCGCCTCTTTGAGCATTTCTTCGGCCAGGGCGGGCGAGGGGGCGGCGGTAGTCGGGAAGTCTTTCATCTGAGGCAGGCGGCTGTAAAACCCCGCGCGATCAAACTGCGTGCCATCGTCCAGATAACTGTTGCCTTCAAAATTGACATAGCAGGGAATCACGCCAATATTCCACTTTTCAAGCAGCGCCTGCGGAATATCGCAAACGCTGTCCGTCATAATGCGAATTTTCTTTTTAATCGTCGCCATCGTAAGTGCCTAATCCTTCTTTTTCTAAAACCACTACACCGGTTGCTTCCGTACCGATGAGCGCGGCCAGACTCGCCCCACAGGGCAAGCAGGGGAAATGTCGTCCTGGGAAATCCACCGCGAACCGTTCCTGAAGCATGCGGGCCTGCTCGGTGAGAACAGGCCGATGTTGAATGATAGCAGTATCTTCAAGTTCTTCAAACTCACTGACGAACTCGACGAGGCGCTCGACGGCCTGGGAACGGGTGCGCACTTTCTCGGTCACGATCAGTTTGCCCTCTTCCATGCTCAGGAAGGGTTTGACGCCCGTGATGGCCGAGAGCAGGGCACGCGAAGGGCCCATAATCTGGCGCTGCTGCAAAAAATCCAGCGACTCGACGTAATACAGGGAAAACAACCGCTCAACTGCGCCGCGCACATGCTGCACTGCGCTGTCAAAATCATGAGTCACCTGAATGGCCTGTGTCGCCACCCGCACCAGCATGCCCAGGCCGACACAAATTGTCTGCGAATCGATATTGGCAATCGGGCAGGTTTCGATCAGATGACGAGCGGCGAGACGGCCATTGTGCCAGCTTTGCGAGAGTTCGCGTGAGGTGTGCAGCGAGAGTATCGCTGGACTGTGGCGGGCGGCCCGCGCATAGGCGGCGGTGAATTCGCCAGGAGTGGGCGGCGTGATGGTGGGTGGTGTTGACGCGCCGTGCATCATGCGCACCAGTTCGTCCGTCGAGGCATCAATGCCTTCGCGGTAGGTTTGCCCGTTGATGGTGATTTTGTTCGGCAAAAAGGTAATGGGATACTGGGTCATCAGGCGGGGATTGGTGAGCGTTGCGCCGCGGTCGGTGATGATGTGAAAATCAGTCATCGAATCGGCGCGGGATACCCCTGCTTTTAGGCATGGGGAGGGATAGCGCCTTGTCCTCTCTTCTAGGTGTTGAATAAACGGGACATTTGTGATATACTACAAGCATGAAACTAACTGCTGT
>Ga0105046_10019411_pt1 | contig 10312 bp, 7 predicted proteins | sample MAT03_FD_78385 | JGI IMG/M metagenome (GOLD analysis project Ga0105046, IMG submission 78385) | Freshwater microbial communities from Lake Fryxell liftoff mats and glacier meltwater in Antarctica - MAT-03 (megahit assembly) | ecosystem: Environmental > Aquatic > Freshwater > Ice > Liftoff... | reverse complement strand
GCCGGTCGAGCCGCCACTTTCGGTCAAGACCAGAGGAAGTCCAAGTTGGGTTTCCATTTGTCGAACGCGTTCCCAAACTGTTCGAAAGGGGACTTCAAGAAGCGCCGCCGCACGGGTCAATGACCCTTCTGACGCGATCGCTTCCAGCAAGCTGATGCGCCACTCCGAGAGAAGTACGACCTCCCGTCGCTCGATCCATACCTTGCTTCTGACTTCGACTAGCCCGGGAGTTTCCATAGATGTGCCTCGCTTCGCTGAACTCTCGCCTGGGACTAAAATGAGCACTTCTTTCTTGCTCAGACGACGCATGTGAGAATAGCCTGACATATCGGAATCGACAGGGTTCACGGGCAGGCGATTGAGTTTGGCAACGTATGAGAAGAGTAGACTTCCTGAGATTCGGATCAATTGTCCGGTGTTTTGAGCGTTTGTTTGAACTTGAGGAGCATTGGAGGGGGTAGGCGATGCGGATTGCGATTCGATTCCACGGAATAGTCGGTGACATGATTCGCCCGAAAATCGACTCCCTGGAGCTACCCGAGGGTGCCACGCTTGCCGATCTGGTTGACGTGGTCGCTGAAAAGAATGCGAAAAATGCTGCTGTGCTCCGACAAACGCATTTTTTCATCGACGGACAGATGGTCGATCGGAAGGCGTTGCTGGTTGACGGTTCGGTTGTGACTGTGATGCGGCCGATGAGCGGCGGTTGACAATCGGCTATCCGGCCGGAAAGGAGTTCCGATTGTCCAACCCAGGTCATCTTTCCCTGCTCGGCGGAGGCGATCCCCGGGATTTGATCAGTGTGGTCGATGCGCGAGACCGCGTATTACGGGCATTTGCGCCGACATCAGTCGTCTCGCTCCCCCTCCTTGATGCGCTTGGGCTTGTGCTCGCCGAGGATGTGATTGCCACCCGGGACGTTCCGCCCTTTCCGAACTCGGCAATGGATGGATTCGCCTGCCATGCACTGGATATTGCATCTGCGACCAAGCATACGCCGGTTCATCTTGGAATCGCCCAGACCATATCGGCCGGAGATGAACCTACGGCAACCCTCGAACCCGGTTCTGCCGCCCGGATCATGACAGGCGCACCGATTCCATTCGGCGCAGATGTCGTCGTGGCATTTGAACGCTCAGTGGTGTCGGATGACGGGAGTGGCGTCCGCATTCGTCATGCTTATGAATCGGGGACGAATATGCGGTTCGCCGGCGAAGATATGCGCGCCGGTGACATTGTCTTGCGCGCCGGAAAAAAAATACGGCCCGCTGAAATCGCGCTTCTTGCCGCCATTGGTCGAACGCATGTCGACGTGCATCGGCGTCCTGTCGTCGCGATTCTCGCGACCGGTGATGAAGTAGTAGCGCCCGGGAAGACCCCTTCTGCGGGTCAAATTTGGGATGCAAATTCAGACGCAATCGCGGCAATGGTGCAGCAGGCAGGCGGGGTTTCCGTCAGGCTGGGGATTGCAAAAGACAACGCGCACGAGATCCGGTCCCGGCTTACGTCAGAAACAAACATAGATTTGATCCTTACGTCTGGAGGCGTCTCAGCTGGAGATTTCGACTTGATCCAGGAGATTCTTCAAGAAGACGCGAAGATGGAATTCTGGCAGGTACGAATTAAACCAGGTCGTCCACTTGCCTTCGGATCGTTTGGCGGAACTCCCCTTCTCGGACTTCCGGGCAACCCTATCGCAGTCGCGGTGACTTTTTTGCAGTTTGCTCGCCCGGCGATTCGCACCATGCTCGGTGAAACCGATCTTTCCGTTCCAACGGTTCAGGCTCGAATGATGGATGAGGTCGAAAACGGAGGGAGGCGCGAACATTACATCCGGGTTCGGCTCACCCGGGGCGCCGAGGGGTTCGAAGCGAGGCTTGCCGGATCGCAGGGGGCCGCGATTCTCACCGCACTTTCGAACGCCGACGGACTGCTCGTCATTCCTGAGACTATGGAATACGTCGAACCAGGCACAGTTTTGACGGTCGAGCTACTAGACTGAGAGGGCGGAAACATCTTCCCGTCCTCTCAGTCGATCAAATTGATGATCTCTAGTCGCCGGTTGCGGCTGCCCACTGCAGACCGTACCGAGCAAGCGACTCGTTGGTTGGATGGCCGGTCGTCGAGTCCCAGCCCGCCTGATCAAAGTACGAGCTGATTGCGCGATCCAGTTCCTCGTGGGTCACTTTGTACCCATCGGATGGACCACCGGTGAGGCCTTTGAACATCTTTTTGGGAAGGGTGTCCTGATTCCGTCCGACTCCGTCACGAGCGTTAAACCAGCGCATCATTGTCAACTTGCGGCCGCCGATATCCTGCATCTCGTCGATTGTCAGATCAGTCCAGCCGGTAACTGCCTGAAGTGCCGCGAGCAAGTGATCAGGTCCGTAGAGTTGCCACGACGGTCCGTACACGAACTGGCAAACCGACGCGGAATCCGCAAGTGAATAGAACTTCTGAGTTTCGAGCGCAAAATGGACTTTTTCATCACTGAGATTCAATGGGTCCTGGGGATCGTTCAACCCGAGCAGCGAAAGTCGTCGCAAACTCTCTTCGTCGGATCCGGGTGTATAGCCTGGATCGTGTTCGTGCGATTGATGATCAGCACCAAACGGGTTGACGGCATAAATCAGCGCGAGTGAACGCTTTACCTGCGGCATGTGCGCTGGCAGCGCGTTGCCCTTCACTTCGGTCAGGAGTTCTTCGCCACGTCCAAGTTTTGCTGCCGCGCCGCGCATGCCCTCTGCCAGCGTATCGCCGAATCCTTCACGGCGGGCAACCAGTTCCGTCAATTGGAGGAGCATCTCGGCGTCACCCCAGTTGAGTTCGAGTCCACCGGTATCGGCCGCGGTGATAGCTCCTTCAGCAAAGGCATCCATCGCCCAGCCAACCGTCGCCCCGAGGGCGATCGGATCCATTCCGTAAATATTGCAAAGTTGATTCGCAAGTGCGATCGCGCCGAGGTCGTTAACCATGCAGTATGAACCGAGCGTCGCCAGGTTTTCGTACTCGGGTCCGCCGAATCGCCCTTCGACACCGCGATTCTCATCCTGGACGACACGCTTGCAGCGAACCGCGCAGGCGTAACAAGTATCGTTTTTCAGATGAATCGTTTCGTACATCCGTTCGCCGGAAATGTCTTCAGCTTTGTCGAAAACCCCACTATCCCAGTTGTGGGTCGGAAGTCCTCCGACGGATTGCTGGGCCAGAACGGTTTCCGCGGTGCCGTACTTCTGCAGTCCCGCCATCGCCAGATTGATCCGGACATTCTTCGCTCCCCATTGGGTCAGCGATTTGAGGGCTTCGGGGTCGGCGACTGAGACTTTCGCCTTGCCGCGGCACGCGATGAATTTCAGATTCTTACTTCCCATCACGGCACCCATACCGGTTCGGCCAGCCGCGCGGGACGCCATGTTGACGATGCAGGCGTACTTGACGAGATTTTCCCCGGCTTGCCCGATCGCCATCAGCTGCACTTTGGGATCACCAAGATCGGCTTCGACGCGATCCTGAAGCTCTCCCGTACCAAGTCCCCAGTATGCAGTTGCATCACGTAACTCGGCTTTGCCGTCTTTGATCCACAGGTAAGTTGGTTTCGACGCCTTGCCTTTGACCACAATCGCATCGAACCCTGAGAATTTGAGTTCGGCCGGGAAAAATCCTCCGACCTGCGCGTCGCCTATTACCCCGGTGAGCGGACTCTTTCCGTTCACGCTCATGCGGCTTTGGCCAGATATTGCCGTGCCGGTGAGCGGTCCAACGGCAAAAACCAATACATTCTCTGGTCCTAGTGGATCGGCATGAGGGGGAACTTCGCGAAGGATGTAATCCATACCGAGCGCCGCACCACCCAGGTACTGTCGATACCAGGATTCGGTGGGAGTATCGATTGTGATAGAGCCGACAGTGAGATCTGCAATGAGAATGTTCCCGGTGAAACCGTGCATAGTGGGTCCGTCCTTCAGTTGAAAAGGCGCTCCAACCCTACGAGCGTGATGTGAGTATCTTACTCCGGTTTCGAATTTTATTCGCCGTTGATTGGCGGTGCTATTCGAAGCTGGAATGAAAGCGAATGTTTCAGGACGGCGCCAAAAGTTCGTAGCGCACGAGTAATGTCGGGACCGCTGAGCCGTACTCAAAAGAAGCGACACCGGCCAGCAGGTATGATTGAGATTGATTGAAAGGACGATCTGTGGATTCCTTCGTCATTCTGCTGGCCGTTTTTGCTGTCATTCTGGGTTATCGCTTTTTTAACCGCAACCGCGCGAAGAGGCACCTGATGTCGAATTCCGAAAACGTAGAACTCGCTTCTCTGACTGATCTCGAATCCCTTTTCACCTCATCCGAACAGTCCCAAAAACTTCTCTTCCTGCATGATCCCTGGTGTCCGATCAGCGGTGCGGCCGCACGCGAAGTGTCTGAACTCGATGGTGTCGTACACCTGATCGATGTTAGTAAGCGCCACGACCTCTCCAGAGCGGTCGAATCGCGCACTGGTGTTCGGCACGAATCGCCGCAATTCTTTGTGATCTCGGGTGGACGACAGATCTGGAATGCTTCCCACTACGACATTCAGGCAGATGACATTCGTGAGTTACTCTCCGTTGGTGGCGGCGAAGAGGTTGCGGAGGCCAAGGTTGTAAAACAACGAGCCGAATTGACTCCTGAAAATGGTGATGGTGCGTAGCCTCGGAACGGAATTGGAGCATAAGCGGTGGTGGCAAATGACAAGTTCAAAATCGCTGATGTTCGTGTCTACACACCGCTTTCGGGGAGAGAGGGTGGCGACTACCACGCCCAACCCGGCAGGCACTGGATCGTTGACTCGATTATCGCGAACCCGATGTCGCGTTACCCGGAGTATCACGAACGGCGGACGAGCTGGGGTATCGACGTTCTTGGCGGATTGATCGTCGAGATTGAAACTGAATCGGGTGAGGTTGGCATCGGCATCAGTCACGGCAGCGAGATCGGCGGACTGATCGTTCTTCAGCATCTTTCCCGGTTCCTGATTGGCTCAGACCCGCGCGATGTCGAGCGATTGTGGGATCAGATGTGGCGCAGCACGCTCTACTACGGTCGTAAGGGGATCGCGGTTTGCGCGATCAGCGCGGTAGATCTGGCGCTGTGGGATTTGTGCGGCAAGTTGCGAGATGAACCGGTTTACAAATTGCTCGGAGGGGAATCCAAGGCGACGATTCCGTGTTATGTCACCGGTGTCCAGCCTGCCAGATACAAGGAACTCGGGTTCTTCGGCGCGAAGATGCCCCTGCCGTTCGGTCCAGCCGACGGACGCGAAGGACTCAAGGCGAACGTCGAGATGGTGGCGAATGCGCGGGAATCGGTGGGCCCGGACTTCGATCTGATGCTCGATTGCTACATGGCGCTCGACGTGCCTTATACGATTGAACTCGCCAATGCTGTGCGGCCGTACCGGGTTCGCTGGATCGAGGAACCGCTTCCTCCAGATGACTACGACGGACACGCCCGGATCAAATCCGCGTGTCCCTGGCAGCGGATTACCACCGGAGAACATGAATACAGCAGGTATGGTTTCCGCGAACTGATTGCCCGGTCCTGCGTGGACATTCTGCAACCGGATTTGACGTGGGTGGGCGGTGTCACCGAGGCGCGAAAGATCGCAGCGATGGCATCTGCGCATGATATTCCGGTCGTTCCCCACGGTTCGGGTGTGTTCAGTTCCCATTTTCAGATGGCGTTCACCAATACCCCCTTTCAGGAAGTATTGGCCATGAGTCCCGACGGTATGGAGATCGTGCCGCTTTGGGGAGATCTCTTTGCTGGCGATCCAATGCCCGTGAATGGAACGATCAGACCGCCCGATCTCCCTGGTTGGGGGATTACGCTCAATCATGAGAGCGTGGTCGAGATCAATCCGAAAAGCAGCAGATAACTCGGCAAATCGAGCGGGATCAACGAGTGGCACTCGGCTTCGCAATGCCTGCTCGGAATTGCCGGGTTGTTCGACCTGGAGAACCCGAGCAGGCGCCTGATCTTTCTGACCCTAGCTCACTGGCTTTAACGTGATCCGATGTTCGGCAGTGGCGACGATCTCATCCCATTGAAGTGAGATTGTTCCGTATCCCCCACTGAGATGGGCTTCGACCTGATCGCGATAGTGCGGGCTGCCGGGGTTTCCTGATTGCCCGGGCCAACACACAGCGCGCGATACCGAGGAACTGGCCAGGTCGGCAGCAAAGCGGTAGTTGGCACCGAGTCTGGTGTCGAACGATCCCGCCGGCACGTGATACGCGGCCGCAAGGGTGCTGGCGCCGCCATTGTGCGGCCGGGGCGGGATGTCCAACATTTCATGCTGCAACGGGGTCCGGGCTGCCGGGTGAACTGCTCCCAGCCGGTGCAATCTCCCCCACCTCCATTCGTCGACGCCGCCGCCAAAGCGATCCGCCAGCCAATCGATCGCCTCTGCGAAAGCCGTCCTGATTTCCGCGTTGCGGATCGCATCACTTGCAAACCAATCGGCCACGTTGGCGTGGAGCAGGTCCGCGCTGAGTCCCCAGCCGGCATCAATGACAAGCGGTTTGAGATCGTCATTGACTCTGGCGCTCACGACGTGCTGGTGCCATCGCCACAGGAAGACGTAGTAAAGGGTCGGTCCCGCGGATGCGGTCGACATTTCGAAATCCCACGACTGGAGGATAGTCCTTGCCGCAATCGCCCGTTCATCGATCGTATTCGAGGTTGCCGTGAGCAATCCCGGGGTTCCGCGTTCAGCTCGACCGGAGTGAACGTCCAGCTGCATGCCGAGGAATCCCTCAAGACTGTGTGGTTGGAGGGTTTCGAGGAGGCGTTCAGCTCGTGGGGCTCGGTCTTCCGGCGCCCAGGTCCCGGAGAGAGGATACGGAAAGTCGTCCGGCGCCGTCTTATTGTTGGCGCTGGCAATCCACCCCTTGGCGGGGTTGTCCACCCGTGGAAGTCTGTCGAATGGAATGGTTCCCTGCCAGGCGTCGACCGGGTCGTTCGCGGATCGATAGCCGCGTTTATCTCGCCCACGAAGTGGAATGGCGCCGGTCGCCTGATAGCCGATATTCCCTTCACCGTCGGCCAGAACCATATTGAAGGTCGGGCAACTCCACTCCCGGAATGCCTCCCGCGCCTCGCTCACGTTTCTCGATCGCGCCACATTGATCAGCGACTGCGGTTCGTCACTCTCTTCGAAGCCGACCCATGCGAGCGAGAGTGATGTTGCGCCGAACTGCTCGGCTCCCCAAAGATTCGCTGGCATCGCTGCGGGAGGGATGAGGTGATCCACCAATGGTCGACCGTGAGCGATCCGTGTCACGTGAATATATGTCTCTGCGCCCTTGATCTTGATCTCGTCGATCCGCTCATCGACCGAGATCCAATCGTCGCCACTTCGATACTCGCTGGGTTTTGCCGGGTTGAATTCTTCAATGTAAAGATCGCGCAACGAACAGATGTTGTTCGTCAGGCCCCAGGCAACCTCCCGGTTCCGGCCTATCAAGACACCTGGCACCGCAGGATACGACGCGCCCGAGACATCGATTCCGGCGCCGTGCAGATGAACTTCGTACCAGTCAGCGGGAACGGTGAAGTAAACATGTGGGTCGGATGCGAGCAAGGCACCGTCTCCGGCTGAAATCGATGATGACGTTACCCAGTTGTTGCTGTTTGCTGGATAGCTGCCGATGCCGAAGCCAGTGCTGGCAGGATCCATCGGTTGTGAAGGCCATGGATTGGAGGGGTCGTAATTTCCTTCCGGCACTATGATCGCCACGGGGGCATCGGGGGCGAAGAAGGCCTCATAACGCGAATCGCTCTTGAGCGCGACCCTCAGTACTTCCGGCGTGGTGAGCACGCCCAGTCGGCCCGTGAGATACCACCACCATCGCTTGAGAACGGCAATGCTATCGACTGGACTCCACGCTGCTGGTTCGTACCCGAGTAGTTCGAACTCAACCGGCAGCCCACCGGGAAGTGACTGCACCCAGCCATTCACACCGTTCGCGAACGAATCCACCGCCAATCGACTCTCTTCGTTCAGACTTGCCAGCGTACTGTTGGCAATGCCGGTTATGTCAAGCGTTTTCGAGAGGATGTCTGATTGCAGCGTTTCAGCGCCAAAGACCTCACTCAAGTGGCCGTGGGCCTGGCGGCGGAGGTAGTCGAGTTGCCAAAGACGGTCCTGGGCCTGCGCGTATCCGAGCGCAAAGTAGAGATCGGCGGCATTCTCGGCCGAGATATGCGGCACGCCTCGACTATCCCGAATGATCTCAGCGCCCTTCGTGACGCCTGTGGTCACTTCGGACTGCCCGAGCGATGCCTTCTCGGTCAGGTAGAGATTGATCAACTGGCGAGCAGCGGTGCTTTCGAGTCCGAGAGCACTGGCGGACTCGGCGATTGAGGATGAGGCGCGGAGCACAGCCAGTCCCGCACGTCGCTGTTCATTCGTAAGCGTGGTCATAGAATCCCAAAGAGTCGAGAGGCAAGTGGACGCGTCGTTACACGATTATCGCACTCTAACGCACGCCGCGAAACCGCGGCATCGAACGATCCTGTGAACTTCCGATGACGGGGTTTAGCCCTTCCATAACCATCGCGCACCTGTTTGACTATCGGAGCCGACTCGGGAATCGGAATCGGGTGCGCTCGCCGTGTTTGGCTGAACTGACGGGCTGGTCATGAAAGCCGCGATTCAAGCTGGCGCCACTGTCCTTCCTGGTAAGCCCAATTCCAACACAAGGGTTGAATCGTGGGCGCGGGATCAATCGGCGCATCACAGATGGCCGAAAAGCTCTTCGCTTCTACGCGCCAGACATCCCCGGGCAACTTCCATACATCAACGACCGCGACATTATGGGGAGCCTCAACCAAGGAGCTAAATCCAAATTGGAGCAGTGTGCCGCAGCACACTGCGTCCTGCATGTGGAAATGTCCGTGAACGACGAACTGCGGGACGGAGAGGGAGCTCAGATGTGCGCACATATCGACCATACCGTGCAGGTCCTCGCCAAAATCCTTGCCCAATGCGAGTGCAGCCTCTCGGCGAGAGATCACAGGAAAATGGCTTAGCATCAATGTGAAAGGATGGTCGCCAGTCAGGGCTGCCGACAGGGAGCCAAGCGCAATGTCCGCCCCATCTTCGGTTGTTCGCAAAGCCAGGCCAGTTATTCCCACCATTTCGGCGAAAAGATCTCCGGCTGTGGTTGAAATGCAGACCGTGGTCGGATGATCTTCGACAACCTTCGAGATCATGTCTGGGTCAAGTTCCAAATCATGGTTGCCGGGGACGATCCACACTGGTTTAGGACAGGCTCCGAGCGCAACGATCACCTGGCGCATATGCTCCTCATCACCAAAATGGGCGAGATCGCCAAGCACAAGTAGGCCGTCGATTTGCATCTCAGCCAGTCGCTGCATCGCCGTCGTCAGTAACCCAGCGCCGAGATCGAACCGAAGCGGACCGTGGAGCGACACCGGCGGCGTGTCCAACGGTGCCAAATGAAGATCGGTCAGGACGCCAAATCGAAGGTGGTACTCGATGTTCGCCATCATTCTCCCGAATCTCGCAGCTAAACAGTAGTCCGTTCGCGGCGCGAGAATGCAGTGCGACCATGCCTGCTCAGGCACGGCACCCACAGATCGCCAGTTCTGACTGGCGATCGAAGACATGGACTCCGGTTGGATTGAATGCCAACCGGATCCGATCACCGGCCGCAGGTGAAAGACCCGAGGGAACTTCGGCCACGATGGTCGCATGTCCCGCGAGCGCGTAAACGAGTGTCGTTCCGCCGATCGGCGACACGACGTCGATCAACGCCGGCAACCCTGGCATTTCATCGTCATTAGGAAGAATAGAGATCTCTTCGGGACGAACACCCACCCAGACCTCATGGTCTGTACCGATCGCTTCCGATGGTTGCCAGGTTTGAGGGAGCGAAAGCTGAATGCCAGCACCGACCACATCCCATGTCTCCCCGTTGCGGCGGACAACGGCCGGCAGCATGTTCATCTCTGGAGTTCCCACGAAAGTCGCGACATACTTGTTTACGGGACGCCGATAGATGTCGAGCGGAGGAGCATATTGTTGAATTATCCCGGAGCGCATGACTGCCACTCGCGTCGCCATCGTCATCGCTTCAATCTGGTCATGTGTGACGTACACAATCGTCGTCCCAAGTCGGCGATGCAGTTTGACTAGCTCCGCACGCATGTTCACACGCAACCGCGCATCCAAGTTCGAAAGCGGCTCATCCATCAAGAAGACCTTCGGTTCACGGACGACCGCGCGCCCCAGCGCCACCCGCTGCTG
>Ga0105046_10019410_pt1 | contig 10313 bp, 12 predicted proteins | sample MAT03_FD_78385 | JGI IMG/M metagenome (GOLD analysis project Ga0105046, IMG submission 78385) | Freshwater microbial communities from Lake Fryxell liftoff mats and glacier meltwater in Antarctica - MAT-03 (megahit assembly) | ecosystem: Environmental > Aquatic > Freshwater > Ice > Liftoff... | reverse complement strand
CGGATGAGTTCCATCGGATCAAAAACGCCGGACGCCGCGCGCAACCGTTCGGCGTCCGATCGCATGGACGGACCCTCGACACGCGTATGGGCAAACACGCCGGTCTCCATCGGCTTCATGGCGGCGATGCGCAAACCGCGGGCGCGGGCCACCGACAGCAACGCACACGATACGACGGTCTTTCCAATCTCCGTATCCGTGCCCGTCACAGCCAGCCGGACCGGTGCTTCAATCGACATCACCTGCTCCCGCGTGAGAGGCCCGTTCACCATCGAGGAAACGTGCAAGCACGTCATACACGCGCGCCAGTTCTGCGGTGGTCATGCAATACGGCGGTAGCACGTACGCCACATTCCCGAGTGGGCGAAACAGCACGCCCTGGTCCAGCGCAAACGCCGACAGCTCGCGCCCTATCTCGCTCAGGTAGCCTGGTGTGCCAGCCATCTCCACCGCCGCCACCGTACCGATTTGCCGGACGGCGCGAACACCCGGATGCGATGCGAAAGTTGCCAGATGACCGGCCTGAGCCACTTCGAGCGCGATGCGCGCGTCTTCGGAGTCCTCGTCATGCAGCGACAACGAAGCGCGCGCCGCCGCGCAGGCGATCGGGTTGGCGGTGTAGGAATGACCATGAAAAAACGTGCGCGTGCGATCGCCGAGAAACGCATCAAAGATTCGCTCCGTGGCGACGGTTGCGCCAAGCGGCAGGAAGCCGCCGGTAATGCCTTTGGACAGACACATGATGTCAGGCGAGACATCGGCGCGTTCACACGCCCACATCGGTCCGGTGCGCCCGAAGCCGGTCAGCACTTCGTCGGCGATGAGATGCACTCCTGCCGAACGTGTACGCTCGCGAATGCGCTGCAGCACGCGTTCGTCCCACACGCGCATACCACCGGCGCCGAGCAGCAGCGGCTCTACAATCACGGCCGCGAGCTCGTGTCCCCGCGCGTCGAGCAGGGCATCGAGTGCCGCGAGTGTATCACCTTCGCTTGGATCCGGCAGTCGCGCCACGTCAAACAACAGCGGCTCAAACGCGGTGGTGAACAGGCCGCGTCCGCTCGTCGCCATCGCCCCGAACGTATCGCCATGATAGGCGTGCTCGAGTGCCGCCACCAGTCGGCGCGGTGTTCCGTTGTTGGCGAACGCTTGCAGCGACATCTTGATCGCCACTTCAACAGCGGTTGATCCGTTGTCCGAAAAAAATACACGGGTAAGCCCACGCGGCATCCGCGCGATCAACGCGGCGGCCAGCTCCACCGCCGGCTCATGCGTGAACCCCGCAAACATCACGTGATCGAGCGTACGCGCCTGCTCGGCGATCGCCTCGGCGATATCGGGATTACAGTGTCCGTGCGTGGTCACCCACCACGAACAAATCGCGTCGAGCACCGGACGCCCGTTCGTTTCGTACAGCCACGCGCCGCGCGCGCGCGCGATGGGAATCGGAAGCGCCATCCCTTGATGTTGCGTGTACGGATGCCACACGTGCGCCTGGTCGGTGACAAGCAACTGTTGTTCAGCGGCTGAATACTCGCGCGCACCAACGGCGACACCGAGTGGGACCTCCCGCGCAAACGCGTCGTCGGACTCGTCCGTGTCGTCCTCGAACCCGTCGGTGTCTCGCGCCGACGTGAGCCCGATCTCGTCGTCATTGTCGTCGGTGTCTCGCGCCGACGTGAGCCCGATCTCGTCTTCATCGTCGTCCCCCACGTACGAACCGCCCGCCGGTCCATCGAAAGACTCGTCGGTGATGTCGTCGTACTCATCGTCATACGACGTCATGGTGTGGCTCCGTTGCCAAGGACATCGAGCAGGTTCGCGGCGAGCGCATCGATCAGTTCGCGCGGATGCATGGCGCTCACGGAAATGCGCAGCCGTGATGTGCCAGCGGGCACCGTTGGCGGACGTACGCCACCAATGAGGAAACCGCGTCGCCGCATTTCGCCGGCGATCTGCATGGTACGCACCGGATCACCAATCATCACGGGGACGATGTGTCCATCGCGTTCTCCGGGTATCACGCGCCCTGCATGTTGCAGCCGCTGTCGCAGTCGTTCGGCGCGTTCACGAACCGTGGCACGTCGCCACCCTTCGGTCTCGGCGATGCGCAACGCTTCGAGCGTGGCCGCAGCCAGCGCCGGCGGTGTGCCCGTGGTATAGACAAACGACCGCGCGCGGTTGAGCAGAAACTCGATCAGTCGCGTAGAACCGGCAACGTATGCGCCGGTGGTGCCGAGCGCCTTGCCGAGCGTTCCCACCACAATGTCGATCTGGCCAAGCAGGCCGCAGTGTTCGATGGCTCCACGTCCGGTCGCACCCATCACGCCGGTGCCGTGCGCATCGTCGACGTATGTCCACGCGCCGAATCGTTTGGCGAGTGGCACCAGGTGGTCGAGCGGAAATACATCGCCGTCCATGGAAAACACGCCTTCCACCACGATCAGCGACCGTCGGTACGCGCCGACATCTTCGGTCAGCATCCGCTCGAGATCGTCGACATCGGCGTGCGCAAACACGCGTACCGTGGCTTTGGAGAGTCGAGTGCCGTCAATCAGCGAGGCGTGGTTGAGCGCGTCACTGTATACCACGTCCTCGGGTCCCACGAGTGCCGGAATCACGCCCGTGTTCACCATGTAGCCACTCGGAAACAACAGCGCGCGCGGGCAGTGCTTGAACGCCGCCAGTTCGCGTTCCAGCGCTTCATGAATGGGATGATTGCCTGAAATCAGGCGCGCGGCACCGGCACCCGTCCCCTCCGACTCCAGGACGGCGGCGGCGGCGCGGGCCAGTCGCGGATCGGCGGCGAGACCGAGATAGTCGTTTGACGCAAAATCGGCGATGCGCTCACCGTCCATGAGGACCGTTCCGGCGCGACGCTGACGCACGGCACGCATGGTGCGCCGTAGTCCCGCCACCGCAAGCTGTTTCAGCTCGTCGTCGAGGACGTCTTCGAGAGACGGTGTGTTGGCGCGTGCGGACTCGTCCATGCGTGCAAAGTAATGTGACGCCGATGCGCGCGCGCATGCACGCCGGCGGCTACCGAACGACGAAGGTCAGCGTCTCGCTCGTGGGATGCGCGCTGCACGCGCCCGTATACGTGCCGGGCTGCGGCAGGGTGTAGTCCACCGTTTCGCCGGCGGATGCGGAGAACAGACCGAGTCGATGCGTCACGGTGTCACCATTGCTGATGCGCACGCGCGGACGGCCGCCGGCCGCTACGACAATCGTCTCCGGCAGCGCCGTTACGCGCCAGAACGATCGATGAATCTGCGCGAGGCCGCCCGGTGGAATCCGGATATCGACGGCGGGACGTGGCCACGACAGCGTCACCACTGCGCCGGTCACGAGCACGACAGCCATCAGCTGCGCCGCGCGCTTCACGCGGGTCATATCAACGCAGGAGGCGCTGCAGATCGGCCACCATCGCGTCCGCGCCGCTATTGAAGGCATACATCGCGCGCAACTTGCCGGTGTCGTCGACCAGAAAACACTGCGAGGCATGCGTCACGAGATAGTCGGCGTCCGTCGCGCCCGGCGTCTCGTACGAGGCCACGGTGAAGGCCCGCTGAATACCCGCTGTTGTCGCGCTGTCGCCGGAGAGGCCGACAAACGTGGAATCAAACTGCCGCGCGTAGGCTTCGGCGACGGCCGGCGTATCCCGCGCGGGATCAACTGACACGAACAACCAGCGCACACGATTGGCCTGGTCACCCAGCGCGGCCTTGGCGCGCGTCCAGTCGGCCAGCGTGACGGGACAGACGTCGGGGCAATGCGTGTAACCGAAGAAGACAAGCGTGGGACGACCGTCTTCCGGCGCGGTGCTGAGCGTGTCGCCATCTGACTGCACGAAGCGGAACGCGGGGACGTCGCGCGCCGGATCGATGGTGATACCGCGCCACTGCGGTTCACCGCACGCCGAACCCGCCAGCACGAACAGCGCGGCGGCACCGGCGCGGAGGGCTCTGCTCAGGTGACGCACGCCTCACACAGTCCATACAGCACGACCTCGTGCCGTTCAAGCGCGAAGCCGGGCGGTACGAGCTCATCGAGTTGCCCCGGGCAGCCGTGAATCTCGAACACCCGCGCGCACAAGCGGCAGCGAAAGTGGTGATGATGATCCTGGCCCGCCACCTCGTAGCGGGCCGGTTCACCCGGAAGCTCAACCGGTGTCAGCCATTCCGTCTCCACCAGCGACGCAATGGTGCGATAGACCGTGGCTATGCCGAGTCCGCGCACATGATCCCGGCCGGCTTCGAGTACTTCAGTTGGTCCGAGCGGGCGACCGGCGTCTTCAAAGACGCGGCGGATAGCATCGCGTTGACGCGTTCGACGTTCCATTCTCAATAATAGTCAGCGGCACTCGTGGCGCGCGACAAGGTGGCCGCCGCATCATGAAACGCTGACCTGATGCGGGGCGGCGTGCTTGATTCCTCGCCGTGACCACGTCAACCGAACCCCTGCCGATTTCCGTGGTGGACTGGCGCCGCGTCCTCGCGGTGATCATCGCCGCGCTGCTGCTGGCGCACGCTGTGGACGCGCTGGCCTGGGCGCAGCTGCGTGATCCCCGGGTGAACGAGCGCGAGTGGGGGCGGTTGCTTCGGTCCGTTGGCTACGTACCCACGTGGCTGTTCGGCTCGGCGGCGTTGTGGCTGCAATCGCGTCCGGCGCTCGGGGCCGAAGCGTCGGGCCGTGGCTGGCGGGCCGCGGCACTGCTAATCGCGCCTGCATTGGCGGGTGGTTTGGCGGAGCTCATGAAGATCGTGGTGCGCCGCCAGCGGCCGGGTGCAGAGTCGGCGGCGTATCTCTTCCGCCCGTACGAGGTGGATTTCTGGAGCACGAAAGGACTGGGCCTGGCCAGTAGCCATACGGCGGTCGCCTTCGGCGCGGCGGCGGTGCTCAGCCGCTGCTTTCCGGCCACCCGCGCGGTGTGGTATGCGCTGGCCACCGGCTGCGCGTTAACCCGCGTAATGGCCGGCGCGCACTACGTGAGCGATACGGTCGCGGCGGCGGCGATCGGCTGGCTCACCGCCGAAGGGATTTGGCGCTGGGCCGCTCGGCGCGCGACGGCCGCAACACGCCGCTGAGGGCGCGAAACACAAACGGCGGCCTCCCGTGGGAAGGCCGCCGTGTTGGTCCGACGCCTCAGCGGCGCCGAAGACAACCGTGTTACGCGCGTCCGTAGCGCTTCTTGAACTTGTCGACGCGACCCTGCGTGTCGATGAGGCGCTGCGTGCCCGTGTAGAACGGGTGCGAATCGGACGTGATTTCGAGCAGGACGAGCGGATATTCGTGGCCGTCGTCGAGGCGGATTTTCTGCTCGCTGGTCATCGTGGACCGCGTAAGAATGATCGCGCCCGTGGACGAATCTTTGAACACCACCGGATGGTACGGCGGGTGAATGGCTTCTTTCATGTGCTGCAGCTCCTCGCAATCCCATTTCCGGCGGGATCGCATCGCGGCTCCGAAGAGACCGCCTGGGGTGATCCGGACCAGTCGCCCAGAGGCGACATCAGCTGGTACGGTACGTGCTCACGCGCCTGAAAGCGTTGGATGAGCACAGTTCGAATGAATGCCTGATTTCGGGCCTCAGGTCAAGCGGTGCGGCGCGGCGATCGCGCCGGTTTCCCGTAGGCCCCGTTCAGGCGACAACCAGGAGTGCGATCAGCCCACTGCCGGCGGCGAGCCAGCCCAGCCGGCGAAAGGGCACGAGGCCGTCAACCGGCAGGAGCACAGCGCGGGAGACGGTGGCGGCGATGTACAGCATGCTGCCCGCCGCAAAAGGCAGAATGGCCACGGCCAACTGTTCTGCGGCCGTTCCAAGCAGCAGCGTGAGTGCTGCACCGGCTATCGCAAAAACTGCCGTAAGCGCGTTGAACAGCACCGCGCGTTTGGGCGTGAGTCCGCCATGGACGAAGAGGCCAAAGGTGCCCAGCTCCCGCGGCAGCTCGTGGAGCCCGATGGCGAGGGCGGTCAGCAATCCGAGTTCCGGGCGCAACATAAAGGTGGCGGCGATGAGGACGCCGTCGAGGAAATTGTGAAGCACATCGGCCACGAAGGCCATGGGGAGGAGCGAGCGGCCCGCCCTCGGCGCGTGCTCGTGATGTGGCACGCCCATGGCCAGTCCGTGCACATGCCCGTGATCGTGCTGCTCGAGCAACCACTCCATGGCGGCAAAGAGTAGAAACCCGGCCACTGTCGTGGCCAAGACCACGAGCGGTGCGCTTTTCGAGAGCGCTTCCGGGAGCAGATGCATGCCCGCCGAGGCGATAAGGACGCCAACGCCGAAGGAGAGCAGATTGGGCAGCATCGTGCGCACCAGGCGCTCGTTGCGGGCGAGCAGGATGGTCACCACCAGTGGTACGGCGCACACGAGGGCGACGGCCAGCAGGGTGCGGAACCAGACAGACGTGATCACGGGGAGCGCGAGCGCGGGGTAGTTGGTGAATCTGAGAACTTGATCTCGTTGGAGCGTTCCTGCAACGGTCGGTATTGCCAACCGAGCCATGAAAACTCCATATTGATAGGTAATGATATATGATTATCGATTATTCCCCTAGTCTTTCGCCCCCTTATGGCCGTATCTGAGACGTCGCCGTCCCCATCCGCTGTGCAAAGCGGCCTCTTGCTGGATGGGCTGGGAATTACTGCGGCCACTCTCTGTGCGGTGCACTGCCTCGTGGGCGTACTCTTTGTCGCGGCCCTGCCGTTGATCGGGCTCGGCGCGCTGCTTGATGAACGCGTTGAGATCGCATTTCTCGTGAGTGCCGTGGTTCTGGGGCTGCTCAGTGTTGGGTTAGGGTGGCCCCGGCACCGCCGTCTGCAGCCCCTCGGCTGTTTGATCGTTGGGCTGCTCATGTTGCTTGGCGTGCGCCCATTGCTTGCTGAAGGGAGCGCGGTTGAGGTTTGGGTGGTCGTCGTTGGTGCAGCCGCAATGATCGCGGCGCATCTCTCGAACAACCGCGCCATTCGTCGAGCACACGGTCGGTTCGCGCGGGGCGTTGCGTGAGTCGGTGGTCGCCGTTCCGTTTGCAACGACCGCTGCTGCTTTTCGCGTCGCTGGGCATCGGCACTGCGTGTGCAACTACCGGACGCCCAACGACCGGCGACGCTCGCGCCGACGCCGGTTGCTTCGACGTGTCCGCGCTCGACCCGGGGCTGCAGCGACTCGCTGACGGTGTACTGCTGGAGGCGAGTGATGGCGAAGCGCTCTACACGCTCGCGGGCGGACTCAAGCCACTCTCGAGTGGCCGTTCGTTTGCCTACGAGATCGCACCGGTGCTCAATCGCGCCGCCGTCGATTCACTGGAGCAATTGCGTCGTGTCACGTTGGCGCTCTCGTGTGGCGACATCGGGGCGTTCGTGCATGTGTTTACGGCGACCAGTGTTAGTGCCACCGGGAGTACACGCCGTGCCGCTGAGGTCGTGGTGTATCACCGTACGTCGGTGGCACGAGCGGTTGCGCGACACCCGGACTTTTTCGCCACGCTTGGTGTGACGCCGTCAACCGACGTGCGCACGGTGTTGGCGGCGGTGGAGAACGCGCCGCGCGCCGACCGCTGGCGCGGATACGGACTCCTGTACGGTTATCCCGATCGTGCGGTCGACTTCTTTGTGCGCGCCGGGATTGAAGGCGACAGCACGAAACAGATTGTGCCGCGCGATTTTTTCCGGATCGAAACGTTCCGCAAGTTTCCAGACACGCGTGATGGCCCGCCGGTGCTTTCGAGTTTTGTGTACGCGGTTCCCAAAGGCGCGACGACTGATGAAGCAGATGTCGCGCTGCGACGTGCGGCCGCCCTGATCTACACGCGGTATGTGCGCGCGCGCGAAGCCACCGTGCGCGCCGATTCGACCGGTGCGGTGAAGCTGTGGCGCCTTTGGATGGGGGCGGGTACCCGATAGGTCAGCGCAGCCCTGCCTCGCCGCACTGTGAGGTGCCGGATTGACCGACTCAGGCGTGAGCACGATGTATCTTGTCTGGGTGTGTCCCGCCTCGCGCCCCTCAATAACTTTTCGTTCCGGTCTGGCCGTTCTGCACGGTGTTGCGCCGGCCGACGCGCCGTCGTGGATGCAGTACGATGTGCGGCTCAACGCGATGGTGGCGGCTGGAGCGCGCTATCCGGAGTTGCGCGCGTGGGCGGTCACTCAGGGCATCGAAGCACTCGCCGACTCCGCGCACAGCTTCGATGCACCGCTACTCGATCTGCGCGCGCCCCGTGAGGCGCAACAGGAGGGTGTGCGGCGTTGGATGGCGGCGGGGCAGCGGGGCACCGTCGTGTTGCCCACGGGCGCCGGCAAGACGCTCGTCGCGCTGCTCGCAATTCGTGAGACGGGACTGAACGCCTGTGTGATCGTGCCCACCCGCGCACTGGTCTCGCAGTGGTTCACGCAGCTGGCCGATGCGTTTGGCGCAGAACACGTCGGGGCGTTCTACGGTGACGAGAAAGAAGTCCGATCGCTCACGGTCACGACCTACCACTCGGCGTTCGCCTTGCTTGAACGGCATGGCGCGCAATTTCCGCTCATCATCTGCGATGAAGTGCATCATCTCGCAGACACGGCCGACGGCGACGCGCGCGCGCGCATTGACGCGCTGCGCATCGCCCCGGCACCGCATCGGCTGGGGTTGACGGCCACGTACCCGGACGGTCAGGACGCCACGTTGGTTCATGCGCTGGGGCCGGTCGTGTATCGACGGTCCATCGGCGAAATGACCGACGCCGAGCTGGCGCGCTTTGCGCTGGAACGACGCTACGTGGAGCTGACGCCGGCCGAACGCGCCCGGTACGATACGGCAACGGATCGCTTCGAGTCGTATGCGATGCAGAGCGGGTGGCGCACTGCCTCTGATGAAGTGGACGTCGCGTGGAAACGTTTTGTGGCCAGCGCGCGCCGGACGCCCGCAGCACGGCGCGCGCTGCAAGCGTTTCGTGAACGCGAGCGGGTGGTACGCATGGCCGAGGCGAAACACGACGAAGCCGCGCGCATCCTGCGAATGTTCCCGAATGAACAGTCGGTGTTGTTCTGCGGTGGAACCGATGTGGCAATGGAAGTCTCGCGGCGGCTCGCGATTCCGCTCATCAGCGCCTCGACGCCGGCCTCTGAGCGTCACGCGATTCTGGCCGCGATGCGTGACGGAACACTGCGTGCAGTCGCCTCGGTAAAGGTGCTGGACGAAGGATGGGATGTGCCAAATGCGAAACTCGGCATCGTGCTCGGCGACTCGACGCGCGGAGGTGCGCGGCAGCATACCCAGCGACTCGGACGACTGCTGCGCCGACAGGGAGACCAGGTGGCGTCGCTCTTCGAAGTGGTAGCCGCCGGTACGTGGGAGTTCTTTGCATCGCAGAAGCGTGGTGCCGGTGTGCGCAAGGTGGCCGAAGGGCAACTCGGGTTTGGTTTATAGCATGACGCAGCCCGCATGAAGAACTTTGCATGAAGAACTTTGCATGAAAACCTTCGCATGACGAACGTCGCATGCTGAGCACACGGTGCTGAGCCGTGCGCAGGTGGACGCGTTTGTCCGCGTGCACGGCGGTGTGTTGCGCGTCGCCTATCTGGCCGACGAGAACGGGCGCATCGTTCCGTTTCTCGATCGATTGTTACGCCTGGTGCGACGCCTCGACGGGCGTTCGCTCGACACGGTGGCCGAGGCGCTGCGTCGTCAGGAGCGTCGTGTGCGCGATGCATCGCGATTGGCGGGCATTTCGCGTGCGCTGCTTGAGTGGTGTGAGTTCGCGTCACCACGCGGAGCCGAGCAGTTGCCTGTGGCGCGGCAACACGCCTTTGCCGCGCGCGGTAGTGCGTGGCCGCCGGTGCCGGGCGACTCGTTGCTGCCGTATATGGAGAGCGCGCAATCGCTGGGCATCGACGCCGCCGAGTTGCAGCGCACGCTTTATGACGACCGGCCGGGTGCACGGGTGCTGCTGAGTGTTCCGGACGTGACGGGCCGGGCGCTGCTCGCGCGATACAACCTCGAACTCGCGCGCGGAGTGCTGCGCGATGCGGTGCGCGTGGAGTTGCTGGCGCGCGGTGGGTGGCGCGATGTGTTTCGTGCGGTGAAAGCCGCGGGGCTGATGCACGAGCTGGTGCGCTCGGGAAAGCGCTATCGACTGTTGCTTACGGGGCCGGCCGCGGCGTTTCTCGTGCGACCCACTCGGTACGGCGTGCGTTTTGCCCGCGTCCTACCGGTGCTGGCGCGTGCGCCCGGATGGCGCGTGCGCGCCGAGCTCGTGCGCGACTTTCGTGCATCCTCCTGGGCGACATATCTCAGCTGGCTGCTTCCGCGGGAACGCTCGCCGCTGTGATGG
>Ga0105046_10019405_pt1 | contig 10313 bp, 9 predicted proteins | sample MAT03_FD_78385 | JGI IMG/M metagenome (GOLD analysis project Ga0105046, IMG submission 78385) | Freshwater microbial communities from Lake Fryxell liftoff mats and glacier meltwater in Antarctica - MAT-03 (megahit assembly) | ecosystem: Environmental > Aquatic > Freshwater > Ice > Liftoff... | reverse complement strand
AAATTATTTCGCCATTCTAAAACTTTGTTAACAACAAAATCTGCAACTGGATTTACACTCACACTTTCCAACCCCTCTAATTCTACATGAGCTGTTACTTTATTTTCAGAAAAAGCATAAGTGTTATTGTAAACATACTTTTCACTCAATGGATCTATTTCAATAAACCTTCCAATCTGCGGATCATGGTTTCGCCATTTAAACTGTACCCAGTTTAATCTTAAGTCATTATCAAATCTTTGATCCTGGAATGTATTCTCTTTGTTGATCAATGTACCAGCAGCCTTAGTACTTATCCCCGCCATTGTCAACCCGAACGGATATGAACAAACGCTTTATTCAAAGATCAATTGATTGGTTAAATGTACTAAAATAAATGGGGCTATAATTTTATCATTTCGCTGCGCTTCTCTTTCCGTAATGGCGCTCTTCAAAACCAAGCACCGGCAAGAGACTTACATTTGAAAAAACGGCAACCTGTTTCTTATAGATGCTGTGAAATATTGGGGCCACTCTGTTAGGTATGGGAAGATCATATAGTAATGTGGGAAAATTTAGTTAACTTACAACGGGTGTGTTGAAGGTGAAAAGACCTGCAACGGCGTGTTTAGGTTGGGGGTTGGTTTGTGAAGAATTGGTAGACCTGCAGCGGAAAAAAATTACTGATGCTTTTGAAGTGTCTATGTATTAGTATTATTTAGTTGGTGAAGGTGTCAATCTTAAACGCCTCCAGGATATTTGAGAAGCTCAAGGATGCCCCACTAAAGATAAACTCTACTTCGTTATTGATAACATCGTGCAAAACTTTAAAGTTAAAAAAGCTTACGCTTCGTAAACAACAAAGTCCTCAACCGAGGGGTTTGTTGTTTATTTTTTAAAAAAATCAAGAAAGGTTTTCTTCTCCGGATATATTTTTTTTAAATCCTCTACATCTTTATTAATTTGAATGGCATCTAAATAATTCTCTTTTACATCAAATAGGTCAGTGTATATTTCCTTAAACTCTTTGTTATTAATATTCTGCTTCTTGATATACTGTTCAATTTCATTGGCAATTTCTCTATACACTAATTTCTGTTTAATGGTATCATTTTTAGAACCATAATCTAAAGCCTGCAAGCTTTTAGACATCAAATTCTTTTTGTATCCAAATGTAAAATCATTCTCTTTTAGTGAATCAATAAAACTAATTCCTTCGGTATACCTTTTCATACTAATTAACAATGTAATCTTAAAATCTACTACAGCTTTTCTTATACTATCGCATAGCATACATTCATTTGTCAAACTCAATGCAGAGTCTAATGCAGATTGACGTGTAGAATTCGAATAAGCTAAGTCCCTGGCTTCCTTAAATTTTTTCTTGCAAAGATCATTTGTATTTGACTGCCCCTTGCAAGAACAGAATAGTAAAATGAAAAAAGCAGAAAATATTATTTGATTTATTTTAAACATGATGGTTATTGGTTTGTAGATATAATAGGCATTATGCGTTGTGAATATTCAAGAGGCTTTAATAAGTTAGGTTGCTCCGATAATATCGTAGGCATAACATATGCTGGCCCATCATTTGTTTTTCTGAAAAAAGTTCCGGAGATACTCAATAGTGGGAAACTTGTTCCCTGTGCAGCTTGCGCCGGTGTCATTGTAATACTGCCATTAAGATAAGTAGCCCCTACTTCTTTTATATTTCCATTAGGTGACCGAGCTGGTTCACCCAAATGTAATTGCCCCGCTTGCCCATTTGATTTAAAATTAACTTCTGCAGTAGTGATCAATGCTTCTCCGGTAGTTGTCCTAACTGTCGTTGATATATCCTCACTTAAACCATTAAATGTTTTAGATACATTCTGATTCTTATCCTTGGTGATGGTAACATCGGCTTTGACTTGAGCTGTAGTAGTAACCTGTACACTTAGACCATGCCCTGCTGTATAACTTCCCATATATTTTGCACCATCGCCTTCTTCCACATCTGTATGAATCACTCCTGTTTTAGTGGTTGTTACAGTCTGGGGAGTGGTGCTGTATCCTAAATCTTTTACAATGGAATTATCATCTTTACCAATGTATTTTTTTCCAGCAGGTGTATTAGAAGTTTTGGTTACATTATTATCCCAAGTATATTGTCCTGTTTTATTATCTTTTACCCAATCATTCGCACCCATTCCATCAGGGTCTATAAATCGTATTGGATTATCTACGCAATAATTATAAGGACTCAATCTTCTGTATATATCTGCTTTGGGATCTATAGTTCCCCATCTTCCTATTTGTTGGTCATACATTCTTGCCCCATAGTCGTAAAGTTCCAACCCACTGCCTTCAATAAACTCGTTAGCTTGCTTTTCTTTCCCGTTATATAAATATTTATTTTGTATTCCTCCGGCGGCTCTTGAAGATATCCCCGCCATCGTCAACCCGAACGGATAATAATGCGTTTCCTCCAATATCGGACCCGGTTTATGTATTACCTGTAAATTATCAAAGAACACATCGAGATTACTCTCATTGCTTACATACACAAATATATAACTAGCAACTGGTATATTCAGTAATTGCACACCGTTAAAAGATACTGCTAAGCTTAAAAGGCTTAATGATATTGCAAGCTTACCGGATGAAGATAAAAAACATATTCTCTCTCTATACGATGGATACCCATTTCAAAAATGTAAAACTTAAAGCGATTTAAAGTAACATCTCAATAATAGAGTTGCATACTACCAATAATATGATTCATTACTCTTTAACTCAAAACCTGGCGTTTTGAAAATGGTAATCAATGAGCCTATGCCATTATGTTGAGGAACAGTAAAATTAAGCAACTTATCAACCTTGCCATTTACAATGGTAATATAAAATAGTTTTGTATTACTCACAAAGCCTCCAAATTTATATGCTACGAGGAAAAAACCATCCCCTACAATTACATATTCTAAAAGACGATTAATTCTCCGTCTGCCGACATAAACATCTTGAACAAAATTTTTACTGTTATCTGTTAATTTAAATCTTTTTTTATTGTATTTTATTTCTTTAAGGATGTATTTAGGAATATCTTTTGTATGATTATCAACTTTAATTTTATTGGTATCTATCTTACTTATAAAACTTATAATTTGAGACGAATCATACAAATTTAAAGTTTGCGATTTAACATGTCCAATTGTAAAAAATAATAAATAAATTACAATAGATAGCTTCCACTTTAGTAGATTTTTCATAATTATTATTTTTATTCACCATCATGATTTGTCCTAACTTTTAACCCTCGCTTTTGCATTGCTGGATTTTCGTAATTCTCAGTTACATATTTTTCTTCTAGATTATTATACTCCTTATCTTTTGTTCCGAGACGTTGCTTAAAATCCCCACGTTCAAAAAGAAATCCAAAAGCATGTCCAATCTCATGTAACAGAACAATATCACTTGGCAATTTATCATTTGTCACTCTTCTCGGATTTACTCCTAATGAATACTCGTGTTCAACAATCTTATAATTAGAATTGGGATTAAATAGAATCGCTTTTCTAGAGCCTAGTATGCCAGGTCTAAAACTATCAGCCCCATACTCCTTCGTTTCTTTAATCTTTATTACCTTATTACTTTCGGCTACAGCTGTTATTATTCCATGAACATCGTCCGCTTTAGCACTATTGAGCTTCTTAACTACAGCATCAAGAAAACTACCATGTACTACGTTGCCTTTTTTATTAACAGCAAATCCTTTATTAGCATCATAAAAAGCTTTATGCTTATGCCCCTCATCATCTCTATATTTAATCTTTATACGCTTGCCATCTGGGTCTATAAATAAAATTGGATTATTTGCTACATAACAATATGGCGAGACTGAATAATATTTTTCTGATAGAGGATCTATACTATGCCAAACCCCCAACTGTGGATCCTGCATTCTTGCTCCGTAATCATAGAGTTCTAAACCGGTGCCATCACTAAACTCCTGTTATTGTAATTCTTTACCGTTATATTTTCTCTTATTTTCTAACACACCTGCCGCTTTCGAACTTATGCCACTCATAACTAACCCGAACGGATAATAATGAGTTTCCTCCAATATCTGACCCCGTTTATGAATTACCTGCAAATTATCAAAGAACACATTGAGATTACTCTCATTGCTTACATACACAAATATATAACTAGCAACTGGTATATTTTGTTAGTGCACAGCTTTAAGGATATTGCCTAACTTAAACGGCTTAATAATATTTCTGCCCATCCTGATAAAGACAAGTAACATATTCTTTACACTATTGATGGACAGATTAAATCTGCAATGTTGCATATTTTATAAAATAACAAAACCTATCAAATGATAGACGCTTTGCATTCGTGAGGACACGAACTCAGGTGAAGAATTAAGATTTACGTATACCCGACACACAATGTGTTATATGACACTAGAATTGGCCTTATCTCGAGAATGAGATTTTACATAATCTCACCTTCCCCTAAGTCATATCCCATTCCTTCACTTATTTTGAATTTCTGTCCGGGCTTGAAAAACTCATCGCTAATAATCCCTTTAACAAAGCAAATTTCAACTAAAGCAGTGGATCCCGGGGGTAGATTTTCAGGCCCCTTTAAAATTATTCTACCAGAAAGCTTGGTTTTAGCAGTTGTGAAGTCAAATAATGGCCTATAATTACTATAAATAGGTCTTTGCAACATTCTTTCTCCGCTATAAATATGCAATCTGGCAAAGACACTAATAATTTTAAACATGCTATTTTTATTTATTAATACCATCCTGGAAAAGTTTGAGTATTTGTAGGTTTGGGACTTGATCTATATATCCCTACAACTTTAACTTGAGGCAAGGATTTAGCTTCTACTGCGACTGCAGACATTCCATCCATAGTGCCTGTATAAGAACTATTTACAATAGAACTAGTAGTTTTAACCTTTACTATTGTATTTGGAATTCCGTCTAAAGCAAAATTAATTTTTCCGAATTCGACTGCATCAGATGCACTTGTTGCAAACAATTTTGAGGTTTGATATCCTGTAGGGCTAAGACGCACTCCATTTGACAGATCTGCAATTTCACCAGGCTGCATAGCTCTGAATAGATTTACTGTTGTGGGTTTAAAAACTGGAGTTCCTGTAACCAATGCAGGACTTGAAGGAATTTCTGCCCCAATTGTTGCGCCTCCAACCATGCTTGCCAATTCCATACCCGGCTTTACCATTTGAGCTACACCTGCATTAATTTGTAGGTCCGCACTTACTGACTTAATTTGTTGGACGGGTTTGGGCAAGTTGTCATTTGCCCCTGTAACTACCTCAGCCTTACTAACTGCACCTTGGTTTAAGTTTGCAATCCCATTTGGTATATCAGTGGCTAGCTCGATAACCTTATTAACAAAAAAATCAAATACAGGATTTATAGATACACTTTCCAGCCCTTCTAATTCTCTATGACCTGTTACTTTGTTTTCACTAAATGCGTAAGTGCTATTGTAAACATATTTTTCCGCTAATGGGTCTATCTGCCAGAACCTTCCAGTTTGTGGGTCATGCATTCGCCATTTAAACTCATACATTTCCAATCCACTTCCATCACTAAATTCTTTGCTCGCCAATTCTTGTTCCTGAAACTTGATTTTATTAGGTGCAATATTTGCAGCCTGCGAGGAGATACCACTCATGGTCAACCCGAACGGATAATAATGCGTTTCCTCCACCAATGGTCCGGTTATATGCGTTACTGCTAAGTTATCAAAGAACACATCAATATTAGGTGTTTCATTACTTAGGTAAATATACAAATATCCATTCTTATTGATAGGTAAATTTGTTCTTGTGTGAGTGGTATATACACCGCTTGCACCTACCTGTTCAAAAGAGGTCCTGCGCCTGTTGGATTAAAAACCAAGCAGCGACGAAGATCAGTGCGGCGAACGATGCAATGTTACCCACGGCGGCGGAGCATGTTCAATCTACAATTCAATACAGTCAAAGTAGCTCGACCATTCGGCAGGCTTTTTATATAACCTAGTTTCAAACGCTCCCCCAAACCAGCCTATACCAACTTCTGACAAGTTTGGTGGGGTATAATTCTCAAAATTATTAGCTCGGAGATTCGCCAGCCATTTTTTATAAACAGCATAAACAACGGAAATATACTTCTGGTCCGATATTTCTTGCCCAGTCCCTTTAAGTACCAATACAGGGTATGGAGAGTAAACAAAAACATCAGACCCCAAAGCAATCAAATTAATTAGAACCAATGCATCTACTTGGATTCGAAAACTATCAGAAACGGGCTTCTTAAGTTGGGTTACAAGCGGCGAAAGTTTATTCACCGGCTTGTAACAATTCATTGTATCCTGCTCGTATTTCAACAACTTTTCGATAAGCCGAAGTTTTACCTCCTTTGTCATCGTCGAAACTGGTTTTGCAAAACAGTCGGCGGCATAATAGTGCATTTTGCCATTTAAACTATCGACCTTTATTAAAAGATGCCCCTTCCAGCCATCTTTTAATAAGTGGATGGCTGCAGATTGCCCTATTGATTTGCAACCCGCAAAAACTATGACGAAAAGAGCTGTATAATAAATTCTAATCATTGGATACCAAGGTTTTTAAGTATTTTTTCAATCTCTTTCTTATCAACAATATTCACTCCATTCACCGATACTTTGGGAAGTGGCTCGTAAGTTCCCTTATATTGCTTGTGGTCGCCATTCTTCCGATTGTATTGGGATACTGTTGGATTTTGCAGCGGATCTTTTCGGTTTTCTCCCCAAAACTCCCCTTCTCCAGCCTTGGTATTTACCTTGTTCTCTGCATCATCCTGGTCATATGTTCCATCAGCGTTATTTTTAGCGGCGTGGACAGGGTCTTTGCCTTTGGAGCTATTCCAATAAATAACTGAAAACTTTCCTTTCTGGCCTTCTGGAAGTTCGGTGTATTCGTCAGCAATCAACTGCTCGATAGATTCGCCATCCCTTATCCAAACATTCCCACCTGCTAATGCATAACCATAGCAGTTTGAGTTTAACCCACTGAACTGTGATGCAGGTTTGGTCACAGCTGGCCCCTTAGCAGTACCATCCTCATTAAGTTCTGTCACATAAGCCTCGACAGCTCTCTGGGCATGTATAGGTGTCCCTTTATCGGTGTAGATGGTTATATCTTCAGATTTATACGTAATCGAAACCCTTTTACCTCCCATACTTCCTTCGAAAGAACTTGATGTGCTTGTGGTCCCATTGCTTGTCGCAATAATATTGCCTTTTGTATCGTGCAGGATTTGGCCGGCTTCGTCTACAATTTTTATTGGATTGTTTGCGGCATAATGATATGGAGTAAGGGCAACATATACATCTGTAAATTTATCCTGGACCCACCACCTGCCCAATTGTGGGTCTTGTAACCTAGCTCCATAGTCGTATAGTTCTAAACCTGTCCCGTCACTAAATTCATTGCTTTGCAACTCCTTGCCATTGTACTTGTATTTATTTTCTAAATTCCCTGCCGCTTTAGAAGATATTCCCGCCATTGTCAACCCGAAGGGATAATAGTGTGTCTCTTCCAATATAGTTCCCCTCGTATGCACAACCTGTAAGTTATCAAAAAATACACTCTCTGGGCTTTCGTTGCTGCAATATATGTACACATAGCCGTTTTTCTCGGCCATTATATTCTGCAGTTCCGAAAAATGGTCTTTCACTGTACTATTGTTGCCTACCATACTTATACGATAATCGGTGGCTTTAAATTGTTCATCAAAGAAAATAATATTGAAAAATGCTTTTGGTTTATTTTGCGACGCATTACTCTGCGTAGTTTGCTGGCTAAGCATAGTGTTGATGCCAGCTACACCACCAGAAGTATTAATTGTATTTGGACTGATGGCTCCGTGACTAACAGTTGCACCAGAGGCGCTTGCAGCATTGAGGAAGGAAGTGAGAAGGTCTATAATTGGAACATTACTATTGCTGCCTGTTCCCGCTGTATTTTGGAAGTAATAGCTCTTACCGAGTACATCTATTTTATCTCCTGCCATTACTTTCAATGTAATGCCGAGGCCGGTCTTTGCGGTATTGCTATTGATCTTGTACAGCTTTTGGCTATTGCTGCCGCTAAAAGAAGGGTCGGAAGGATTATTTCCTATGCCATTATCATTTATATAATCAGGAATCCCTATTGCTTGCGATTTAGGAACAACTTGCGCACCATTGATGCTGTAGTAGTTTTGCTCGGTTGCTATCTTAGCATCTTATAGGCTAGCGAATGATAGCTCTATACTAAATGGCATTAACTACAACCCAACTTTTAACGCCGTAGACAAATGGGTTGATGCACTGGAAGAAAATAAAAAATTGTATGAACGTTTGCTGCAGGTTGAAAGAGAAAAAAATGAACTCCTGCAAAAAATGTTGGGTGAAAAAAAATAGGTTACTGGCTATTTTGCAACATCGAATAATATAATACAAAAGCCCCGTGAGGGGCTTTGTTGTGATATTTTGGCAATCATTATGATTGTCCATCTGCAATGTGTTCTTTGTAGTAGGTTAAATCTACTTTCCTTTGACTGCTACTCCTCATCAATAATAGAAAACCACAAATAAGGCTAACAGGTATTGTTTGATATTGTTTTGTAATAATGTGTAAAGAGATAGCAATTAGTAAAAGAACAACCATTGCATTTAAAGCAATCAATCCTTTTTTAGATGCAATAAAAGAAGATTTAAACACTATTCTTTTAGCCTCAGAAGCGTTGTTGTAATCCTTTATGGATTTGTTGAGTAATGAAATTATTTCTGAGGAAGATGTAAGATTATCCTCTTTTTCAAAATCAATAAAGGAAAAATCTATCTTGCTATTATCATTTAAAATAAATTCGATATCGCAAAATTCTGACGATGGAAAAAAAATCTTGTAGGATGCAATATTCTTAAACGGCAAATCAAATTCTTTCACCTCATTAGTTTTATTTAGTTCGAAAAAAAAACCATTGGAAGTTATTTTCAACGACCCCTCTAAAATAAAAAGCTTTCTGATATAATTTATAATAAAAAATGGCCCTATTACCGCTATAAATATTAGAACAGAGAAAAAACGGTTCTCATATATACCATTTGCAACGTATAAAAATAAAAAACCAACTCCTGCATAAACAGCAAAATATAAAAGCATTTTCTTTCTGTTCAGAATTTTAAATTGGTAAGTGTCAATAGCCATCAACATAGATTTTAATAAGACTGGGAAATACCGTAAATATCATTTATGATTGATGCTGCTCCTACAATAATGCCGCCAATGGGATTGGCCAAAGTAAAAATGGTTGCTGCACCAATTATCATGGTTCTATAATCTGAACCAGCAAGTTTTTCCCCACGCATTAGTTTGCCTCCTATATCTACGGCGTCAATGGCAAGTCCAATTACACCAACTCTTTTCGCTGCCGTTTTCAAACCAGCACTTGCAATTCCCGCTGCTTCGTCTAAATGAGAACCAACATCCAAGGCCGTGCCTGCGACACCACCAATATATCCCGCTGCGTCAATTAAAGTTTGAACTTCGGGAGACAATCCCTCGCCTTGCTTCGCTAATGTTCCACCTTCCACACCGCCAGCTACACCACCCTCAACGCCGCCCTTTTTACTAGAAGAAGTAACTGTTACTCCCTCATTCATATTTCCACTTCCTAATCTCGTTGCAGAACCATCTTCCCCTAAATAATAATTTCCTGTACCGTTTCCTTGGTCGTCGTGACCGTATTCAATGCCCGACTTACCGATATATTTTACGTCACTGTTTTTAGAATTTCCATTAAAATCCTTACCTCCAGCTTTGTCCGCCCAAGCTTTAGCACTTGCTTGGTCTGTCACTTCGTCAACCCAAGCAACCTGGCCCGTGCCGTTACCATCAACCCACTTAACCCAATCCTCTGGTGCCATACCATCCGGGTCAACATATCTTATAGGATTATCAAAAGCATAATTATAAGGAGAAAACCTACTCATAGTTCCAGCTAACGGGTCTATAGTGTGCCATCTTCCAATTTGCTGGTCATAATTCCTTGCCCCAAAGTCGTAACTCTCTAAACCAGAACCGTCGCTAAATTCATTGTTATTTAATTCTTTGCCGCCGAACTTATATTTATTTGTGAGTGAACCAGCGGCCTTGCTACTTATCCCCGCCATGGTGAGCCCGAACGGATAATAATGAGTTTCCTCCAATATCCTTCCCCTCTCCTGTACCACCTGCAAATTATCAAAGAACACATCTACTGCTGTTTCGTTACTGCAGTAAATATAAACAAAACCATTTTT